>Ga0272446_1004001_pt1 | contig 17872 bp, 11 predicted proteins | sample YNPCB0061_FD_194587 | JGI IMG/M metagenome (GOLD analysis project Ga0272446, IMG submission 194587) | Hot spring microbial mat communities from Yellowstone National Park, WY, United States - YNP-CB-006-1 | ecosystem: Environmental > Aquatic > Thermal springs > Hot (42-90C) > Sediment | place... | reverse complement strand
GCTTCTTGTTGCACCCAGTGACCGCAATCGGGAATACTCACTAGGCGATAGGGAGCATGAATCAATTGCTCTAACCCAGTGGTGTGATTAGGGCAGAGAAAGCTATCGTCTTCTCCCCAAAGAATCAGAGTTGGCACGGTTACCGCTTGGGGTTGTTTGCCCCAAGCACGCACCCAGTTCCAAGGAGTCAGCAATTGGCGATAGTAGCTCAGGGCAGCGGATAGTACGCCTGGTTTCTCCAAAGCCGCCTGATAAACGGCAATTTCTTCTTTAGAGAAAGCCCCTTTACGCACTGCTTGCGTCTGAAACAGATTGTGGACAAAGGCTTGCAAATTTTGCTGAATCAGCCACTCTGGCATCAATGGTACCTGGAAGGCCAATACATACCAACTCCGTCGGAGTTGATCTAGATTGCCGACCATTTCCTGTAAAAACCGCTGGGGATGGGGCGCATTCAGAATAACCAGACGATCAAGAAAGTGGGGAAACTTCTGGGCAAGCTGCCAAGCGATGATGCCGCCCCAATCATGCCCGATGATATGAGCACGCACATAACCCAGACTTTGGATCAGGCCCCGAATGTCTTCAGTCAAAGTCTCTAGATCGTAACCGTTGCCAGGCTTGTCAGAGTCGTTATAACCGCGTAGATCCGGTGCAACTACTTTAAAGTGCCTGGCCAGGACGGGAATTTGAAAGCGCCAGGAGTACCAAAACTCTGGGAACCCGTGGAGCAATACCACTAAGTCCCCCTCTCCTTGGGTAACGCAGTGCAACCGAATGCGGTTTGTATCAATAAAGCAATGCTGCCAAGTGGCTGAAAGAGTTGTCATACAAAACTAAGGAAAACAGCGGTTGGCTGAAGAGATGTATCGCTAGCTACCAACCATAAATTTACTCCTTTCACGGTATCATCTGAGCTGATTTTTCGGGGAAACCACTTTAAACCCTCCCTGAGTTTGTAGGGCGAACGCTCACCCCAGAGAGACGGAGGGCCTCCCTGCCTAGCATAAACATGCCTGCCACCCCAATCCCAACTAGGTAAATGTAAGGGTGCCAATAACGGCTGACTTGCTGCAAGGGGCTAAGGTGGGGATGGCGGATGGAAAGAAATAACAGCAGAAAAAATAGCGAGAGGGCACTGGTGCCAACAAACAGTAGCCCCATTTGAATTCGGGCAGTTTGCCGTTCGGCCTCCGTAATCGTGTCAAGGTCAATGGTAGCCAGTTCCATAAGGGTTGTATCGGCCAGGAGCGATACTTTCCCCAAGCGGGTGGCCAGGGATGCCGGTAGAAGTGGGAGAAGGCTACGGAGCAACTGACCCCGGAGCGATCGCTCCGTGTCTCGTAGCACGACTAGCGGCGCTTTGACTAAAACCATTGACCGAGGAGAAGGCTGATCTGGCATGGTTGATGAGCATGTCAATTGAGATCTATTCTATCGGGGCCCAGGCGCTGCGTTGGTGAACCGTTTTTTGGCTGCTTTGATCGCCCTAGTGATTTCTCAAATGAGATTTGAGGAGTAACTAAGGGCAGAAAGCTGATGAGGGTGAAGTTTTGAGGGTTTGCGACCCCTCAAAATTTTCCTGACGGAACATTAGTGCTTGGCTTAGGATAGCTGGTTCTCCCGCTATTAACGTTGAGAAAGGGGCTTGTGCTGCTGTTCTCATTCCCAAAACAACCCAGAAGGTTCAACTTTCTTGTTGAGAATACGCTTGACTGAATTATCCAGAACGCGGAAGGCTCGAACAGGTTAAGTAGGGAGACGAAGCTCCCAGCCAGGGATTCCACCTTTGCCCCCCGCTTCACTAGCCAGAGCGTGACTATACTTTTCTTGCTGTGCTCTTTCAGCGATCGCTCAGAACCATCTATGCTACTGATTACGGATGAACGCAAAGTGAGAGATGCAGTTTTCTAAAATCCTGATTGCTAACCGAGGGGAAATCGCGCTACGGATTATTCGTACCTGCGAGGAGTTAGGCATTGCCACAGTTGCCGTCCACTCAACGATTGACCGCAATTCTTTGCATGTGCAACTGGCGGATGAAGCTGTGTGTATTGGGGAACCTCCTAGTAGTAAAAGTTACCTCAATATTCCCAACATTATTGCAGCGGCGCTGACACGCAATGCGACGGCGATTCATCCGGGCTATGGTTTCTTGGCAGAAAATCCTCGTTTTGTCGAAATCTGTGCCGATCATCAGATTTCGTTTATCGGCCCTACCGCCGAGTCGATCCGGCTGATGGGGGATAAATCCACCGCCAAAAAAACCATGCAGGCGGTAGGTGTACCAACGGTGCCAGGGAGTAGCGGGTTGGTTCTCGATGAAGCCGAAGCCCAGGCGATCGCCCGTAAAATTGGCTATCCCGTTATCATTAAGGCCACTGCCGGGGGGGGTGGCCGGGGGATGCGCCTGGTGAAGGATGAAGCCGATTTAGGCAAACTGTTTGCTGCCGCCCAGGGAGAAGCGGAAGCCGCCTTTGGTAATCCCGGCCTGTACATTGAAAAATTCATTCAAAAGCCCCGCCACATTGAGTTTCAAATCCTGGCAGACAGCTACGGCAACGTCGTGCATCTGGGAGAGCGGGAATGCTCCATTCAACGGCGGCATCAAAAACTGTTAGAAGAGGCTCCCAGTACGGCCCTTACCCCAGAACTGCGGGAAAAAATGGGGGCGATGGCAGTGCTGGCGGCACGCTCCATTAATTATGTGGGAGCGGGAACCATTGAGTTTTTGCTAGATGCATCGGGTGATTTCTACTTTATGGAAATGAATACCCGGATTCAAGTGGAGCATCCTGTCACCGAGATGGTGACCGGCCTGGATTTGATTGCAGAACAAATTCGCATTGCCCAGGGGGAGGTTCTGAGCTTTCGCCAGGAGGAGATTGAGTTGCGGGGCCATGCGATCGAATGCCGAATTAACGCCGAAGACCCCGACTATAACTTTCGTCCTGCCCCCGGACGCATCAATGGTTACCTGCCCCCCAGTGGACCAGGAGTTCGGATGGATTCCCACGTTTATACCGACTACGAAATTCCGCCCTACTACGATTCGTTAATTGGCAAACTGATTGTTTGGGGGCCGGATCGGCCCTCAGCCATTCGACGGATGCGGCGTGCCTTGCGGGAATGTGCGGTCACTGGTTTACCGACGACGATCGCCTTTCACCAAAAAATTCTGGATACGCCCGAATTTCAACAGGGCGAAATCTATACCAATTTTGTTGAGCAACTGATGCAGCGGGAAAACCGCCAGGTTTGATACATTCGTATTAGCACGGTAGATGGAGAAGCTGAATGGTACCCATTCCTTCACAAAGCAATAGTGTGAATCTACGGGGTAAGCCCCGGCAGATACAGCGGTCGTCATGGTGCTCACAGCGACCGTGACTCAGGGAGCCTGCCTAGCATCGATGGTTGAGCGCTTAGCTTTATCCTAAGCTTTCTGACCAAAGCTCTAGTTCGCCCTAAGGCGCAGGGAATAAACCGCTTCTCGCAAGGATTTCCTGAAGAGACTTCATTTCGCCCTAAAGCACGGAGGATGAACCCAAAGAGATTCAAAATCTCAGAGGGGATATGTCCAAGTATAGTGTCTTCCTTTTAGGAAAACCCCTAAATCTAGTAGCCATTCTGCCGGCGATCGCGTAACCTGTTACTCGTTGCTTGGGTTTGAGTTGCCATGTCCTTTGTTGGTCTACACAATCACAGTGATTACAGTCTGCTGGATGGGGCCAGCCAGTTACCCAATTTGATTGATCGGGCAATTGAAATGGGGATGCCAGCGATCGCCCTGACGGATCACGGTGTCATGTATGGCGCGATCGAGTTACTGAAAGTAACCAAGGACAAGCCGATCAAACCCATCATTGGCAACGAGATGTACATCATTAATGGGGATATTGCCAAGCAGGAGCGGCGGCCCCGCTACCACCAAATTGTGCTGGCCAAGAATAAACAGGGCTATAAAAACCTGGTGAAGTTAACGACCATCTCCCACCTGAAGGGCACCCAGGGCAAAGGGATTTTTTCGCGACCCTGTATTAATAAGGATCTACTGGCTCAGTACCATGAGGGTTTAGTTGTGACCAGTGGTTGCATGGCGGGCGAGGTGCCCCAGGCCATTCTCCAGGGTAAGCCCGATGCCGCTCGACGAATCGCCCAGTGGTATCAGGACCTGTTTGGCGAAGACTATTACCTGGAAATTCAAGACCACGGTTTTCAAGAAGAACGCATCATCAACGTTGAAATCGCTAAGATTGCGGCTGAATTAGGCATCAAAATCGTTGCGACGAATGACTCCCACTTTACCTCCTGCTATGACGTAGAGGCCCACGACGCCTTACTCTGCATTCAAACGGGTAAGCTAATCACCGAGGAAAAACGGCTGCGCTACACAGGTACCGAATACCTCAAGTCGCCAACGGAGATGCGTCAACTGTTTCGCGACCATTTGCCCGCTGCGGTGATTGAAGCGGCAATCGCTACAACTCTAGAAGTGGCTGACAAAATCGAAGCTTATAACATTCTGGGGGAGCCACGATTGCCCAACTACCCGGTACCAGAGGGCTATACCGATGGCACCTATCTCGAAAAGATTGCCCGTGAGGGCCTGGCCGCACGCAAGCACTGTCCCAGTTACGCTGAGGTTGACTCCACCTACCGCGATCGCCTGGAGTATGAGCTAGAGATGATGCAGCGCATGGGTTTTGCTGCCTACTTCCTAGTGGTGTGGGATTACATTAAATTTGCCCGCGATCGTGGCATTCCGGTGGGGCCTGGGCGCGGGTCAGCAGCGGGTTCCCTGGTGGCCTACGCCATGGGCATCACCAACATTGACCCAGTACACCACGGCCTCCTGTTTGAGCGCTTTCTAAACCCCGAACGCAAATCCATGCCCGATATTGACACCGACTTCTGCATTGACCGGCGAGAAGAAGTGATTCAATACGTCACCGCGAAATATGGCCCCGACCATGTCGCTCAGATTATCACCTACAACCGCATGACCTCCAAAGCCGTGCTCAAAGATGTGGCACGGGTGCTAGATATCCCCTACGGTGAATCAGACCGCATGACCAAAATGATTCCCGTGGTGCGGGGCAAGCCCACCAAGCTCGAGGTAATGATTTCTGACGAAACCCCTGCCCCTGAGTTTAAGGAAAAGTACGACAAAGACCTGACCGTTCCCGGCTCAAATGTCACCTATCGCCGCTGGATCGACACCGCCATTCGGATTGAGGGCACCAACAAAAGTGTTGGGATTCATGCGGCTGGTGTGGTGATTTCCTCTGACCCATTAGATGAGGTTGTGCCTCTACAACGCAACGCTGACGGAGCCGTCTTCACCCAGTACTACATGGAAGACATCGAAGCAATTGGCCTGCTCAAAATGGACTTTTTGGGCCTCAAGAACCTGACGATGATTCAAAAGACCCTGGATCTGGTGCAGCAGGGCTACCAGCAAACCATCGATTTAGACCAATTGCCCCTGGATGACCCCGCGACCTATCGCCTCCTAGAAAAGGGCGAACTGGAAGGAGTGTTTCAGCTAGAGTCATCGGGGATGCGCCAGATTGTGCGCGACTTAAAACCCTCTGGTTTAGAGGATATTTCCTCGGTGCTGGCCCTCTATCGCCCTGGCCCCCTCGATGCCGGACTCATCCCCAAATTTATTAACCGCAAGCATGGGCGCGAAAAAATCGACTACGCCCACGATATTCTTAAACCGATTCTCAATGAAACCTACGGCATCATGGTCTACCAGGAACAGATCATGAAAATCGCCCAGGATATGGCGGGGTATTCCCTAGGGCAAGCTGACTTGCTGCGGCGGGCCATGGGTAAGAAGAAAAAAGCCGAGATGGAAAAACACCAGGAGATCTTTGTAAATGGTGCCAAGGAGCGGGGCGTAGACCAGAAAATTGCCGTGGAACTGTTTGAGCAAATGGTGAAGTTTGCGGAATATTGCTTCAACAAATCCCACTCTTTTGCCTATGGCTATGTCACCTACCAGACTGCCTATCTTAAGGCCAACTATCCCACCGAGTATATGGCCGCCTTGCTCACTGCTAACAGTGGTGACCAGGACAAGGTGCAGAAGTATATCGCGGCTTGTCTGACCATGGGCATTGATGTGGAGCCCCCTGACATCAATCGATCAGGGGTGGACTTTACCCCCACAGGTAAGAGCATTTTGTTTGGGCTGTCGGCGGTGCGGAATGTTGGCATGGGGCCAATTGAGTGTATTTTGCAAGCGCGGCAAGAAGGGGGAGCGTTTCAATCTCTGGCCGATCTCTGCGATCGCATTGACGGTCGGGCAGTGAATCGCCGTGCTTTGGAATCCTTGATTTATGCCGGAGCGATGGATCGAATCCACCCCACGGCCAACCGTCATCAGATGATTCGACACCTGGAACTGCTGTTAGAGTGGTCTCAATCTCGCCGAGCTGAGCGCGAAATTGGCCAGGGTAATTTGTTTGACCTCCTGGCGGCTAGCGCCCCTAAGGTAGGAGAACCCGCTGCCAGCTTTGATGCCGCCCCCCAGGCTCCTCCCGTCGAAGATTACCCCACTCAAGAACGACTGCGCTTAGAAAAAGAAATTCTTGGTTTCTACATCTCTGATCATCCCCTCAAGATGGTGCGCAACGCTATCAAGCTCCTCGCCCCGATTAATCTCAGCGACCTAGAAGACTACGCCGATACTGGTGTTGTTAGTGCTGTGGTCATGCTAACAACTGTGAAACTTGTTACGACTAAAAAGGGCGATCGCATGGCAATTGTCCAGCTCGAAGATCTCACCGGGCATACCGAGGCAGTTGTCTTTCCCAAGTCCTTTGAGCGTGTAGAGCCGTTTATCACCGCTGATGCCCGCCTCATTGTTTGGGGCAAGGTTGACCGTCGAGACGATCAGGTACAACTGATCATCGAAGATGCCGAACCCATTGACAATGTGCACTTGGTAATGGTGGAGCTAGATCCTAAACTTGCCAGCGACATTGCCGAACGTCAGCGGCTCAAGGAAGTAATTCTCAACCATCAGGGGGAAAAAGACAAAGCAAAAGTACCGATTATTGCAGTGATCAAAAATCAGCAGAAACAGCACATGGTGCCCTTTGGCGCACAGTTTCGGGTTGAAAATCACGAAACAACTGTGAATGCTCTCGTACAGGCTGGCTTCCGGGCCAGAGCCTCGGCCCTCGTTAGCAATAGCTGATTCACTAAGCAGCACCTATGCCCTGGTCAGAACGCTGAGAACACAAATGCTGGATAGGCTTTCTGACCGCCGCTATGTTTCTCATGCCGACGACCACAAAGTTAAGACAAAAAGTCGAAAGAAGTGAGGAAATCCCAAATTTGTCAGGACTTCTACCTTCAACAAATAGGCGTGCTAATTGTGCCGTCGAGGACTAACTTAAGCCTAGCCAGGCTAACAGCCCCTTGCCGGTCGCATACTCGATCGCCAGGATGAGAATAAATCCAATCATGGCAGCCCGACCATTCAGGCGCTCAGAATAGTGATTGAATCCAAACTTAGGCTCTGCCATGTTGGGTGTGACCGATGGTTTTAACTCAGTCATTGAATAGGTACTCCTAGATTTTTCTTAAACTCAAAACAGCTTTGCACCCAGCGAAGCCAGGTAGCGAATCCAGTAGGCGCTTTACTGCGAGAGCCGCGTATATTAGACAAGCAACCGAGGGAAGACCACAGAAACATCATTACAAAAATTTACACTGATGTTAACCCAGGGGTAACCAAATTGCCAAGCAGATTTTGCGATCGCCCGTTGCTCAAGATCATGGATTCAATCCACTGAAAACCTTAGAAAACCACCCCAGCCGCTAAGGAAACCCAAAGCCATTTCTCTCTGCCCTTTGTGTCGCTGCGGTCAAAGTTCAAAGAGCCTCAGGGGAAGTGGTCAGTCTTTTACTAATGATTTGACTAATGAAGTGTAGAAGACGAGAATGGCTTCTACTGATCGCCTTCGCCTTACCAGACTATCCTCTCTACCGACGATGAAATTCCACGACATCCTGCTTGATTTTAATATCATATCGCCCGAAGAAATTTTGCCCTAACAGGCCCGTTGCCGCATTAGGGGCAATCACAACTTGCAGGTCACGGGCTTCTGCCCCATCGATAGAAATCGAGCGCAGGCGACCAATAGGCAATATTACGGTGCGGCCATCAGCCATCACAAACCGCCCGTTGGTTAGCACCGGCACATTTAAAGCAGCGGCCATTTGCTGCGTGATCAACGTGCCGCTTGCACCCGTATCGAGCAACATCTCAAAAGTACGAGAACCATTGAAGGTGACATCAATGACAGGAGTGCCACCCTCTCGCCGCTTGATACGAGCTGTGTGAATCCCCTGCTGGGTTGAGGTTCCAGAAACGCCACATAGCTTATCCAGACTGACTCGCTGCCCTGAGGAGGTTACCATAAAGCAACCTGTTTCCTGGGCGATCGCTGCTGCACCCGCTAAGCCCTGACCCAGGGTCGCCAGTAAATAAGCGCCACTACCCACGCCCAAGATCCAACCAGTCAGCCCTATTTTCATCGCCTCACCTCTGATGTGCTAGTCGCGATCGCCCCATCTTGATTGATTATAGGATTCCCATCTCCTCTTCTAACAGCGCAAGGTAATCCCAAACAGTGATGTGGCCACTATTGAGAGAAAGGTATGAGGGTGCCATCGGGAAAGGTTTGATGAGTTGCAGACCCTCAAAACCTAATCCAATTGAATCCGCAGGGAGGTGTCCTCCCCTTAAGTAAACCAGGTGGTTAAAACCGCAGTTAGTCAACCAAAACCCGACTTCACGGGTAACGAAACCCTGGATAGACCGCGTCCGCAGCGGCGGACTTCAGTGGTGTAAGCGCGACTTTGGTCGCCAGCTATGAGCACGAAGTATCAGGGGTTTCAGTCGTTTTGTCAGGCAATCAGGAAGGGTTGTTCATAGGCAAACGTTGCCACCCACTGGCTGATTGCAGTTTCGGCCTTGCTGACAAAGTTAAACATTGACAGCGCCCTCGATTAGCCAGCATCCAGATGGCTCTAGTGGGGGCAATTCAAGCAACCATCGGAGAGAGCTGATTCCTTGTTCTCTGGGTTTGCTGATGGGTAACCTGATTTTGCCTGATCAAAGGGGATTTTTGTGGCACTAGGACAGCTTGGTTAAGCCTTTTTCCAGGAGTTTTCCCAAATCCGCTGGTGTTGCAGCGATCCTAAAGTTTTTCGTAATAACCCTGATATTACCTGAGCTTAATACTTGTCATATCAAGCTTAATCTCAAGATTATCCAGGATTAATCTTATGGCGATAAGTTCATACGGGAGATTACGTCCGTACAAACACTCGCACCTGTGTTTAAGAATACGGAGCATCTGCAGAGGAATCCGGATATTTTTCTGATCTGACGCAGACTTTTGGGCTGAGGGAAGGCGTCAGGGGTTGAACCTGGCGCTGTATCTATCTCGCCCGGTTCTTAATGCAAGATTGCCGTCGTACACTTCCTGCTTGAATCGAACTTTTAGAGAACTAGAGAACTCATTCCTACCATGTCTAACCTCACTCGCAGAAAGCTGCTGGTTTTCTTTGGGAGCAGTGCTGCTGCCACCGCTTTAGCGCCCACCGTTGGTAATAAGCTTTTTGGTGATATCGCCGAAGCGAACCAACCGCTGGGTCTAACTCCTGTGCGTCTGCCCCACCCGATGTCAATCTACCGGGAATATCCCAGCTATATGCCCACGGGTATTGGTCAAGGCCGCACGATGCCTCCTGTGGCTGACCCCAGCCTGCCTGAATATCGGGTGCTGGATGACGTAGTTGTGCCCCCTGAATACGAGCGCTATGTGATTGTGCGCTGGGGCGATCGCGTTTTCCCAAATCCTGAAGATTACTTTGGTTTTAACTGCGATTACACCAGCTTTCTCCCGATTTCTGGCAACACCGACGGCTATCTGACCGTTAACCACGAATACAACAGCTATCCCATCTCTTTTCTCACTCCTGAAACTCCCAGTGACTTGAGAGATTTCCCAGAGGCTGGGCCACTGGTGGTTTCTGGCTTTCCGACAGAGCGGGGACTGCCTCTGTTCGGTGAGTTCATGTACAACATGGGTATCTCGGTAGTGCGGATTCGCAAGAATGCCGCTGGCCGTTTTGTGGTTGTGCGCGATGCCAAGAACCGCCGTTTACATGGTCTATCGGGTTTAGGTATCAACGCACAACGGACTGATGCTTACAGAACAGTGACCTCCTGGGGCAGCAAGAGCTATCAGCAGGGCGACCAAAATTACTTAATTGGTACTGGCCCAGCTGCTACAGAGGTGTTTGAGCGGGTCAACTCCGACGGTTTGGGTAACCGCATTATTGGTACTGCTTACAACTGCTCCGGTGGCGACACCCCCTGGGGCACTGTGCTAACCGCTGAAGAAAACTTCCAGGGCAGCACCGCCTTCTTTGTGGGCGTGCAAGAGGCTGTGAAGCCCGATGGTACACAGATTGGGTATTTTACTGGTACCACAGGTGAAGCCTTTGGTTTGGTGGGTGAGAAGTACGGCTACATGGTTGAGGTCGATCCCAAAGATCCCACATGGAGAGGTCGTAAACACTCCTGGCTGGGTCGCTTTCGCCATGAGAACATTGCCATTCGCGCTGAAGAGGGCCGTAGACTGGTGGGTTACATGGGTTGTGACCGCCGTGGTGGTCACACCTGGAAGTTTGTCAGCACAGGTGTCTACCGCCGTGCGGCAGGGCGGGGCAATAGCGCTCTATTTGAATCTGGCGTACTCTACGTGGCGCGTTACAACCCCAATGGCACTGGCACCTGGATTCCTCTGCTGCTGACGACACCTACCAATCCAATTCCTCCCAGTGTGTTGGCATCTCAAGAAATCGCTGCCCTGGGTACTGCGCAGCAGAATGGTCGGATCCGCCTGCCTCGCCGCAATGGGGTTGCCGGACAAACGGTGGACGGCGGTGTCTTTAACCTGGAGACCACGAACGAAGCCACGGCTCTGCCTGACTACCAGGGTAAGACCCTGGCCAACTTCTACGCGACCCAGGGCGCAGTGTTGGTGGATGCCTTCCTGGCCGCAAATGCAGTAGGTGGCACTCCCACGGCCCGTCCGGAAGACTTAGAAATCAATCCTCGCAATCCCCGCGAGGTATTCATTGCCTACACCGATGGGGCTCCTGGTAGTGACGGTTATCCTGATTCGCGTATCTTCCAGGTGGCGAAACTGAGTGCCTCAGTCAATACAACTCAGCAATCCGGTGGCCTTTACAAAATTATTGAAGATAGTGCCGATAGCACCGGTACTACTTTCCGTTGGACTAACTTCTTGCAAGGGGGAGAAGAAGGTTCAGTAGATGGGGCTGGTTTTGCCAATTTGGATAACTTGGCCTTTGACCCCCAGGGTAATATCTGGGGTGTGACGGATATGTCTACCAACTTGCTCAACGGTATCAACGTCGGTGCAGCGGCTAACCCAGTGCCCATTGACCATACCCGATCCGGTAATGTTTCTAGTTTTGTTGGGGTTTTTGGCAACAACTGGATGTTTTATGTGCCGCTGCAAGGGCCAAATGCCGGTAAGGTAGTGCCCTTTGCCTACGGCCCTCCGCGCTGTGAAATGACTGGGCCAACCTTTGTGAATGACACCCTGATTTTAGCGGTGCAACACCCCGGTGAAGGCTGTCCCTTTACCCCTAACCCAATTGTTAGCCGCGACATCGAGATGCTGAAGCTTGATGGCAGCTTGTTTATCCAGAAGCGCTCGGTACCACGGGGTAGCAACTGGCCCAGCAACATTCAGGGCAATCCATCGGGGCCGTCTCGCCCAACAGTGATTGGGATTCGCCGCAAGCGCCCCAACCCTAACGGTCGATTTATCTAGAGTTTGTGTTGCTTGTCTGGGGGGCAGGGTTGCCCCCCTTTCTAAAAAGCGGTTAAAGGCGCAACCAACCTGTTTCACACAACCCTGTTGCTCACGTTTTGAAACCCCCTCTTAAAACATGAGCGATCGCACTTAGTTCACTCTTGGAGGATATCGCGTGCTTGCTCAAATTCGTAACCTGTTGACCGTCGGTGCTACGGCTGCGATCGCAGCGATTGTGATTGCGGCTCCTGCGCAGGCTTTCAATATCAGCTTTAGATTCTCATTTTTAGATGCAGACGAAGATCCCAGCAATGACCCGGCTCTTTTGGGCTTTTTCGTCGCAGAAGATGCTAACAGCAATGCCCGTCTCGACTTTGAGGAAATTACTGCTTTTGCGGCAGCCTTTACCGACCTGGGTGAGTCGGTTTCCTGGGGTTTGGCGGATTTGTCTCCAGATAGCTTCTATGTCTCCCCCGATGACTACTTTCTAGCCGCCATTAGCGGTCTCAACAGCTTCCGTAGCAACAGCTTGTTTGCTGCCGGTGGCTCTGTTGCCGCCTCTACTGAAGTGGAAGCTGGCTTTACTTACTTCGATGCTTCGCCCCTTACCTTTCACCCTCCTGTGGCGGTGCCTGAGCCTGCAACGATGGTGGGTCTTGCTCTGGCAGGAGCTGGTTTGACCGCTGCTCGTCGTCGTAAGCAAGCTTAGTTCGGTTTATCCCACACCTGGAAAATCAGCAGGTAGGGTTCTTCCTGTTTGATTGAGCGACCAGCCTGTACTGATGGTTCAGTGCAGGTTTTTCTTTTGTGTACAAAATCTGCCTGAGGCGATCGCCCCGCGACCGATATATCGATGCATATCCTTTTTTATTTGAATGAGGCATACTATTCGCTTAAGGGGCTTGCTTTGAGCAGATTTCCAACCTCTTGTGATTTTGACCGATGCGTTAAGGACTCTCTCAAAGAAGTTAAAGATCGTTGAAAAATCGTAAATTGGGTCAGCAGCGTATGGCCTAAGTGGGTGGGTGTCATTCACCGAAAGATGCCAGCAGAGGTGGAGGCAGAGCTTCTCATGTTGCACCAGTTGTACTGAATTGAGGGCCTGTAAATTCTCTTTTGTCCAATTTCATGGATGCCTGAATGGCGGTTCCAATTGTTGAGGTCAGTTGAAATTAGGCATTTGGGCGAGAATCATTCTCGTGTTGAGAATCGCAAGGGCAGAGAGGGTGCTCCTTTCCCTTGAGGCGCAGTCTCCAAGCCCCTTCTTGCCCCATGCATAGGCTGGTCTACTGATGTGTTTCAGAGAGCCGTGTTCGTTCATTTCCTGGGATTTCAACCTGAGTCATTTCTGAATAGCCCTTTTCTTATGCGCGATTGCCCTTTCCTATGAAGAAGTCCCTCAGGCGCATTATTGGTGGAGCGCTATTTTTCATCCTGATTCTAATGATTTCAACGGCTGGCTATATGGCCGCAGGTTGGAATTTCTTAGACTCTGTTTACCAGGTCGTTATTACAGTCTTTGGGGTGGGCTTTGGTGAAATTCGCGAAATGACGCCGGGTCTGCGCGTTTTTACCATGTTTGTGATTATCTCTGGTTACACCGTAGTTGGTTATATCGTGGGGTCATTTTTGCAGATGATCACCGAAGGTGAGATTCGCAGAGCAATGGGAGCAAGGCGGATGGAACGAGAAATTCAAACCTTAAAAGCCCACACGATTATTTGTGGATTTGGGCGGATGGGGCAGGTGTTAGCCCGCAAACTGCAAGATAGTAAACATGCGTTTGTGATTATTGATAGCAGTAGCGATCGCGTCGAGATGGCAGAGGCTCTGGGTTATCTGGTGCGCCATGGTAACGCCACAGATGAGTCGGTATTAGAAGCAGCAGGTATTGCCAGAGCCAGAGCTTTGGCAACTGCTTTACCCGACGATGCCGTGAATGTGTTTATCACCCTGACTGCCCGCAGCATGAACCCTGATCTCACCATTCTGGCGCGAGGCGAGTTTCCTTCAACAGAGAAAAAACTGCGTCAGGCGGGTGCCGATTATGTTGTGTTACCGGCAGAGATTGGGGCCTTGCGCATGTCCCATATTATTGCCCATCCGGCGGCGCTGGATATTTTTGAACGCAATACTGGCGGCAGTAGCCTGACGGAGCTGCTAGCCCAAATTGAGATTCAACTGGATGAGCTGATCATTACACCCGATTCTGATCTGGCGGGTACCAGCATTGGTAGTATTCGTATCCAGGGCGATCGCAATTTTATTATTGTGGCTGTACGACGGGCCGATGGAGAGCTGATCATGCGTCCTAGCGGAGAAGTGTTTCTCCATGAAGGCGATACCGTAATTCTGATGGGGCCGCGTGGCTCGATTCCTAAGTTTGCAGCGATGCATAACCTCAACCGTCAGATGCAGTATCGCGGGGCACGAAATCGAAATCGCCCAACCTATTAAGTAGGTAGACATAGTTAATTGGAAGAAAGGGGAGTGGGGGCTTTGCCCCCAGGCAGGGGGTTTCGCCCCCTCCACCCCCAAAACTATCTTTAATTTAATTGCACCCAGCTACTTAGCGGGCATTCCATCTAGACCGAGTGGCAGTTCATAACCTGCTCTGACAATCGGGAACCGTCTTACAAAGAAAATTGGTCAAATTTAACCACGCCCTGATCGGGCTGGCGCGTATCAAACCGGTAGCTGCTGACAATGCCGGTGCCGGTATCCAAGATACTGAAAACCGTGATGTCGTTGCTAGCCACGTAGGCCAGGGGGCGACCAGCTTCATCCAGCAGTGGGGCGATCGTCGGTATCACCGCTTCTAGCCCGTAGGGATTGCCCTCAGGAGCATAGTTGCGCTGATCGTAACGAGTATCCTGGGGCACCTGCCGACGCTTGCCGTTGATGTAGGCTCCGTAAGAGTTGCCCACATTCGACGTTTCTAAAAAGTGGGTGCCCGACGGGCTAACAAACCGATTCCAGAGATGGGAATGGCCATAGAAAACTAGGTTTGTCCCAGCTTTTTCTAGCAGGGGCAACAGATCACGAATAATGTAGTCATTTTGCTTGGGATACTCATACCGCAGGCTGGTGTTGCCTGCCTCATCGGTTTCGTAGATGGCCAGTGGGTCGGTGTAGGGAGGAACGCTATTTTCTCCCAGAGAGTGGGGAGGATGGTGAAACATCACGACTTTATACCGGGCCTGCCGCCATTCTGGGCGCTGCAGCTCTTGCTCTAGCCACTGATATTGAGGACTGCCTTTGTGAATCGGCTCAAAAATATGTTGCCCATGGCCCCATTCCAAGAGATTTCGCGCCTGAACATCATCCTCTCGCTCGCGATATTTACCCTGAACTTGAGGGTCAAGACTAGGCGATCGCCAAACATTGGTAACATAGAGCACAATCAGGCGCATATCCCCAAAGCTCACCGAGTAGTAGCGTTGGCCTCCCATTGGGCTTTGGGGTAGGGTGAACAGCTCTTCATAAGTATCGGTATTAAAGGAATGATCCTTCAACCACTGCGGATCGATGGGATTCTGCTGTTGAATCATAGACGCATTCTGGTCGTTGTAGGGAATGCCCTTCTCCTTGTAATAGTGAGAAATCGCCACCTGGCGCGGTACGGCTCTATTGTATTGCTGATTTAGACTCAGCCCTGGCGCCCGCCGTCCCATCACTTCGTGGTTGCCGATCGCCGTATACATCGGTGCATTCTGAATAATAGCCGCTCCGCGATACAGAGTTTTTTGGTTGTTTTTCTCGAGGGTGTAATGGGCGCGTCCCTGCAATGCTGGGAAAAAGGCCCCGCCATTGATCTCATCAAACCATTCCGAGGCACGATCCGGGGTATTGACCAAATCTCCCGCAAACAAAACGAGATCCACCGGCCCGACGGTCTCCACCACCTTTTGCAGGTTTGCTGCCACCATTGGCTTGAGCTGATGATCGGAGGTGAGTAAAATCTTTAGGGGTTGGCCGCGGGTAGGAGCAGCCGCCAGATGATAAATCGCACTGTGAACCGTCGCTTGATCCTCTCGTTCACTCGTAACCCGATAGGGCAGGCGTTGCCCCGGTTGCAGACCTGTTACAGTCGCTTCATGGCGCCAAACAGGGCGAGCAATTACCCCCTGCGGCGGCTGAGGAATGAGTGAATCTGCATCTTCAGCAGTACGGCTGAGCTGGCGTGTCATTGCGATCGCCACCTGCTCCAGGTCTTTACCGTAATGAACGGTATGCCGTTTGCCCACGAACTCAGTAAACCAAACAACCCGTACCGATGTCGGGGTTGGTAGCTGTAAAACCGGATCGGTGAGCAATTGGGGTGGGGCTACCATCGCACGAACCTTAGGCATCAGTCGGAGGGTAAAAGGAAGCACGCTTGCTGCCAATAGCAGACGGCGGCGAGTGAGAAGCCATGGCATGACGAGCATTCAGGCGGAAATAACCTGAGATTAGCCGATCCAGGTTAAGAGGGGATTAGCGTATTCCCCCCAAGCGAGTGAGTGGAAAAAAGCGGAAACAAGCCCGGCCAATCAGGTTGTCGCCAGGCAAAAAACCCCACACATGGGAGTCATTACTGTTGTTGCGGTTGTCACCCATGACGAAGTAGCTGCCAGGAGGAACTTTTACCGGTGGCATCTGATAGTCAGGAGCTTCGGCCACGTAAGGCTCTTGCAGGGGGTGTTGATCTACCCAAACCTGACGATCGCGCACTTCAATGATCTGCCCTGGTAGACCAATGATCCGTTTAATAAAGGCCTGATCCCTGGCATAACCGCGCTCTTGCAGTTGGGGTGGGGGGTCAAACACAACGATGTCACCCGCTTGGGGCGGGTGGAAGCGATAAGAAACCTTCTCAATGATCAGCCGATCGCCGACCAGTAAAGTGGGCACCATCGAGTCAGAAGGGATAAAGCGTGGCTCGGCTACAAAAGTGCGGATTAAGAGAGCCAGCACCAGAGCGATCGCCACCACCTGCAGGTTCTCGACCCAACTCCGCCAAGTTGGCTTAGGAGTTTGGGGTGCCGGAGTTTGCGAATCAGAAACAGGGTCAGACGTCATAGAGTTAATATGGGCCGATCATTTGAACTCAACGCCCCTCAGCCTCCTGCGATCGCAGGCACAATGCTAACCTCGTCTCCCTCTTTTAGGGCAGTGTTGCGTCCATCCAAAAAGCGAATATCTTCGCTATTGACATAGAAATTAACAAACCGCCGTAACTCTCCCTGTTCATCGCAGAGGCGGGCCTTAATGCCAGGGCAATTATTTTCCAGATCATCCAGTAATTCGGCAATGGTAGTTCCCTGGCACTCAATCGTAGCCTGGTCGTTGGTCAGCTTTTGCAGAGGGGTTGGAATTAGGACTTTAACACTCATGGAAATCTCAATCAATGACAAAAAAGTGAACACAGTAGATCAATTAACCAGCGCAGCGCAGATACATCTAAATGGCTTGAGGCTATCAGCCCGGCAATCATGGTGCTGGCTCTGCCATCGTGCCTCCTCCCTTTAAGAGACATTCCACGTTCCCTGACGCTCTGCAAAACGACGCCCGTGAGCACTCGCTCACTCGTGGTTTTCTCTCTTCAGGAGGTTTAATGTACTTCTTGCCGCTCCGCAAAACGACAGTCTTCAACCCACGATTAGAGACAAGAACGGTAATCACCGGGTTGAGCGCTAATCCGCACTATTTTTAGCTTGTGATTCTCCCTCATTAAACCAGCACTTGCTGCCACTCTAACCGTTCCAACGTGCGAGAACGCTCCCAGGCTCGCTCAAAACTGTCTAGCTTTGGCTCAATGGTTAGAGGTTCACCCACATAACCCTGCACCGCTTCCTGGGTCTTGAGGCCGTTGCCGGTAATGTAGACCACTGTCGTTTCATCAGGATTGATTTTACCGGCTTCCACTAGTTTCTTGAGCACAGCAATGGTAGTCCCCCCAGCCGTTTCAGTAAAGATACCCTCCGTCTCGGCCAGTAGCTTAATGCCAT
>Ga0272446_1004000_pt1 | contig 17874 bp, 19 predicted proteins | sample YNPCB0061_FD_194587 | JGI IMG/M metagenome (GOLD analysis project Ga0272446, IMG submission 194587) | Hot spring microbial mat communities from Yellowstone National Park, WY, United States - YNP-CB-006-1 | ecosystem: Environmental > Aquatic > Thermal springs > Hot (42-90C) > Sediment | place... | reverse complement strand
CCTGGATGGTGCGGATCGGGCTGCTGGACTTCACGATCAGCGCGAAGGGCGGGGTGTTGTAGATCTGGTACACCATCACCGGCTGCTCGCCGGGGCGGTTCGCCGCCTGCTGGATGATCGCGTTCTGGTCGCCGAAGCCCGCGTCATAGGCACCCGACATGATGCGGGTGACGGTGGCCGACGAGCCCTCGCCCTGGTCGATCGTAACGTCGAGGCCGGCGTCGCGGAACCAGCCACGGTCGCGCGCCAGATAGTACCAGGCGTGGACGCCCTGGAAGCGCCAGTCGAGCGTGAAGCGGATGGCGGTGCGCGCCTGGGCGATGGCCGGGGCGGCGAGCAGGGCGGCGGGCGCTGCGGCGAGCAACGCGCGGCGGGCGAGGGGCATTGCGTTTTCCTTCCAGCGTGAAGCGGAGCGGCGCCGCGGCGCCGTCACGAGGCGACGAAGATGCAACCGGGATGCCAGAGGCCGGCTTGCGCGGGCCGGCCCGCGGCTGCGGGGCTCCTGCCCGTGAGGCATGGGAGGCCGCGATGGCCGGAGCGCGCGTGGCGCTTCTGCCGCCCGGGGAGATGGGGGCGGCCGTCGGCGCGCGGCTGATCGCGGGCGGGGCGGAGGTCGCGACCTGCCTTGCGGGGCGCGGGCCGCGCTCGGCGGCGCTGGCGACGCAGGGCCTCGCCATCCGGGTGGTCGGCGGCGAGATCGGCCAGGCGAGCGCGGCGACATGCTGCGAGGCCGCGCTGACCAAGGGCTTCACGGCACTCGGCACGGCGCTGCTGGTGGCCGCCGAGCGCGCAGGCGTGGCGGCGCCGCTCGCCGCCGAGTTCGCGGCGAGCCAGCCGGAGGCGTCCGCTTGGCTGCTGCGGCAGCTTCCCGCGATGCCCCCGAAGGCGTGGCGCTGGGTGGCGGAGATGGAGGAGATCGGCGCCTTCCTCGACTCCGTCGGCGTGCCCGGCGCGACCCTGCGCGGCGCGGCGGAGCTGTACCGCAAGCTGGCCGACACCCCGCTCGGGCGCGAGACGCCGGAGACGCGCGACAGGAGCCGCGACGGGCGGGCGGTCGCGGAAGGCCTCGCGCGGACGCTCGGTTGAAGCCGGCTTTTCTTTTGCGCGCGTCGCGCGAGTTGCCTAGCCTTCGTGCCGGGAGGGCAGCGCGCATGGCCGAGACCGTCACCGTCCACTTCGCGACGAACCGGGAGGAGATCCGCAAGCGCGGCGCCGTGGTCGGCTTCGGCAAGCGGCCGCACCAGAACTCCGCCCTGTGGCTCCGCTACGGCGCAGCCGAGATGGCGGCGCGGGCGGATGGCGACGGCTACGACCTGGCGGAGCTGCGTGTGGCGCGCGAGACGATTCCGGACGGCAGCAGCGCAAGCGCGAAGCCCGTGCTCGGCAGCCAGGAGGTGTTCGACGGGCTGCGTGCCCGCCTCGCGGCGAACGGGGCGGACCTCGTCGCACTGATCCACGGCTTCGCCTCCACCTTCGAATCCGCGCTGTCCAATGCGGCGGAGCTGAAGACCCGGCTGTCCGCGCCGGCGCTGCCGGTGGAAACGGCGGCCTTCTGCTGGCCCTCGGACGGCGCGCTGTTCCCCTTCTGGGCGGCCTACTACGCCGACCGCAGCGACGTGCGGGCGAGCGCGGAGGCCGCGGTCGCCGCACTCAAGGGCACGGCGAGGGAGACCGCGCCGCTGATCGGCGATGTCAGCATGCGCGACGATGCGCGCTCGGCGGCCAAGGCGGCGGAGCGCGCGCTTCTGCGGATCCGCTCCTACCTGCTCGGGCTGCCGCGCGAGGAGATGTGCGAGCGGAACATGCACCTGATCGCGCATTCGATGGGCAACTACATGCTGCGCAACGCACTGCAGGCGATGATCTCCGACCTCGGCGAGCGGCGGCTGCCGCGGCTGTTCAAGAACATCTTCCTGATGGCCGCCGACGAGGACGACGACGCCTTCGAGCACGCCGACAAACTCGCCCGGCTGCCCGAACTGGCCGAGGCGGTGCATGTCTATTTCGCCCGCAACGACCGCGCGCTGACCATCAGCGACATCACCAAGGGCAACCGCGACAGGCTCGGCACCGCGGGGCCGCGGACGCTCGCCGTCGTGCCGCACAAGGTGGTGCTGGTGGACTGCACGGAGGTGTCGGACACCGGCCTGTCGGACGCGAGGCACCAGTATTACCGCAAGCGTCCCGAGGTGCTGGCCGACATGCGCGCCGTGCTGTCGGGCCTGCCGCCCGAGCAGGTGCCGAACCGCGTCTGGGTGCCGGAACGCTCCTGCTGGCGGATCAGGCCGGCGCGCTGATCAACCGAAACTCTCGCGGAGCCCGTCCAGCGCGATCTGCGCCGCGAGCGCCGCCAGCACCACGCCGAGCACGCGGCCGATCACATGGCCGCCCGTCTCGCCGAGCAGGCGGGCGAGGCGTGCCGCCCCCAGCATGGCGGCGAGCGTGATCAGCAGCGCGGCGCTCATCGCTGCGATCACCGCGGCAAGCCGCAGCATGTCGCCGCCGGCCTGCTCGGCCAGCAGCACGATCGTCGTCATCGCGCCCGGTCCCGCGATCAGCGGGATCGCCAGCGGGAAGACGCTGATGTCCTCCTTCGTGCGGGTCGCCGCCTCCTGCTCGGCCGGCGTCGCGCGGAGCAGAGTGGAGCCCATCACCATGTCGGCGGCGGCCAGGAACAGCAGCAAGCCCCCCGCCACCTTGAGCGCCGGCAGCCCGATGCCGAGCGCGCGCAGCAGGAAGCCGCCCGCCACCGCGAAGCCGACCAGCACGACGAAGGAGATGACGGTGGCGCGCACCGCCTGCTGCCGCTTCTCCTCCGCCGTGTCGCCCGCCGTCATCGCCGCGAAGATCGCCGCCGTCCCCGGCGGGTCGAGGATGACGAGGAAGGCGACGAAGGCGTAGAGCGCGGCCTCCGCCACAGATCAGGAGCCGACCTTGAGCGTCGCCGTCAGCCCGCGCAGGCAGGCGAGGATGGACAGCGGCGTGATCTTGCCGGTGCGGGGGTTCTCCTCGCTCGGCACGTTCTCGATCGTCATGGTCAGGCGGGCGGATTCGGCCTCGACGCGGATGGTGTGGGTGTTGCGCGCGACCGTCGGGTCGGCCCAGATCTCGACCATGGTGCGCTCCGGCCCGATGCCGGCAAGCGCGAGCGCGGCCGCGACGTTCACATTGGCCGGAAAGCCGCGGGCGGCGTCATAGGCGTTGCCCTTGAACACCACCGTCGGCTCGCGGATGGCGTCGAGGTCCACGCCCGCCTGCTCCAGATGGGGCGCGCCGGCGAGGCCGCGCGGCGGCTTGCGCGTCTGGATCGTCACGCTCTCCACGGCGCCTTCGGCGGCGGCGCGCACGGCATCGAGCCCGAGCAGCGCGCCGGTCGGCACGATGATCCGCGCGCCGGTCTCCTTGGCGCGCTGCACCAGATGCATCCGCGGCAGCAGGGCGCCGACGGAGGAGGGAATGAAGATGCGCCCGGCTTCGATGGCGGCCGACGCCACCTCCTCGAACACCGCGGCCGGGGCGGCTTCCACCACGATGTCGCAGGCGGCGAGGTCGGACAGCGGCAGGATCAGCGGCTTGTGCCGGAAGCCGGCGATGTTCGCCTCGGCCTTCCTGCGGTCCCTGGCCGAGACGGCGGCGAGCCTGAGGCCAGGCACGCCCGCATCCAGCGCGCGCGCGAGATGCAGCCCGATGGCGCCGAGCCCCGCGATGCCGACCGTGAGTTCCTTCGCCATGTGCAGCCTCCGCGCGCGTCAGGCCGCGGGCTTACCAGCGGCGGGCGAGGGGAGGAAGGGTGGGGCGACCTACGGGATTCGAACCCGTGACATCCAAGACCACAACCTGGCGCTCTACCAGCTGAGCTAAGGCCGCCGCACAGGGGGCGGGTTCTAGAACCGCCCCGGCCTGCCGGTCAATCGGCTGCCGATGCCCGCCGCGCCGCCCAGCGCCCGAGGCGATCCAGCGCCTCCTCCAGCACCTCCGGGCGCTTGCAGAAGGCGAAGCGGGCGTAGTGCGACGGCGCGTCCGGCCCGGCATAGAAGGCGGAGACAGGAATCGCCGCGACCTTCGCCGTTTCCGTGATGTGGCGGCAGAAGGCGGAATCGTCGCCGTCGAAGCCGAGCGGCGAGACATCGGCGGTGATGAAGTAGGAGCCATGCGTCGGCAGCACGCCGAAGCCAAGGCGAGAGAGCCCCTCCGACAGCAGGTCGCGCTGGCGCGCGAGCCCGTCCGCCAGCGTCGCGAAATACGCATCCGGCAGCGCGAGCCCGACGGCGACGGCGCGCTGCAGGTTGGGCGGCGTCGTGAAGGTGAGCAGCTGATGGGCCTTGGCGACCAGCGAGGCGAGCGGCGCGGGCGCGGTGACGTAGCCGACCTTCCACCCCGTCAGCGAGAAGGTCTTGCCGGCGCTGCCGATGCGCATGGACCGCTCGCGCATGCCGGGCAGCGTCATCAGCGGGATGTGGCGGTGGCCGTCGAAGGTCAGGTGCTCGTACACCTCGTCGCAGATGGCCACCGCGTCGTGTTTCGCGACCAACTCCGCGATGAAGGCCAGTTCCTCGGCAGAGAACACCTTGCCCGTCGGGTTCATCGGGGTGTTGAGCAGGATCGCCTTCGTCCTCGGCCCGAAGGCGGCGGCGAGCTCCGCCCGCGGCAGCGACCAGGCGGGGGGGCGGAGGCGAACCAGCCTCGGAACCGCGCCGATCATCCGCACGAAGGGCAGATAGGTGTCGTAGAGGGGCTCGAGCAGCACCACTTCGTCGCCCGGGTTCAAGACCGCCATCAGGCAGGCGGCGAGCGCCTCGGTCGCGCCCGAGGTCACCACCACCTCGCGGTCCGGATCGGCCTCGATGCCGTGGAAGCGGCGGTTGGCGGCGGCGACGGCCTGGCGCAATTCCGGCACGCCGGTCAGCGGCGGGTACTGGTTGCGGCCGTCCTTCAGCGCGGCGGCGGCGGCGTCCACCACCTCGGCCGGGCCTTCGGTGTCGGGGAAGCCCTGGCCGAGGTTGATCGCGCCGTGCTGGGCGGCGAGCGCCGACATCACCGTGAAGATGGTGGTGCCGGTGGCGGCGAGGAGGGCGTTCTGCGGCGGCATGGCCGGGCCTTCGTGCGGGTGAGTGGCGTGGCGCGGTTATGGGCCGGCGGGGCTGGCGGGGCAACGGGCGCGTGGGGTCAGGCGCCCGTCAGGTCGTCCAGCACCGGCAGCCCGAGCGCCTTCGCGAAGCGCGCCGCGCGGTGCCGCGCCGTCGGGTCCGGCTGCGTGTCCTGGACCGCCCAGATCGGCACGTTCTCCGCCGGATCCGCGTGGACCAGCACGATCGCCGTCAGGATCTGCGGCGGGGCCGGCGTGCGCCCGACGAAGCGGCGCCGCTCGCGCTCGGTCGGCGGGCGGTCGTGCGGCAGGTCGCCCTCGAGGATCACATGCGTGAGGACGGCGACGCCCGGGAACTCGGCCACCGGGCGGACGACCCGGCCGTGGTCGCTCTCCACCGCGACCTCGTCGCGGGAGAGCGAGATGGCCAGCCGCTTCGGCTCGCGCCGCCGCACCCAGAGGCCGGCGAGCGCGATGGCCGAGAAGGCGGCGGGCGCGATGCCGGCGACCGCCAGCGATCGACAGGGTCGGGGAAGCCGTTGATCAGGTCGATGACCAGGACGAAAGGCGCGATCAGCACGAAGGACGCGACCGCGATCGCGAACCAGAGCTTCGCGGCCGCGCGCGTGTTCGCCCGCGGCGTCGTGACGCCGGTCGCCGGCAGCCGGTCCGGGTCGAGCGGCGGGTCGAGTCCGCGGATCATCAGGGCCTGGGCAAGCGGCATGGGCGGGCTTCGGGCGATGCGGGGCGGGGCAGCATCGCATGGCCGCGAACGGCCGCGCCACGGGGACGCCTGCCCGTTTCCTGTGCATGTTCCTGCCGCCATTTTGCACAACGCGCCATCATCCGACGCCTCGGCGGCGTGCGATTTCCGGTCACCCCCGCATTGCTGGCGCGGCATGGCGCGTGCAAAAGGACGGCGGCCGCGGGAGCGCCGCACCTCTCCAGGGAGGGGTGGCGCCGCGCCGCGGCCCGCGGCCGGAACCGGCTGTGGCAACAGGATCGGGAGGAAGGTCGCGCCGCGCCTTTCGGGGAGCGGGGCGGGAGCGCGGATGAAGAAGATCGAAGCCATCATCAAGCCCTTCAAGCTCGACGAGGTGAAGGACGCGCTGCACGAGATCGGCCTGCAGGGTCTGACCGTGATCGAGGCGAAGGGCTTCGGGCGGCAGAAGGGGCACACGGAACTGTACCGCGGCGCCGAATACGTCGTGGACTTCCTGCCCAAGGTGAAGATCGAGGTCGTCGTCGCCGACGACCTGGCCGAACGCGCGATCGAGGCGATCGTGCAGGCGGCGCGCACCGGGCGCATCGGGGACGGGAAGATCTTCGTCTCCGACGTGCAGGAGGTGATCCGGATCCGGACCGGCGAGCGCGGCGAGGACGCCGTCTAGCCGGCCCGAACGCCCCGCGGCCGCGGGGCAGAGCCGAGGACGACGCCCCGCGGCCGGGGGGCGGAGGCAAGGGACGTCGCGCTCCGGCACCGGGGCGCGCGGCGCGGGCGGCAGGGGCCGGCCCGCGCGAGAGACAGGGGAACAGGATCAGATCATGGCGAAGAAGCCTGCCGGCGCGCCGAGCGCCGTCTCCAAGGTCATGGACATGATCAAGGAGAACAGCGTCGAGTATGTGGACTTCCGCTTCACCGACCCGCGCGGCAAGTGGCAGCACACGGCGCAGCACGTCTCCACCATCGAGGAGGAGGTGTTCCAGGACGGCATCATGTTCGACGGCTCCTCGATCGCCGGCTGGAAGGCGATCAACGAGAGCGACATGATCCTGATGCCGGATCCCGAGACGGCCTGCATGGACCCGTTCTCGGCCAAGCCGCAGCTCATCCTGTTCTGCGACATCTACGAGCCCTCGACCGGCCAGCGCTACGTGCGCGACCCGCGGGGGACGGCGAAGAAGGCCGAGGAATACCTGAAGGCGACCGGCATCGGCGACACCGCCTTCTTCGGCCCCGAAGCCGAGTTCTTCGTGTTCGACAACGTGAAGTTCGGCACGGGCGGCAACTACGGCATCTACCAGCTCGACAGCATCGAGGGGCCTGGCGCCAGCCTGAAGGACTTCCCGGAAGGGAACATGGGCCACCGCCCGTCCGTGAAGGGCGGCTATTTCCCGGTGCCGCCGGTGGACAGCGAGCAGGATCTGCGCGCCGAGATGCTCTCCACCATGGGCGAGATGGGCGTGACCATCGAGAAGCACCACCACGAGGTGGCGCAGTCCCAGCATGAACTCGGCATGAAGTTCAATACGCTGGTGAGGATGGCCGACCAGATGCAGATCTACAAGTACTGCATCCACAACGTCGCCCATTCCTACGGCAAGACGGCGACCTTCATGCCGAAGCCGATCTACGGCGACAACGGCTCGGGCATGCATGTCCACCAGTCCATCTGGAAGGCGGGCAAGCCGCTGTTCGCGGGCAACGGCTATGCCGACCTGTCCGAGACCGCGCTCTACTACATCGGCGGCATCATCAAGCACGCCAAGGCGCTGAACGCCTTCACCAACCCCTCCACCAACTCGTACAAGCGGCTGATTCCGGGCTTCGAGGCGCCGGTGCTGCTGGCCTATTCCGCGCGCAACCGCTCGGCCTCCTGCCGCATCCCCTACGCGACGAGCCCGAAGGCGAAGCGCGTCGAGGTGCGCTTCCCCGACCCCTCGGCCAACCCCTATCTCGCCTTCTCGGCGATGCTGATGGCCGGGCTCGATGGCATCAAGAACAAGATCCATCCGGGCGACGCCATGGACAAGGACCTCTACGACCTGCCGCCGGAGGAGCTGAAGGGCATCCCGACGGTGTGCGGCTCGCTGCGCGAGGCGCTCGGCGCGCTGGAGGCCGACCACGCCTTCCTGCTCGCCGGCGACGTGTTCACCAAGGACCAGATCGAGAGCTACATCGCGCTGAAGTGGCAGGAGGTGTACCGCTTCGAGCACACGCCGCACCCGGTCGAGTTCGAGATGTACTACTCGGTCTGATCCCGCGCCGGATCGGAACCACGGGGAGGGGCGCCGGCAGCGGCGCCCCTTCTGCGTTGCGGGGCTTGCGCGGGGCGCGCCTGCGCGCGATCTGCGCGCCACCATGCCGCTCCCGGACGCCACCCCCATCCCCCCGCTTGCCCGTCCGCTCGGCTTCGCGGGGCTGATCCCCTTCGTTGGCCTCGCCGGTCTGTCGCTGCTCGGCGTCGCCTGGGCGCCCGGCGCCATCGCTGCCTATGGCGCGACCATCCTGGCCTTCCTCGGCGCCGTGCACTGGGGCTTCGCGCTGCGCGCGCTGCCGGGCGAGGACCATGCCGGGGCGGCGCGGCTGGTGCTCGGCGTGGTGCCGTCGCTGCTGGCGTGGGTGGCGCTGCTGCTGCCGACCGCCGCGGGGCTCTGGCTCTTGGCGGCGGGCATCCTCGGGACCGCCGCGGTGGAGACGATGGCGGCACGCCGCGGCCTGGTGCCCGCCGAGTATCTGCGGCTGCGCTGGTGGCTGTCGGCGGGGGCGGCGGCGGCGCTGATGGCGTCGGGCTGAGCCTCGCCGCTCACCGCCCCGCCGCCGCGCGGGCCTCCGCTGCCTCTGCCGCCCGCCGAGGGGCCAGCCACACGGCCTGAAGCCACGCGCAACCGACCGCCGCCGGCACCGCCAGAAGCTCCACCCAGGCCGCCCCGCCCGACGCGCGGATCGCCAGCCCGGCCAAGTAGGTGGTGAACAGCCCGGCGCAGAATACCGGCAGGCTGTGCCGCCCGATCATCGCCATCGCCCGCCCGAAGCCCGTGCGGAACAGGGCGAGGTCGCGCGGAACCAGGCACGCGACGGCATAGGCGAGCGCCAGCGCGTGCAGCGCGCGCAGCGCCGGCAGGTCCGTCTTCTCGAACAGGAAGAACAGCAGCTCCGCCCGGTCCGGCCACAGCCAGAACCCGCTGTCGGGACCTGGCGCAGAGCCCTGTTCCCACAGCCGCACCCAGACGCCGAAGCCGAGCATCGCCAGCGCCGGGCCGAGCAGCCAGCCGCTCTGCGGCACCGCCCGCCCGCCGAGCAGCGCGGCCCGCCCGAGCCAGGCGCCCGTGAGGAACAGCGCCTGCCAGGCGAGCAGGTTGAAGAACGCCGTCGTGCCGCCCCAGTCGGGCAGGCGAAGCCCTGTCGCCTGCACCAGCAGCCACACGCCCCAGGGCAGGGCGAGGGCATTGGCGCCGAAACGCTCGGCGAGCCACAGGAAGCCCGGCAGCAGCAGCATCCCGAACACGAAGACCGGCAGGATGCCCATGTGCATCGGCTGATGCAGAAGCAGGGCGGCGCCGAGCAGCGCCGCCTGCGGCTCGGCGGCGAACAGCGACCAGCCGAGCGGCGCGGCCTCACCTGTCGCGAGCAGCCGCTCGGCCGCCACCACCAGCGCGCCGAGGCCCGCGAAGACGAGAAGATGCGTCCGCCACAGCCGCAGCGCCCGCCCGAGCATGTCCCGCGCCGCCGCGCGGAAGCCGCCGAAGCGCTTGCGCGCGAAGACGGAGCCGAGGACGAAGCCCGACAGCAGCACGAACTGCTCCGAGCCGTCCGACAGCCCCCAGGAGGCGTGGATGCCCCAGGCGAACAGACCCGCCCCGTAGCAATGCGCGACGATCATCGAGACCTGCATCCAGCCGCGCAGCGAATCGAGCCGGTCGTCGCGCGGCGGGCGCGGCGGCGGTGCGCTCAGCGGAGGCTGCCTCGGGCGAGGCCGAGCACGGCGCCGAGCAGCACATGGCCGGCAAGCGAGGCTTGCGCCACCTCCCCGAAGCCGAGGAAGGGCGGGAAGCCCGCCAGCAGATGCGCGACGCCATAGAGCGCGAAGGCGGCGAGCGCGACGCCATAGCCGAGGCCGAGCGGCAGCGGCGGCACCCGCGGCAGCATCCCCGCCAACAGCGCGAAGCCGAGCGGATAGGCGATGAGGCCCGTCGCGATGTGAACAAGCTCGGAGACAGGCTCGGCGATGCCGAAGGCGGCTTCGACCAGGCCCGCGGGCAGCAGCGCCTCCCCGATCCAGAGCGGCGCGACAAGGCGCGCGAAGGCCTCCCACGCCAGCAGCGCAAGCGCGCCGGACGCCAGGAGGGAGCGCGCATCGAGGCTCGCGGTCGCGGCGCGCGGCGTGGCGGTGGTGGCGGACATTCCGGCGTCTCCGTTCGGGACCGGCGCGGTCGTCGCGCCATGTGCCGGAGTTCGCCGGGCCGCTCCGCGCGGTTACGCCCCGTCGCCTTCGAGGCGCGCGATATCCTCATCGGAAAAGCCGAAATGATGCGCGATCTCGTGGATCAGCACGTTGCGGACCAGGCGGAACAGGTCCTCGCCGGTCTCGATCCATTCGATCAGGATCGGCTCGCGGTAGAGCAGGATGGTGTCCGGTTCCTGCGGCACGCCCATCACGCTGCGCTCGGTCAGCGGCGTGCCGCGATACAGGCCCGTCAGGTCCCAGGGATGCTCGATGCCGAGTTCGGCGAGCGTCTCGTCGTCCGGCAGGTCCTCGATGAGGATGGCGGCGCCGCGCACCGCCTCGCGCAATTCGCGCGGGATCGCCGCGAGGGCGGCATCCGCCATCTCGCGCAGGTCTTCCACCGAAGGCGGGCTGCCCCATCTCATGGGGCGCACAGGACGCGCGGCGGGCCGCGCCGTCAAGCGGGGGAGGCGGGAATGGTCGGGAAGCTGGACGCTGCGGCGCGCGCGGCGCTGGGCGAGACGCTGCCGGAGTGGAGCCTGGTGGAGGGCCGCGACGCCATCCGTCGCCGCTTCGTGTTCAAGGACTTCAGCGAGGCGTGGGGCTTCATGGCGCGGGTCGCCCTGCTGGCCGAGAAGCAGGACCACCACCCGGAATGGTCGAATGTGTGGAACCGCGTCGAGATCGTGCTGACCACGCATGACGCGGGCGGGCTGTCGGAGCGGGACGTCGCGCTCGCGCGCGCCATTGACGCGCTGCGCTAATCCGGGAACCCCGCCATCGCCCGCACCTCCGCGGCGCTTCGCCCGGCGGCGCGCAGGTCGGCCAGCGTCGCCGCGCGGTCGCGCTTGGCCAGGCGCCTGCCGTCGGGCCCGAGCAGCAGCGGGTGGTGGGCATAGGCGGGCTCGGGCCAGCCCATCAGCGCCTGCAGCAGCCGGTGCAGATGCGTGGCCGGCTTCAGGTCCACCCCGCGCGTCACCAGCGTGACGCCTTGCCGCGCATCGTCATGCGTCACGGCCAGGTGGTAGGAAGCCGGCACGTCCTTCCGTCCCAGCACCGCGTCGCCGAACTGCGCCGGGTCGCAGGCGATGCGGCCCTCGCCGCGTTCGGCGAAGGAAAGCGGCGCGGGCGCCGCCGCCAGGGCCGCGGCCATGTCGAGCCGCCAGGCATGCACCTCCCCGGCCGCGATCCGCGCGGCGCGCTCCCTCGCCGGCATCCGGCGGCAGGTGCCGGGGTAGAGCGGCCCGTCCGGCCCATGCGGCGCGCCTGCCGAGGCGGCGACCTCGCGCGCGATGTCGGCGCGGGTGCAGAAGCAGGGGTAGAGCAGGCCGCGCGCGGCGAGCGCCTCCAGCACCGCGCGATACTCCGGCAGGTGGCGCGACTGCACGCGCACCGGCCCGTCCCAGTCGAGGCCGAGCCACGCCAGGTCCTCGAGGATCGCGTCGGCGAATTCGGGGCGGCAGCGCAGCGGGTCTATGTCCTCGATCCGCAGCAGGAAGCGCCCGCCCGCCTGCCGCGCCGCGCGCCAGGCGAAGAGCGCCGAATGCGCGTGGCCGAGATGCAGCCGCCCCGTCGGGCTCGGCGCGAAGCGGGTGACGGGCGCCGTCATGCCGGCAGGCTTGCCGCGCGGCCGCATCCCAGGCAAGCCGTCCCGCATGGATGACCTGCTGTTCCACGCAGCCCCGCCCGCGCGCGGCGGCGCCCCCGACTCGCTCGTCGTGCTCGTCCACGGATATGGCGCCGACGGCGCGGATCTGGTCGGGCTTTCCGAGCCCTGGGGCCGCGCCGTCCCCGGCGGGCTGTTTCTTGCGCCGGACGGCCCCGAGGCCTGCGAGATGGCGCCTTGGGGCCGGCAATGGTTCGGCCTCGCGGACATGGACCCGGCGCGGCTGGCCGAGGGCGTCGCCGCCGCAGTGCCGCCGCTGTCGCGCTTCGTCGCCCGGCAGGCTGCGCTGCATGGCGTGGCGCCCGGGCGAATCGCGCTGATGGGCTTCAGCCAGGGGGCGATGCTGGCGCTGGCCGCCGGGCTTTCGGTCGAGCCGCCGCCTGCCTGCATCCTGGCCTATTCCGGGGCGCTGCTGGCGGGCCTCGGCTCCGCGCGGCCGCCCGTGCTGCTGGTGCATGGCGAGGCCGACTTGGTGGTGCCGGTCGCGGCGAGCCGCGCCGCCGCCTCGGCGCTGGAAGCCGCGGGCGTGCCGGTCACCGCGCTGTTTCCGCCCGCCCTTGGCCATGGCCTGGACGAGGCAGGCATCGCCGCCGGCGCCGCCTTTCTTGCCCGCCATCTTGCGTGACATCGGCGTGAAGCCTGCCACACCCGGTGTTGCGCCGCGGCGCGGCGGCTGGCATGAAGTCGCCAGGAAGCGGAGGCGCCACTAGCACTGGGGCCCGGCCTGCCGCTCAGGCCCCAGGCCTTGTGGGCGCCCTGCCTTTGGTGGGGAGTGGCGAGTGCCCGACGGTGGCGGAGCCTATCCAGCGCTGGTGCTGAACGCGGATTTCCGTCCGCTGTCCTATTTCCCGCTCTCTGTCTGGGGCTGGCAGGACGCCGTGAAGGCGGTGTTCCTCGACCGCGTCTCGGTGCTGTCGGAATACGAGGCCGAGGTCCGCAGCCCGACCATGGCGATGCGGCTGCCCTCCGTCATCGCGCTCAAGGACTACATCCCGGCCGCGCGCCGCCCGGCCTTCACCCGCTTCAACGTGTTCCTGCGCGACGCCTTCTCCTGCCAGTATTGCGGGGCGCCGAAGCCGACACCGGACCTCACCTTCGACCACGTCATCCCGCGCTCGCGCGGGGGGCGCACGACCTGGGAGAACGTCGTCGCCGCCTGCGGGCCGTGCAACCTGCGCAAGGGCAACCGCCTGCCGCGCGAGTGCCAGATGTGGCCGCGCACCGAGCCTCGCCAGCCCACCAGCTGGGAGCTGCAGGAGAACGGCCGCGCCTTCCCGCCGAACTACCTGCACGAGAGCTGGCGCGACTACCTCTACTGGGACGCCGAGCTGGAGAGCTGAGCGCGGCCCGGAGCGGTTTCCACAAGAGTGGCAACCGCTCCGGGCGTTCTTCACGAGCATCTTCACGCACAGCGCTGTTTCCAGCCTTGTGCGATCAGCCCTACCCGTGCGGCGCGTCGTTGCCGGTCGTGCTGAACTGGCCCGACGGCGAGAGTTCCAGGAAGGTCTGGTCGATCGAATGCGCGTCGCCGCCGGTGCGGTTCGACGGCAGGGTCTGCACCCGCCCGAGCCAAGCGCCGACGCGGGCGGTCTCGTTGATCGGGTCGTTGCGCACGCGCAGGCAGAAGATCGGCGCGCGGGTGGCCCGCCACGCCGCCTCGACGCCCGACACCGCCGTCACTGCGGGGGCGGAGATCGCCACCGCCGGCACGCCGGTGCGCGCGGCGACGATCTGCGCGATGCCGCCGCCGAGCGAATGGCCGGTGATGAACACCCGGTCGCCGGGCCGCGTCGCCACGCCCTGCGCGAGCCGGACCATCTGCTCGGCCAGCGACAGCTGCCTTTCCAGCACCGTCGGCCCGGCGGCGAGGATCGGCCCGATGACCGGCACGATCACCGCCCCGCGCGACAGGTTCCCGCCGAAGCCGGCGTCGGCCACGATGTCGGCGCCAAAATCATCGCCCGGCTGGGTGCCGGCGATGGTGACGACGTAATCCGCGCCCTGGCCGTTGCCGCGCGAGAAATATGCGCCCTGGAAGCCGCTCTTGCGCTGGGTGAAGCCCGAGCGCGTGAAGCCGGCCGCCGCGCTGACGGAGGAGTCGTAGATCGCCGCGCACAGCCGCGCGTATTCGACCAGTCGGATCGGCGTCGGCATGGCGTCTCCCTCCGCCCTGCGATGGCAGCGCGCGGGGGCGGCGCGGTCAACCCCGCCGGGCGCTCAGAAGCCCGCGCCAGGCTCCGCCAGATAGGCGGACTCCTCGGCCGTGTCGGCGCGTCCGAGCGCCTTGTTGCGGTGCGGGAAGCGGCCGAAGCGGCGGATCACATCCAGGTGACGCCAGGCGTAGTCCACCGCGCCGCCGGGCCCGCCGAGCCGCGGGTCGTGCCGCAGCCCCTCGAACAGCGCGACGGAGAGTTCCTGGTCGGCCAGCGATTCCGAATGCTCGAAGGGCAGGAACAGGAAGGTCTGCTCGACCGGCGTCAGCGCGTGGTGGTGGCGGTGGGTGAAGATCGCCTCGCGCGCCGCGGCGCGGGCCTTGGCGTCGGAGGCGAAGGCCTCGGCGGTGCCGCGGTGCAGGTTGCGCGGCAACTGGTCGAGCAGCAGCAGCAGCGCGAGCGCGCCCTTCGCATCGGACAGCCAGCCGTCGAGCGCGCCTTCCCGCGCCGGCAGCAGCGCATGGCCGAAGCGCGCGCGCAGCATCGCGTCGAAGGCGTCGTCGCGCGCGAACCAGGCCATGCGGAAGCTGTCGGGGCCGTCCGCGAACCAGGTGTCGAGAAGCTCCTGTCTCATGCCAGCGCCATCTCCAGCACGCGGACGGAATGCAGCGCCACTCGCCCCGCGAGATCGGCGATCTGGTGCCGGCAGGAGACGCCGTCGGCGACCACCATCGCGCCGGGCGCCGCGGCGAGCGCGGGCAGCAGCGACAGCCCGGCCATCGCGCGGCTGGCCTCCTGCGTATCGGCAGCATAGCCGAAGGCGCCGGCCATGCCGCAGCAAGTCGACGTGATCGGCTGCACCTCGAACCCAGGGATCGCGCGCAGCGCGGCCAGCGTGGGCGCGAAGGCGCCGAAGGATTTCTGGTGGCAGTGGCCATGCACGCGGGCGGTGGCGGCAAGCGGCTTCAGCGGCAGGCGCACCTTCTCGCGCGCGAGCCATTCGAAGAGCAGCAGGGCGCGGGCGGCGATGGCGCGGGTTCCCTCGCCTGGCAGCAGCGCGGGCGCCTCGTCGCGCAGCGTCAGCAGGCAGGAGGGTTCGATGCCGAGGATCGGCAGGTCGAAGCGCGACAGCACGGAGAGCGTGCGCGACAGCTCCGCCCGCGCCTCCGTCACCATGCCGGCGGCGAGCCAGGTGCGCCCGCTATCCAGCGGCCGCATGCCGCGCGGCGGGCGGGCGGTGGTGGGCGTGGCACCGGCGGCGCGCAGCACGCGGATCGCGGCGCGCAGGTTCTCCGGCTCGAAATAGCGGTTGAACAGGTCGGGCAACAGGATCACCTCGCCGTCGCGGCCGGTCGGTTCGGGCAGTTCCCAGTCGTGGAAGGCGTCGGCGCGGAAGCGCGGCATGGGGCGCGAGGCGGCGAAGCCGAGCCAGCGTTCCGCCAGCCACCGCGCGCCGGGCAGCCATTCGCGCGCGTTGAACAGCGCCGGCGCCATCGCCGCGAAGGGCGCCCAGCGCGGCAGCGACGCCACCAGCCGCTCCTTCGCCGCCACGCCGCGCGCGGCGCGCCGGGCGTTCAGCACCTCGATCTTCATCCGCGCCATGTCCACGCCGGTCGGGCATTCGCGGCGGCAGGCCTTGCAGGAGACGCAGAGCGCCATCGCCTCCGCCACCTCGTCCGAGGCCATCGCCTCAGGCCCGAGCTGCCCGGACAAGGCCAGCCGCAGCGTGTTGGCCCGCCCGCGCGTCAGGTGCTGCTCGTCCCGCGTGGCGCGGAAGGAGGGGCACATCACCTCGGCGTCGAACTTCCGGCAGCTGCCGTTGTTGTTGCACATCTCGACGGCGCCCAGCAGGCCGCCAGGGTGGTCGGACCAGTCGAGCGCGGGGGTGAAGGGCAGGGGCGCGTAGCCGGGGCCGTAGCGGAACAGGCTGCGATCATCCATCCGCGGGGCGCGGACGATGCGGTTGGGGTTGAACAGGCCCGCCGGCAGGCCGGGGCGCGGCGGGTCGAAGGCGTCCTTCACCGCCTCGAAGGCGCGGGCGATCCGCGGCCCGAACATGCTCTCGTGGAACTCGGAGCGGACGATGCCGTCGCCGTGCTCGCCGGAATGGCTGCCTTTGTACTCGCGCACCAGCGCGAAGCATTCCTCGGCGATCGCGCGCATGCGCTTCACGTCGCCCGCGTCCTTCATGTTCAGCACCGGCCGCACATGCAGGCAGCCGACGGAGGCATGGGCATACCAGGTGCCCTTCACGCCGTGGCGGTCGAACACCTCGGTCAGGCGCGCGGTGTAGTCGGGCAGGTCGTCGAGCGGCACGGCGCAGTCCTCGATGAAGGACACCGGCTTCGCGTCCTGCTTCATGGACATCATGATGTTGAGGCCGGCCTCGCGCACCTCGGCGATCGCCGCCTGGAAGGCCGGGTCGGTCGCGCGCACCACGGCGTTCGGGTGGCCGAGGTCGCCCATCGCCGCCTCCAGCCGGTCGAGGGCGGCGAAGAGCGGCGCCTCCTCCTCCCCGTGGAACTCGACGATCAGCAGGCTGTCCGGCTCGCCCTGGATCATCCGCTCGATGGTCGGGCGATACAGCGGGATCGAGCGGCCGAGCTCGATCATCGTGCGGCCCACGAGTTCCACCGCCTCCGGGTCCAGCGCGACCAGGTGCTTCGCCGCCTCCATCGCCGCGCGGAAGGTCGGGAACTGGCAGATGCCGAGCACCTTGCGCGGCTTGATCGGCCACAGCCTCAGCGTCAGCGCCGCCGAGAAGCCGAGCGTGCCCTCGCTGCCGACCAGGAGCCGCGCGAGGTTGCCGCGGCCCGCCGCGCGCGCCCTTGGCGTCAGCGCATCGAGGTTGTAGCCGCCGACGCGGCGCAGCAGGCCGGGGAAGCGCGCGGCGATCTCGGCGGCCTCGGCCTGCCCGAGCGCCAGCAGTTCCGCCGCCAGCGCATCCGCGGGCGTCCCTTCGCCGAAGCGGCGGCGGCTGCCGTCGGCCAGGATCGCGTCCACCGCCAGCACATTGTCCGCCATCAGCCCGTAGCGGATGGACTTGGCGCCGCAGGAGTTGTTCCCCGCCATGCCGCCCAGGGTGCAGCGCTGCCAGGTGGAGGGGTCCACCGGGAAGAACAGCCCGTGCGGCTTCAGCGCCTCGTTCAGCGCGCCGAGCGTGATGCCCGGCTCGACCGTCGCGGTGCGGGCGGCCGCGTCCACCGCCAGCACGCGGCGCAGATGCTTGGAGCAGTCCAGCACCAGCGCCCGGTTCACCGTCTGGCCGCATTGGCTGGTGCCGCCGCCGCGCGGCAGCACCGGCACGCCCTCCTCGCGCGCGATGGCGATCGCCGCCTCGACATCGGCGATGCTGCGGGGCACCAGCACGCCGACCGGCTCCTGCTGGTAGATGCTGGCATCCGTCGCGTAGCGGCCGCGGTCGGCCGGGCGGAACAGCACCTCGCCCCGCGTCTCGCGCGCAAGGCGCAGGGCGAGGCGCGGGTCGCCAGGGCGGGTCGTCGTGGCGGCGATGACGGTCATGGGCAGCTCCACCCGCGCTTTGCGCGGACGCCTCCCTCATTGGCGGAACCGCGCCGGTCAGGCTAGTGGAGTGATTCCGGCAGACGTTTCCCTCGCTGGTGCTTGCTGATGATGGTGTCGGCGGGGGCGGTCCAGCGGAAAGGCTTCGGGTCGGCGTTGTGAGCGTCGAGGTAGGCGCGGATGGCCTGGTTCAGCTCGATCACGGAGCGGAAGACGCCACGCTTCAGACGCCGCTTCGTCAGCGTGGCGAACAAGCCCTCGACGGCGTTGATCCAGGAC
>Ga0272446_1003999_pt1 | contig 17877 bp, 14 predicted proteins | sample YNPCB0061_FD_194587 | JGI IMG/M metagenome (GOLD analysis project Ga0272446, IMG submission 194587) | Hot spring microbial mat communities from Yellowstone National Park, WY, United States - YNP-CB-006-1 | ecosystem: Environmental > Aquatic > Thermal springs > Hot (42-90C) > Sediment | place... | reverse complement strand
CCGGCGGCGACGTCTTTACGCTGCTCGATCCGCCGCCGCTCCCCATTCATGTCGACAGCGGAGCTTACGTCGACTTCCTCGTGCGCTTTCAGCCGCCCGCGACGGGTCTCTACAGCGCGGCTCTGCGGGTGAATAACCTGTCCCCGATTCTGCGAGGAACCGGAGTTGCCGCCGCTACGGTATTCCTCGAGACGGGTGGCGCGCGCACCCGCCTGATCTCGGGCTCGGCGGTGGATTTCGGCGAGGTCGAGCGGCGCTCTTCAGCCGCCCGCCACATCGTGCTCGAGAACCCGTTCGGACAGCGGCTCACAATCCGGAATCTGGCGGTTTCCGGCGAATTCTTCCGTATCGACCCGCCCCCAGCCCTGCCCCTGACGCTGGAACCCGGCGGCTCGGTGGCGTTCGACGTGCTGTTCGAGCCGCTGTCGGCGGGGATTCGCGAGGGCGCGCTCGATGTGGACGACCGCAACATTGTACTGCGAGCCAAAGGCGTCGAGCCTCCGCTGCCCAAGCCCCGGATTGCGCTCGAATCGAGCGCGCTGGGCAGCGCCCAGCAAGGCAAGCTCTCGATCCGCTTTGAGGCCGAGGCGCGCACCAGTGGTTCGGGGCGCGTGGTCCTGGATTTTCAGCCCGCCGCCGGCGGTTTTCCGCGCGACCCGGCCATTGTGTTCCCCTCCACCAACAGCCCGGCCGCGACTTTCACCGTTACTGAAGGACAGAGCCAGGCGCGCTTTGGCGACAAGCAACAGATCGAATTCCAAACCGGCACCACCGCCGGCACGCTGACGATTCGCGCCGAACTGGGTCCGTACACTGAACAGACCTCGCTAACTTTGAACCCCGCGCCAGTGGGCATCGACGCCGCGAGCGGTCTTCGCACCAGCTCGGGCCTGGAGGTTTACATCGCCGGTTGGGACAATACCCGCTCGGCCGGGCAACTCAGTTTCACGTTTTACGGCCCGGCGGGCGCAGTCGTTGCCGGCCCGATTCGCGCCGACGCCGCGGCGGCTTTCCAGCGCTACTTCCAGTCTTCGGAGGTGGGCGGAATATTCAGCCTGCGAGCCTTGTTCCCGGTGACGGGAGACGCCTCCGGAGTCGGAGGCGTCGAGGTCGAGATCGTCAACTCATCCGGAACCACCCGGAGTAAGCGCATCGCCTTTTGAAGCGCCGGCTTGGTCAGACCATCAGCATGCCGCCGTTGATCTCAATGGTCTGGCCGTAAATGTAGCGCGCGGCATGGGAGCAGAGAAATACGATGACGTCGGCCACTTCTTCATTGGTTCCCAGGCGTCCGGCCGGGGTGGAAGCCGCCATCCGGGCGAGCATCTCGCGGGTGGAGAAGCGGGCGTGAAAGTCGTTGTCCACGGTGCCGGGCGAAACCCCGTTGACGCGGACCCCTTTGGGAGCCAGCTCCTTGGCGACGCCTTTGGTCATGCAGGACACGGCGGCCTTGGCAGCCGCGTAGATCGTGGCCCCCGGCCCTCCTCCGTTGCGAGCTGCAATGGAGCTGACGTTGACGATGCAGCCTCCCCCGCGCTCGATCATTCCCGGCGCCACGGCCTGGGTGATGAAGTAGGCGCTCTTCACGTTGAGGTTCATCACCCGGTCGAACAGTTCCTCGGTGAACTCGGCCAGGGAGGCTCGCTGGACCAGCGAACCCGCGTTGTTGACCAGTATGTCGACGGGGACTGGCCGGATGTCCGCCGCCAGGGAGCGAATCCCCGCCACGGCGCCCAAATCAGCCTGGTGCAAGGTAGCCTCGGCGCCCGCTGCCGTCACGGCCGCGCGGACCCGCTCGGCCCCCTCCGGATTACTGTGGTAATGGATTAGCAGCCGCCGGGCCCCCGCGCGCGCCAGGGCAATGGCTGTGGCAGCGCCAATTCCCCGCGAGGCGCCGGTCACCAGCGCCGTCTTGCCTTCAAGTTCCCTCACGTTCCACTCCTGGGCTGGATAAAGCACAAGTATAGAACGCGAGGGCGGATCTATCTATGGCTGGTCAGGATTCTTGGGAATCGGTCGAGTCGGCCCGCAGCCACGCCTGCAAGGCATCCACGTAAAGATCCATCCCCTTACGCGAATAACGGATGTAGCCCTCACGCCGGAACTGATTCATGTAGTGAGTCACGATCTCGCGCGACGTGCCCACGTACTGCGACAGCAGTTGGTGGGTCAGGGGCAGGACCCGCACGGAGCCGTCCTCGGATCGCTCGCCCATGCGCTCGGCCAGCCGCAGCAGACTGCGGGCCAGCCGCCGGGCTGTGTTGTCAGCCGAGAAACTCACGATCCGGCTGCTGAATTCGTTCGTCCGCTGCACCAGCATCTGGACCAGGGCGAGCGCCAGCCGCGGCCTGCGCAGCAGAACATCCTCCAACTCCGCGTTGGTCCACGACATTACTTGCGTGGTCTCCAGGGCGGTGGCCTCTTCCCCGCGGCGGGTCAAACCCACCAGCGCCCCTTCCCCGAAAAACTCGTCCCGGCGATAGATGTCGATCACCACAGGCAGGTCCGGATCCGCCTGCCGGCTGACCTTGACCCGTCCGTTGATCACCAGGTAAACGCTCGACGCAGGCTGGTCGGCGTGGTAGATAACTTGTCCCTTTCGGAATTCCAGAACCGTGGAACGCGGCAGATGTACGAGCGGGTCCTCCAGAGGCTTCTCGTAAACAAGCGGCTTGAGACCAGTGGACATTTTCCTCTCCCGTCAATTCGTTAGGCTCGCTATGGTTCAGCAGCCCTTATCCTGTAGGGCAGGGCGAACTGCACGGTACCCCTCAAGCGGACTTTCACTCGCCGTTGCCAACGGCCCTTCTACCGAGGCGCTTCCGGCGTACCTATGAAAAAGTATACATTAATACCCCCACTTCGTCCAGCGAATCCCCTCATTTGCGTCTGAAAAGATATGTAGCTGCTCTTACGACTTCCGGTCCAGATACCGTTCCAGAATGGGGGCGTAGGCATCGATGCGGCGGTCGCGCAGGAAAGGCCAGTTGCGGCGGACCTGCTCGACGCGGGACGGATCGCATTCCACCACCAGGGTTTCCTCCCGGTCGTGAGAAGCCTCGGCCAGCAGGCTGCCGAACGGGTCGGCGACGAAAGAGGCGCCCCAGAACTCGAGGCCGTGTCCGGGCGGCCCCTCGTAGCCTACCCGGTTTACGGCGGCCACGTAGACCCCGTTGGCAATGGCATGCGCGCGCTGCACCGTCCGCCAGGCATCGTGCTGAGCTGCGCCCAGATCGGCCTTTTCGGAAGGGTGCCAGCCGATAGCGGTCGGGTAGACCAACAGCAGCGCGCCGTCGAGCGCCGCGACGCGGGCCGCCTCCGGGTACCACTGGTCCCAGCACACCAGCGGAGCCAGGCGGCCGTAAGGAGTGTCGAAAGCGCGAAAACCCAGATCGCCCGGCGTGAAGTAGAACTTTTCGAAATAAAGCGGATCGTCCGGAATGTGCATTTTGCGGTAGAGGCCGGCCAGGGCGCCGTCCGGACCGATCAGGACTGCGGTGTTGTGATAGAGGCCGGGAGCCCGGCGCTCGAACAGGGAAGCCAGGATCACAATCCGCAACTCCCGGGCAAGGGCGCCGAGGGCGCTGGTGGAAGGCCCCGGAACGGATTCCGCAAGGTCGAACAGCCGGGCCTCCTCCCGGCGGCAAAAGTACTGGGACCGGAACAACTCGGGCAGGCAGACGACCTGAGCGCCGCGCCCGGCCGCATCACGGATTCGCCAGAGCGCTTTTTCCAGATTCTCGCCAGGATCGGGAGCGCAAGCCATCTGGACGAGGCCGACTCGGAATTTCGAAGCGGTCATTGGGCTATTGTATGATCGTTGCTTTCCCGATGGCCAAGCGACAGGTTGCTGTTCTCTTTCTGATGGCCGCGTTAGCGGCGGCCGGCCCGCCAGCGCCGCGGCAGGTACTGGGCTTCGAACCGGGCGCGGACTACAAGCTCGCGGACTCGCGGCAGATTTACGGCTACTTCAGGAGCCTGGCCGCGGCGAGCAACCGCATCCGGCTGGTGGAGTTCGGGCGGAGTTCGGAAGGCCGGCCGATGTACGTGGCCTTCCTGTCGGCGCCGGAGAACCTGAAGCGGCTCGACCGGTACCGCGAGATTTCCCGGCGCCTGGCCTTGGGAGAGGCGGCTCCGGAAGAGGCCCGCAGGCTCGCTTCCGAGGGCAAGGCGTTGGTCTGGATCGATTCCGGCCTTCACGCCACCGAAGTGGCTCCGGCCCAGCATTCCCCGGAACTGGCCTGGCGTATGGTGGCCGGAGAGTCCGAGGAAGTCGAGGCGATCCGCCGCAACGTGATTCTTATGCAGGTCCCGGTGATCAATCCCGACGGCCTGGATATGGTGGCGGAGTGGTACGCCGGCAACGTGGGCACGCCTTATGAAACCGCGCCGCTTCCCCGGCTGTACCAGAAGTACGCAGGCCACGACAACAATCGGGACTGGTTCATGCTCAACCTGCCCGAGACGCGGCAGGTCAGCCGCCTGCTGTTTCAGGAGTGGTTTCCGCACATCGTCTACAACCAGCATCAGCAGCCCGCGTTCCCGGCGCGTATTTTCGTGCCCCCGTACGCCGACCCGCTCAACCCGAACATTCCCGCGGCGGTTATGGAGGGCATCAATTTGATTGGGATGGCGATCAAGGAGCGGCTGGCCCGGGAGAATAAAGCCGGCGCGCTGTCCTACGCCGGATTCGATGCCTGGTGGAATGGCGGCCTGCGCTCCGCGCCGGCCTTCCACAACATGCACGGGATCCTGACCGAAACGGCCGGCTACGCGTACGCCACGCCGAGAGACTACCTGCCGGGCGAGATCCCGGCCACCTTTGCGGGCGGACTTTCGGCGCGCGAACCGTCCATTTTCTATGAGCGCCCGTGGCTGGGCGGGCGGTGGGCCTTGCGGGATGCTATCGAGTACATGCTGACGGTGGATTTCGCCATCCTGAACCTGGCGGCGGCGCGGCGGGCCGACTATCTGCTGAAAAGCTGGGAGATGGCCCGCGCATCGATCCAGGCGGGCCTGAAGGGGAATCCGTTCGCCTACCGGCTGGCGCCGGAAGCCGCGGGGGTGGAGATGGCCGAGCGATTGGCTCTGGCCGGCATCGAGGTGCGGCGCGACAGCGACGGGACGCTCGTTCTGCCGGCGGCGCAGCCCTTTCGGGCTTACCTGGTGGATCTGATGGAGCCTCAGAAGTACCCGAGCGGCGCCAGGCGCCCTTACGACGTAGCCGGGTGGACCCTGCCGATGCTGATGGGAGTGGAGGTGAAGCGCATCGACGCGCCTTTCGATCTGTCGGCCGCCAAACCATGTGACGCGGATTGTCTGGCGGCTCTGAAAAGGCCGCAGGTTTATCAGGCGGGCAACGTCCGGGTTGCCGTCTACGAGCCCTGGACGGCGAACTCGGACGCCGGATGGACGGAATGGCTGCTGGACCGGTACCAGATCCCGTACACGGCCATGCACAACCAGGATCTGCAAAGCGGAGGGCTGATTTCGCGGTGCGACGTGCTGGTCCTGCCCGCGCAGTCCGCCGCTTCGATCCTGAACGGCACACGCGACGGGGAGAGGGGTCCCGAGCGGGAGGGCTTTCCCGTGACCATTACGGTTCAGCGCCCGGAATATGCGGGCGGCATTGGCGCCTCCGGGCTGGCGAACCTGGAGCGCTTCGTCAGGCAGGGCGGAACGCTGGTTGCGCTGGACACGGCGGCGGACCTGCCCATCCAGTTCTTCCCGCTGCCGGTTCAAAACCTGGCGCGATCACCCGGCGGCTGGTCGTGTCCCGGTTCGTTGCTGCGGCTCACCTTGGACACCAGCCACCCTTTGGCTGAAGGAGTGCCTAAAGAGATTACGGCGTTCTCCACCGGGGGCTCGGCGTTTGACGTCACGCTCGCCCCGGCTTACAACCGGGGCGAGCGCGCGGTCGCCACCGTGGCGCGTTTTGCCGAGAAGAATTTGCTGGCCAGCGGCTGGATCTCCGGTGAGCGCGCCATCGCGGGGAAGGCGGCGCTGGTGGAAGCCCGGCATGGCCAGGGGCGCGTGATTCTGTTCGGCTTTCGTCCCCAGTTCCGTGGCCAGACCCTGGGAACTTTCAAGCTGCTGTTGAACGCCATTGGGCGGCATGAAAAAACGGGCTTCGGGTTCCTCCGAAACCGAAGCCCTGCCGCCCGGCGGGTTCCGCACTCAATTGCGCTGGAGCCCGCCGGCGGCTCAATGCTCGCCATGACTCGTTCCCATAGTGTCGCCACGCGCGCAAACGTTTCATGGCCTCGAAAGAATTCTCCGGCTTCCTGGAAGCGGTGACTGAGCGAGAGGGGAAGCGGCGCCGGAAGTTGTCAAACGGGGTGGTCAGCGGAGAATCGAGGTGGGCTTTCGAGGCGGGCTCAATTGCGGTGCGCCGTTTCCACTCGCCAGCCGATAGTGAACCCGGCTGGGCTGGACGTTTCACCTCAACGGAAGCGCAAGGAAATTTTCCCCGCAGGCGAGGTATAGATCAGTTCCAGGTCCTTGGCCTTCTGCTTGCCATCCAGGGGGAAGTAGAGCAGGCCGGAGACCGGCTGATCAATCTCCTTTTCCGGAAGAATCTTCTCGCTGAGAACCCGCATGAGAGGGTTCTCCTTTTTGCGGGTGCCCGAATCCATGGTGGCTTCCGCCGCGGAGCCGCCCATGCCTCCGGTACCGATGGTTCCGCCCTGCCCGGGCAGCCTCCCCATGGGACCTCCCGGATAGCCGCCCCAGACGGGTCCTTGATCTTCCGCCATGATGCCGCCTGAGCTGGCGCCCTGGGTTACCACCAGGACACCCCGCCCGGCAATCTGGCTGGGGGCGAAAGGCTTCGATTTCTCGCCGTCCTTGTCCGTGCGCAGCAGGAAGTCGTCGCGGCTGACGGTGAGCGCCTTGCCCTTCGGCGCGAGGCGCACTTCAAGCACGACGTAATAGCCGTCCAGGTCGGAACCGAGCACCTGCTTGACGGCTTCCTTGCCGAGAAACAGGGTTGCGGAAAGGTCCACGGCCGGATCGGATGCGCGCGCCTGGGGTGGTGTCTTCGGCGCGGCAGCCACGGCGAGGGCCGCAGCCAGTAGGGCGCTCACGAGACGGATAGACATCGCATTCCCCCCACGAGCATTATAGCGCTCGCCTCGCCGCAACGCCCCGGCCTATTGCTCTTCCCAGGTTACGCCCAGGCTGGCGAGCTTGTTGAGACCGTCCACGTAAGCCCTGGCGCTGGCTTCGATGACGTCGGTCGAAGCGCCCCGGCCCATCACCTTGCGCCCCATCGCCTCGAGCTGTACCTTGACTTCTCCCATGGCTTCCCGGCCACCCGTGACGGCTCGAATCTCGTATTCGGCCAGTTTGGCCGCGCTCCTGGTCACCTCAGCAATGGCTTTGTAGACGGCGGCCACGGGACCGTTTCCTATCGCGGCCCCCTCCCTGACCTCGTCCCGCACGCGGACCCGCACGGTGGCCGTGGGGATTGCGGAGGTACCGCTGTAAATTTGCAGGTACTCGAGCCTGTAGGTTTCCGGAACCGGGTGGACTTGGTCGTGGACGATCGCCAGGAGGTCTTCGTCAAAGACCTCCTGCTTCTTGTCCGCGACGCTAAGGAATCGCTGATAGATGACGTTCAGCTCGTCAGGAGAAAGCGCGTAACCCAATTTCTTGAGGCGGTCGCGGAGCCCGTGGCGCCCCGTCCGGGCCGTCAGAATGACGCGGCTTTCGGTAAAGCCGACGTCCTCGGGACGCATGATCTCGTAAGTTTCGCGGTCCTTCAGAAAACCATCCACGTGGATCCCCGAGCTGTGCGCGAAGGCGTTCGCGCCAACCACCGCCTTGTTCGGCGGAACGGTCATGCCGAGCAGGTCGGCGGCCATCCGGCTGGCGCGGAAGAATTCGCGGGTATCCACTCCGGCATGCACACCGAAGTAATCCGAGCGGGTGCGCAGGGCCATCACCACCTCCTCGATGGCCGCATTGCCCGCTCGCTCGCCGACGCCGTTGAGCGTTCCCTCCACCTGGCGGGCGCCGTTGCGGATACCGGCCAGGCTGTTGGCCACCGCCATTCCCAGGTCGTCGTGGCAGTGGACGCTGATGGTGGCGCGCTTGATGTTCGGCACTTTCTCGCGAATCGAGCGGATCAAAGCGCCGAACTGCTCCGGCACGGCATAGCCCGTGGTATCCGGAATGTTGACCACGGTGGCGCCGGCGCCGATAGCGGCCTCGAGGATCTCGAACAGATAAGCCGGATCGGCACGGCCGGCGTCCTCGGCATAGAACTGCACATCGGAGACGAATGACTTGGCCAGCTTGACCGCAGCAACGGCCATTTCCACGATTTTGGCCTTCTTGTGAGCCAGGGTCTTACCATACTTCTCGTCCCTGAACTTGCCCATGACATGGATGTCGGAGACGCCGATGCCGGTGTGGATCCTGGGGCGTTTGGCCTTGGCCAGAGCCTTGCCGCAAGCCTCGATGTCGGAGGCCACGGCCCGGGACAGCGCGCAGATCGTGGGACCTTCGATCTCCTGGGCGATGCGCTGGACGGCGGCGAAATCCTCCGGAGACGAAGCCGGATAGCCGGCCTCGATAATATCCACTTTCATGCGGGCCAACTGGCGCGCCAGGGCCAGCTTGTCGGCGCTTCCCAGGCGCGTTCCCGCGGCCTGCTCACCGTCACGCAACGTTGTGTCAAATACGGCTACTTTCTCGGACATCGCAAGCTCCTACAGCGTGTGAAGGGAATGCCTTCGAGAGGAATTGGGGTGAGTTGTTAGTATACACCCCGGGCGGGCCCCGCGGATGCCTGAGGGTGCCGTTGCAGTGCCTCAGCCGGGCGGTGGGGAGAAGTGTCGTAAACTGGGCGGAGGGCAATGACTATGAGGATGATTCAGAGAGCGGAGGCAGACTGTGTGGTTCGGCTCGGCATGGAGACCGGGCAATGAGCGCCGCTGGGCTCCCCGGCGAGGGCAAATTGATCGTGCTCACCGCGCCGCTGACGGAGACCATCGATCATGCCGGCTACTTCATCCAGATGGCCCTGGCATCCATGCCGAAACTCATGGAAGCCGCCATCGATCAGAAGTATCCCAAGTGGCGCGAAGTCGAACGAAACCCGGACGGGTCGGCCCGTTACATGCCGGCGGGAGTCAGGCTGTTGGAGGCGTCGCTGCTGCGCGAATTCCCCGCTGAAGACGTGGTCTGCTGCTACCCCGATGACCTCCCACGGTTCATCGGCCCGCGGACGCGCGCCGTGGGGGTTTCCACCCATAATCCCCTGGGAGTGACCTTCGCGGCCGGTGTGTACGCCTCGGTCTTTGGCACCTCACGGGAGCCGATCAACGCGCATTACGCGAAACAGTTATTCCGCGTGCTGTGCGAAAACCCCTACCGCTCTGCCTTCCGGGTGATCGTCGGTGGATCGGGGGGCTGGCAGATTGCGCAAACCGACAGCTATCAGGAACTCGGAGTCGATTGCGTGGTGGAAGGCCGCAGCGAATCCGAGCAGGCGCTCGAATTGTTTCACCAGGCCATCCGGGGCGGCGCGTTGCCCCGCTTTGTGGAAGTGAGCCATCCGCAAACCCGCGAGGCGCTGCTGACTCCTCGAAAGCGCACCACCTTCGGGGTGGTTGAGATGACCACCGGATGTGGCCGGCGTTGTCAGTTCTGCCTGCCGGACCTCAATCCGCAGATCGATTTCCCGAAGGACAAGATCATGGAGGCCGTGCGCGCCAATGTGCGCGAAGGCAACGACTTGATCTCGCTGGCCACCGAGGATATGTTTATCTGGGGGCAGGTGCGCACGGGCACGCCGTTCTATTTCCCCAATCGCGAAGCGCTGGTCGATCTTTTCACGGATGTGGTGAACACGCCCGGCGTCAAGCACCACCTGCTCAGCCACTGCACCATGGCGCCCGCGGTGGTGGACCCGAAACTGATCGCCCAGTTATCGGCGGTGCTGCTCGACAAGAGTCCCCTCAAACTGCCCCGCATGAGTTCTCATCCGGAGGGGCGAATTCTCTCGCCGCTGATCGGCATGGAGACGGGCTCGGTCCGCATGGCAAAGCAGATCATGCCGGGCAAGGCGGCGCCGTTCCCCATCGAAGAATGGCCCAGCGTGATCATCCAGGGCCTCACCATTCTGAATCGAAACAACTGGTTCCCCGTGCTGACCCTGATGATCGGGAACCCGGGGGAGACCGACGCGGACTCGATGGCCACACTCGATCTGATCTACGAGGTGGAGCGGCGCGGGCTTTTCGCTTTCTTCGTGCCTTCGATCTTCACTCCGCTGCACGACACCCGGCTGGCTACGCAGAAAGGGGTGATCGAAAGCCGCGAGATGACTGCCTTACAGTGGCAGGTCCTGCTGAAGTGCTGGAAGATGAACGTGAATGCGGCCCTGCATAGCTGGTGGGGACCGCCGGCGTGGCGCCTGGGCGCATTTTTCCTCTGGCTCTGGAAGTTACGAAAGACCAACGGGCCGGCTTTCACCTGGCCCTTGCTGATGTTTACCAGCACTTTTCCGGAACGGCTGATGGAGAAGATGGGGAAGATCTACCGCGGGCGCGCCCTCCCCGTGAAGAGCCGCAAGGAATTGCTGGCTTCGATCAAACCCCAGCACTGGAAATACCTGCGGGAAGACAACGGCGATCTGCCCGACGGCTGGGATACTGCGCCCCCGGCGCCCGCGCCGCTCCGCGTCTACCACTAGACTCCATGTACGGGTTCTCTAAATGGTGTTATTAACCGGCGCCAGTGGTTATGTGGGCGGGCGGCTGCTCCAGTCTCTGGCGCGATCCGGCAAGCCGGTGCGGTGCCTGGCGCGCCGCCCGCAGGCGGTCCGTAATGTCCCTCCGGGAGCCGAGGTTGTCTCCGGCGATGTGCTCGTCCCCTCCAGTCTGGAGCAGGCCATGCAAGGTGTCGAGAGCGCCTACTACCTGATCCATTCCATGGCCTCGGGCCGTTCGTTTGAGGAGGAGGACCGGCAGGCGGCGCGGAATTTTGGGGAGGCCGCGCGCCGGGCCGGTGTGCGCCGCATCATCTACCTGGGCGGCTTGGGAGATTCCTCCGCCGAGCTTTCCCCGCACTTGCGCAGCCGCATCGAGGTCGGGGAGAGGCTGAGGGCATCCGGTGTGCCGGTCATCGAATTCCGGGCCTCGATCGTGATCGGCGCCGGTAGCCTGTCATTTGAGATGATCCGGGCCCTGGTGGAGCGCCTTCCGGTGATGATCGCCCCGCGCTGGGTCTCGATTGAAGCTCAACCCATTGCGGTTGGCGACCTGCTGGCGTACCTGCTATCCGCCCTCGATCTGCCGCCGGCGAACCGGGTCTTCGAGATTGGCGGAGCGGATCGCGTCTCCTATGGCGGTCTGATGGAGGAATATGCCCGCCAGCGGGGACTCAAGCGCCTGGTGATCCCTGTGCCCGTACTGACGCCGCGGCTGTCCAGTCTCTGGCTTGGACTGGTGACCCCCCTCTATGTGCGTGTCGGCCGGACGCTGGTCGACAGCATCCGGCACCCGACGGTAGTCCGGGACGGCGCGGCCGCGCGCGAATTCCCCATCCGTCCTCTCGGGTACCGGGAAGCGATCCGGGCCGCCCTGGCCGAAGAGGACGAAGACTATTCGCCGGTGCCGTGGCCCCTGCCGCCGAAACCACAGCGGGGCTTCCGGGCGTTTGATTCCAGAATTGTTGCCGTGGACGCGCCCCCGCAGGCGGCCTTCGCCGCCATTGAGCGCATCGGAGGAGCCAGCGGCTGGTACGCTTTCAACTGGTTATGGCGTCTGCGCGGCCTCCTGGACCGGGCGGTCGGGGGCCGGGGCTTCAGACGGGGGCGCCGCGACCCCGTTCGGCTCGCCGTGGGAGACACTCTGGATTTTTGGCGCGTGGAGCGGCTCGAACCAGGCCGGCTGCTGCGCCTTCGCGCGGAGATGAGGTTGCCCGGCCGCGCCTGGCTCGAGTTCGAGGTACGCGGCGAAGGGGCGGGCTCTCTGGTACGGCAGACGGCGATGTTCGACCCGGCTGGAATCCTCGGCAGAGTCTACTGGTCTCTGGTCCTGCCCCTTCACCAGTTGGTGTTTGAAGGGATGTTGCGCGGCATCAAAAAGCAGGCCGAACATTCTCCGCACCCGCTCATTCCAGGGTGACGACGAGCTTGCCGATGCCGTCCTCGTAGCGTTCGAACTTCGCGAATGCCGCGGCGATGTCTTCCAGGGGCGCGGTGTGAGTGATCATCGGAGCGAAGCGCTCCAGATGATCCCGCAGCAAGGCCAGGGCAATGTGGGATTCGTGGCAGGACCGGCGCACGTTGTACAGCGTGATTTCCTTGCGCCGCATGGGGTGGAAATCGAGGGCCACCTGGATTTCGGCCGGTATGCCGGTCACCACGACCCGGCCGGCATTGCGCACCGCATGAATGCAGCCGTTGATCGAACCACCTTTGGCGGCGCAATCGATGGCCAGGTCGGCCCCGCGGTTCCCGGTATCGGCATAGACCTGCCGGGCTGGATCCACCGCGGCGGGGTCGATCACCGCGTCGGCGCCCAAGCGCCTGGCGAGGTCGCGCCGGTGGGCCAGCGGCTCGACCGCCCAGATGCGCGCCGCTCCGGCGAGCCGCAGCAGCGCAATGGTGAACAGTCCGATGGGGCCCGCGCCGAACACCACCGCCGTCTCGCCCGTCTGCAAGGCGGCGAACTTCATGGAGTGGACCACCACGGCCAGCGGCTCGATCATGGTGGCATCCCGCAGGCTCATTCCCGGAGGCAGGGCCAGCAGATTGTGGACCGGCAGGTTCACCCGGTCGCGAAAAAAACCGGGGTCCTCGGGCTGGCTCAGAAAGCGCAGCCGGGCGCATACGTTGTGGTGTCCGGACAGGCAGTATTCGCAGTGATAGCAGTAGATGGCCGGTTCAAAGGCTGCCCGGTCGCCGGGTCGCCACCCGCCCACGCCGGCGCCCGTCCTGACCACGGTTCCGGCAGGTTCATGCCCCAGCACCATCGGATACTTACAGGGCATGTCGCCCACCGCACCCTCCAGATAGGAGTGGAGGTCCGAGCCACAGATGCCGACCGCAGCTACCTGCACCTGCACCTCGCCCGGTCCCGGTTCGGGTATGGAACCCTCCACGAGGCGAAACTGCCTGGGGGCGTAGAGCTCCGCTATGCGCAAGGGTTGATCTCCTTCTTCAATCTGTCAGTATGCGGGAGTCCGGCAGGCGGACGCAAACCTCCCGCTCGGACAGGAGGTGGGAACGAAGTGGCGTGAACCGATCCGAAGGCGGGACCCTGCCGGGAGATGAGTCACTCCAAGGGTCCCGAGGCTCATGGTCAGAGTACTAGGCCTCCCGGAGAACTGAAGCGGCGCAAACCTCGTGAGGATTATATCGCAATTTTTCGATTCGCAACTCCGAAATGCAAAAAAAATCACAATTCGCTTCCAAGGCGCCGATACGGTATTGCCAAAAAAATACCGGGCGCTGGTCAGGCGCCCGGTAGAGGAGGCCACGGACTGTTCGGAGGTGCAGTCCGTGGAGTGGAGGAGCTTAGGAGGTTACCCCAGTAACCCGCCGTGTCCGAGGCAGGCCACTTCCCAACCTGAAACACGATACTTGGCCAGCAGAGGCGGCAGCACCAGATCGACCACGTTGGGCTTAGCCGACCGGAAACATCCCGGGGCGGAAACAATCGGGATCTCGTCCTTGTAGGCCAGAATGAGCAGGTTGCCCGGCTCGACCGGCGCCAGGAAGCGCTCCAGTTCGCCGCCAATTCGCGCGATTGCGCGGCCCACAACATCCTCAGGACCGGCCGGCGCCGTGGTCGAAGCCACCAGAATCACCGACGGCCGCGTGCGCAGCAGATGTTGCAAAGCGCGGGCTACCGAGGCGTCTTCTTCCACCGAACAGAGCGCAAAATTGGCCGTCGCCCCGAAGCGTTCCAGCCGCTGCCGCATGATGTTCTCAAACAACTGGCGGGCGCGCTCACCGTTCATCGGATCAGTGTAAAGCACGGCAACTACGGGGTTTCGAATGGGACGGGCTTGAAGAATGGGGCCCCGCTCTTTCAAGATCGAGATGACGGCTTCCAACTGGTCTTTCCCCACTGCGAAAGGAGCGCTCTTCACCGTCGAAATCCGCTGCCCGGCCGTCGCGTAGCTGAAATTGAGAGCCGAGGCGATTACGACGCTCGAGGTGCAATTGATCTGCTTCATGAGGTCGTCATCCACCAGAACGCAGCAGCTCTCGGTGGCCAGCAGGTTGGCGCGCCCTCCCGCGGCAAGCCGTATCTCGTAACTGCCGCAGCCCATCTCACCGGCCACGGCGCACACGGCTTCATCTTCGCCGATCTCGCCATCCTCCAGTTCGGTCACCCAGACCTTGTCCATGCCCTCGGATTCGAGAACGCGGATGTCCTCATCGCTGAGGATATGACCCTTGGCAAGCAGCTTCTTGCCACCCGAGCGAAAGACCGTGCAGCACAAAACCCTGCCGTTTGCACTTTTCACGTCGATGGTTTGAGCTCTCATCGTTCTTCACACCTTGTCAGGCTGCTTTCACCGCGAAACGCTCGAAATGCAAATTGAATTATACATACGTATTGTCAGGGCTATCCGAAAAATTTCTCGGGAATTTCCGCTCTCTTTTGGGGGGAATCCCTATACCGGCTTGGGGGTGGGAATAGAAGGGCGCCAGGCCTTCCAGGCCCTATTTCTTCACTGTGGGTAATAGAATGAGAGGTTTAGGAGTACTAGTAGATTCGCTATACCCCCATTTGAGGGCATCATGAATGCCCTCGTTTGCGCCCGGAAGAGTCCGGACCATCGCAATTTCGTCGCAGCACTGGAACTTCGGGCAGCGCAGACAGTCCTTCCAGGCTTTCAGGGGGAGCGCGCCGCGCTCCACCTCTTCAAACCCGAGCTTCCGGAAAAAGTCCGGGACATAGGTGAACGCGAACACCATCTGGAGAGAGTACTGCCGCGCCTCCTCTACCAGCGCCTCGACGATCCGCCTCCCCACGCCGTGGGTCTTCCAGGCCTCGTCGACCGCCACCGAGCGGACCTCGCCGGCCACGGGGGTGTAGAAATGCAGAGCGCCGCAACCGGCCAGCCGCTCGCCCGCCAGGATCACCGAAAAATCACGAATGTTCTCGGAAATCTCAAACTCGGTGCGGGGCAGCATAATACCCTTGGCGGCGTAGCCATTGATCAGGGTGAGCAGGGGGCCGATGTCGCTCATGCCGGCTTTGCGGCAGGTGAGCGGCGGTCCGGAGTGGGGCTGTTCCTGAGTGGCGTCGGCGGTAAGTGCGCTGATCATTCCCTGGTCTCCGCAGCAACGATTCGCGTGCCGGGCGCCTCCTGTTCGAGAACGCGATCAATGACCCGGGCGGCGCCGCCCGGGACAATCGACACCTGGCCCACACCCTGCGCGATGGCAGCGGCGGCGGCGTTGAGCTTGGCGAGCATGCCGCCACTAGCCACGCCCGCATCGATTAAGCGCCGGCAGTCCGCAACGGTCAGGGAAGGAATCGGTTTGCCGGCGGCATCGAGCACACCGGCGACGTCGGTCAAGAAGATCAGGTTGTTGGCCTGGAAAGCAGCCGCGCAAGCCACGGCCATTTGATCCGCATTCACGTTATAGATCCGGCCCTGGCGGTCCCCGGCCACGCAGGCCACCACCGGTAAGTAGCCGTTCGAGACCAGCAGATTGAGCAGCGCGGGGTTGGAGCGCACGACCCGTCCCACGGCGCCGAGTTGGGGATCCAGTTGCTCGGCTTCCGTCAGGGAAGCGTCGATGCCGGAGATGCCCACCGCCGCGGCGCCCGCCGCGACCAGCGCGGCGACCAGTTCATGATTCACGCTGCCTGTGAAGACCTTCAACACGGCGTCCAGCGCCTCGGGTGTGGTGATTCGAAGGCCGTTCACGAAGCGGCTCTCGACGCCACGTTCGTTGAGGAAGCGCGTCATCTGCTTGCCGCCGCCGTGCACCACCACGGTTTCGACCCCCCGCGCGGCTATGCCGGCAACCTGGCCGGCGATACTGCGGCGCGACTCCGGCGTGTCGAGAAGGGTGCCGCCGATCTTGATGAGAACCTTCACAGCAGACCCTCGGTCTCGCCAAAGCCCAGCATCAGGTTCATGTTTTGCACCGCCTGTCCGGCCGCGCCCTTCACCAGGTTATCGATGGCGCACACCACCACACCACGCCCGCCCGCGGCGTCGAAGTGCACGCCGATATCGCAGTAATTGGTTCGCTGCACGGCCTTGAGGTCAGGCGCCTGGTCCGGTTCGTAGATGCGCACGAACGGCTCGTCGTGATAGCGCCGCTGATAAATCGACACAACCTCGGCCGAACTGCTTGCCTGCCGGGACCGAAAATAGACGGTCTCGAGAATGCCCCGGTCCACGGGCAACAGGTGAGCCGTGAAGCTGAACTGGCTTTCCTCCAGCCCGGAGGTGAGAAGCACCTCGGGCACGTGGCGGTGGCTCAGCAGCGAATAAGCCGTGAAATTCTCGGTTACTTCGCAGAAACTGGTCTTCAGACTGGGCTTGCGCCCAGCCCCGCTGACGCCCGACTTGGCGTCGCAAATGATTCCGGCCTCCCGATCGAATATTTCCGCTTCCACCAGAGGCCGGATGGCCAGATTCGCCGCCGTCGGGTAGCAACCGGGGTTGGCTACCAGGCGCGCCCCCCGGATGGCTTCGCGGCAGAACTCCGGCAAGCCGTACACGGCCTCCCCCAGCAGACCGGGAGCGGTATGCGGCTCTTTGTACCATTGCTGGTACCGCTCCGGCGTGCGCAGGCGGAAAGCGCCGCTCAGGTCCACCACCTTGATGCCGGCATCGAGCAGGCCGGGCGCCAGTTCCATGGAGACCTCCGCCGGCGTGGCGAGAAAGACGGCGGCCAGACCCTCGGACCGGGCTGCCTCCGGAGTGCATGCGATGCGCCTGGCCTTGGAATGGCGGATCTCGCCAACGTCCTGGCGGTGCTCCATCAGCACCGGTTCCGCCCCCGGGTGCCGCTCCAGAATCCTAACCAGTTCCGCGCCACTGTAACCGCGGAAGCCGACGATGCCGACCCGTTGCTTCATGAAGGATTAAATATTCACTCCAACGAATAATTATAACAGACTTCGCCGCAGGCCGTTACCGTTCTGTCACGGACCGCTCCGCCAGCTCGCCGATGATGGGGAGGGAGTACTGCTCGCCGTGGCTGGCCTTGATCATCATGAAGACCCAAACGCCCAGAATGGCGAGCTGAAACAGCCGCTCAAACGGAAACGTGGGTCCGGGCATGATATGAAACAGGGGTTTCAGGACGTAGTCCACCATGAGCCAGGCCACAAACAGGTACAGACCCTGGAAGGCATGGAATCGCAGCGCGGAGTTATCGCGGAAGCGATTGGAGGCGAGCACGACGATGGCGGCAATCCAGCCGAGCCAGGGCACGTAGCACAGGACGGCGGCCGTTCGCGGGTTCATGTTCTCAAGCGGGTCCGAGGCGGCCCTGACGGCGGCCGGCTGGCGCGCGCCGCACTTGGCGCAATACTGGTCGGTATCGGCCACCCGGTTTCCGCATTGGCTGCAAAACGCCATCACCTATGAATACGTTAAAGGAACCGGGACTGTTCCGGCAAGCTCATCGGCAGAGGATAATGGTAGCGAGAGGGGTCCTCAATGGTTCGTGTCCGCAAAGCCGCCGAGCGGGGCCATTTCGACTTCGGCTGGCTGAATACCTATCACACCTTTTCTTTCGGCGAGTATTTCGATCCGGCCCACATGGGATTCCGGACGCTGCGTGTCATCAACGAAGACCGGGTGCGGGCCGGCGCCGGGTTTCCCACCCATCCGCATCGCGACATGGAGATCGTCTCCTACGTGATCGAAGGCGCGCTC
>Ga0272446_1003998_pt1 | contig 17882 bp, 13 predicted proteins | sample YNPCB0061_FD_194587 | JGI IMG/M metagenome (GOLD analysis project Ga0272446, IMG submission 194587) | Hot spring microbial mat communities from Yellowstone National Park, WY, United States - YNP-CB-006-1 | ecosystem: Environmental > Aquatic > Thermal springs > Hot (42-90C) > Sediment | place... | reverse complement strand
AGCGTCACGATTATGAGGCGGTCCACTCCAATGCGGCCGACGAGATGATGAAGGAGCTGCGCGCCGGCCTGCCCGGACTCGCCGGCAGGTCGATGAACGGGGTCAGAATCGCCCACGCCGACGATTTCGCATACAAGGATCCGGTGGACGGCAGCGTCAGCGCCCGTCAGGGCGTCCGAATCCTGTTCGAGGACGGTTCCCGCGTGATCTGCCGTTTGTCCGGCACGGGCACTGAGGGAGCAACGCTGCGGGTGTACCTGGAACGTTATCGGAAAGAAGGCCTGCACGAGGATGCCGGAGCGGTGCTGGCCCCTCTGGTTGCTGGTATCCGGCGCCTTCTGAGGCTCCAGGAGCGCTTCGGCAGGGAAGAGCCGGACGTAATCACGTAGCCTCCGGCCTTCAGGCCTGCTTCCGCTTCAGACCCAGCACTTCGTTCATCGAACCCTGACGGTATCCCTCCAGGTCGAGGGTCACGTATTTGAAACCAAGGGCTTTGAAGATCTCCGTGAACTTGCGGGCCATCTCGAGGTTGAGCGCTCTCTCCATCTCCTCGCGGGCGATTTCGAGCCGCACCACCTCGCCGTGGAAACGAACCCGGAACTGCCGGAACCCAAGAGCCTTGACGGCTTCCTCGCCTTTTTCCACCGTTTTCACGTTTTCAATGGTCACCGGCGTACCGTACGGGATCCGGGAACTGAGGCATGCCGAGGCAGGGCGGTCCCAGGTGGGCAGTCCGGCCAGGCGGGAGAGTTCGCGGATCTCCGCTTTGGTCAACCCGGCGTCCACCAGCGGGGCGTTTACCTTGTGTTTCTTGGCGGCGTTCTGGCCGGGACGGTAGTCGCCCAGATCATCGACGTTGACGCCGTAGACGATGTGGCGAATGCCGCGCTCGCGCCCGGCCTGTTCCAGTCGTGTAAACAGTTCGTCCTTGCAGTGAAAACAACGGTCCGGGTCGTTACGGGCATACTCCGGATTTTCGAATTCGCGGGTTTGTATATACTCGTGACGCAATCCGAACTGGCGGACGAAGGCTTCGGCATCCCGTTTGTGCGACTCCGGCATGGAAGCCGAATCCGCCGTCATCGCCCAGGCGTTATCGCCCAGCGCCTGCTTGGCTGCCCACGCCAGGTAGGCGGAATCCGTGCCGCCCGAGAACGCGACAATCACCCGGCCCATTTCCCGCAACAGAGAGAACAGCCGGTCTTGCTTTTCGCGCAGTCGGGCGGGGTTGCCCAGCTCCACAATTGTGGTCATAGAAGAATTATAGCCTGCTCTGAGATCCCGATCGGCCCACCCTGATGTTACCGAAGTGCCATTACGTCCGGCTCAAGGTCCGCGCGCGACGTTGTGCTAATATGCGGCGTATGACTGAGGTTGGGCGGGCGTCCAGGCGGGATGGGGCTGCGGGGCTGATGGGCCCGATCCGCGCCTGCTCGGTGGCGCTCTTCGGTCCTGCCGTCTACCGGGGTTTGACCGGCAAACCCAGTGTGGCGCTGACCTTCGACGACGGTCCCAGCGAAAGCACACCCCGGTTGCTGGAGACGCTTGCCCGGCACGGCGCCGCCGCCACCTTTTTCATGACCGGAGCGAACGCGGCCCGGCTTCCCGGCGTCGCCTGCGCCGTGCGGTCGGCCGGCCACGAGATCGGAAATCATTCGTATTCCCATTCGGCCTTCTGTTTCCGCTCCGCCGGGTTCATCCGCGCTGAACTGGAGCAGGCCCAGCGGGTCATCGCCCTCACCACGGGAGTCGAGCCGCGGCTGTTCCGGCCGCCGTTCGGCACCCGCTGGTTCGGCTCGCGCGTGGCCCGGCGCCTGAATCTGACCGAGGTCCTGTGGACGGTAATGGGTCGCGACTGGAGGTTGAACGCCGGCCAGGTGGTGGCGCGCGTCGTCGCGCGGGCCGCCGCCGGCGGCATTGTATGCCTCCACGATGGCCGCGAACTGAATCCCAACCCCGACATCCGGGCAACGCTGGAAGCGGTGGACCGGCTGATCCCGCTCCTCCGCGACCGGGGTTTTCAATTTGAGACTGTGAGCCAACTATGTCTGATGAATTGACCCAAAAGGTGTTTTCCGTAATTGCCGCCACACAACGCATTCCGGTTGAGAAAATCACCATTGACAGCACATTCGAGGAATTGGGCATCGACTCCATGGACGGGGTGAATATCCTGTTCGCTCTGGAGAACGAGTTCAACATCACCATCCCGGACGAAGCGGCGCGCACCATTCGCAGCGTGCGCCAGGCGGTGGAGGGAGTAGACAAGCTGATTTCCGGGGACGCCGAAAAACCGGCGGTGGCCAACTGACCGTGGGCGCCCGTCGGGTTGTCGTCACCGGTCTTGGCGTCATCTCGGCGCTGGGACAAAATGCCGCCGAGTTCTGGACAGCGCTGCGGGAGTGTCGCAGCGGGATCGGCCCCATCGATCTGCTGGATTGCACCAATCTCCGCTTCCGCAATGGCGCCCAGGTGTGGGGATACAATCCGGACCGGTATTTCGAACCCAAGGCAGCGGCCTTCCTGGACCGGTTCGCCCAGTTTGGGGTCATTGCCGCCCGCGAGGCGGTGCGTCACTCCGGAATCGAGTTTTGCGCCGCTTTGCGGGCCCGCACGGCGATCATTACCGGTTCCTGCACAGGCGGCCAGACCTTTGAGGACACGGCGTTTCGCAGCATTTACCGCGACGGCGCCAACCGCCTGCCCCCGCTGACCATACCGCTCATTATGGCCAACGCGGCCACCAGCAGCATATCCATGGAACTGGGCATCACGGGCCCGGCTTACACGATTTCCACGGCTTGTTCGTCGGCCAGCCACGCGATCGGGAACGCCTTCTGGCTGGTTCGCAACGGAATGTGCGACGCGGCCATCACGGGAGGCTGCGAAGCGCCGTTCAGCTTCGGAATTCTGAAAGCTTGGGAAGCCATTCGGGTGGTTTCACCGGACACCTGCCGGCCATTCTCGAAAGACCGCCGGGGTATGGTGCTGGGGGAGGGCGGCGCGATGATGGTGATTGAGCCGCTCGAGGCCGCCCTGGCCCGGGGCGCCACCATTCACGCCGAGATTGTCGGTTTCGGGATGTCTTCGGACGCATCCCATATTACCCAGCCTTCGGCCGATGGCGCGGCCAAGGCTATCCGCGCGGCGCTGGCCGATGCCGGCCTGGAGCCGGAGCAGATCGGCTACATTAACGCGCACGGCACCGGCACCGATGTGAACGATGTGACCGAGGCGGCGGCCATCCGGTCGGTCTTCGGAAAACACACGGAGCGCCTCCCGGTGAGTTCCACTAAGTCCATGCACGGGCACGCCTTAGGCGCCGCCGGAGCGCTGGAGGCGCTGGCCACGGTGATGGCCTTGCGGGAGGGAATCCTGCCTCCGACGGCGAATTTCACCACCCCCGACCCGCGCTGCGACCTGGACGTGGTGCCGAACCAGGCTCGAGCCACCCAGGCCGAGTTCGCGCTTTCGAATTCTTTCGCTTTCGGCGGCTTGAACGCGGTCCTGGCGTTCCGAAAGTTCGTTTAGCGGGCCGAGGCCCGCCGGCGGCCCTCGGCATCCATAGCCCTGAGCGAACCGAACACGGCTTCGACGGTCACCGGCAGGGGCTCGTTGTGGATCGTCTCGCCGGCGGCGCAGGCTTTGCGGGCCACGCTCATCAGTTCCTCGTCGGCGACATCCATTAGTCCCACGCCGGCCAGGCTGGTTGGCAGCCCTACCGTCTCGCAGAACGAGTAGACCTCGTCGATGATTTTCGCGGATTTTCCGGTCAGGAAGAGCGAAGCCAGGGTCCCTACCGCGACCTTCTCACCATGGTAATAACGGTGGGTGGGCGACAGGGCGGTAAGGCCGTTGTGGATGGCGTGGGCCGCGGCCAGGCCGCCGCTCTCAAACCCCAGGCCGGAGAGCAGCGTGTTGGCCTCCACGACCCGCTCCAGCGCGGCTGTGGCTACTTTCGCCTCGCAGGCCGAACGGGCCAGTTCGCCATATTCCAGGATGGTTTCGTAGCACAGCCGCGCCAGCGCGTAAGCCGTCATCGAACCCACCCTCCCGGTCATGTTCGGCGCATACTTCTGCCGGCAGGATTCCGCCTCGAACCAGGTGGCCAGCGCGTCGCCCATACCGGAAACCAGCAGGCGCACCGGGGCCTGGGCCACCACCGCGGTGTCGACCAGCACCAGGTTCGGGTTGGAGGGGTGCGCGACGGACCGGAGAAAGACTCCGTCGGGGCTGTAAACAATGGAGAGGGAGCTGCACGGCGCGTCGGTGGATGCGATGGTTGCTGCCAGAGCCACCGGCATCCTCAGCGCGTGGGCCACGGCCTTGGCCGTGTCGAGTGTCTTGCCGCCGCCCATCCCGGCGATGACGTGGTGGGCCCCGCAGCGCGCCACCCCGGCCAGTCGTTCAATCTCCGGGTCTGAACACTCGCCGCCGAAGCGCTCCACGGCGAGCCCGATGTGCTCTTCGATGGCGGGACGGAACTGGGGCAGGACGGTATCCAGCACCTGGCCGTCGCAGATCAGGAATGCTTTGGGACCGAAGCGGGCCAACTCCCGGCCGAATTCCCACATGGCCCCTGCGCCCTGTACGTACCGGCCGGGAAAGATCGAAGTCGAGATCATAGAATCACCCCTTTACTACTGGAGCGGCAGTTCCGCCTGCCCGTTGGACCCGTTGGGCGTGTCGCCGTTCTCGCCGGCGGGGATCACCGAAGCGGCTGCCACGCGGTCGCCTTCATCCAGTTTCACCAGCCGGACGCCCTGCGTCGAGCGGCCCACCTGGCGAATCTCGCTGGCCTCCAGCCGGATGATCTTGCCTTCCTTGGTGATGATCATCAGATCGGTGTCTTCGCTCACCGACAGGATTGACACCACGTTTCCGGTGCGGCTGGTGGTCTTCATGTTGATGACCCCCTTGCCGCCCCGCGACTGGAGCCGGTAGTGGTGCAGGGGGGTCCGTTTTCCATAGCCATTTTCGGAAATCGAGAGAATCAGCGCGCCTTCGCTGACCACCTCCATTCCCACCAGATAGTCGTCATCGTCCAGGTGCATGGCGCGCACCCCGCGCGCCGGGCGCCCCATGGGGCGGACCTGCTCTTCGGAGAACCGGATCGCCTGTCCTCTGGAGGAACCCAGGAAGATCTCCTTTTTCCCGTCGGTCAGGCCGGCGGCGATCAGTTCGTCTCCTTCGTCCAGGCTCAAGGCGATGATGCCGCGCGACATGGGGTTGTCGAACTCCGTCAGTTCGCTCTTCTTGATCACTCCGCGGCGGGTCACCATGGTGATGTACCGGCCCGGTTCGAATTCCCTCACCGACAGGAAGGTCTTGAAGGCTTCGTCGGGTTGCAGGTTGATCAGGCCCGAGATGTGCTTGCCCTTCCCGGTGGTGGCGGCGTCCGGAATCTCGTAAATCTTGAGCCAGTAAACGCGGCCCTTGTTGGTGAAAATCAGCAGGTAGGAGTGGGTGGAGGCGATGATCAGGTGCTCGACGAAGTCCTCGGCCCGCGTCCCCATGCCGATGCGTCCTTTGCCCCCCCGCGACTGCCGGCGGTAGGTGTCCACGCTGGTGCGCTTCAGGTAGCCCCCGCGGGTCACCGTCACCGCCACGTCTTCGACCGCCACCAGGTCTTCCAGCCGGATTTCGCCGGTGTCTTCGATAATTTTGGTGCGGCGTTCATCGCCGAAGTCCTTCTGGATCTCCTTGAGCTCCTTGACGATGACCTCGCGCAGGACCCTGTCCGAGCCCAGAATCTCCAGATACTCCCCGATACGGCGCTGGATCTCGGCCAGTTCGTCGATAATCTTCTGCTGCTCCATGCCGGTCAGCCGCTGGAGCTGCAATTCGATGATGGCCTGGGCCTGGCGTTCGGAGAACGCGAAGCGTCCGATGAGACCTTCGCGGGCATCCTTCGGCGTGCGGGAAGCGCGGATCAACTGAATTACGGCGTCCAGGTTTTCGAGGGCCTTCTTGAAGCCCAGCAACACGTGCTCGCGTTCCCGCGCCTTGCGCAGCTCGTATTCGGTGCGCCGGCGCACGACCTCGATGCGGTGTTCGATGAAGTGCCGGATGGTGTCGAGCAGGCCCAGTTCGCGCGGCTGCCCGTTCACGATCGAGAGCATGATGATGCCGAAGTTGATCTGAAGCTGGGTGTGTTTGTACAGGTTGTTCAGCACCACCTCAGCCTGCTCGCCGCGCTTCAGCTCGAAAACGATGCGCATGCCGTCGCGGTCGCTTTCGTCGCGGATTTCAGAAATGCCCTCGATCTTCTTGTCGTTCACCAGGGCGGCGGCCTGTTCGATGAGACGCGACTTGTTCACCTGGTATGGGATCTCGGTGACGACGATGTGTTCCCGGTCCTTGCCGGCGCGCTCGATAGCCGCCCGCGCGCGCAGCTTCAGTTGGCCGCGCCCCCGGGTGTAGGCGTCAAGAATTCCTTGCCGTCCCAAAATAAACCCGCCGGTGGGAAAATCCGGTCCCTGAACCACCCGAAGAATTTTCTCGAGCGGGGTATGCGGGTTCTGGACCAGCATGATGGTGGCGTCGATGATTTCATTCAGGTTGTGGGGAGGAATGTTCGTCGCCATGCCTACGGCGATGCCCGACGACCCGTTCACCAAAAGGTTCGGAACCCGGGTAGGGAGCACCTCGGGTTCCATCTCGCTCTCGTCGTAGTTGGGACGGAAGTCGACGGTCTCTTTGTCAATGTCCTCCAGCAGGCCGGTGGCAATGCGCGAAAGGCGGGCCTCGGTGTACCGCATGGCGGCCGGCGGATCGCCGTCGACGGAACCGAAGTTGCCCTGTCCCTCCACCAGGGGATAGCGCATCGAGAACGGCTGCGCCATGCGAACCAGCGCGTCGTAAACGGGAATGTCTCCGTGGGGGTGGAATTTGCCCAAAACCTCGCCGACGATCTTGGCGCACTTCCGCGTGGGACGGTTCGGCGCCAGACCCATCTCGTTCATGCCGTACAGGATGCGCCGGTGGACGGGTTTGAGACCGTCGCGAATATCCGGCAAGGCGCGCCCCACAATCACGCTCATGGCGTAATCGAGATAGGAACGCCGCATCTCGTCTTCGATGTTGATGGGGAGCAGGTTACGGCCCCCGTCGCCGCCCATTGGCAACTGGGGGCCGGACGGAGGCGCAGGAGAACCCTGCGGGGGCTGTTGCTGATCTGACAAGAATGGCTCCTTTATTGAGACCTAAGCCTCATTGTATCAGAAGAATAGGAGCGAAAACGGCGGATTCCTCGGGCCGCCGTCTTTACGCCCGCCGCAGGGCTTTCTCGTCGCGGTCGAGCCCGGTCGACGTCGCCGGTCGGGATCCGCAGCATGACCTTCCGCCCCTGCTTAGTTTCGCCCAATTCAGTGTATCGATGAGCCGGCCGGAAACCGAAGGCCGTGCGAGGCCCAGGGAACCCTGGGAGGGTTGTCGTCGATTATGATGGTCTTGCCACTATGAAAACAGCACTATTGCTTACACTTTCGGCCATTGTACCCCTGGCGGCGCAGCCGGTCCCGAGGGCCGAATACCCCCAGCCTCAGTTCCAGCGTGCCCTGTGGATGAGCCTCAACGGGAATTGGGAATTCGAGTTCGACGACGGGAACACGGGTTTGGATGAAAACTGGGCCGCCGGAGGGCGTAAGTTCACCCGCACCATCCTGGCGCCGTACTCGTTCGAGAGCAAGCGGAGCGGCATTGCCGATACCTCATTTCACCCCTGGATCTGGTACCGCCGCGCGTTCGCGATACCGGAGGCATGGAAGGGCCATCGGGTTCTGCTCCACTTCGGCGCAGTGGACTATCGCGCGAAGGTATGGGTCAACGGGCAGATGGCCGGTGAGCACGAGGGTGGCAATACTCCCTTTCGTTTTGACATTACGCCTTTGCTCAAAGCCGGGGGGAACACGCTGGTAGTTCGAGCCGAGGACCCGCCCACGGACCGCTACATCCCGCGCGGCAAGCAATATTGGGAGCCGAAATCGCGCGGCATTTTCTATACCCGCACCTCCGGCATCTGGCAGCCGGTGTGGCTGGAAGCGGCCGGCGACAGTTATCTCCGAAGCGTGCGCACGACGGCCGGGCAGGACGGCGCGGTCCGTTTCGACGCTCTGGTCGAGCGCGCGCGGCCCGGACTTGAGTTTCGGGCCATCATTACGGGTCCCGACAAGCGGCGGGTGGCGGAAACCAGCGGCCGGGTGGAGAACTCGCGCGGCTCCATCGGCGCGGTGGTTGCCGAGCCCAGGCTCTGGTCGCCGAATTCGCCGGCCCTTTACGACGTCACCTTCGAACTGGTTCGCGCCGGCCAGGTGGCCGACCGCGTGTCCTCCTACTTCGGATTCCGCAGTGTGGGCGTGAGAGGCAACCGGGTCACGATCAACGGGCGTCCCGTGTTCCTGAAGTTCGTCCTCGACCAGGGCTACTGGCCGGAATCCACGCTCACGCCGCCTTCCGACGAGGCCATCCAATACGACATCCGCATGGCCAAGGAAATGGGTTTCAACGGGGCCCGCAAGCACCAGAAGGTCGAGGATCCGCGCTTTCTCTACTGGGCTGACCACATGGGATTCCTGGTCTCCAGCGAGATGGCGAACGCCTTCCTGTTCGACGCGGACTACGCGGCGCGCTTCACCCGCGAGTGGCTGGAAGCCGTCGAACGTGATTACAACCACCCGTCGATCATCATCTGGAACCCCATCAATGAAAGCTGGGGCGTGCCGGACCTGTCCGATCCGCGCCAGCAAAACCATCTGCGCTCGCTCTACACGCTCACCAAGGCCCTGGATTCGACCCGCCTGGTGATTGACAACGAGGGCTGGCAGCACACCGACATGACCGACCTGTTCGCCATCCACAATTACGCCCGCACCGGCGACCTGCTGTTTGAGCGCTATAAGGACCTGGGAAAACCCGGCGCGTTTCCGCCCCACGATCACGCCCTGGCGCCGGGGTTTGCTTACAACGGCACACCGATTTATCTGTCCGAGTTCGGCGGCATCGCCTTCATCCCGCCAGGACACCAGGCGCCGGAAGCGGCCTGGGGATACTCCGGGGTGGAGAAGACGCCGGAAGCCGCGCTGGAGCGGCTGCGCAGTTTGTACCAGGCCGTGGCGAAGTTGCCGGCCATCGGGGGCGTCTGCTACACGCAGATCACCGACGTCGAGCAGGAGATTAACGGTCTGATGACCTATGACCGCAAACCGAAGTTCAACTCCGAAACCTTGCGGGAGATCAACCGCCTGCTGGAGTAATTGCAACTGAGTATCGGTTCGCTCGGGCAGGGACCAGGTCACGGCGGCCGGCGTGGAGGGCGGCGGGTCTCTGGACCTGGACTCCGAAATTCAGGTATCTGGCTGGAATTTCGGATGTTTCACACCCGCTTGACTTTTTTGTGCAGGAATCTTCATACTATAGTGTTATGCAACTCAGTTTCAGGAGGGGGAGGGTGCGCCGGCGCCTCCGGGCGCATGGCCGGCCGGCTGGTCCCGCGACCCTGGTGGAACTGGAAGAAGGCCAGGGGGGCATCCTCGACCGGCTTGACCTGCCGGAGGATGAGGCGCGCCGCCTCATGGAATTGGGCTTCCTGCCGGGTCACCGCGTGACGGCCGCGCTGGCCGCCCCGGGAGGGGACCCGCGGGTTTTCCGCGTCGACGGCGCCGAGATCGCCCTGCGGCGCGAGACAGCCGCCAGGCTGGTGCTGCGGCGGAACGGCGAATGAGTTCCTGCCACGGCTGCGGCGCCGCGCAGCCCCTTACGGAAATGCCGCCGGGCGCTGCGGCGCCGGCCAAACGCAAGACCATCGCCCTGGTCGGGCCTCCAAACTCCGGCAAGTCCACCTTGTTCAACCGGCTCACCGGGCTGCGCCAGAAGGTGGCTAATTTCCCCGGCGTCACCGTCGAAAAGCACGTGGGCGAGTTGCGCCTGGAGGACGGCACGGAGCTGAACCTGATCGACCTGCCGGGTATCTACAGCCTGACCCCCCGGTCCGAAGACGAGCGGGTCGCCCACGACGTGCTCCACGGCAAGATGGCCGACGTGCCTCGCCCGGATGGCATCCTGCTGATCTTGGATTCCACGAACCTGGGGCGGCACCTGATGCTGGCGGCTCCCATTCTGTCTCTGGGGCTGCCCACACTCGTGGTGCTGAACATGGCCGACGATCTGTGCGCACGCGGGGGCAAGGTGGATGCAGCGGCCCTGGCCAGCCAGCTCGGCGCGCCGGTCACTCTCATCAGCGCCCGGGAAGGAATCGGCGTCGACGCGGTTTTGCGCTTTCTGGCGGGTACGGTGGCGACACCCGAACCGGTGGAACTGCCGGTGTTACAGGACATTCCGAAGTGCCGGGAATGGGTGGCCCGGATCAACGCCCGGGCCCGCTACCACGCTCCCGCGCCCCCGGTCTGGACCCGGCGCCTGGACTCGGTATTCCTGCATCCGGTGCTGGGGCCGGTTGTGTTCGGGGCGGTGGTTGTGGCCGTGTTCCAGAGTATTTTCACGGCGGCCGTGCCGCTGATGGACGGCGTGCGGCAACTGGTAACGCTCTCAGGCGACTGGCTGGCCGTTGCCTTGCCGGCCTCACCCTGGCGCTCCCTGCTGGTCGAGGGTGTCTGGGGGGGTGTCGGGTCGGTGATTGTCTTCCTTCCGCAGATCCTGCTTTTGTTCCTGTTCATCGGAGTGCTCGAGGATTCCGGGTACCTGGCGCGCGCCGCCGTGATCGCTGACCGCACCATGGCGCGGGTGGGGCTTCAGGGCAAGTCATTTATCCCTCTGCTTTCGGCTTACGCCTGCGCGGTGCCGGCGATTCTGGCCACCCGGACGATAGAGAACAAAAGGGACCGCATCGCGACCATCCTGATTGCGCCGTTCATGACGTGCTCGGCGCGACTGCCCGTTTACACGCTGATCATCGCCGCGTTCATCCCGGAGCGGCCGCTGCTGGGCTCCGCGCTGGGCTCGCGTGCCGCGGCGATGCTGGGTCTGTATCTGCTCGGATTCCTGGCGGCCGTGGTTACCGCCCGTCTGCTGAAGTCTTCGGTGCTCAAGAGCCACCGCGCCACCTTCATCCTCGAGATGCCACCCTACCGCTGGCCTACCTTGCAATCGCTGGGGCTCCGGCTGTACGACCGGGCCAAAGTATTCCTGCGGCGCGCCGGGACCGTGATTTTGGGAGTGGCCGTGGTGCTCTGGATTCTGGCCCACTTGCCCGTTCAGAACGGCCAGGCTCCGCCCATCGAGCATAGCGTGGTGGGGGTGATCGGCCGGACGATCGAGCCCCTGATCCGGCCGCTTGGTTTTAATTGGAAGGTGGGCGTGGGACTGATCTCGTCACTGGCCGCCCGCGAGGTTATCGTCGGCACGTTGGGGGCGATCTACGGGATGGAGGGCAACGCCGGGTCTGCCAGTTTGCAGGAGGCCCTGCGCCACGACCTGACACCGGCCGGAGCCGTCGCCTTGCTGGTCTTCTTCGCTTTTGCGATGCAGTGCATGTCCACCATCGCGGTGGTGCGCAAGGAAACCGGAGGGTGGCGCTGGCCGGCCCTGCAATTTGCCTACATGGGCGCCCTGGCCTATGCGGGCGCATTCATCGCCAACCAGTTGCTGCGCTGAGAGGCTACCTTCTGGCGCCGCCCGCATGCCCGGATTCGCGGGAAACCGGAGCCGCGGCAGCGCCCGAAGCGGCGGTTGTCGGTGCGCTCACCGATGGCGTAGCGACAGCCATAGTGCCGGAATGTCCGGACGAGGTTTGCGGCATTGTCGTATAGCCCAGGTTCGAGTTGTACATACCACCTCCCCCACCCCCGCCTGTGTACATCGGCTGGGGCTGGTACACCTGGTAGACGGTGTAGGGGCTCCAGTACCGGAAACCATACGGGCTCCAATACATGCCGCTACCCGGGACAAAGGTGTACATCCCGAAATAAGGGTTCCACAGCCAGCCACTGCGGTAGGAATAGCCGTAGTCGGCCAGGGTCTTGGCGCCCGAGATATTCGCCATGGCGATGTAGCCGTCCCGGCGGCGGCTCCAGCGGTCGAGCGCATCCCCCAGGTTGCGGTCGAACTTCTCGACCGCCATGCCGTCAAACGACAGGAGCTTGCCCGCTTTGACTACCAGTTCCTGGCTGCCGGTCCTGACGGCGGCTTCTCCGTCAAAAACACGCAACTGCGCCGGGGCGGAGTCGAAGCGGTAAATGCCGTTCTTGCGGAGTTGCACGGTCGAATCCCGAAATACGACCGCAACCGCGTTGTCTTTCAGCAGGTCGGCCGATTCCACCACCGCCGAGCCGGCCAGAAACTCCAGGCGGGAATCGGTCAGGCGATTGGAAATCATGCGGATGGCGCTGTTTTCCGCGAGGCGCAGGAAGACTCCGGGGGTGAGCAGCACCTCGGCGCGGCCCTGCTCGGTTCTCAGTTCCTGGTTCTCCTTCAACCCCGGGAAGTTCGTCATGCTGGGTTCAATCGGCTTGCCGGCCAGCAGAACCTTGCCTTCGGTGTAATGCACCATTCCCGACTGGGCGGAAATCACGTTTTGCGCGTAGAGCGCGAAACCGCCCAGCAGGAAGATTGCAAAGACCGCCTCGACGCAGCGTTTCATATAACCTCCGCTATCCCGATAGTGACGCTGTTACGGACGCATGTCAACCGTTGGGGGTTGCCGAAATTCCCGATTTTCCAACGCCATAGTTGACCGCCCACCAGACAAGATATCCGGCCGCCGGAAAGACCGCGGCCAGCGCAAAGCCGGCATCGAAGCGGCCTCGATCAAAGAGGCGGCCGAAAACAGGCATGGCCACGGCCACCATCAGCGACCAGGCTCCCGCTCCGAGCCCGGCGATGAGCCCCGCATCGTCGGAGGAGTAAACGCGCGCCGCCCACGCCACGGTGAGGATAATGAAGCCCGAGGCAGCGAACATCGAGAGAAACAGAAGAGCCATTACCAGCCAGAAGGACCCGATCCAGGGCGCCAGGGCCAGGGGAGCGCTCAACACCGTGGCGGCGCCCAGCAACGCTCCGAAAGCCCGTTGCGGCGGCCGGCCTGCTGCCACCTGCCGGTCGGCCAGCCAGCCCCACAGGAAGTAGCCGATCTCCCAGCCGAGAGGGGGAATCCACAGCACGTGGCCAATCTGAAGCTGGGAGGCGCCCAGCGACCGGTTCAGGAAGATGGCGCCGCCGTAGATGACCAGCGCGAGCGGCAAGGCGCCCCAGGCGTAGGCGCACATGAAACTCCAGATGCGGGCATCGGAGAACCTGGCCGGGCGGCGCCCGGATGCGGCGGCCTGCCGGTCAGGTTTCCGGCGCAACGCGGGGCGCCGGCTCACGAACTGCCAGAGAATCAGCCAGACGACCCCGATGGCGCCCGTAAACAGAAACGCCGCGCGCCACCCCCACCAGTGGGCAATGGGAGTCACAATTACGGGCGTGATAATCGCCCCCAGAGAGCCGCCACTGTACGCTATGGCGATGCCCCGGGACTGCTTATCCGGTGGCAGCGTCTGAACGGCGGTGCGCATGCCACCGGGAAATGTGGCTCCCTCGCCGAAGCCGAGCGCCGCCCGGGCCGTTGCGAAGCTGGCCAGGCCGCCCGCCAGAGCGTGGGCCGCCGAGGCCGCGCTCCACAGGGCCACCGACAGCGACATACCCCAGCGCACGCCGATGCGGTCCAGCCACCTTCCCCACACCGGATTGGCTATGGTGTAGGCCACCGAAAACGCAGAGATGATGTAACCGTACTGCTCCACGCTGAGACCGGTTTCCTTCAGGATCGTCGGCGCCAGCAGAGCCAGCGTGTTCCGGTCGATGTAGCTGATCAGAGAGACCAGCAGCATCGTCGAGCAGGGCAACCAGAGCGAAAGGCGCTTCACGAGGCGAATTCCCAGTGTACCCTGCCGTTGCGGGGCGCCAGGCGCCGGTGGAAACACAGTAGAAAACCGACGAAAAGACAGTAGGCCCCTCGTCCCCCGGACAACTTCGGAGCCCCTTCAGTTACACTCGAAGTAGGCGAGGCATGAGAATACCGGTATTGGCACTGGTGCTAGGGGTGTGCTGTGCTGCCGCGCTTTCGGGGCAACAGAAGCCTCCCGCCCCGGATGCGGAGATGGAGAAAGCCGTCGAAGAATTCAAGATCCAGACGCGCACGCTTGGCCTGCGCCCGGACAGTCCGGCGAAAGCCAGAACGGCGGGCGCCCGCCTGGCCTGGCACGGGCGCCTGTACGAAAATTTCCGGAACGATCTGCTGGACGCCATCCCGCACGAGGTCCGGCAGCGGGGCGGCGACAAGGCGCTGCTGCGGCGGAATCAGTTCGGCTTCAATGTGAGTGGTCCGGTATACATACCCCGTTTATATAACGGAGCCCGCAACACCTTCTTCTCGCTCTCCTACGAAGGCGTGCGGGAGCGGATCTCGCGCACCTATTTGCGCACGATTCCCATCACTGCCGAGCGTTCGGGCGACTTTTCGCGGACGGTCGACCAGTCCGGCTCCCCGCTGATGATCTACGACCCGGCTTCCACCCGGCCCAACCCGGCTTACGATCCGTCCAGGCCGGTCACCGTGGATAATCTCGAGTACCTGCGTGATCCCTTCCCGGCAAACCGGATCCCCGAGGCGCGGCTCGATCCCGTGGCCCGGAAGGCCTTGACTTACTATCCCTTGCCGAATGCCTCGGTCGGCCCGTTCGACCGGAACAACTTTTTTGTGAATGCTCCGGAGACCAACATCGCCAACGGGATGATCGGCAAGATCGACCATTCGCTCAATGAGCACCACCGGATCACCACTGAAATGGCCTTCTCGAACGGATTTCTCGGGTCGGCGCAGTTCTTTCCCACGGCTGCGAACCCGGGTCCTGCGGACCGGAATTTCGCTTCCCGCAGGGGCTCTCTCGAGCACACCTTTACGGTGTCCTCGCAGGTGGTCAACACGCTCAGCTTTGGCGCAAGCACCGATTCCTCGCGTACCGGCACGGGTACGGAAGCCGACTATGCGGGCGAATTCGGGTTTGCCGGCGCCTCGGGTCCGGGCTTTCCGAGATTCGAGTTCCAGCCTTATCTCTCGATGGGCCGGGCGAACCCGTTTACGAAATACGCGGGAGCCAACTACGCCTGGACGGACGGGTTGTCAATCCGGAAAGGCAAGCACTCCCTGCGCTTTGTCGGCGAACACATCCTGTACCAGGTGAACTCGTACTACCCGCAATTTCCTTCGGCATACGCACGTTTCTCGCCGGGTCTGACCAGCCTGCCGGGCATCGTCGAAACCGGGCACGCCTTCGCCAGTTTCCTGATCGGGGAGGCGGAGTACGCCGAGCGCAGTCTGGTGACGGCGCCATCCTACTTTCGGCGCTCGTATTCGTTGCTGGTGGTCCGGGATCAGTATGAAGTGCGTAAGGGGCTCTCGGCCAGCCTCAGCACGACCCTGACGCGCCGCACGCCGCGCGTCGAGAAGTACGACCGGCAGTCCACCATCGATCTGAAGGCGATCAATCCGGCGAACGGGCGGCCTGGTGCGCTGGTCTTCGCAAACCGGGACGGCAGGGGCAGGGCGTTCCAGCCGACGCTCATTAACGCCGATTGGAGCGGCAGCCTGGCCTGGAACCCGTTCGGCGGCACCGGGACTGTGGTACGGGCTTCGTTTGGACGCAGCTATGGCATGATTCCGGTCTACAGCGGGCAATGGGGAACCCAGGGTTTCAACGCGTATCCGACCTACATTTCCCCCAACGTGCAATTGCAGCCCGCCGTCACCCTGTCGCAAGGAATTCCTCCCTATCCGTACACGTTGCCCGATTACCGCCCCGACGCGGCCAACGATACCACGGCCGACATCATGGATCCGAGTGGCAATGTGCCGGTGTACCAGTCCGCTTCGCTGACCTTCCAGCGCGAGCTGCCGTTCTCGGTGGTGATGACCTTGGGGGTGTCGTACTCGGGTGGCAAGAACCTGTTCCTCGGTAATAGCGGGGTCAACCTGAACGCGGCGCCCCTGGATGCGCTCAGTTTTCGGGACCGGCTGAACGATGAGCAGTTTAACCGCTCTCTGAGGCCCTATCCTCAGTTCAAGGGGCTGGACGTGTACAGCGCCTGGCCGGCCGGCCGGTACCAGCGCAACGAGACCTGGGTGCGCGTGGAAAAGCGCACCTCCAAGGGTCTCTCCTTCTCGGCTTCTTACGAGTTTGCCAAGCAAATGGACGACTACTCAGGCCCGTACGGCAAACAGGATTTCTTCAACCGCCAGAATGAGTGGTCGCTGACGGCCGGATATGTGCCCCACGTTTTCCGTCTTACCTACCTGTACGAGCTGCCGATGGGACCCAACAAGCCGGTGTTCAATTTTCCGGACTGGAGGCGCCACCTGGTGGACGGCTGGTCGTTTGGCGGCGTGGCGGCGATTCAGACGGGGAGTCCGCTCCACCTTCGCCCGCAGTACAATAACACCGGCGGCGTGGTGCAGGCCTTGCGGGTGAACATCGTCCCGGGAGTGGCGGCGGGCGTGCCGCACCGGGGACCGGATCTGTGGTACAACCCGGCGGCCTTCGACCAGCCTCCGGATTTCACCATCGGGGACGGCCCCCGGACTCATCCGCACCTGTTGACCCCGGGTTTTCAGAATTACGATCTGACGGTGAACAAACGCATGACGCTCGGCACCGAACGCGCGCTCGAATTCAGCCTGGCCGGCTTCAACTTCACCAACCATGCCAACTGGAACGACCCGGACATGGTGATTGGTCCGGTTGACCGGCCCAATGTGAATGCGGGCAAGATCATCGGTTCCCACGGCGGCCGTGTCATCCAGATTGGTTTGAGGCTTAGTTTTTGATGCGTTGGCCGGCGGTAGTGGTGTTTTGCTCGCTGGGGGCCTTGCTGGCGCTGGCGGCTTCGTCGGTTAAGGAGCGCCGCGGCTCCTTCAAAGTGCCCCTCTGGGTGGAGCCGAAAGCCGAAAAGCAGGAACTCAACCTCGGTCCCAAAGACCTGAACGCCAGGCTCCAGGGGGAGCCGGCCAAGGTGCTGGCCGTAAGCCGGCCCGGTGATGACCTCATGGTCCTGGTGGTTTTCGATCTTACCGAGTACCTCGAACTGGCGGACAAGGCGAAGGATGCCCTCGTCGAACGGATCGAGCAGCTCCCGGAGCGGAGCTATGTGGGTCTGCTGCGCTCTCAGGACGGTCTGAAGGTATTGCTCGATCCCACTCGGGACCGCGCCGCACTGGCGGCCGCAATTCGCAATGTGCCTGTCAGCGGCAAAGCCGGCCTGCTTGAATCGGTGGAGACCATGGAAACCATCGCCGATTCGATTCTGTCCAAGGCCTCGATCCGGGTGGCGGTCTTCTATGTGACCGACAGCGATGTGGGCAACTACCGCGAGGACTTCACCAATCCGGTGATCAACTGGAGCGATTCGCACGATCTGAGCCGGCGTTTCCCGGAGCAGTTGATTCAGGAGAAGATTGCCAAAATGGAGGCGAGACTGGCGGGCAGCCAGGCGCCGCTGTTCATCGTCCACCTGAATTATCGCAGTGACCGGCTTAACGAGGCTTATCAGAACGGTTTGAAACGCCTGGCCGAGGTCACTGGCGGGTCGGCTGTCTTTTGCCGCTCCATTGCTGAGATTCCGGACTCGATCGGGAAAACCCTCGCCACCATCGATGCGCATTACAGCGTCAGCCTGGAAGCGCCCGAACGTGCGGGCAAGAGCGTGGAAGTCCAGTTGGAGCTGGCCAAGTCGGGCAACGGGAACGGCCGGAATCTCACTTATCGCACCCGCTTTGTGTTCAAGTAGGAGACATATCAACATGCCAAAGCTCAAGACCGCGCTAGGGGTGATCGCCGGCGTGGCGCTGCTGTGCGCGGTGGTGGTTGCCGTATGGCAGTGGAAGGCGGCAA
>Ga0272446_1003997_pt1 | contig 17887 bp, 13 predicted proteins | sample YNPCB0061_FD_194587 | JGI IMG/M metagenome (GOLD analysis project Ga0272446, IMG submission 194587) | Hot spring microbial mat communities from Yellowstone National Park, WY, United States - YNP-CB-006-1 | ecosystem: Environmental > Aquatic > Thermal springs > Hot (42-90C) > Sediment | place... | reverse complement strand
CAGAGAGAGGAGCTAAGAAACCAACTGGGTCACCGCCGTGATAATATCGGCGGGTTGGACAATGGTGGCAGCTTCGAGGGTGCCGTTGTAGGGGGTGGGGATGTCTTGGGAGGCCAGGCGCAGCACCGGGGCATCCAATTCATCAAACAATTCTTCCATGATCCGGGCGGTGATTTCAGCACCAATGCCGCCGGATTTCATGTCTTCTTCCACAATCACGACCCGGTGGGTTTTGCGCACGGACTCCCCAATGGTGGCCATATCCAGGGGTTTGAGGGAAATGAGATCAATGATTTCGGGGTCAATTTCGTTGGCAAGCAGCCCATCTAAGGCACGCAAGACCTGATGGCGCATGCGGGAATAGGTGAGGATCGTCACATCCTGACCGGAGCGCACCCGTTCTGCCCGATCCAAAGGCAAAAGATATTCTTCTTCGGGGAGGTCTTCTTTGAGGTTGTAAAGCAGGACATGCTCAAAAAACAAGACAGGATTATCGTCGCGAATGGCGGATTTGAGTAAACCTTTGGCATTGTATGGGGTGGAGCAGGCCACGATTTTCAAACCCGGTACGGCTTGGAAATAGGCTTCCAGACGCTGGGAATGTTCTGCCCCCAGTTGCCGTCCCACACCACCAGGGCCGCGAATCACTAAAGGAATCTTGAAATTGCCCCCGGAGGTGTAGCGCAGCATGCCGGCGTTATTGGCGATTTGATTGAAAGCCAACAGCAAAAAGCCCATGTTCATGCCTTCGATCACCGGGCGCAAGCCAGTCATGGCTGCCCCAATCGCCATCCCCGTAAAACTGTTTTCACAAATGGGGGTGTCCAGCAGGCGTATTTCTCCATATTTCTTGTAGAGATCCTTGGTGACTTTGTAGGATCCGCCGTAATGCCCCACATCTTCTCCCAAGACAAAAACAGCGGGATCCCGCTCCATTTCTTCATCGAGGGCGGCCCGCAAAGCATTAAACAGGAATGTTTCTGCCATAGTTGGAGTTGACGGATAGCTTTAGAATTCTACTACACGCTTTGTTCTTTCTTCCCACAGGATGACCTCCGACTTACCCAAGGATCTGCAGTGCTAGATTTTGAGCAGTTTTGTCAGTTAGCGAGCCAAGGCAACTTTATCCCGGTCTATCGCCGTTGGGTGGCAGACTTGGAGACCCCGGTCTCAGCTTGGTATCGGGTCTGTGCCCAGCAGCCCTACAGTCTGCTGCTGGAATCGGTGGAAGGGGGGGAACACATTGCTCGCTATAGCTTCTTGGGCTGTGATCCCCTCTGGGTGCTGACGGTACGGGGAGACTCCACCACCCAAACCTGGCGGGATGGCACCATACACACTTTTACTGGGGATCCCTTTGCCATTTTGGAGACCTGTTTGCAGCCCTATCACCCGGTGACGGTGCCGGAACTGCCAGAAAGCATTGGCGGTTTGTTTGGCTATTGGGGCTATGAAATGATCCGCTGGATGGAAGCCACGGTGCCGATTCATCCCCCCCAAGCTGGGGATCCCCCCGATGCTATCTTGATGCAAATGGATAGCCTGCTGATTTTTGACCAAGTCCGCCGCCAGATCTGGGTGATTGCTTTTGCTGATACCCGTCAGGGATCCCTGGAAGACGCCTATGCCCAGGCCTGCGACCGCATTGAAAGCCTGATTCGTCAGTTGGGATCCCCGTTGGTGTCTCAGCCGCTGCCTTGGTCGGATCAGCCCCATCCGGTGGAGGTGAAGGCCCACACCAGTCCTGAGGCCTACCAAGCGGCGGTGAAGCGAGCCAAGGCCTACATCACGGAGGGGGATATTTTCCAGGTGGTGCTCTCCCAGCGTTTTAGTGCCGCCTACAGGGGGGATCCCTTTCTGCTCTATCGGGGGCTGCGCTTTATCAATCCTTCGCCTTATATGGCTTTTTTCCGCTTTGGCGAGTTTTATGTGATTGGCTCCAGTCCAGAGGTGATGGTCAAGCTCAGCCGTCAGGGATCCCAAGCCTTAGCGATGGTGCGTCCGATTGCAGGCACCCGACCGCGGGGGCAGACTGCGGCAGAAGATCAAGCTTTGGCGGCGGAGTTGCTACAAGATCCCAAGGAGCTGGCGGAACATGTGATGTTGGTGGATTTGGGGCGCAATGACTTGGGGCGGGTGTGTACCCTCGGTTCGGTCAAAGTGGAACAGTTGATGCAGATTGAGCGCTACAGCCATGTGATGCACATTGTCAGCCAGGTGGTGGGACAGGTGCAGTGTCGCTATAGTGCCTGGGATGTGCTCAAGGCCACTTTTCCGGCGGGGACGGTGACGGGTGCGCCGAAGATTCGGGCCATGCAGATCATCTGGGAACTGGAGGGCTGCCGCCGCGGACCCTATTCTGGGGCTTATGGCTTTTATGATTTTAGGGGGCAACTGAATACCGCAATTACAATTCGGACTTTGTGGATTCAGGGAGATCAGGTGATCTGGCAAGCGGGGGCAGGGATTGTGGCTGATTCGGATCCCCAGCGGGAACAGGAGGAATGTCTGAATAAAGCCAAGGGGTTGCTCACGGCTCTGGCCCATTTGCCCTAGGGAAAGCCTAGGAAAGCCCTGGGGCAGATGCGGAGCTGTTGGTGACAATGATCACGGGAATGGCACTGCTCATCAGGACACTTTCGGAGACAGAACCCAACAGGGAAGGGTGGTTCTCCCGTTTGCCCATGAGAATATCACTGACCTGATAGTCCTCTGCCACTCGCAAAATGGTTTCGGGCACAGGTCCAGGGCGAATCACCACCTCGTGGGGAATATCCCGCACCAAGGCCTGCCAAGTGCTCTGCTGCTCCGGCATGGCTGTACCCACATGCAGAATCACCAGCCGCCCCTGACTGCGCCGGGCCAGATCCGCTGCTTTTTTGAGCACCCCTTCACTCTCCTTGCCGGTATCCACGGCTGCCAGAAACGTTGGCGTGCCACTGACACTGACTTGGGTGGGGTCAATCTCGCCCCGCACCAGCAACCGCGGCGCAAAGGTGGGAATGGCCCAAGCTCCCAGGGGAGCCGTTACTAAAATCGCCAGCCCCGCCAAAGCCAAGATCTGTTCCCCCCCTGCCAGCCCCAAGGAGAGGGGGATCCCGCCAATGGCTGCCTGCACCGTAGCTTTGGCGGAATTACCTGCCAACAGAAACAAACGCTCCTGCAAAGTCCAATTGCTGCCCCAGGTGGACAACGCCCAGCCCAGCCCCCGCCCCAGCACCGTACTGAGAAGCAGCAGCAGGGTGCCTGGCACAGCCACCTCCCCCAAGACCTGTAAAGGCAGAGTCGCCCCCAGCAGCACAAACAGCAGAATCTCAAACACAATCCAAAGGCTATCAACCCCCTGTCGCAGTCGCCGTGCCAAGGGGGGATCTCGATCCACCAAGCCATAGCCCATAGCCATCACCGCCACATACCCGGAATAGGGCAGATGCTCCCCTAGCACCACCACCGCCAAGGCCACCGCCGCCAGGAGGATCACCTCTTGCACTGTGGTTTCCGTCCAAGCAAGCCGACTCAGAATCAAGATCAACACCACCGCCAAGCCATAGCCCAGGACAACTCCCAAACCAACTTGGATCATCACTTGAATGGGGATCCACCAGGGGGAAATGCCTGTACCTGCGGCAAGAAAATCCAGCAAGACACTAAACACCAGCAGCAGCAGCACATCAGACAGGGCACTGCCGGTCATGATCGCATCCGGGATCCCTTTGGCCACACCCCAGCCCAAACTTTTCAGGCGTAGCATCCCGGGAACAATCACCGCGGGGGACTCCGACCCCAAGACACACCCCAAGAGTAACCCCGTTGCTGGGGAAAACTGGAACAGTCCCATGGCTAGCCCCATGACCAGCAGGGCTTCACAGGCAGCAGGCAGCACCCCCAAGCGCAGGGTCACCGACCCCTGTGCCTGGAGTTTCTGTCGATCCAGACCCAAACCCGCCTTGAGAAGAATAATCATCACTGCCGCCGTGCGGATCCCGGCAAACCCCTGAATTAAATCGGCACTCAGCCAACCCTGGGAAGCAATCCCCACCAGCATCATCCCCAACAGGGGCGGCCCCCCCAAACGCTTGACCCCTTGCCCTGCGACCAGCCCCCCCAGCAGCACCCCCACCAGACTCAGCAGCATGGATAAACCCCAAGCATCACTCTACGCCTGATCCTGCAATCAATCCTGAATCGATCCTGCCATTGGCAGCGGCCTAAAAACGCAATTCCGCCATTTTGGCTTTCACCTGGAGCATATCCTGCCACATCAACCATTTGGGACTGCCCTGCTCACGGGAGGGATTGCGCAGCAAATAGGCGGGATGAAAAATCGGCATCACCCAGCGTCCTTGCCACTGCTGCCACTGACCACGAATTTTGGTGATCCCCCGTTTATCCCCCGTAATTGTCCTCACGGCCGTGGCTCCCGTCAACAGAAGAATCCAGGGATCCACCAAACGAATCTGCTCCAATAAATAAGGCCGGCACGCCTCCATTTCGGCTTCTGTGGGGACGCGATTCTGGGGCGGACGACACTTGACCGCATTGGCAATATACACATCCCCTTCGGGATCCAACTGGATGGATTGCAGGATCTTGTCCAAAAGTTGCCCGGATTTACCCACAAACGGGATCCCCTGTAAATCTTCCTGTTCTCCCGGCCCTTCCCCAATGATCATGATCTTGGCCTGGGGATTGCCCCGTTCCACCACCACATGGGTACGACCCTTGGCCAGCCCACACTTCTGGCAGCCCAAACATACCTGTTTCAAAGCCTCTAAAGAGGGAAACCCCTCAGCCGCACCACGGGGAGCAGCAGTCGCGGGATCCGGGGCAGGGGGATCAAACAAACTCCCTTGAAATACATCAGACATAGCAAGGTGGAGGGGTACTTTACTGAATTTTAGGCATCTGTGACCCCAAAGGAGAGATGACCAATAGCCCAGGGATCCCGGCCTCACCCCAGAGAACCCTGCAAAACCAAGGTGGGTATGGCAGAGTGGAAATAATCCATCTGCCATGTCTATGTCCAGGGATCCCTATAAATTTGATATTTTTTTGCGGTACCATCGGGCCCAGGCTCGCTGGACAAAACACCTGGCGGAGCGCTTGGACCGAGAGGGCTTTCGGGTCTGGCTGGATCAATGGATGCTGCAACCAGGGGATGACCGACGGGTAGAACTGCGGCGAGCCATTGATGAGTGCCGGTGGATTGCTTTAATCCTCTCGCCAGAATTTGTCGCCAATCCTTGGCCCAAAGATGAGCTTTACTGCGGTTTTGCCCATGCCCCCAAAGCCCAGAACCAGCGTCTCTTGCCCCTACTTTATGCAGACTGCGACCTGCCGAGTCCAGTTCGGGATTTAGAGTTTTTTGATTTTCGCGGCACTGAGGATGACCCCATCCTATTTGAGTTTCAAGCGCTGCAATTGATGGCTTTTTTGGATCCCTCCATCAGTGCCCCTTCGGATTTGCAGCGGTTCCGGCTACATTTTCAGCGTTCCCAAGCGATTGTGGATGAGCAGGTTTCGGGCTGGCAGGCTTTGGTGCGCTCCCTCCAGGCCCTGATACGCACTATTGGCGGTGGTTCCCGCCCTTTAACCCCTGAGGAAAGCCAGCAGGTGTTTTTCCTGCAATGGTTGCAGCGCTTGTTTCAATGGAATACCGCCGATATCCAGTTTGACCGCGGCGAACACTTTTGGAGCCAAGGCAACTGGACAGAGGCCCTAAATGCCTATGACCGCGCCTTGAATATTGACCCCAATTTTGCTTTGGCCTGGGGACGGCGCGGGGATGTGTTGGTGAAGTTGGGGCGCTACGGCGAAGCCATCAATAGCTACAATGGCTCCCTCAGTCTCGATCCCTACAACGAGGGGATCCGCCTGCGCTTAGCCCTGATTCAAGGGCGGTTAAAACGCTACAAAGCAGCCGTGGTCAGCTATGACAAAGTCTTGGAACTGGATCCCGAAAATGCTCTGGTCTGGCACAACCGCTCCATCCGTTTGGCCCAACTCGGTCGTCCCACCTTGGCCCTTAAAAGTATAGAAACGGCTTTGCAGTATCAGCCGGGGCTCTGGAAAAGTTGGCTCTTGAAAGCCTACCTCCTCCATCACCTCAAGCGCTCCACCGCCGCCATCCCCCTGATGCAGCGGGTTCTGCAAGGGGCAGTCAAAAACCGTCGCCGCCGCTCTCAACAAGCCACCCTCTGGCGCCATTACGGTTTGATCTTAGCCGCCGCCCAGCGTCCCCAATCCGCCCTGGCCAGTTTTGCCCGCTCCCTGAAATGGGATCCCGAACACGCCCCCACCTGGCACAATCGCGGCATCCTGCTGGTGCGTTTGCAGCGCTACCGTGCTGCCACCCAAGCCTTTGACCAAGCCTACCAACGGGATCCCGACAACCCCAAGACCTGGTACGGGCGGGGCTATGCCTTTCAGTGCCTGGGATTTTGGCAGGAAGCGGTGGTGCACTACGAAGAAGCCCTGAAACTCAAACCCGATTATTTCCCTGCCCGCTATGCCTTGGCAGCGGCCCTGTTACATATGGGGCAATCCGCCCCAGCCCTAGAGCAATTCACCCAGGTCAGAAAACAGAAACCCCGGTTGCTCGCGGGGATTTACGGTCAGATCCAGTGTTGGCGCTCCCTCCAGGACTACGAAGCCGCCACCAGTGCCGCCCAGACCCTCACCCAAAGCTATCCCCGGGATCCCTGGGGTTGGTTTGCCCTGGGGATGATTGCCGCTGACCAGCAGGACTGGGATCGTGCCATTGCATCTTTTACCCAAGTCTTGAGTCTCAGTCCCCGCGATAGCGCCGCCTACAACAACCGCGCCTGGTGCTTAGCCCAAGTGGGTCGCCTTACAGAAGCCCTCCAAGACATTCAGTCCGCCCTTGATCTCGCCACCCGCGCCACTTATCTCCACACCCTAGGAGTGATTCAAGCCAAACAGGGGAACCTCACCGCCGCCCAAACCACCTGGCAAGAAGCCCTGCACCGGGATCCCCAGTGCCACCCCGCCCGCATCGCCCTGGGATCCCTAGCCGAGGTCAGCAGCTAAAACCAGTCCAATAAACCTTGAGTTTGCCTTATTGTGCTCAGGGGCGTGAGCCAGTCAGTGCAATCAAAGGCAGAAAAAGCCGTCGTTGTGATTTCCCACAGATCAAAAAATCATCCAAAATCATCCAAAAACTATCCGCTCCCGTCAAGTGAATCACTGGAAGATCATCACAGGGACAGGAGCGGTCTAGCGAATATTCAGTTGACCTGACTGCCGGAAGGAACCCTAAGCGTTGGTGCAGGTCTTGAACATCTCTGTTTTCAAGAAGGTTTTACCAAGAAGTCTCAACAAGCCTCAAGCAGTTAGAGAACAGCCCCGGCGCACAGCCGGCATAATCCCAACTGAATATTCTCGGAAGTACTACTACATAACGACACGGGCAAAGCTCCCTAACGCAACGACATTTACGAATGTAGCCCTTGACCCGACGGTTGACAAGAGGAAATCTGGAGAGTCTCTGGAGATCCCCTAGGCAAGAGGCGCTACACTTGCTAAGGATGACTCCTTGGGGAGAAGCTATGGCGCGGACGGGAGCTTTTCTCGGTGGTCTTGTCCTGGGGGCAGCCTTGGGCACGGCCTTTGGTGTGCTGGTGGCTCCCCGCCGCGGCAAAGAAACCCGACAACTGGTGCGGCGCTCCCTGGGCGGGATCCCGGATGTAGCCGATGATGTCACCCATACCCTGCACCAGCGTACGGAACAGCTCCTGGATGCTGCCCAAAAAAGTATTGATGAAGCCTTGATGCGTCTACAAGAGGCCATTGCCACCGGCAAAAAAGCCATGGAAGAACATCGCCGTCACCTAGAACTGGCAGAGGCTTTGCCAGAATCCCGTTCCTTGGATCCCCCCCAGGGGGAGGAGTAAGTTGTGCTGACAGAGCCGGTGTTTTGGTTGGGACTTTCGGTGGGCTTGGTGGCTGCTGGCATTTTTGCTCTCTTGCTGACCCTATTGCCCGCCGTGGTGCAACTGGGCCAAGCCGCCCGCAGTATTCAACTGTTTTTTGATACCCTCCAGCGGGAACTCCCGCCTACCTTAGAGGCTCTGCGCCTGACCAGCCTGGAAGTGAGTGAAATTGCCGATACCGTCGATGAAGGGGTCAAAAGTGCCACCCAGGTGGTGAAAACCGTGAATCGCTCCCTTGATGGGGCCAAAACCCAGGTGAAATCCACCCAAATCACCGCCCGCAGTCTGTGGGCAGGGGCAAAAGCTGCTTGGCAAACCCTCCAATCCCCCTCCCGGGAGCGGCTCACCCCACCCCCACCCCCTTCAGAAACCCCATGAACCGAGCTGTTATCCTGGGATCCGGTGCTTGGGGATCCACCTTGGCACTGCTCCTCCGTCACAAGGGCTATGCAGTGGAGCTCTGGCCCTGCCGTTCCCGCCCTTTGCAACCCGATCCCCTGCTTCGTGCTCCCTTGATTTTTGTGGCCGTGTCCATGGCGGGGGTGCGGTCTGTGCTGGCGCAAATGCAGGACTGGCCCCTTTCCCCGGAAACGATCCTGATCAGTGCCACCAAGGGTCTCGACCCTCAAACCCTGCAAACCCCTGCCCTACTGTGGCAACAAGCCTTTCCCCAGGTGCCGGTGGTGGTGCTCTCCGGCCCGAATTTATCCCAAGAAATCCAAAAGGGATTACCCGCCGCCACTGTTGTTGCCAGTCATCACCCCACTGCCGCGGAGGTGGTACAAGAAGCCCTCTCTTCCGAAACCTTTCGGGTTTACACCAATCGGGATCCCCTGGGGGTGGAGTTGGGCGGTACCCTCAAAAATGTCATAGCCATTGCCGCCGGAGTCTGTGATGGCTTGCACCTGGGAGCCAATGCCAAAGCCGGGCTGATTACCCGGGGTCTGCAGGAGATGATCCGGGTGGGGGTGCGGTTGGGGGCGCTGGCAGAAACCTTTCGGGGGCTATCGGGTTTGGGAGATTTACTGGCCACCTGTCATAGTCCCCTCAGCCGCAACTACCGTTTGGGCTATGGCTTGGCCCAGGGCAAGAGCCTCGAGCAAGTGCAACAGAGTATCGAAGGCACCATCGAAGGGCTGTATACCGCTCCGGTCTTGGTGGACTTGGCCGCCCAGTGTGGCGTGCCTGTGCCGATTTCCTGGGAGGTGACCCGGCTGATTCAAGGGAAAACAACCCCCCAAGCGGGTTTGGCCGCCCTGATGGAACGGCAGGTTCGCCCAGAATACGATTTGGAGTAGTCCTATGAGTCCTATGATGGGTAGCGTAGGTAGCGCAATGATTCCCTAGTCCTGCTCTGGAGATTTAGCGCCACTTACTTATATCCATTTATATCCATGACAAAGCGCTCCCTTGTGGAAGTAGGGCTGGAAGCCTTTGCAGTGCATCGCCATGACTGTCATAACATTTTCTTAACTCAACCTGCCCTTTCCGTTGAGCTTGGGCTACAAAAACCATAGTTTACGGAAAGTGGTCTGAAATGAGCATGGATGGACGCTGGCTGAGTTGGGGTCTGGCGGTGAGTGTGCTGGGGGGGATCCCGGCTCAGGCGGCTTTGCAGGTGCCCCAGCGGGTGTTGCCGCAGCCGGTTCTACGAGTGCCTACGACACAGCTTTCCATCGGACTGCACTATGAAAAGGCTCGCCCCTTTCGTGAGGGTTTGGCAGCGGTACGTCAGTCCGGGCGATGGGGGTTTATTGACCGGGATGGGGACTGGGTGATTCCGCCTCGATTTGACCAGGTGAGGGAGTTTCAGGAAGGACTGGCCCCAGCTCTGGCAGGGGAACTTTGGGGGTTTATCGACCGGAATGGGAACTGGGTGATTCCGCCTCGTTTTAGTCGGGTTAATCCCTTCAGCCATGGACTGGCAACGGTATGGCAGGGATCCCGATCTGGGGTGATCACGCCGGCGGGGGAGATGGTGATTCCCATGGGGCGCTTTTATGCCATTGGGGAATTTCAGGAGGAAGGGGCAGCAGCGATGGATCGGTCTGGGCGGTGGGGGGTGATTGATCGGACTGGGGGGTGGGTGGTGCCGCCGCAATTCAGCAGTGTGGGGACATTCAGCGAAGGGTTGGCGGCTGCGGCCGTGAAGGGACAGCGGGGCTATATCAACCGTGAGGGGAAATGGGTGATTCCGCCCCAGTATGACACTGCCCTGAGTTTCAGTCATGGACTGGGACTGGTGAGCATGGGTGGGAAATGGGGCTTTATCAATAGAGCCGGTGAAATTGTGATTCCCTTGAAGTACGACCAAGCCTTTAGTTTTGCCGAAGGGCTGGCCGCGGTGGAAAAAAACGGGAAACAGTTTTACATCAATGTGCAGGGGGAGCCTGTTTTGGAGTCTCCCCTTAACTTGGGAGCAGGGGTGGCGCTCAATTTTTCCAATCGCCTCGCCCCTGTGGGGATCCTGGGAGAAAAAGAGCAGTGGGGGTTTATAGATCGCAGCGGGGATCTGGTCATCCCACCCCAATTTGAACGGGTGACGTTTTTTTCCGAGGGACTGGCCGCTGTGGCCATCGGTGACCGCTGGGGCTATGTGAGGAGGGTAAGCCTCAAATAAGAGCAGTTGCTCAGATCCACATATCTATGTATCCATCAGAATCATTTCACAATCAAGAGTTCTGGTTGTTTTTTGAGTGTTGTGGTTCTGATGTTGGCAGCGGGGTTCATGGCAGACCCTGTATTCGTGGTCTATCGGCAAATCCCCTAGAATGATCATGGCTTGCTTTATGTAGCACCCCCTATGGCGGCACCCTGGCACACTTTTAGTTCTGAACAGGCTCTGCAAAGAGTGGCTTCCCGATCCCAGGGTCTGACAACAGCGGAGGTGGAGGCCCGGCTGCAGCAATACGGGCTGAATGAATTGATCGAAACCGGCACACGTCCTTGGTGGGCTATCCTGCTGGATCAGTTCAGCAATGTGATGTTACTGATGCTGCTGGCAGTGGCTGTGATTTCCTCTTTTTTTGATATTCGCAACGCCTTGAGTGAGGGATCCCTGCCCATTCCCAAAGATGGCATTGCCATTTTCATTGTGGTGGCTTTGAATGGGGCCTTGGGCTATTTGCAAGAGGTGAAGGCGGAGGAAGCCCTGGCGGCTCTGAAGGGTCTGTCTTCTTCGCGGATCAAGGTGCTGCGGGACGGCAATCCGGTGGAGATGGATTCTCGCTTGCTGGTGCCCGGCGATGTGGTGGTGATTGAAGCAGGGATCCGCATCCCGGCGGATGGGTTGTTGTTGGAAGCTGTCAATCTCCAGATTCGGGAAGCGATGCTCACCGGAGAATCCCAGGCGGTAACCAAAAAGGCTGGGGTGATCCTGCCAGAAAAGACTGTTTTGGGGGATCGGGTCAACTGCATCTTTTCTGGGACCGAGGTGATTCAAGGGCGGGGGCTGGCCTTGGTCATGGCCACGGGCATAAATACAGAACTGGGAAAAATTGCCTCAGCACTGCAAGATATTGAAGCCGACCCCACTCCCCTGCAAAAACGCATGTCCCAACTGGGGACAACCCTGGTTAAGGGATCCCTGATGCTGGTGGCCCTGGTGATTACCGTGGGCATGATTGCCGAGCCTTCTGTTGAGAACTTTGAATACTTGGTGAAGGTCTCTCTGAGTATGGCGGTGGCGGTGGTGCCGGAGGGACTACCGGCAGTGATCACCATTACCCTGGCGTTGGGCACCCAGCGCATGGTCAAACGCAAAGCCCTGATTCGTCGCTTGCCGGCCGTGGAAACCCTGGGTTCTGTGACGGTGATTTGCTCTGATAAAACCGGCACCCTCACCCAAAACAAAATGGTGGTGCGGCGGGTGATCACAGCCAGCCATCGCTTAACGATCACGGGGGAGGGCTATACCCCTGTGGGGGAGTTTCAGGAAAACCAGCAGGTGATCGATCCCTGGGAGTCAACTGAACTGCCTTGGTTATTCCAGGGCTGTGTCCTCTGTAATGATGCCTATTTGCAAGAAGAAGAGGGCGGTTGGACGGTGGTCGGGGATCCCACGGAGGGGGCGTTGCTGACCCTCGCTCGCAAAGGGGGGGTGGTACGTAACACCCATAGCCTGCCCAGGATTGGGGAATATCCTTTTTCTTCAGAACGCAAGCGCATGAGCGTTATCTGTGCGGAAGATCCCCTCAATCCCCAGCGGGGGCAATTGTTTATCAAGGGATCCCCAGAGCTGATTTTAGAACGGTGTACCCAGATTCAGGTGGGTTCGGATGTGCAAGCTCTGACGGCGGATCGCATTGCTGGGGTGATCGCTGATAACAACGAGCTGGCGAGCCAGGGCTTTCGGGTGCTGGGATTTGCCTACCGGGGCATTGAAGGTATTCCTGCTGATGCCGATGAAGCGGAGCAAAACTTGATCTGGCTAGGGCTGGTGGCCATGTCTGATGCCCCTCGTCCAGAAGCAGCTCTGGCCGTGCGCCGCTGCCGTTTGGCCGGGATCCGGGTGGTGATGACCACGGGGGATCACCAACTCACTGCCCAAAGCATCGCTCAAGAATTGGGGATCGCCTCCGCTTCTGCCCGGGTTTTAACGGGCACCGACATTGAGAAAATGTCCCAAGAAGAGCTGATTGAGCAGGTGGCTCAGGTCAATGTTTTTGCCCGCACGGCGCCGGAACATAAGTTGCGCATTGTCCAGGCGCTACAAAGCCGTGGGGAAGTGGTGGCCATGACCGGGGATGGCGTCAATGATGCCCCTGCCCTCAAACAAGCCGATATTGGCGTGGCCATGGGGATGACGGGCACAGATGTCAGCAAGGAAGCCAGTGATATGGTCTTGCTCGATGATAACTTTGCCACGATTGTGTCGGCGGTGGAAGAAGGGCGAGTGGTGTATGTCAATATTCGCCGCTTTATTCGCTACATCTTGGGGAGCAACCTTGGGGAAGTGATTACCGTTGCTGTGTCACCGCTGTTGGGCGTTGGCGGCGTGCCAATGACCCCTTTGCAGATTTTGTGGATGAATCTCGTTACAGATGGGATCCCGGCTTTGGCGTTAGCGGTTGAGCCAGGGCGGCCCAGTGTGATGCAGGCTCCTCCCAAAGACCCGGAAGAAAGCATTTTTGCCCGTGGCTTGGGAAACTATATCTTTCGGCAGGGAATTGTCCTGGCTATTGTTTCGGTGACCTTGATGGTCTGGTCGTTTGGCTATACCCATGCGGTTTCCGATGCGGTTTTGGATCCCCGCCGCTGGAAAACCATGGTGTTTACGACGCTGTGTCTGGCACAAATGGGACATGCCATCGCGATTCGCTCCAACACCCGTCTTGCTATCGAAATGAACCAGCTCGACAACCCCTTTATGCTGCTTTCGGTGACGGTGACGACAGTGTTACAGCTTCTTTTGATTTACCTGCCGCCTTTGCGAAATTTCTTTGGCACGTTTTACATTTCTGGGCTGGAATTAGCTATTTGCCTGGGGTTCAGTATTCTGATTTTGGTATGGATTGATCTAGAAAAGTTGTTTATTCGCCGTTTCTTCAGCAAAAAAAGTGGCCGTGAAAATGGTGATAGTGTCCCTCGCACAGAACTCCTCGGCTAGGATGCTATACTAAAAAACCCTGGGCCATTAGCTCAACGGTAGAGCAGTTGACTCTTAATCAATTGGTTGTAGGTTCGAATCCTACATGGCCCATGCCGATCCCAAACCACATCACTAACCACGTAAATGATTAGGGGGAGGATTACAGGCTGGCTTGGGGGGCTTGTGCTAATCTACTGGGGCTGGGAATCTTCCCCTATTTGGCAGTGGCAGTCGGGATCCTTGTTGATACTCCCTTATCTTGATTGATGTGTTTATGCGTATTGAGTCCAATTGAGTTGTGCCCTTTTATGTTCACCCCTGTCACCACGGGCGATGGTTCTCTGACTTTCTATTCGCAGGAGTTTGGCCAGACCTTTCACAATCCTGCCGGGGCTTATGAAGAGGCTCTGGAAAAATTTGTCCTGCCCTGCCGGATCCCTGATTTGGCTGGTACTGCTTCTCAGATTCACCTCCTGGATGTCTGTTTTGGCCTAGGCTACAATGCTGCCGTGGCGATCTCCCTTATCCGCCAGATCAATCCTGAGGTGGACATCGATGTCATCGGTCTGGAGCGTTCCCCGGAAGTCCCTGCCCAAGCCTGGGCCGCTGGCGTGAGTGAGCGCTGGGATCCCCACATTGACTGGCAAACCCTCCTAACTCAGGGCTACCTCAGCCAAGATCACATTCAGGCCAACATCCTCTGGGGCGATGCCCGACAGACGATTTTCGGGATCCCTGATTGCTGGGCTGACGCTGTTTTTTTGGATCCCTTTTCCCCTTCGGTGTGCCCCGAATTGTGGACAGTGGACTTTTTGGGGCAGGTGGCCCGCTGTATGACTGACACTGCCCGACTGGCTACGTACTCTTGTTCGGCTGCTGCTCGTAGCGCCATGCTTGCAGCCGGACTCCACATCGGTTCGACTCCGCCTGTGGGTCGCCCTTGGCCCGGCACCCTGGCTTGCAAAACCCCGCAGGACTTGCCCCCTCTCTCCCCTATGGATCAGGAGCATCTCCGCACCCGCGCTGCCATTCCTTTTCGGGATCCCGATTTGCGCTCATGCCGAGACGAGATCCGCCGTCGCCGCCAACAAGAACAGCAGCAGACCCATCTAGAACCAACCTCTGCCTGGAAAAAACGTTGGCTGCATTCTCTCTAGCCCCCGCCAATATTCATGGGCAACCCCCCTCGCCCGTTCTGGGAGAGGGGCTGGGGGTGAGGGTCACCTAGAGGAGGGCATCAATACTGTCAAGAACGGGTTTGAGTTCCCCAAGAGCCTGGGGGTGGCGGCGGACATAGACTTCTGCCAAGGTTTTCAAACCAACAAGCTTAAGGTTCGTCTCCAAAGGGGCCTGTTGAATCACTCCTGCCACTTCCACTGCTCCTGTGGCGGCAAGATCAAACAGCGCCCCCCGGCGGATGTGGAGATTGGGATGCTGCAAACCCTTGATCAAGCGTTCGAGGAACTGGGGATCCCCGGTCAGGCGATACAGGGCGCGGCAGGCAGCATGGGCCAGACGGGGATGGACATGATCGGCATAGGGCTGGATCCCCGGCAAAGCGGCTAAAGATCCCAATTCCCCTAGGGTTTCCAGGACGGCTTCGAGGGCATCCGTGGGATGGAGGGGGGGATCCCCGTTCAACCAGGCCAGGAGGGGGGGGAGGATCTGTGGGGCACTGGCGGGATGGTGATGGTAAATTGCCCCTAGGGCTTGGGCTGCCTTGGCCACCAAGAGGGGATCCCCTTGGTCAAGGGCGGCAATCAGGGCTGGAATGGCTTGGGGGTTGCCAATTTTACCAAGGGACTGGGCAGCATTGCGCCGCACAGGATAACCACCAGCGGGGGTTTGCTCGGGATCTTGACTGAGGGCAGCCACCAAGGCCGGCACTGCCTCTTCGGCCCCAGGAAACCCCAACCACCAAGCGGCATAGTAGCGTTCGCCGGGGTCCCCGCTGGTGAGTTTGCTGATTTGGGCAGCGATGGTGAGGCTGTCTGAGTCCATCCTGGTATCCTTGGGACTATCGGGATTGATTGTAGGGCAGGGATTGGCTCAAATCCGCCTGCTTGAAAACGCCCCCAGCCGCTGTTGCATTTCTGCCAAAATTCTTAGTCTGCCCCCAGCATCCTGAACTACATCCTGAACTAGAGGAGGAACCATGGCAAGGCGCTAGGTGGGCACAGCCGCTAGGAGTCGGCGGGTGTAGTCCTGTTGGGGATGCCGATAAAGTTGGGGGGCGGGGGCAAGTTCAAGGGCCTCGCCGTGGCACATCACCAAAATGCGGTCAGCCACAAAACGCACCACACTCAAATCGTGGGAAATAAACAGATAGGTGAGATCCAAGCGCTGTTGCAAATCTTTGAGGAGATTGAGGATCTGGGCTTGGATCGAGACATCCAGGGAGGAGACACATTCATCGCAGACGAGCAAACGGGGCTGACAGGCCAAGGCCCGGGCAATGGCGATGCGCTGCCGTTGCCCACCGGAAAACTGATGGGGATAGCGACCCGCCCCATCGGCTTCTAACCCCACCCAGGACAGTAAGGTGATCACTTGGCTCTGGGCCGCAGCACGGCTGGGATAGAGACGGTGGAGCAGCATCGGCTCAAGCAGGGCTTCTCCAATGGTCAGCCGAGGATTCAGGGCATTGTAGGGGTCTTGGAAGATCATCTGTATCTGACGGCGGTGATGGTGCTGCCGCTTTTTGAGGAGGTCTTCCCCTTGCCAGAGCACCTGACCGCTGTGGGCGGGGACAAGCCCTAAAATCGTCCGGGCGAGGGTGCTTTTGCCGGATCCCGATTCTCCCACGATGCCCAGGGTTTCTCCGGGATAACAATCAAAACTGACGCTATTGACAGCCCGCACCTGCCCTCGCTTCCCAGGTAGGGAAAAGGTGGTGGTGAGGGCCCGCACGCTCAGGAGAGGAGGCTGCTGCTGCAAGTGTTGGAGGCGCTCGATCTGTTCCCTTTCCGGAATAACGCGACTGGGCTGGGGAGCAGCCAGGGTCGGTAGCCGTTCCAGCACCCGATCCAGGGGGGGCCGGCAGGCCAGCAGCGCTTGGGTGTAGGGATGGGCAGCGGCAGTGAGGGATCCCTGTTCCACAATCTGCCCCTGACGCAGCACAAGGGCATTATCCGTGAGTTGGCGGAGGAGGGGCAGGTCATGGGTAATAAAGATCAGGCTGAGCTGGCGCTGCTGCTGCAGGGTTTTGAGCAGGGCAAGAATTTGGGCTTGAATGGTGACATCTAAAGCAGTGGTGGGTTCATCCGCCACTAAAAGCTGGGGATCCCCGCACAGAGCCAGGGCAATTAACAGACGTTGCTGCTGTCCCCCCGATAGCTGGTGGGGATAGCGCTTGAGAATTTCAGGAGAGAGATTCACTTCCTGGAGTCGTGCAGCGGCCTGCTGCCGGGCTTCCCCTACACTCAGTCCCCGCAGACAGCGCAGGGTCTCTACCAAATGAAACTCAGCCGTAAACAGGGGGTTGAGGGCCGCCCCCGGTTCCTGAAAGATCATCCCAATCTGGGATCCGCGCACCCGCCGCTGCACTTCGGGATCCCGCAGATCCTGCCCTGCCCATGTCACTGCTCCTGTGACCACGGCTCCCGGCGGTGTGATCCCCAAGAGGGTGCGGGCCAAAAGGGTCTTCCCGGATCCCGATTCCCCCACAATCCCCAAGCTCTGCCCTGCTGCCAGGGAAAACTGGATCCCCTGGAGGAGGATCCGGGATCCCAACCGCAGACTGAGATCAGTGACCGTCAGGAGGGGTTCAGACATAGGCAGAAGCCAACTTCACCGTAGCCAGGAGAGCGCGGGCTTGCTCCACACTAGCCCAGAGCTGGTCGGGATGGTGCTCCAGATCGGGCAGTTCTGCCGCCTGCCTCACCAACTGACGGGCATAGCTGCCATAGGCCACCCCCGCCACCGGCATCCCTAACTGCCGTGCTTTGGTCATTGTGTGGGCATTGGTGCCCCCGGCCAGTTGGACATACCCCGGCAACCCCAAATCCAGGACCTTGCGGGCCAGATGCAGAGTCGCCCGGGTTGCGCCCACGCCAATATCGCCACTCATGGGTCGTCCATCCGTTTGCCAGATCAGCCGCGCCGGCGGTGGCTGCATCACCCTGAGCAAAGACTCTAAATAGGCCCGCAGATGTGCTCCATCCCCAAAGCTCACCGAGACCAGAGCCAGAGACGGAATCCCTGGCTGGAGATGCTGCCACACCTCCGCAAAAGCGGCCAACTCCCCAGGGTGCGTGTGAATTTCCACCGCCGCAATCCCCAGCTCCAGCAGTTGCGGGAAAACCCCTGCCGCCGACACCGGATGGCTGACCATCCCCAACACCTG
>Ga0272446_1003996_pt1 | contig 17888 bp, 15 predicted proteins | sample YNPCB0061_FD_194587 | JGI IMG/M metagenome (GOLD analysis project Ga0272446, IMG submission 194587) | Hot spring microbial mat communities from Yellowstone National Park, WY, United States - YNP-CB-006-1 | ecosystem: Environmental > Aquatic > Thermal springs > Hot (42-90C) > Sediment | place... | reverse complement strand
CGCCGCCACCGCTCCCGCCGCCCACGCCGGCGTCGACCGTGCCGCCGCCGGTACCACCTCCGGCGCCGCCACCCGCGCCGCCGCCGAAGCCGCCGCCCATCCCGCGGGGCGTCACCGTCAGCGACACGGTGGCTGGCGCGGACGTCGCCGTCCCGTCGCTCGCGGTGAAGGTGAACTCATCCAGACCCGTGTAGTCGCTCTCGGGAGTCCAGGTGAGCGCCGGCGGCGTGCCCGTCAGCGTCCCGTGCGCGGGCCGCGTCACGACGGCGAACGTCAGCGCGTCTCCATCGACGTCCACGCCCGTCAACGTCACCGTCGTCGGCACGTTCTGCAGCGTGGTGAAGCTCGCGGGCGTCGCCGTCGGCGCGTCATTCACCGGGCGAATGGTGAAGGCCACCGTCGCCGGCGCCGAGTCGAGCAGCCCGTCATTCGCCACGAAGGTGAAGGCATCGGTGCCGTTGTAGTTGGGCGCCGGCGTGTACGTCAGCATCGGCGGGGTGCCGGACAGCGTGCCGTGCGCGGGCTGCGTGGCCACCGAGAAGGTCAGCGCGTCGCCGTCGGCGTCCGAGCCCGACAGGGTCACGTTGGTCGGCGTGTCCTCGCTGATGAGGCCCACCTGGCCCTGGGCCACCGGCGCCACGCCGCGCGTCACCGCCTTCAGGAAGCCGCGCCACGCCTGCACCGCGGGCCGCGCGTCGAACGCCTCCCACGTCACCAGGCACTGCTTCGTCCCATCGCACGCCACGCCCGGCGTCCGCGCGCCCACGCCGCCCGTCGTCAGCGCGAGGCCCGTCGGGTCCAGCGTCATGCCGGCCGCGTTGACGCGCGCCGCGGAGACGTCGGCCCTCGACGACGCGGTGCCCGCCGCCCACGCCACCAGCGCGTCGGTGCCGTCGTAGCCCACCGCCACCTCGCAGGATGTCCCGCCGGCGTTCACCACCAGGCCGCTCATGTCCTGCACGGCGCCGCCGGCCACGCGCGCGGCGTAGACCGCGTTGCTCCCCGCTCCGCCGCGCTCGTCGCACCACGTCACCAGCACGCCGCTGCCCACCGCCGCCACGCGCGGACTCGTCTGCGCGCCCGTCGCGTCCGAAACGACGAAGCCCGTCGCGTCGGTGACAGCCCCGGCCGACGTCACCCGCGCCGCGTACACGTCCGGCGTGCCGCTCCGCGTGTCCGTCCACACCACCACCACGTCCGTCCCGTCGCGCGCGACGTCAGGCGCCGACTGGCTTCCCGCCGCGGTGGAGACGGCGAGGCCGGTCGCGTCACGCACCGTGCCGCTGCCCGTCACCCGCGCCGCGTACACGTCGGACGTCGCGCCGCCGCGGAAGTCCGTCCACGCGACGACGAAGTCCGTGCCGTTGAAGCCCACCGCCGGCGCCCGCTGTGTCCCCATCGCCGACGACACGGTGAAGCCCGCCGCGTCTTCCACCGCCCCCGCCGCGCTGACCCTCGCCGCGCGAATGTCCGAGGCGCCCGCCGCGGCGTCCTCCCACGCCACCAGGAAGCGCGTGCCGTCCCACGCGACGTCGGGCCCGTCCTGCGCGCCGGCCCCCGTGGCGATGGCGATGCCCGCCGCGTCCAGCACCGCGCCGGTGCGGCTCAACCGCGCGCCGTACACGTCGAAGTCCGTCCCTCCGCGGAAGTCGGCCCACACCGCGAGCGCGCCAGTGTCTCCCCACGCGATGGCCGGCCGGCGCTGCGTGTTGGCGGCGCGCGACACCACGAAGGGCGCCGCGTCGACGCCCATCAACGAAGGGGTGATGCGGCGGGCGCGCACGACGTCGGCGAGTCCGCTGCCGTCGTCCCAGGCCAGCAGCGCGTTGGTGCTGCTGAAGGCCAGCGAGGGCGTGCCGGTGCCCGTCGCCAGCGTCGGTGGCGTCACCTCGATGACGTTGCCCGCGCCGTTGAGGCGCGCGCCGCGAATCGTCCCCGCGGCCAGGTCGCGCCAGGCCACCACCGCGTTGCCGCCGCTCGCCGCGATGGCCGGCGCGGACTGCTCTCCGGCGCCCAGGCCCAGCGCGATGCCCACCTGGTCCAGGGTGATGCCCGTCGAGGTCACCCGGGCGGCGTAGACGTCGGGGTTGGCGCCGCGCTCGTCCTTCCACGCGACGACGAAGTTCCCGCCCGCGTACGTCACCGCCGGCTGCGTCTGTGCGCCCACGCTGACGGCTACTGGAATGCCGGCGCCGTCCAGCAGGACGCCCGCGTTGACGCGCGCTGCGTACACGTCGGGCGAGCCGTTGCGCGAGTCCACCCACGTCACCAGCGCGTTGGTGCCGTCCCACGCCACGGCCGGCGTCAGTTGGTCGCCGCCCGCGTTCGCCACCGCGATGCCCTGCGGTTCCTGCACCACCGCCGACGAATTCACCCGCGCGCCGTAGACGTCGGTGTTGCCCGCGCCCGCGCGCATCTCTTCCCACACCACGAAGGCGCCGGAGCCTGTCCCGGTGACGTCGGGCTTGCGCTGGTCGCTGGCGCCGCCGTTGACGGGGAAGCCCAGGGGCTCGCGCACCTGCCCGCCGGGGCTCACCCGCGCCGCGTAGATGTCCAGGTCCGCGCCGCGCCCGTCCTGCCAGACGACCAGGTAGTCCGAGCCCGTCCACGCCACGCGAGGCGCCGTCTGCGCGCCGTCGGCCGTGGAGATGGCGAGGCCCGCCGCGTCCATCACCGCGCCGTCGATGGTGACGCGTGCGCCATAGACGTCGGCGGCGCTCTCGGCCCGCGTGTCCTCCCACACCACGAGGAAGCCGGAGCCGTCGGACGCGACGTCGGGCGCGCCCGTCTGCATGAAGGCGACGGAGGGCACCGGCGTGTCGAGAGACAGCTCCGGGCCGATGACGGGGTCGAGCACCGCCGGCCAGCGCGTCGAGTGCAGCACCCCGGCCGGCACCGTCAGCGCCACCGCGCCGCGCTCGAAGCGCGCGGGGAGCGACGTGCGGCGCCCGGCAGCGTCGACCCACGTGCCGTGCCCGTAGACGACGGCCAGCGCGCCGGAGGTGAAGTGCAGGCCGCTCGCCGTCGCGCCCAGGAAGCGCCCTCCCGTCACCGGCACACGTACCTCCAGGTCGCCGTCGCCCGCGGGCGCCCGCGCGAAGTGCCAGCGTTGCTCGACGCCCGCCTCGTCGCCGTGGAGTTGCTCTTCCACGTCGGCGCGAGCCAGGCGCAGGCCGCCGGCGTCCGTGGTGCCGACGACCGCGGCGCCCAGCCCGAGCCGAACGTCGCCGCGCGAGAGTTCGGCTGCACCGAAGGTCACCGCGGTCCCCGGAGTGGAGGCCCGGGGCGTGAAGCGGAGCGCCTCGCCGTCGCGGCGCGCGGACCAGGTGGCGTGCCCAGCCGTCCACGCGGTCCCATCGGGGCGCCAGGCGAAGTGGACCTGTCGCATGAGCGCGCCCAGGTCGACGCCGGGCGTCGCGGGAGGCGTCGGCGCTGGCGAGACCGTGACGCAGGCGGCGAAGAGCGCGAGGAAGCGGAGCGGGAGTCGTCGCATGGCGGCGGAACCAACCACCAAACGAGGTGCCTCGTCACGTCCGCGACACCTGGGGCGCACCAACACGTTGCCCGCGCGTCATGGGGTTGCCCCGTCGTTCGTGTCTCATGCTGCCCATGAAGACCTTCGAGGCGCTGTTGGCGTGGGACGAGGCGGTGTTGCTCCGGGTGCGCCGGTGGCACCGGCCGGTGCTGACGAAGGTGTTTCGGGCCGTCACGCACCTCGGCGACGCGCCGAGCCTCACCTTCGTAGGCCTGGTGCTGCTGGCCGCGGGCGCGCAGGGGTTGGCGTGGTGGTTGTTGTTGGGCGCGGGCGGCGCGGCGGTGGTGGCGCAGGGGCTCAAGCGGGTGCTCAAGCGGCGCCGGCCGAACCACGGCATCGCCGGCTTCGAGGCGCTCGTGGGCAACCCGGACGCGTTCTCGTTTCCGTCGGGGCACACGGCGGCGACGGTGGCGCTGGCGGTGGTGTGGGCGGGGCAGGGGAACGGGCTGGGCGCGCTGGCCGCGGGCTTCGCCGCGTGGGTGGGCGTGTCGCGCGTGTACCTGGGGGCGCACTACCCGCTGGACGTGATGGCCGGTGGCGCGCTGGGGCTGGCTGTGGGCGCCGCGGCGCGACTTCTGGGGTGAGGGAACGCCGGCTGCTTCGAGGGCAGGCAAACGTTCCAGTTCCGTGACGACGCCGTGCCCGTCGCGCACAGCTCCGCGGCGCGCACCGAGGACGCGAACGTGACTTCATGGCGTAGAAAGGCACGTTCCCACGTGCATTTTTGAGCCACAAAGTCGCAACCAGCCCCGTGAGCGTCCTTGGGTGGCGCCGAGGGGCTGCGCGCGACCTGCACGGCGACCAGCACTCGCTCGCCCACCGCTTCCCTCGGGCGGCGTCGCGTCGCGCGTAGTAGAGCAGCTCCATGACGACGCACACCATCGAGCGACGCTGTGGCCCCGGCACCGCGCGCGTGCTCGAGCGCGCGACCAGGCACCTCGCCGCCCACGGCTACTCCGTCGTCTCCAGCTCCGTGTCGGAAGCGCACTTCATCGACAGCGCGCGCCGCGAGCGCCTCGCCGTGCGCGCCCTCGGAGAGCGCCTGGTCTTCGAGTTCTCCGCCGCGGTGCCGGGCGCGTCGCTGCGCGCGCCCGACGCCCTCGAGCAGCTGGTCAGCGCCGCCACCCAGGACACGGCCAGCCCGGGCGTCTCCACCCCGCGGCGCTGCACCGTCTGCGCGACGCAGGCGCGAGGTGACGAATCCGCGTGCGCGGTGTGCGGTGGCGCGCTCGCGTGAGCGCGCCCCTTCGGTGCCGCCTCAGAACTTGAACGCCACGCCCATCAGCGCGCGGAACGAGAAGCCCACGCCGCTGCCGTTGCCCGCGGCCACGATGCCCGGGCCGAAGGCCATGCGGAACGTCAGCGCCACGTTGTTGGTCAGCTCGTACTCCACGCCGGGGTTCACGAAGAGCATCGGCATGCCGAACGCCGCGCCGCCGCCGCCGCCGAACCCGATGATGATCTGCGGCCGCAGCTCGATGCCCAGCAGGATGGCCAGCGGGCGGATCGGGTGAATCCCCATCTGCAGCGCGACGGGGATGAAGATGACCATGCCGCCGCCGGCGGTGAAGAAGAAGCCCAGGCCCGGCTCGGCCTGCAGCGCCATGCTGAACAGCCCCTTGTCCAGCAGCCCGAAGCGGAGGAGCGCGTGCAGGTTCATCGCCGGCGCGATGCCGAACGTGATCTCCGTGCCGTAGTTGAACGTGAAGCGCGCGCCGATGTCGAAGTTGCTCCCCGCCGCGTGCAGGAACGACGCGTTGATGCCCGGCCAGCCGAGCTCGGCGGCGAAGGCGCTGCCCGAGTGCACGGTGTGGCCCGAGTACACGCTCCAGCCCCCCGAGCCACCTTCGAGCGGCGGCGGCGGCGGCGGCGCTTCCTCGGCCAGCACGACGGACGACGCGCAGAACATCGCAACGGCCAACAGCGAGACGAGACGACGGTGCATGACCCCTCCCAAAGTGCGCGGTGCGCCGACGGTATGGCGCAAGCCCCTCGCCGCGTCCAAGAAAAGCTACCGCGGGCCGGGAACTCTCCGCTGACACATGAAGGGGCCCATCACCGCGCCTTCGCCTGTGTCCGGTAGCGCTCGGGCACGTTCGCCAGGTCGTCGGTGACGTGCACCACGCCCTGCTCGTCGGTGAATTGATACACGGCCTTCTCCGTGGACGCGGGCGCGGGAGGCGCCGGCTCCGCCACGGTGGGCCCGGGCGTCTCGGGGACGAGCGGCGGCGCCTCCGGGCCAGGCCGAGCCGGCCGTGGCTCGGGCGAAGGAGGGCTCGCCGTGGACGGACGGGGCAGCAGCGCACTCGACGCCGCGGGGACGGACGGCATCGCGACGGGCGGTGGCCCCGGGCTCAGTCACGCCTTCGCCTGCGGCAGCAGGAGGTCGCGGTTCACCACGCCACCACCGCGAGGCCCACCAACCCCACGTCCGCCGCCGCGCCCGCGAGGCGCCCCACATGCACTTCCACCACGCGCACCCACCGCGCCTGCGTACCGGCGAGGTAGTCGTGCAGGCAGCGCCGCTCGTCCCCAAAGAGCGGCACCCAGTCGAGCCACCACACCAGCGTGCCCGGCAGCGGCAGCAGCGTGCCCGCGATGCCCGAGACGAGCAGCGCGAGGCCGGTGAACACCCACCGGCGGCGGAACAGCGCGCGCACGAAGCCCGCCGGCCGTCCGTCGAGGTCGACGATGCGAATGCCGAACAGCGCGCCGCTCACCGCGAACACCACCCACGCGCCGGCGCCGACGAAGAGCTGCTTCGAGCGTTCGACGAGCTGCTGCTGGCCCGAGATGCCGACGGCGGTGAAGCCCAGCGCCGACACGCCGCTCAGCACGAAGGCGAACAGCAGCACCACGGTGGGCAACGCGTCCACGCAGCCGGCGAGGAAGCGCACCGAGCGCGGGGCGAGGCCGGGGAGGCGAGCTTCCACCAGGGGAGTCGTCATCGGTACCGGGCATTCTGACGCCATCCGGGCGCCGGGGGTCCACCGCGCGCACGTCCTGCGGTGGACCAACCCGGCGCCCGGAAAGGCCCCCCCTCACCGCGCCCGCGTCATGAGAGCCACACCAGCGTGGCGAGCTCGACGTCGGACGCGCGCTCGCCGTAGGCCTCGGTGACGGCCCAGGCGATGGGCACGCGCACGTCGGTCAGCTCCTCGCCGGCCTCGTGGAGCTCCATCGCCGCGCGCGCCAGCGCCGCGTGCCACCGGGGCTGGGCCAGCAACAGGCCGCCGCCGTGGCGCACGAAGCCGTCGGTGATGAGCTGCCGCAGCAGCCGGTCCTGGTCCGAGGGCCTCGCCTCAGACGCGTGCGCGGGGCTTCCCATCGCCCGGCCTCGACGTGGAACAGCTGGCAGTACTTGCAGCGCGTCGCGCCCGAGACCGCCGGGCCGATGAGCTCCCTGTACTTGTTGGGAATCTTCGTCTCTGCCAGCTGGAAGTCGCGCTGCAGGGCCCAGAAGCCCTCGAGCGCGGTGTCTGGAATCGTCTTCGCCCACTCGGGCACGAGGCCGAACGCGGCCTCCACCTCGAGGAGCAGCTCGTTTCTGCGAAAGACGCTCGCCATGTGACACCTCCGGTGTTGCGGTGAAGCGGGGAACCGCGAAGGACGTCCGCCAGTGCGATGCGCCACCCCCTTCCTGCGGGCAGCGGCGGCGTCGGCGGGCGTCCTGGGCCCGTGCGTCGGGCGTCGCGCGCTGCTGCGGTGACAGCGCTAACGGGGGCCGCGAGCTGCGTCCACTCAATCGGCGGCCGCCAACTGCCCAGCGCGCGCGGCGTGCGGTACTGTCGCGCCCTCGACGTCATGGGGAGTCAAGACGACACCGTCCCGGGCCGCGGGCTGGCCACGCCCACGGCGACGCTGGTCTGTCCGCACTGCGCGAAGGTGCTCGACGGCGAGCCCAACTTCTGCCCGGCCTGCGGCAACGACCTGCGCGGGCTGGGCGGCAGCTCGGACACCCTCGACGGGCCGCTCAAGGACACGCTCATCGACGGCCGCTACCGGCTGCTCGAGAAGCTGGGCGAAGGCGGCATGGGCTCGGTCTTCAAGGTCGAGCACGCGCGCATGGGGAAGATCGCCGCGCTCAAGCTGCTGCGGCCGGACCACGCGCTGGACAGGGGCATCAAGGCCCGCTTCCTCCAGGAGGCGCGCGTCGTCGCGCGGCTGTCGCACCCCAACACGGTGCAGGTGTTCGACTCGGGCGAGCTCGACGACGGCGGCCTCTTCATCACCATGGAGTACGTGCCGGGGAAGGACCTCGCCTGGCACCTGAAGGCCCACGGGCCGATGACGGAGGACAAGGCGCTGTCCATCGGCGTGCAGTTGCTGGCCTCGCTGCAGGAAGCGCACGAGGCGGGCATCGTCCACCGGGACCTGAAGCCCGCCAACGTGATGCTGGTGCGACGCCGCAAGTCGGGCGAGGACCAGGTGAAGCTGCTCGACTTCGGCATCGCCAAGCTGCAGGAGGCCGAGGGCCGCAAGTCCACCACCGGCGACTTCATCGGCACGCCGGCGTACATGTCGCCCGAGCAGATCCGCGGCGAGGCGCTCGACGCGCGCAGCGACCTCTACTCGCTGGGCGCGCTGTTGTTCGAGCTGGTCACGGGCCGGCAGCTCTTCGAAGGCCCCAACCCCATCAGCGTCGTCACCCAGCACACCGGCTCGCCGGTGCCGCGCATCTCCGACGTCGCGCCGCAGGCCCACGTGTCGCCCGCCTTCGAGGCGGTGGTGCGCAAGGCGCTCGCCAAGAGGCCCGAGGACCGCTACCGCGACGCCGAGCAGATGCGCGCCGCGCTCGAGGCCTTGCGGCGGCAGCTGGGTAGCCAGGCGCAGGACTACACGCCCATGCCGGCCGAGCTGGCCGACAAGATGCTCTCGCGCGAGGACTTCGACCGCTACGAGCGAAGCTTGAGGCTGCAGCGCACCGCGGCGCCGCTGGTGGCGCTGGCCGTGCTGGTGGGCATCTCGGCCGTGGGCTGGCACGTCTTCCGCTCGCACGACGTCGACGCGCCGCGCGCGCAGGAGGTGGAGCCGAACGACCTGCCCACCCAGGCCACTGCCATCGCGCTGGGCGTCGACGTGAAGGGCGCCATCGGCGCGGCGGCGGCGAACGCGAATGACCGCGACCTCTACGTCGTGCACGTGCCCGGCGGCCCGGTGCGCATCACCCTGGACGGCGTGCCCGACCTGAACCTCACGCTCGAGGCGCTGCAGGTCGAGCGCACCGACGACGGCGAGAAGCTGAAGCGCCGCGTCTTCCTCGATGACGTGGGCCCCGGCGGCGCCGAGCGGGTGGACGCGCTGCAGCTCTCGGCCGGCGAGCTGTTCCTCCGCGTCGAGGAGAAGCCGTTCGCCACCGAGCCCAACCGCCCCAGCCGCGAGCGGGCGCTGGTGCCGTACACCCTGCGCGTCGAGGCGATGCCCGCCGGCGCGCTGGAGGTCGAGCCCAACGACACGGCCTCCACCGCGCAGTCGCTGCCGATGACGAAGGCGGTGGAGGCCTTCGCCGGCGCGCGGCTGGAGGCGCCCGACGAGCTGCAGGCCATGCGCCCCGACGCGCCCTTGTCGGGCGTGGACTGGTTCCGCGTGGAGGCGCCGGCCTCGCCGTCCGAGGTGGTGCTGGTGGTGGTGGTGCCGCCCGAGCGCGGCGCGCTGACGGTGGTGGACGGCGCGGCGCTGGAGGCCTGGGAGGCGCGGCGTTCGGGGAAGGCCTCGCCGCCCGGCGCCACGGTGCAGGGTGGGCCCGCGGTGGTGAAGCTCGAGCCCTGCGCCGACGGCGTGCGGCGGCTGCGGGTGCTGGCCTCGGGGGACACGCTGCCAGGCGCCAGCTACCGCCTCGCCGCGGCCACCAGCGGAGACAACGGCGTGGCCGGCGTGCTGGACCTCGCGCGCGCGCTGGCCGGCGAGAAGCGCGACGCCTCGCGCCGGCAGGTGCTGTCGGCCGTGGCGCAGCGCCTGCCTGGCTCGCCCGATGTCGCGCGCCTCACCGAGGCGCTGGCGCCCTGAGGCGCCGCTCGACGCCCGGCGCGGTGCCGGCCTGCCCAGCGGGCGCCACGGCGCTGCCCACTCCGGCGAGCGACGAGGTGCTGCCGGCCCGACGGTTGCGCGACGCCGTCAGGTCCAGCGAGGGGGCTTTGGCGTTGTCCTCTCCGCTCCCCGCGTCGCCCCAGCGGCCGGAGGCGGGCGCGTCGCTGATCCGCTGCCGCGGGGCCCGTGCTATGGCGCCGAACGGGGGACGCATGGCCGAGCACCTGCTGCTCATCGGAGGCACCGACGACGACGCCGGCGCGCTGCGCGAGGTGCTGGTGCGCGCGCGCCGCGACGTGACGGTGCACCGCGCCGCGTCACTCGACGACGCCCGCGCCGCACTGCCCGCGCTGCCCACGCTGTGCGCGATGGTGGTGGCGCTGGCCCCCGGCGGGGCCGGGGTGCGCGAGTGGGTGGCCCTGCGCGACGCGGCGGGCCGCCGCGAGACGCCGCTGCTGGCGCTGGCCGAGCTGTCCCAGGAGCCCGACGTCACGCGGTGGATGGAGGAGGGCGCCGACGACTGGGTGTTCCGCCCGCAGCTGTCGGGCCTGGTGGCTGCGCTGGTGCGTCTCCAACGCGACCGCCAGCGCCGCGACGACCAGTCGTCGGCCGAGCGCCGCCTGCGCGAGTCCACCGCCGAGCTGGTGGCGTTGACGCGCAGCCCCCGCTTCCGCGGCGACGAGCTCGACGGCGCCCTGCGCGAGGTGACCGAGGCCGGCGTGCGCGCCCTGTCCGTCGCGCGCTGCGGCGTCTGGTTGTTCGACGACAGTCGAACCTTCCTGGTGATGACCGACCTCTTCGACGGGCGCACCGGCCAGCACCAGGCGGGCACGAAGCTGGCGCTCGCGGAGCACCGCCCGTACTTCGATGCGCTGGTGAAGGATCGGCTGCTGTCCCTTCCCGACGCCCGCGGCCACGCCGCCACCCGGGCGATGACGGCCAGCTACTTCGAGCCCGAAGGCATCACCTCCACCCTCGACGTGGTGGTGCGGCTGCGCGGCGAGCTGGTGGGCATGCTGTGCATCGAGCACGTCGGGCCGCCGCGCCAGTGGACCGCCGCCGAAGAGGCCTTCGCAGGCGCGCTGGCCGACGTGGCGTCGCTGGCGCTGGAGGCCGCCCAGCGCAGCCGGCTCGAGCAGGCGCTGCTGCAGTCGGAGCGCCGCTTCCGCGACCTGTTCCAGTATTCGAGCGACTGCATCATCCTCTACCGCGTGGCGCTGGACGGCAGCGTCTTCTGCGAGGACATGAACGCCGCCACCGAGGCCGCCACCGGGCTGCGTCGCGACGCGGTGGTGGGGAAGACGGCCGCCGAGGTGCTGCCGCCGTCGTCCGCCGAGCGCCTGCAGGAGCGCTTCCGCCAGTGCATCCGCGCGCGCGCTCCCATCACCTACGAGCACAGCCTCGAGGTGCCGTCCGGCACGCGCTGGTTCAACACGGCCATCGTCCCGCTGCTGGACGACCAGGGCCGCGTGCAGCGGCTCGCGTCCATCGCGCGCGACGTCACCGCCCAGCGCGAGTCCGAGACGATGGAGCGCCAGCTGGAAGGCCAGATGGCCGAGGCGCAGAAGAGCGAGGCCCTGGCGCGCGTCGCGGCCAACATCGCGCACGACTTCAACAACCTGCTGGCGGTGGTCATGGCGCAGGCGCAGCGGCTGCAGGACCTCGCGGGGCGCCCGGGCGAGGCGTCGCAGGCCATCCTCCAGGCGGCCGGCCGCGGGCGCGAGCTGGCGCAGCAGCTGCTCACCTTCGGCCGCCGCGGGCCGCTGGTGCGCCGCGCGATGGACGTGGCGCCGCTGGTGCGCGAGGCGCTGAAGCTGCTCGAGGCCTCCGCGCCGAAGGTGACGATGCGCGCCGAGCTGCCGATGCGCGCGGTGCGCGTGCTGGGCGACGCGAGCCAGCTGCAGCAGGTGCTGGCGAACCTGGGCTCCAACGCGGTGGCCGCGATGCCCGACGGCGGCACGCTGACGTTGCGCCTCGAGGTGCTCGACGTGGACTACGCCTTCGCCGCGGCGCACCCGCCGCTGCAGGCCGGCCGCTGGGCGCGCCTCTCGGTGGCGGATACGGGCACGGGCATGGACGACGCCACCCGGCGCCGCATCTTCGAGCCGTTCTTCACCCGGCGCGTCGACGGGCACAGCACGGGCCTCGGCCTCGCGGTGGTGCAGAGCATCGTCTCGGCGCACGACGGCGCGGTGCTGGTGGAGAGCGCGCCCGGCCGGGGCAGTACCTTCGCGGTGTACCTCCCGCTGCTGGAGGAAGAAGACCAGCGCCCCGGCAGCGGCCAGCACCTGATGCTGGTGGACGACCACCCCGGCATGGCCCGCGTCAGCGCGCGCCTGCTGGAGACGCTGGGCTACCGCACCTCGGTGTTCGACGATCCGCGCGACGCGCTGGAGGCCTTCCGCGCCTCGCCGGCGGGCTACGACGCGGTGCTGACGGACCTGTCGATGCCGCAGATGAGCGGCGAGGAGTTCACCCGCTCGGTGCGCGCGGTGCGGCCGTCGGTGCCTGTCATCGTCTCGAGCGGGCTGGCGGGCAGCCTCGAGCCCGACGAGCTGAAGCGCCTGGGCATCGACGCGGTGCTGGTGAAGCCGTGGCGCCTCGAGGAAGCGGTGGCCACGCTGCGCCGGGTGCTGCCCGGCGCCTGATCAGCCGCGGTACTGGTGAATGGCGAGAATCGGGTAGCGCATCTGCGAGTAGGTGACGCGCTGGCTGCCGTCGGCGTTGACGTTGTTCGAGCCGATGAACATCGGCCGCCCGTTCTTCCAGCCGGCGAACAGCACCACGTGGTGGCCGCCGGGCGTCTTCATCGACACCACGTCGCCGGGCTTCGCCTGCGAGAGGGACACGCGGCGGAAGTCCTTGTCGCGGTCCAGGTTGGCCATGAGGCCCGTCACCGAGTTGTTGTGCTGAGAGGACGAGATCTGCCCCGCGGCCTGCAGCACGCCCGAGACGAAGTTCGCGCAGTTGACGTTGTTGGGTACCCAGTCGTGCATCGCGCGGCCGACGGCGTTGCCCGACGTCTTCAGGTCGCGCGCGTTCCAGCCGAGGTAGCTCTTCGCGATGTCGAAGGCCTTGCCCGTCGGGCCGGTGGTGCGGCTGTCGGGAGCGGGCGCCTCGGTGCGCGGACCGCGCGAGCTGCGCGTGGGCGGCCTGGAGCGCTGGCCTCGGACGAACTCGTCTCGCCCTCCGGGGATGGTGAGCGACTTGCCCGCGTAGATGAGGTTCTTGTTCTTGATCTGCGGGTTGGCTCGCATGAGCGCCGAGACGCTCGTGCCGTACCGCGACGCAATGCCCGACAGCGTGTCACCCCAGCGGATCCGGTAAGTCGACATGCCGGGATTCTCGGCGGTTCGGCCCTTCGAGTTCACTCGAAAACCGTAAAGCGCTGGAACACCGCGGTTTCACCGCTCGAAGTCGACGCCCGCGCCCACCGAGGCCGTCACGCCGCGCACCAGCGTGCCGTCGGGCTGAGGGAAGAAGGCCGTGCCGCCGCTGCCCAGCAGGTAGAAGGACTTGAAGAGCCGCGCACGCAGGCCGGCCGTCGCGTGGAAGCGCTCCTGCCGCCCGAGGCCCACCGCGGTGAAGCGCGCCTGCCCCACCAGCCAGCTGCCGAGCAGGTTGAGGGACGCCGTCGCGTCGAGGTCGGTGCGGTTGTAGGTGAAGTACTCGGCGGCGACCTCGATGGCAGCGGCCGTGCCGATGCCCAGCTTGAACTCGCCGTAGAACGAGAAGCCGTCGGGCAGCACCGCGTCGGCGATGGACGCGCCCGAGAAGCCAGTGTCGGCGTAGCGGGACAGCTCGTAGTTGGCGCCGATGAGCCCCTGCCGGAAGCGGCCGCCGTTCTTCCGCGCCTCGAGCTTCGCCGAGAGCCCAATCTCCGACACCGTGGCGTCCACCGCCGCGCCCAGCACGAAGCCTAAGTCGGCGCTCTCGATGCGGTTGCCGAGGCCGAGCAGCACGAGAAAGCGCAGCGCCTGGTTTCGCACCAGCACCGCCGAGCCGTCGATGTGCAGCATCGTCACCGTGCCAGGTGCGACGCGCGTCACCGACGGATCCGGCCGGAACGGGAGGCCCGCCTTCTGCCCGTCCCACGCCACCTCCAGCGAGACGAGGTAGCGGTCCTTCACCTCGGCGCTGGACGAGAAGATGCGGCCTAAGTCGACGCTGACGTCGCCCGACAAGATGCGCCCGGCGAACATGTCGCTGGCGAAGAACTCGGTGCGCACCGGCCCCAGCACCAGCACGGCGCCGCCGAAGGCCGGGTGGTAGTCGGCGTTCTCCTGGTTCGAGTAGCGGTTGATGAGGTGCCCCAGGCCCAGCGTCTTCTTCCGCGTCACCCCGGCGCGGGCGAAGAAGGGGCTCGAGTCGGGCGCGATGCGCAGGGACTGGATGATCTGCCCGAAGTCGGACGCCTCGTCCCAGTCAGCCCGGCGAAGGACGCCGCCGAAGTCCGAGTTGTCGGGCGGCGTGTCCACTACGCGCAGGCGGAAGGTGGGGCCGAGCTCCACCGCGAAGTCCTCGCCCACCGCGAAGCTGGCCACCGGGCGCAGCACGGCGAAGGCGTCCAGGCCGTTCTCCGCATAGCCGGACGGCAGCACCGCCACCTCGGACTCGGCCGCGCCACGCAGCTTCACGGGCGACTCGGGCTCGCCGACGCCGGCGTCCTCCAGGCCGGGCGCGGGCGTGGAGAGGTGCACGGCGCTGGCGCCGCCCGCGTCCGGCGCGACGTAGAGGAGGGGCGCCTTCGAGGGCGCTGCGCCGGCGTCCAGCTCGTCGAAGGCGCCGGGCGCGAACTCCACGGACAGCCCCACGCCGCCGTCCGTCGCTGCCAGCGCCGCGGAGAGGAGGAGCGTCAGCATCGGGAGCGGAAGACTACTCCCAAAGCACGGGGCTCACTTCGGCATCGACAGCACGAGCCACAGGTCGCCGCCGTCGTGCGCGCCGCCCTGCAGGTACAGCGACTTGCCCCTGGCCAGCGTGTACGTCGCCTCCGCGGGCGGCAGCTTCACGCGCACCGTGGCCACGTCATCCTTGAGCGACTCGACGGCCAGCTCGGCGGTCTTCTTGTTCGGCAGCTCCAGCGGCGACGGCGTGCGCGTCAGCTCGAGGCGCCTGGTCGCAAGCGTCTTCATCGTGCCGTACTTCACGCGCTCCGCCAGCTTCACCTGCATCGCCTGCAGCTCGGGGTCCACCTTGCCCGGCGCGGTGGCGGCGTAGACGACGTCGGCCTTCACCGGCACCTTCGGTTCGTTGGCCCACGCCGAGGCGGCGAGGAGCGAGAGGGCGGTGACGACGAAGCGCCGCGTCAGCATGTCAGAGGTCTCCCTGGCGCTTCTCGGGCACCTGGTTCAGCTCTTCCTCGGAGGAGTCGCCGGTCTTCTTCTTCTTCTTGCCGCCGTCGGGCGAGTCCCGGTCGGCCGCCTCGACGACCCAGATGACCGCGTCGCCGTCGTCCGTCTCCATCACCACCGGGCGTACCGACGAGTCGGAGTCGATGGACACGGTCTGCACCTCGACGCGGTCGGCGCCGTAGCCCGCCGGCAGGCCCGCGCCCAGCTTCATCGCCACCGGCACCGCGATGGCGATGGCCGCCGCCGCGCCCACCATGGCCGCCACCATCGGCCCGCGCTGGTACGTGAACAGCTCGCTCAACGTCAGCTTGAGCCGCTCCAGCAGCGGCAGCTTCTCGGGCGTCAGCTGGGCCATGACGCCGTCGGTGAAGGCCTTCCAGTCGACGTCGTCGCCCTGCATATCCAGCGCGTGGCGCATCAGCGCGTCGGCGGCGCGAAAGTCGGCCACCTGCGCGGCGGACTCCTTGTTGTTGGCGAGGTGCTGCTCGACCTGCTGGCGCTCTTCGGGCGACAGCTCGCCGTCGACGTAGGGCGAGAGGAGCGGGAGGAACTTGTCGCGCGCGGGGTTTTTCATGACGGCCTCGTGAATGCTGCCGACGCATGCCTCAGGGGCATATTCGCCGGGAATTACTCGTTGCCCACCCCGGCCTTCGACTCGTCCAACTCCAGGTATTCCCCAAGGATTTTCTGCATCTTGAGCCGCGCGTGGAAGAGCCGCGACATCACCGTGCCCTTGGGGATTTCCAGCGTCTTCGCCAATTCCTCGTAGCTCATGCCCTCCACCTCGCGCAGGAGGAGGATTTTGCGGTGGGCCTCGGGGATCTGGTGGATGGCCGCGGTGATGCGGTCGGCCAGCTCCTTGCGCAGGGCGGACTTCTGCGGGTTGGTGCCCAGCCGCGTGCCCAGCGCGCCGATGTTCGCCTCGGCGGTGTCGTGGGCCAGCGTCTCGTCGAACTCGAGGTGCTCGTCGCCCTTCGAGCCCTTCCGGCGCAGCACGTCGATGCAGATGTTGACGGTGATGCGGTATAGCCACGTGTAGAAGCTGGCGTCGCCCTTGAAGTGGTCGAGGTACTTGTAGACCTTGACGAAGGCCTCCTGCGCGACGTCGCGAGCCTCTTCGCGATCCTTCAGCATGCCGACGGCGATGCCGTACACCTTGCGCTGGTAGCGCTCGATGAGCAGCTTGAAGGCGCGCTGGTCCCCGGTGCGGACGCGCTGGACGAGCGTGAGGTCGTCGGTGGCCACGGCGCGCGCACCGTACCATGGCTTTCACGGAGGTCCGCGTTTTCCGTGGCGTCGTCGCCCGTCGTCCGGCCACACTGGGGCGCGAATGATCCGCGCGCTCCTCGTCCTCCTCGCGGTGGCCTTCGCGGGCTGTGCCTCCACCTCGTCGGCCGAGGCGTCGAGCAGCCAGCCTGTGGAGGTGGGCACGCCCGCGCCCGGCGTCGTCGCGGCGCTGTACCGCGGCCCGTGCCTCGGTCGCTGCCCCGTGTACCAGGTGGAGGTGCGCGCCGATGGCTCCGTTCGCTTCCGGGGCGAGCGCCACGTGGCGCAGGTTGGGGAGTTCTTCGGCCAGCTGACGCCCGCCCAGCTCGAGGCGGTGACGCAGCTCTTCGCGGACCGGCGCTTCGACACGTTCGCCACGCGGTACGAGCACCTCGACACGTCGGACCTGCCCCTCGTCGTCATCGCCTTCCGGGGAAAAATCGTCCGCCACGCGCACGGCGACTCGGGCGCGCCCCCGGACCTCACCCAGCTGGAAGACGACTTCGACGCGCTGGTGGGCACCGCCGAGTGGGTGAAGGGCCCGACGAAGTGAGGGGGCGTCGCATCGTCGGCGCGCCCTCGCCCGGGACGTGAGAGGCTGCGGGCCTCCATGGCTCGTCGAGTCCTGCTGCTCTTCGCGCACCCGGTGCTGGAACGCTCGCGCGTCAACCGCCGCCTGCTGGACGCGGTGAAGGACGTGCCGGGCCTGACGGTGCACGACCTCTACGAGACGTACCCGTCGCTCTTCATCGACGTGAAGCGCGAACAGGCGCTGCTCCTCGAGCACGACGCCGTCGTCTTCCAGCACCCCTTCTACTGGTACTCCGCGCCGGCGCTGGTGAAGCAGTGGCAGGAGCTGGTGCTGGAGTACGGCTGGGCCTACGGCAAGGGCGGCACGAAGCTGGAAGGCAAGCTGACCTTCAACGCCATCACCACCGGCGGGCCCGTCACCGCGTACCGGCCCGAAGGCCACAACCGCTTCACCATGCGCACGCTGCTCTCGCCCTTCGACCAGACGGCGCACCTGTGCCGCATGAAGTTCCTCGCGCCCTTCGTGGTGCACGGGAGCCTCCGGCTCGAGTCGGACGACGACGTGCGGCCGCACGCGGCGCTGTACCGGCGCGCGCTGGAGGCGGTGCGCGACGAGACGCTGGACGTGGACGCGGCGATGAGGGCCGAGCGCCTGCAGGACGTGCTGCCGGCAGTGGAGGGCGCCTAGATGACGGACTCGGTGTTGCTGCAGGCCTTCATCTACCTGGCGGCGGCGGTCATCGGCGTGCCCATCGCGAAGAAGGTCGGCCTGGGCGCAGTGCTGGGCTACCTGCTGGCGGGCATCCTCATCGGGCCGCACGTGCTGGGCCTCGTCGGCCAGGAAGGCCACGAGGTGATGCACTTCGCCGAGTTCGGCGTGGTGATGATGCTCTTCCTCGTGGGCCTGGAGCTGAAGCCCTCGCTCCTCTGGCAGCTGCGGCGGCCCATCTTCGGGCTGGGCGGCGCGCAGGTGCTGGTGACGGCGGCGGTGGTGACGGCGGGCGCGGTGGCGCTGGGCGTGGGCTTCAAGACGGGCGTCGCGGTGGGCCTCACGCTGGCCATGTCATCGACGGCCATCGCGCTCTCCAGCCTCAGCGAGCGCGGCATGCTGAAGACGCAGGGCGGCCAGTCCAGCTTCTCGGTGCTGCTCTTCCAGGACGTGTCCGTCATCCCCA
>Ga0272446_1003994_pt1 | contig 17890 bp, 15 predicted proteins | sample YNPCB0061_FD_194587 | JGI IMG/M metagenome (GOLD analysis project Ga0272446, IMG submission 194587) | Hot spring microbial mat communities from Yellowstone National Park, WY, United States - YNP-CB-006-1 | ecosystem: Environmental > Aquatic > Thermal springs > Hot (42-90C) > Sediment | place... | reverse complement strand
CGCCGGACGGTCGCGGGCCTCACCTTCGACATCGGCGCCATCGGCTACACCTATCCGGGCTATGACCGGCAGGGGGGGCAGCAGGAACTCTCCTACATGGAGGGGATGCTGCGGCTGAAATACGATCTCGATCCGGTCACCCTCGTCGGCACGGCCGCCTGGTCGCCGAACTTCTTCGGCCGCTCGGGCGAGGGCTGGTGGCTCGAGGGCGGCGTGGACGTCAAGCTGCCCGTGCTCGACATCGTCCTCTCCGGCCGGCTCGGCCACCAGTGGATCGAGCGCAACGCGCGCTTCGGCGCGCCGGACTACCTCGCCTACTCGATCTACGCGACGCTGCCCATCCGCTACGGCTTCGCCGTGACCGCGGGCTTCTACGGCACCGACATCAGCCAGAGCGAATGCGGCGGGCTCAAGGTCTGCGACAACCGCTTCATCGCCGCCCTCAGCTGGACCTTCTGATCGCCCCGGCCGTGCGGCCCGGCGCCGCGCGGGGACTACTCGGCCGCGATCCGCGCCGGGTCGAGCACCACCTGCTTGACGTCATAGGCGCGGAACTCGGCCCAGAGGCGCGGCAGGTCGGCCGCGAAGAGGCCGCGCGTGACGCCCGCGGCGAGCCGCGGGGCCGCGATCGCCATGGCGTTGATCGAGGCGCCGGCCGGGCCGAAGGACATGGTGGTGCCGATGCCGAAGAGGTGGATGTCCCGGATCCAGGGCGTCCGGCCCGGCTCCCTCTCGGTGAAGGAATAGTCGGGCGCGAGATAGGGAAAGCGCGCAAGCCGCTCATTCGCCTCCTCGGGCGGGGGCGTGTAGCGGTCGGCCCAGAGGGCGATGTTGTCGGCGCAGTCCGCGAGTTCGGGCACCAGCCGCGGGTCCATGGCCACGCCCGTGCCGCAGATGGCGAAGTCGGCGGCAAACGGCCCGCGCGGGGTCTCGATCACGATGCGCCCGCCCTCGGCCCGCGCGCCCGTCCAGGGCCGGCCGAGATGCATCAGGAAGTTCGGGAAGCCGCGCACCCGGTCGTAGGTGTCCTGGGAAAAGCCTTCGCGCAGGCCGAGGATGCGGGACATGAAGCGCCAGCGCCATTCGTCCGGCATCTCGTGCAGGTGGCGCAGGAAGCCGGCGAAGGTCAGCCAGCGATAGGGCTGGATGTCCATCGGCTCGGCGCGGCGGCAGAACAGGTGGACCTCCTTCGCGCCGGCCTCGAGCGCCACCGCCGCGTTGTCGAAGGCCGAGGCCCCGGCGCCGAGCACCGCCACCACCCGCCCGCGCAGCGCGGCGAAGTCGATCTCATCCCAGGCATGGGCGCGCAGGTGCCGCGGCAGCGCGGCGACGAAATCCGGCATCCAGGCGCGGCCCACCCCTTCCTGTCCGGTCGCCAGCACCACCTTGCGCGCGAGCATCGGCCCGGCCGAGGTCGCGACCTCGAGGCAGGGCAGGCCGTCATCGGTGCGGGCGGGTCCGATGCGGCCGGCGCTGATGCCGTTGCGCACCGGGATCGCGGTGACGCGGCGGAACCAGGCGAGGTAGTCGGCCCAGAGCTCCTTCGGGATCAGGCGCATGCGGGCGAAGTCCTCGGCGCCGAACTGCGCCTCGTGCCAGGCCTGGTAGGTGAGGGAGGGTGTGCGCAGGTCCGGCCCCGTCTGGTCCTTGAGCGAGCGGAGGGTCCGCATGCGGGCATAGGTCAGCCAGGGGCCTTCCTTGCCCTCCCGCGCGCGGTCGAGGACGAGCAGGTTGTCCACCCGGTCGCGCTTGAGCGCGAAGGCGACGGCGAGGCCGCACTGCCCGGCGCCGATCACGAGGCAATCGAGCACCGGGCGCCCGCCGGCGGTCTTCGGCGCGAGCCAGGGGGCGCGCGGATGGGCGGTGAGTTCGAGGTCGCGGGCGACATCGGCCTCGAGCTCGAGCAGCGTCCGGGGCTTGGGCATGGGGGCGCTCCTGCTCCTCGACGGTGGGGCCTCTGGGCCAGATTTGCGCGCGCTGCGGCGCAGCGCCAGACCCGCCCCCTGCCGCTTCCGCTTGTTCGCCGCCCGCGCCGGACCTTACGCTTCCCTCGCAGCCGGGGGAGGAGGCGATGATGCGGCGCAGGCAGGTGCTTGGCATGGCGGCGGGGTTGGGGCTGACGCGGCCGGCGCTGGCCCAGGGCGTCTGGCCCGACCGGCCCATCCGCTGGATCGTGCCCTTTCCCCCCGGCGGCTCCACCGACCTCTGGGCGCGGATGGTGGCGGAACCGATGGCCGCCGAACTCGGCCAGCCGATCGTGGTGGACAACCGCGGCGGCGCGGGCGGGCTGATCGGGACCGAGGCCGCCGCCAAGGCCGCGCCCGACGGCCACACCATGCTGTTCACCATCACGACGCATGTGCAGACGCCGGTGGTGCTGCGGCGCTTCCCCTACGACCCGATCGCGGATTTCGCGCCGATCGGCAAGCTCGGGGTCACGCCGCTCGTGCTCTGCGCCTCGCCCTCGACCCAGGGCGAGACGGTCGAGCAGTTCGTGGCCTGGGCGCGGGGGAGGGATCTCTCCTTCGCCTCCTATTCCGCGGGCTCGACCGGGCATGCCTACGGCCAGATGTTCAGCGACGAGGCGCGGCTCGGCATGACGCATGTGCCCTATCGCGGCGAGGGGCCGATGCTGCAGGACATGCTGGCCGGCAACGTCGCCTGCGCCTTCCATTCGATGGCCGCGAGCGGCGGCGCCATCCGCGCCCGCCGCATCCGCCCGCTCGGTCTTGCCGGCACGCGGCCGCTGCCCTCCCTGCCCGAGGTGCCGCGGCTCATCGAGCGCGGCTTCTCCCGCCGCTTCGCCTTCTCGGGCTTCATCGGCCTGCTCGCCCCGGCGGGGGTGCCGCCGGCGGTGCTGGAGCGCGCCGTGCCGGCCTTCCGCAAGGTCGTGGACAGCCCGGCGATGCAGCGCCGCCTGCTCGAGATCGACACCATCCCGGGCTATCTCGGCCCCGAGGAGTTCCGCGAGGACATCGCCCGCGCCATGCGGGACTGGCAGGCGCTGGTGACGGAACTCAACCTCAGCATCCAGGGCTGAGGAGGCGGCGGCTCCGCCTTGATTTGGCCAAGGCCGTGCTGTTCCTGGGGGGCAGACCGACGGACCGCCCCATGACCGCCGACACCCCGCCCGCCCTCTCCATCGTCGTGCCCGCCTACAACGAGGAGGAGGTGCTGCCCGAATTCCACCGCCGCCTCGTCGCGGCACTCGAGGGCATCGGCCTCTCCTGGGAGGTCGTCTATGTCAACGACGGCTCGCGGGATGCGACGCTCGAGGTGATGCTCGGCCTCAAGGCGCGGGATCCGCGGACGGCGGTGGTCAATCTCTCCCGCAATTTCGGCAAGGAGATCGCGCTGACCGCCGGCCTCGACCACGCCCGCGGCACCGCCGCGGTGGTGGTCATCGACGCCGACCTGCAGGACCCCCCCGAGGTGATCCCCGAACTCATCGCCGGCTGGCGGGAGGGGTTCGACGTCGTCTACGCCCAGCGCAACACGCGGGAGGGCGAGACCTGGCTCAAGAAGGCCACGGCGGCCGCCTTCTATCGCCTGATGCAGCGCATCGGCGGCAAGGTGCAGCTGCCGCCCGACACCGGCGATTTCCGCCTGCTCTCGCGGCGCGCGCTCGATGCCCTGCTGAAGCTGCGCGAGCACCACCGCTTCATGAAGGGCCTCTTCGCCTGGATCGGCTTCCCCTCGAAGGCCGTCCGCTACGACCGCGCCCCGCGCGCCGCCGGCACGACCAAGTGGAACTATTGGAAGCTCTGGAACTTCTCGCTGGAGGGGATCACCTCCTTCACCGTCGCGCCGCTCAAGGCCGCGACCTATGTCGGGCTGCTGACGGCGATCGGGGCGGTGATCTACTTGGCGCAGCTGCTGGTGCGCACCTTCCTCTACGGCAACCCGGTCGCCGGCTACCCCAGCCTGCTCGCGGTCACGCTGTTCCTCGGCGGGGTGCAGATGATGATGCTCGGCATCATCGGGGAATATCTCGGGCGCATCTTCAACGAGACGAAGCAGCGTCCGCTCTACATCACCGAGCGCTACCTGCCGAGCCGGCAGGCCAGCACCTCGCCCACCGCGACGCAGGCGGAGGCCGCGCCCGGCATCGCCGCCAGCGCCTGATCCCGCGCCCCGGGCAGGATCACCCGCAGCTCCCCCGGCGCGAGCGGCGCAGCGATCGCCTCGGCATCGCGGCAGGCGGGGCGTTCGCCGCGCCAGCGCGCGACATACATCGTGTTGGCCGGGACCGGGCGCTCGGCGGCGAGGCTCAGCACCTCGAGCTGCCGGGCATGGTCCCCGAGGGCATCGGGTTTCGGCACGCAGGGCCAGCTCGGCAGGAGGGTGAGCCGATCCGCCTCCGCGAGGAGGGCGCGCAGCGCCGGCGCGTCCAGCCTCCAGGGTGGGCGGGCGGCCGCCCAGGCGCGGATCGCGGCGCGGTTCGGCGCGGCGTCGGCGAACTGCAGCAGGCCGAGCGCCAGCACGAGGCCGGGCCCGAGGCGGGGCAGCCGGGCGAGCAGCGCCAGGCAGCCGACCAGCAGCGCGAGCCCCACCGGCCAGAAGAACCGGCCCGAGGCGCGGAACTGCTGCAGGATCGCCGGCGGCTCGCCGAGGTCGAGGACCACCCGCGACCCCAGCCCGACACGGAAGGAGACGGCAAGCGCGAAGAGGCCCGCGAGCACCACCGCAAGGCCGGCATGGCGCGCCAGCGCGCGCAGCGCCGCCCCCGGCACGAGCGCGGCGAGGGCGACAAGCCCCGCGAGCAGCCCGAGGCCAAGCCAGTTGTATCCCTCCCACCCGCCATGGCCGGTCGCGTCCACCTCCGCCGCCACCAGGTGGCCGAGGAACCAGGACCGCCAGGGCCAGACCGGGGAGAGCAGGTTGAGCGCGAAGTCGCCATAGCCGCCATCCCCGGCGGCGCCGAGATAGCCGAAGGCGGCCATGGTCGCGCCGACCGCGCCCGCCGCCGCCGCGAGGCCGAGCGCGGCGGCGGGCCAGCCGCGATCGCGGCGGAGCAGCAGCGTCGCCGGCACCGCGGCGAGCAGGGCGAGCACCATCGCCGCGAGATAGGGGTGGATGAGCAGCGTGCCGACGGCGAGCGCGGCCGCCGCGGCCCAGAGCCCGGCCGCGGGGCCGCGCACGAGGCGCAGATAGAGGCCGAGCGCGAACAGCAGCGTGAAATGCCCGCTCAGCGCGGCATGGCCGTAGCGGTTGAGGAAGGCCGGCATGGCCGAGGCCGCGAGCGCCACGCCGAGCGCCGGGAGCAGCCGCCGCTCCCCCGCCCCGCGCAGGGCGAAGACGGCGGCGGCCGGCTGCAGCAGCCAGGCCAGGCCGTACCACAGGCCGATGCCGTGGAAGCCCTCGGGCAGGAAGGCGCGCAGCGCCTTCAGCAGCAAAGCGAGGACGGGGATGCCGTCGGCGAAGGCGATGTTGAGGCCCTCGGGCGGGAGGATGTTGCGCGCGATCAGCGGCGGCCAGCGCCAGGCGTCGCCGATCAGGTAGCGCTGGGCGATGGCGTGCTGCGCGGCATCGCCCTGCGGGGCCGAGGCCGCACCCGCGCGCGGGAGGAGGAAGTCGACCGGGAAGGTCGCCAGCGCCAGCGCGGCGCCGAGCGCCAGCGCGGCGGCATAGGCGAGGAGGCTGTGCTGACGTTGCGACAGGGCAGGCTCCGCGGCGAGGGCGCCCGGTCCGCGGCGGCGTCGGGCTCGGGCGCGCCGCACGAGCCGCCGGCGACGGGCGGACACCCGCGGGTCGGATGCTGTAGGACCGCGCGGCGGGACGGGCAAGCCGGGCGGCGATGCCTCCGCCCGCGCGATGCTGCGACGCCACAATTGCGCCGCAAGCAGGTCCCAAATCCGTCCGCACCAAAGGGCATTCCTCTGCGCAAGCAAGGGCCGGGCGGGCTGCCAGGACAGGGCAGCGGCGACCGGCCCCGAGCCACCCTTTGGCCGCCCCGGTCCCCCGCCGGATGCGGTGCTTCCGAGAAGGCCCTTGTCGCTCATGTCCAGCGTCCCGGTCGGCCCCCTGCCCCCGCACGGCGCCCCCTCGCGCGCCGTTCCCGCCATCTCCTTCCGCGAACGTGCCGCGCGGCTGACCCCGCACGCCAAGCGCGCGATGGATATCGCCATCGCGGGTCTGGCCCTGGCGCTGGCCCTGCCCTTCTTCCTGCTGGTGGCGCTGCTGGTGCGCGCCGATGGCGGGCCGGCCTTCTACGCCCATCCCCGCGTCGGCCGCGGCGGGCGGGTCTTCGGCTGCCTCAAGTTCCGCTCCATGGTCGTGGACAGCGAGGCCCGGCTCGAGGCGCTGCTCGCCGCCGATCCCGCCGCGCGGGCGGAGTGGGAGCAGACGCGCAAGCTGCGCAACGACCCGCGCATCACCCCGATCGGGCGCATCCTGCGCGCCACTTCGCTGGATGAGCTGCCGCAGCTCATCAACGTGCTGAAGGGGGAGATGAGCCTCGTCGGCCCCCGCCCGGTGACGCAGGCCGAACTCGACCGCTACTACGGCGCCGCGGCGGCGCATTACCTCAGCGTCCGCCCCGGCATCACCGGCCTCTGGCAGGTCAGCGGGCGGTCGGAGACCTCCTACGACCAGCGCGTCGCGCTCGACGTCGCCTATGTCTCGCAGCCCTCGCTGCTCGCCGACCTCCGCATCCTGCTCAAGACCCCTCTCGCCGTGCTCTCCCGCCGGGGCGCGCGCTGACCCCTCCGGCCCTGTCCGACGCCCATCGCCGGCGATCTCCGAACACCGGCGGCGCGCGGTCGGCGGGGCGGTGCGGGACATGGTAGGCATGCCCTCATGACAGGCCCGGTGTCCGAGGGCCCGGAGGACCGGGCCGGCGGGCGCCGGCTCGTCACCGGGGTGGTGTGGAACGCGCTGGGGCGCGGCGTGCCGCTGCTCCTCGCGCTTGCGCTCACGCCCGTGCTGGTCGGGCTGATGGGCACGGAACGCTGGGGCCTCTTCACCCTCGCCCTCGCCATGGTCGGCATCTTCGGCGTCTTCGATCTCGGCCTCGGCATGGCGCTGACGCGCGCGGTCTCGGAAGCGATCGGGGAGGGCCGCGGGCGCGACGCGCCGGCCCTGGTCGGTGCGACCCTCGTCGCGCTGCTCGGCCTGTCGGCGGTGATGGCCGGCCTCGCCTGGGCCTTCATGCCGGTGCTGATGGGGCGCGTGCTGATCGTCCCGCCCGCCCTCGAGGCGGAGGCGCTCGCCGCCTTCCGCGTGCTGGCGGCGGCGGCACCGCTCGTGGTGCTGAATGCGGCGCTGTGGGGGGTGCTGGCGGCTTGGCAGCGCTTCCGCGCGGCGAACCTCGTCAACATGCCGGTCAGCGTCTTCTACTATCTCGGGCCGGTGATCGCGCTGCTGCTCTGGGACAGCCTCATCGCCGTCATGGCCTCCCTGGTGCTGGTCCGCCTCGTCAGCGGCCTCGCCTATGCGGTGCTGGCCTGGCGGGACGTGCCGGGGCTCGGGCTCGCGCGGGCGCGCTTCCGCCTCCTCAGGCCGCTGCTGCGCCAGGGCGGGTGGATGAGCCTGTCGGGCGCGCTCACCCAGGTGCTGCTCTACGCCGACCGCTTCCTGATCGGCGCGCTGATCGGGCTGACGGCGGTCGCCTTCTATGCGACACCGCTCGACCTCGTGATGCGCATGTGGATCCTGCCCGTGGCGGTGGCGCAGACGCTGCTGCCGGCCTTCGCCTCCTCCTTCCGCGCGGCGCCCGAGCGCGCCGCGCTGCTGCTGCGCCGCGGTGCGCTGATCGTGGCCGGGCTGGTGCTGCCCGCCTGCCTCGCGCTCATCGCGCTGGCCGAGGTGCTGCTCCGCCTGTGGCTCGGGGCGGAGTTCGCCGCGGGCGGGGGGATGGTGCTGCGCATCCTCGGCGTCGGGATCTTCTTCTCCTGCCTCGCCTTCGTGCCGGGAACGCTGCTCGATGCGATCGGGCGGCCGGAGGTGACGGCGGGCTTCTCCCTCCTCCAGGCCGCGGTGTTCCTGCCGCTCGGCGCGCTGCTCCTGGTCCTGATCGGGATCGAGGGCGCGGCCATCGCCTGGGCGGCCCGCGCGGCGGCGGACTGCGCGGGGCGCTTCCTGCTCGCGGCGCGGTTCTACCCGCCGGCGGCGCCGGCGAGCCGCGCCCTGCTGCCGGTGCTCGGCGCGGCCGGCGCGGGTCTCGTGCTGTTGGTGCCGTTGCCGCCGGCCTGGGCCGCGGCGGCCGGGGTGCTCGTCCTCGGCGGCGTCGCGGCGCTCGGCTGGCGGGTCCTGCCGCGGGAGGACCGCGGGGCGCTGCGCGCGCGGCTCAAGGGGGCGGGGGCATGACGGGCCTTGCCATCAATGGCCGGTTCCTCACCCAGCGCATGACCGGCGTGCAGCGCTTCGCGACCGAGATCGTCGCCGCCGCCGATGCGCTCGCCGCGCGCGGCGCTTGGCCCAAGGCGCGCCTGCTCTGCCCGCCGGGCGCCCGCGATGCCGGGCTTGCCGCCTTCGCGGCGGAGGCGGTGGGCCGGCGCCGCGGCCAGGCCTGGGAGCAGCTCGACCTGCCGCGGGCGCTCGGCGGCGACTTCCTGCTCAATCTCGGCAATACGGCGCCGCTCCTCACGGGCGCGGGGCAGGCGGTGGTCATCCACGACGCCGGCGCCTTCGACACGCCGGAGTCCTACTCCTTCGCCTTCCGCACCTGGTACAGGGCGCTGCAGCGCGGCCTCGCGCGGCGCGGGGCGCGGCTCGTGACCGTCTCCGAGTTCTCGCGCGGGCGCATCGCCGCAGCCCTCGGCGTCGCGCCGGAGACGATCGGCGTCGTCCCGGAAAGCGGGGAGCACATGCTGCGCATCGCCGCGGATGAGGGCGTGCTGGCGCGGTGCGGGCTGGAAGCGGGGCGCTACGCGCTCGTCGTCGGCAACCCGGCGGCGCACAAGAACCTCGCGGCGCTGACGGCGGCGGCGGATGTGCTCGGCCGGCACGGGCTGAGGCTGGCGCTCGCCGGGGCGGCGGACCCGGCGGTGTTCCGCGCCGGCGGCGGCGCGGCGGCGGAGGCCGCGCGCGGGCTCGGTCGCGTCTCGGATGCGGAACTGCGGGCGCTCTACGCGCATGCGCTCTGCCTCGTCTTCCCCTCGCGCTACGAAGGCTTCGGCCTGCCGCCGCTCGAGGCCATGACCTGCGGCTGCCCGGTCGTCGCCGCCCGTGCCGGGGCGGTGCCGGAGGTCTGCGGCGAGGCCGCGCTGTGGTTCGACCCCGCAGAACCCGCGACGCTTGCCGAGGCGATGACCCGGCTGATCGGCGAAGAGGGCCTCGGCGATGCCCTGCGCGCGGCCGGCCTTGCCCGCGCCGCCGCCTTCACCTGGGAGAGGGCGGCGCGCGAGATGCTGGCGCTGATCAGGGACCGCATCACATGAAGGTCGCCATCGTCCATGAATGGCTGGACTCCTTCGCCGGCTCCGAGCGCGTGGTGGAACAACTGCTGGCCGAGTGGCCGGAGGCGGACCTCTTCGTGCTGTGCGACTTCATGCCGGAGGCCGAGCGCGGCTTCCTGCGCGGCAAGACGCCGCGGACCAGCTTCCTCCAGCGCCTGCCCTTCGCGCGGAAGCACTTCCGCAAGTATCTCGGCCTCATGCCGATCGCGATCGAGCAGTTCGACCTCTCGGCCTACGACCTCGTGCTCTCCTCCTCCCACGCGGTGGCCAAGGGCGTCATCACCGGCCCCGGGCAGCTGCACGTCTCCTATGTGCACAGCCCGATGCGCTACGCCTGGGACCTGCAGCACCAGTATCTGCGCGAGGCCGGGATGGAGCGCGGGATCAGGGGCGCCGCCACGCGCTGGCTGCTGCACCGGCTGCGCCTCTGGGACCGCGCCAGCGCGCTGAACCCCGACGTCATCGTGGCCAACTCGACCTACATCGCCGAGCGCATCCGCAAGACGTGGCGGCGGGAGAGCATCGTCGTGCATCCGCCGGTGGATGTGGACCGCTTCGCGCTGCGCGCGGAGAAGGAGGGCTTCTACCTCACCGCCTCCCGCATGGTTCCCTACAAGCGGATCGAGATCATCGCCGAGGCCTTCCGCCGCATGCCGGACCGCCGCCTCGTCATCGTCGGCGACGGCCCGAACGAGGCCCGCGTGCGCGAGGCGGCGGCAGGCGCACCCAACATCGCCTTCGCGGGCCGCGTCGGCACCGCCGAACTCGTGCGCCTGACGCAGTCCGCGCGGGCGGCGGTGTTCGCGGCGGAGGAGGATTTCGGCATCGCCACCGTCGAGGCGCAGGCCTGCGGCACGCCGGTGATCGCCTTCGGCAAGGGGGGCGCCCGCGACATCGTGGTGCCGCCGCCCGCGCCGAACCCGACCGGCCTGTTCTTCGACGCGCAGACCGCCGAGGCCGTCATCGCCGCGGTCGAGCGATTCGAGACCCTGGGCTTCGCCCCCGCGGACTGCCGCGCCAATGCCGAGCGCTTCAGCCAGGCCGCCTTCCGCGCCCGGATGCGCCAAGTGGTCGCGGAGGCGCGGTCGTGAGGTTCTCCCTCATCGTCGCGACGCTCGGGCGAGAGCGGGAGGTCGCCGCGCTGCTCGACAGCCTGCTCGCGCAGGGGCGGGCGGATCTCGAGGTCATCCTCGTGGACCAGAACGAGGACGACCGGCTCGGCGCCATCGAGGCCGCCTACGCGCCGCGCCTCGGGCTGCGGCGCCTGCGCTCGGCCATCCGCAACGCGAACAACGCCCGCAACCTCGGCCTGCGCCATGCGCGCGGGGAGATCGTGACCTTCCCCGACGACGACTGCCTGTATCCGCCCGGCGTGCTGGACCGCGTGGACGCGGCCTTCGCCGCCGATCCCGCGCTCGTGGTGCTAAGCGGGCCGGCGGCCTCCCCCGCCGGGGGCCTCGGCTCCGGCCGCTGGCGGAGGGAAAGCGGGGCGATCGACATCGTCACCGTCTGGACCAGCGTGATCGAGTTCAACCTCTTCCTCCGCCGCGAGGCGGCGCTCGCCCTCGGCGGCTTCGACGAGGGCATGGGGCCGGGCAGCCCCTTCGGCTCGGCCGAGGGCAACGACCTCGTCTGCCGCGCCATCGCGCGCGGCTGGCGCGCGCGCTACGACGTCGCGCTGCGCATCATCCACCCCGACAAGAGCCTGACCGAGGTGGCGGTCGAGCGCGCGGAACGCTACGGTCGCGGGCTCGGCTTCGCGCTCAGGCGCAACGGCGCGCCGCTCACGACGCGGCTGAGCTTCCTCCTCCGCCCCCTGGGCGGGGTCGCGCTCAGCCTGCTGCGCGGACGCAGGCATGACGCCGCCTACTACTGGATGACCCTGCGCGGGCGGCTCGCGGGCCTGATGGCCCCGGAAGCGCGCCGGCCGGCGGCGATCGCGCCCCTGACGGAGGCGGGGTGATGCGCATCGCCATCGGCATCGCCACGCGCGGGCGCCCCGAGATCCTCGCCGGCATGCTCGGCCATCTGCGGCGGCAGACGCGCGCACCGGAGCGCATCATCGTCTGCCACGTCGCGCCCGAGGATGTCGCCGGCTGCGACAGCATTCCGGGCGTCGCGTTCATCACCGCCGAGGCCGGCCTGCCGCGCCAGCGCAACGCCATCCTGGACGCGGCCGCCGACTGCGACCTGGTGCTCTTCCTCGACGACGACTTCCTCTGCGCGCCCGAGTATCTCGCCGTGACGGAAGCGGCCTTCGCCGCGCGCCCCGACATGGTGGTCTCGACCGGCACCGTCATCGCCGACGGCGCCAAGGGGCCGGGCTATTCGCTCGCCGAGGGCGCGGCGCTGCTCGCCGCCGATGCGCCGCCCGCCGACCGCATGGCGATGGCCCCGCATTTCAACGGCTATGGCTGCAACATGGCCTTCCGCATGGCGACCGTGCGCGCGCACGGCATCCGCGTGGATGAGCGCCTGCCCCTCTATGCCTGGTACGAGGACATCGACGTGACCCGCAGGCTCGGCCGCCATGGCAGCATCATGCGGCTCGCCGGCGCGCGCGGCGTGCATCTCGGCGTCAAGGGCGGGCGGGTCAAGCAGCTCAGGCTCGGCTATTCGCAGGTGGTCAATCCCATCTATCTCGCGCGCAAGGGCACCTTCCCCTGGAGCCATGCCATCCCCTCGGTGGCGCGGCACTGCCTTGCGAACCTCGTCCGCTCCCTCCGCCCCGAGCCCTGGGCCGATCGGCCGGGGCGCCTCAAGGGGAACATCATCGGCCTGTGGGACCTGCTGCGCGGGCGGGCCGCGCCGGAGCGCATCCTCGATCTCTAGCGCCCCTCTTCCGCTCACGCACGCTTCGGGCGAGCATGCCGCGGAACCCGAGGAGGAGGAAGCGCCCGCATGACGCTTGAACCAGGCCGCCCGCGGCCCGAGCCCACGCCCGAGACCCGGCATTTCTGGGAAGGCACGAAGGCCGGCAAGCTGCTGCTGCAGCGCTGCGGCGACACCGGCAGGGCGTATTTCCCGCCCCGCCCCTTCAGCCCCTATACCGGCACGCGCAATGTGGAGATCTTCGAGGCTTCGGGCCGCGCGACGCTGCATTCCTACGTCATCCACCACCGGCCCGTCCCCGGCTTCAAGCCGCCCTATGCCATCGCGGTGGTCGAACTCGAGGAGGGGCCGCGCATGATGACCAACATCATCGACTGCCCGCAGACGCCCGAGGCCCTGGTGCTCGACATGCCGCTCGAGGTCGCGTTCGTCAAAATGGACGACGAGATCACGCTGCCGCTCTTCCGCCCGGCCAGGGGAGCCTGACGCCATGACGATCAAGCCAGGCGAGATCGCGATCGTCGGCGCGGCCGAGAGCACGCGCATCGGCACCGTGCCCGACATGTCCCAGATCATGCTGCATGCGGACGCCGCGCTGAACGCGATGGAGGATGCGGGGCTGAAGCCCTCCGACATCGACGGCTTCGCCTGTGTCGGGAACATGATGCCGCAGCAGCTCGTCCACTATCTCGGCATCACGCCGAAATGGGTGGACGGCACCGGCGTGGGTGGCTGTTCCTTCATGCTCCATGTCCGCCACGCGGCCGCGGCGATCCATGCCGGCTACTGCTCGACCGTGCTGATCACGCATGGGGAGAGCGGCAAGTCGCGCATCAACGCCACCCCCCGCCCGGCCGAGCCGCAGAGCCTTCAGGGCCAGTTCGAGATGCCCTTCGGCCCGATGGGCCCGCCCACGCTCTTCCCCATTCCCGTGCTGCGCTACATGAAGACCTATGGCGTGACGCACGAGCACCTGGCCCAGGTGGCGGTCGTGCAGCGCGAATGGGCGGCGATGAACCCGCGCGCGGCCTTCCGCGACCCGATCACCATCGCCGACGTGCTCAACAGCCGCATGATCGCCTACCCCTTCCGGCTGCTGCAGTGCTGCCTCGTGACCGATGGCGGGGGCGCCCTTATCCTGACCAGCGCGGACCGGGCGAAGGACTTCCCGCAGAAGCCGGTCTACATCCTCGGCAGCGGCGAAAGCGCCGAGGCCACGATGGTGAGCCAGATGCAGGACTTCACCTCCTCCCGCGCCTTCCGCGTGGCGGGGCCGGAGGCCTTCCGCATGGCCGGCATCACCCATGCCGATGTGGACCACCTGATGATCTACGACGCCTTCGCGCATCTGCCGCTCTACGGGCTCGAGGATCTCGGCTTCGTCAAGCGCGGGGAGGCGAAGGACTTCATCTGGGAAGGCCACACGCGCCCGGGCGGGAAACTGCCGCTCAACACCAACGGCGGCGGCCTGTCCTACACGCATACCGGCATGTACGGCATGTTCGCCCTGCAGGAGAGCGTGCGCCAGCTGCGCGGGACCGCGCCGGCGCAGGTGCCGGATGTCGAGATCAGCGTCTGCCATGGCGTGGGCGGGATGTTCTCCGCCTCCGGCACGGTGGTGCTGTCCAACCAGCGGCCCTGAGGCCGCGCCCGGCCCCGCGCGTTCCGCGCGGGGCTCCGAGGCCACAACCCGGGAGAAAACGGACCATGACCCTTTCCCGTCGCCACCTTCTGGCCGCCGGCGGCGCGCTGTTCGCAGCCCCCGCCGTCGCGCAGGCGGGCTTTCCGAACCGCCCCATCCGCCTGATCGTGCCCTGGCCTCCTGGCGGCTCGACCGACGGGCAGTTCCGCGCCCTCGCCGAAGTCGCGACGGGCATCCTCGGCCAGCCCGTGCTGATCGAGAACCGCGGCGGCGCCGCCGGCACGCTCGGCGCGCAGATGATGGCGAACGAGCCGCGCGGCGACGGCTATCTGATCGGGCAGTTGCCGATCACGGCCTTCCGCTACCCGCTGATGCAGTCGCGCCCGGGCTGGGACCCGATGCGGGACTTCACCTACATCATCCACCTCACCGGCTACCTGTTCGGCGTGGTGGTGCGCGCCGACAGCCCCTGGCGGACATGGCAGGAGTTCCTCGACCACGCGAAGGCGAACCCGGGCAAGGTCGCCTATGGCACGCCCGGGGTCGGCTCCTCGCTGCACATCACCATGGAACGCATCTCCGCCGAGAAGGGTATCGAGTTCCTGCACGTCCCCTTCCGCGGCGGGGCCGACAACGCCCAGGCGCTGCTCGGCGGGCAGACGCAGGCGATGGCCGATTCCACCTCCTGGGCGCCGCTGGTCGATGGCGGGCAGTTCCGCCTGCTCGTCACCTGGGGGGCGGAGCGCGCCAAGCGCTATCCGAACGTGCCGACACTGCGCGAGACCGGCATCGACATCGTCTCCGCCTCGCCCTATGGCATCGCGGGACCGAAGAACATGGACCCGGGCGTCGTCCGCATCCTGCACGACGCCTTCAAGCAGGCGCTGTACGACCCGCAGCACCTCGCCGTGCTCGAGCGCTTCGACATGCCGGTGATGTACATGAACAGCGAGGATTACCGCGCCTCGGTCCAGCGCATCATCGAGGAGGAGGGCGCGATCATCCGCCGCCTCAATCTGCGGCTGAACTGACGGGGGGGCGCGGCCGCCGCGCAGCGGCCGCGCCTCACCCCTTCGGCAGGTCCACCTTGCCGGTGTGCAGCTGCAGGCGCGCGAAATCCGGCGCCTCCTGCCCCGCATCGCGGAAGGCCTGCTTCAGCGCCGCCATGTTGGGGGCGAAGATCGTCTCCCGGTTCGCGCTGACCCAGTCCCTCGACTGCTGCGGCATGGTCAGGCTGCCCTGGAAGCGCGGCATCACCCAGCGGGCGAAGAGTTCGAAGGACCGCCAGGTCGCCTCGCGGTCGGCCCATTCATGGGCGCGGAACAGGATGCCGCCGGCGCCCCCTTCGGTGAAGGACAGCAGCCGCTCGATGCCCGCCGCCACCGTCTCGGGCGAACCGACCAGCGTCGAGCCCTGCGCGAGACCCTCGCGCAGCGGATCCTCGGAGCGCATGGGCGGCCGGCGGAGCGTCTCGCTGAAATAGGTCAGCGTCTCGAGCGCCTCGCCGTGGCGCACCTCGCGCAGGGCGCGCTCGTCATCCTCGGCGCAATGCATGTTCACCACAAGCCGCCAGTCGCGGCGGTCCATCGCCTTGCCGTGCTTGGCCGCCTCGGCCTCCGCCATCCGCCACTGGGAAGCGAGCGCCTTGGGCCCGCCGGGCAGCCCGGCGCCGAGGGAGAGCAGGCCGAGCCCGTGCTTCGCCGCCGCCAGCGCGCCCGCGGGCGTGGTCGAGGAGGCGACGGCGATCGGGAAGCAGGGCTCGGAATAGGGCGCGAGATGCAGACGCGCCTCGCGCAGCGTGAACCAGTCGGTCTGCATGCTGACGGGTTCCGCGCAGGCGAGCAGCCGGGTGATCGCGGTCAGCGCCTCGTCCATCCGCCGGCGCTGATGGGCGGGATCGATGCCCATCATGTAGGCGTCGGAGACGAGCGCCCCGGGCCCGCAGCCGAGCATGACGCGCCCGCGCGTCATGTGGTCGAGCTGCACGAAGCGCTGCGCGACCAGGAGCGGATGGTGGTAGGGCAGGCTCGTGACGCCGGAGCCGAGGCGGATGTGCCGCGTCCGTTCCGCCGCGGCCCCGATCACGATCTCCGGGCTCGCGATGGTCTCCCAGCCGGCGGTATGGTGTTCGCCGATCCACGCCTCGTCGTAGCCGAGGTGGTCCAGCCACTGGATGAGCGCCATGTCGCGATCGATCGCGAGCGTCGGATTGTCGCCGACGCGATGGAAGGGGGCGAGGAAGATGCCGAAGCGGAGGCGGCGTGGCGGGGTCATGGCATCCTCACATCGCGGGCGGGTCGCCGGCCAGGAACTCCTCCCCGCCATAGCCGGCGGCGGCGGGGATGCGTAGCACCCGCCCCTCGGGCGTCATGCGCATCTCGGGCAGCACGGTCACGACGGGGGCGGCGCGCGCCGCCGCGAAGGCCTCGGCCACGCTGGCATGGCGCGCGAGCTTCACGAGGTTCATCCGCGTCGGGAAGACGATCTTGCGCCGGCCGGCCTCGGCCTCGGCGAGCGCGTCGCGCGGGCGGATCCAGAGGCTGTCCACCGCCTCATGCCCGTCATGCAGCGCGGCCTGGTCGGCCGGCGCGGCGGCGAGGAAGAAATGCGTGTCGAAGCGCTTGGGCACGGGTTCGGGCGTGATCCAATGCGCGAAATGGGCAAGCCCGGCGACATCCGGGACAAGGCCACGGGCGGCGAGCATGGCGGCGAAGTCGCCTTCCGCGGCGGGCGGCGTGCCGGGGGCGGCGAGCAGGACGCCGCATTCCTCGAAGGTCTCGCGCACGGCGGCGACGCGGAAGGCGAGCGCCGCGTCGCCACCGGCCAGCGCCAGATCGGCCGCCTCCACCCGCCCGCCGGGGAAGACCAGCGCGCCGGAGGCGAAGTCGATCTCGCGGTGGCGGACCACCATGAACACTTCGAGCCCCTGCGCGCCGTCGCGCAACAGCAGGACGGTCGAGGCCGGGCGGGCGGGGGCGAGCGTCGTCATCGGCGCCATTGCAGCGCGGCGGGCGCGGCGGGGCAAGGCGCGTTGACGCGGCGGAACCGCCGCATCAGGCTGGCCCGCGGCGAAGGGGAGGAACCGCATGGCGCAACTCGCGCGCTGGGCACGGGCCACGCCGGACAAGGTGGCCGCCCATTTCCCGGATCTCGGCCGCAGCGTGACCTATGCCGCGCTCGATGAGCGGTCGAACCGGGTGGCGCAGTGGCTCATCTCGCTCGGCCTCGAACCGGGCGTCGGCATAGCCATGCTGATGGACAACCGGCCCGAGTTCCTCGAGATCGCCTTCGCCTGCCGGCGGGCGGGGCTCTACTACACGCCGCTGTCGGTGCATCTGCGCCCGCAGGAGGTCGCCTACATGCTGGGCGACGCCGCGGCGAAGGTCGTGATCGTCTCGCCGGCGCTCGCCGAACTCGCCGCCGCGATGCTGCGCGAGGGCGCGATCGGTGATGTCCCGCGCTTCGCGGTCGGGGAGGGACTTCCGGGCTATGCCGCCCTCGAGGAGGCGCTCGCCCGCTTCCCCGCCGCCGCGCCGCTGCCCGAACGGCCGGTCGGGCGGGAGTTCCTCTACTCCTCCGGCACCACCGGCCTGCCCAAGGGGATCAAGCGCCCCCTCACGCCGTGGGAGAAGCGCGAGGCGCCGGAATGGGACATGACCTGGAAGTCGCTCTACGGCTTCGGCCCCGACACGGTCTATCTCTCCCCCGCCCCGCTCTACCATGCCGCGCCCCACACCTATGTCCGCCGCACCATCACCGAGGGCGGCACGGCGGTGGTGATGGCGAAGTTCGACCCGCGCCGGGCGCTCGAACTGATCGAGCGCTTCCGCGTCACGCACAGCCAATGGGTGCCGACGATGTTCGTCCGGCTGCTCGCGCTGCCGGAGGAGGAGCGCCGCCGCTTCGACCTCTCCTCGCATCGCTGCGCGATCCATGCCGCCGCCCCCTGCCCCGTCGGCGTGAAGGAGCGGATGATGGCGTGGTGGGGGCCGATCCTCTGGGAGTACTACGCGGGCTC
>Ga0272446_1003993_pt1 | contig 17892 bp, 11 predicted proteins | sample YNPCB0061_FD_194587 | JGI IMG/M metagenome (GOLD analysis project Ga0272446, IMG submission 194587) | Hot spring microbial mat communities from Yellowstone National Park, WY, United States - YNP-CB-006-1 | ecosystem: Environmental > Aquatic > Thermal springs > Hot (42-90C) > Sediment | place... | reverse complement strand
TATTGCCATTGAGAATCGCTTAGGGGAGTGAATTTTGCTCTCATTTCCTTGAAGTTTTTAGTTGAACAACAAGGTAAGCGATTCTTCTTTAAATACAAATACTAACCTTCGCAAAACATTATCTAAAGAAATACTTATTAATATTTTTCAATTATACTTCAAATATATACATCTGTAATATTTTATTAGTAAACCAATAAAAATACAACTTTGCAAATAAGTAAATACTATTGACTTAGCAAAAATTTAACCACAGTTTTGATAAAATTTAGCCATACTGACCTTTGATTTTACTTTTGCAAAATTCGTTCTAATTTAGTGAATTTTAGAGGTAATGTTTATAAAGATATATTTTTTTTCGTTTCAGTTCTGATTTTTCAAACTATTCTCTCTTATTTAGGGTTTGAAAACGCAAAAGAAGTTTTGTATAAATTGCGCATTACTCGTTTGAAAAGCTAAAACCAAAGTATCAAAAGATGAAAAATCAGCATAACAACCCCGAGAAAGAAAGGTTAAATAATACACCCACAAACACGGGTTGGAAAAAATGGGGACCTTATCTTTCTGAACGTCAGTGGGGGACTGTTAGAGAAGATTACAGTGAGCACGGCTATGCTTGGGGCTATCTTACCCATGACATGGCACGAAGCAAGGCGTATCGCTGGGGAGAAGACGGAATTGCAGGGCTTTCTGATACCAAACAGACGATTTGTTTTGCCTTAGCACTTTGGAACGGACGCGATGCAATTATCAAAGAAAGGCTTTTTGGATTGAATAATGGAGAAGGCAACCATGGAGAAGATGTCAAAGAATACTACTATTACTTAGACTCTACGCCTACGCACTCTTACATGAAGATGCTCTACAAATACCCTCAAAATGCCTTTCCTTATGCTAAATTAGTAGAGGAGAATCATCGCCGTTCGCGATTACAGCCTGAATACGAGCTAATAGATACAGGCATTTTTGATAATGATGAATACTTTGACGTATTTGTAGAATATGCCAAAGCCAGCGAGGAAGATATTTTAATAAAAGTTACCGTCTGTAATCGCAATAAGCAAGATGCTATGCTCAATGTGCTTCCAACTATTTGGTTTAGAAATACATGGTCTTGGGGCTATGAAACTTGGGAATGGAAATATAAACCTCAAATGTATGCTTCAGAATACGGAGATAAGGCTATTGTAGTTAAACACAAAAACATTGGTAACTTTAAATTATACTATGAAAGCGGTGATAATGAGGCATTTAAAATCGCACCAGAATTACTTTTTTGTGATAATGAAACCAATCTGCGTCGCCTCCCTCATTTGGCAAATGTGACTTATAATAAAGCTACTTATTTTAAAGATGGTATCCATGACTATCTTGTATTAGGAGATAAAAAGACGGTAAATCCCGAACTCAAAGGTACAAAAGCAAGCATAAGGTATTTGCTTAAAGTAAGTGGTCGTGGGGCTGCGACTATTAAGCTACGCCTAAGTAATAGAGAACATCAACAACCTTTTGCAGATTTTGATGAAGTTTTTGCGAATCGTATAAAAGAAACAGATATTTTTTACGATGAGTTGAGCAAAAAGGTTACAGACCCAGACATGAAAATGGTGCTTCGTCAGGCGTATGCAGGAATGTTGTGGAATAAGCAGTACTATTATTATAATGTCAATCAATGGCTGAAAGGCGACCCTGCTATGCCTCCCGTCCCCAAAGAGCGAGCTCGAGGCAGGAATCATAAGTGGAAACATCTTTATAACTCTAATCTGATTTCTATGCCTGACAAGTGGGAATATCCTTGGTATGCGGCATGGGATTTGGCATTTCACTGTGTACCTTTGGCTCGCCTCGACCCTCACTTTGCCAAAAGGCAGTTAGTACTGATGCTTAGAGAATATTATATGCACCCTAATGGGCAACTTCCTGCTTATGAGTGGCATTTTAGCGATGTGAATCCGCCCGTGCATGCGTGGGGGGCATGGAAAGTATATAACATTGAAAAACAGATGAATAACGGGAAAGGAGATACTGATTTTTTAGCTACTGTTTTTCATAAGTTACTCATGAATTTTACTTGGTGGGTAAACCAGAAAGATGCAGAGGGGAATAACTTATTTGAAGGAGGTTTCTTAGGCTTAGACAATATTGGGGTTTTTGACCGCAGTAATTCTCTCCCCACAGGAGGGTATATGGAACAGGCAGACGGTACAAGCTGGATGGCAATGTATTGCCTTAATATGCTTCGGATTTCTTTAGAATTAGCCCAAGAAAAGCCATACTACCAAGAGACTGCCTCCAAATTTTTTGAGCATTTTCTTTCTATTGCCGCCGCCATGTTTAATATGGGAAAAGAGCATATAGACCTTTGGGACGAGGAGGACGAGTTTTATTATGACATTTTGCACCCGCCCAACGGCATGAGCCATCGTCTTAAAGTCCGTTCTATCGTTGGAATTATCCCACTTTTTGCCGTGGAAGTGCTTACTCCTGAGTTGCTTGAGAAGCTACCTGACTTTACTCGTCGCTTGGATTGGGTGCTGAAGAATCGTCCAGACTTAGCAAGTCTGATTTCACGTTGGTATGAGTTGGGCAGAGGAGAAAGTCGTTTACTATCTTTGTTGAGGATTCATCGTATGAAGTGTGTGCTAAGACGAATGTTAGATGAGGCAGAATTTTTGTCGGAGTACGGAGTACGCTCACTGTCTAAATATCATTTAGAAAAACCTTATCAATACTATGCCAATGGGCGTACTTATTCTGTATCTTATCTGCCAGGCGAGTCTGATTCCTCGATGTTTGGTGGAAACTCTAATTGGCGAGGTCCTATTTGGTTTCCAATCAATTATCTTATCATAGAGTCTTTGCATAAGTTCCATGAGTACTATGGTGATATGCAGAAGTTTGAGTATCCCACAGGCTCAGGCAAGATGTTCACATTAAAAGAGATTGCTCAAATGCTTACGGATAGACTTATTAAAATTTTCCTCCCAGACGCACAAGGTAAGCGTGTAGTGTTTGGAGAATATGATAAAATGAGCCAAGACCCTTATTTCAAGGATAACATCTTGTTTTATGAATATTTCCATGGAGATACAGGTAAAGGGTTGGGAGCATCTCATCAGACAGGCTGGACAGGACTTATTGCTTCATTAATAGAAGGATACTAAAATTATGTCAAAATGATAACAAAAATAAATACTCTCATTTATTACTTTTTTATTGCAATTTTATTATTTGCTTGTGGGCAGATAGATACCCAACGGCAAAGTGATACGCTCAAAAAAGAAATGAAAGCAAAAAAGTTGAAACGACTTACTGATGGACAAATCCAAACTGTCGCTTTTGAGGAAGGTAAAAGCATAGCTTTACGTTTAGAGGGTATCTTACTCAATTTAGCAGATACAAATAGTTTTGACTGTGAAGAGGCAAAAAATATTCAATTTCAGAATGAAGTATTGGTAAGTTTTAAACTATTTTGCCAACCAAGCCCTGAAATGAATGAAAAAGAAAAACAGATTTGGGAAGCCTACCAAAATAGTCTTAGGCAAAAATTGCCTTTGGGCGATAACTTACAAAAATTAGGAGAAACTGCTTTTCTCTATTCTGCTCCACTATATATAAAAAATCAGTACCAAGGATTATGGAGCATAGTTTTAAGTAAAAAGGAGATTGTACGTAAAATGTAAAAAAGATATACTTTAAGTTTTTTAATATATAGCAAAAAAAAGCTATATTCACATGTATTTTTGTATAATGCAAATTAACTGCCAATTAATTTTTACCCTTAACTTTTTGCACTTTTCTTTATTAATCTAAACTAATAGAGCTATGCGTATAGGTATTACACATATTTTAGCATTATTGACTGTTTTGCTTTTTGCCTCTCTTTGCCCTAAAAACACATTGGTATCCTTACAGAAGCGTACCCGTACTGATGATTCTAAGATAAAAATAATAAACAAATCTCGTCTGAACATTGACCATATCTACCTTTCGCCTCCTGATAAAAATACATGGGACGAAGATGATATTCTTGGAGATAATGACATTTTAAAGCCGGGAGAATCCATTGTTGTCATTTTGGAATGTGGGACTTGGGACGTAAAATTAGTCTTGGAAGACGGAACAACTTGTTTGGGGTATGATGAGGTAATATGTAACAATGAAGTATGGGAAATCAATAGTGCGGATTGTGATGGAGATGGCAGAAAAGACAAGTAATATTCTTTCATTTTTCATAAATCCCTAACTCCTTGTATAACTTAAAAATAGCTACTTTCTTTGCCTGCCAAGATTGTGTTTGGGCAAATTCATAGCTATTTTTCCCAAATTCAACTCTTTTCTCAGGGTATTGGTACATGTACTCCACAGCTTTGGCAATCTCTCTAACCGTTTCTTGGGGTTCATTCACTGGTACTTTAAAACCTGTATTCTCTGGGACAAAGTCCCTTGCTCCATGATGGTTGAGCGTAATAATAGGCAAGCCGTAAGACATTGCTTCTAAAAGTTGCTGACCAAAGGACTCTCGCAAGCTACAAAAAAGAAAAACATCATGCGAAAGATAAGCCTTTTTAACCTCTGCCCAAGGCACCTGCCCTTTCCAATCAGTAACTTTTTCTAAATGGTATTTTTTGAGCCACGTCGGTAGTAAATCTGCCAATTCGCCACCTCCTAAGATAGTCAAAGTAAATTTTACCTCTGGACTTACCTTAGAAAGTGCTTCTAAAACTAAGGGAAGCCCTTTTCTGGGAAACAGTCGACCTACCCAAAGCAATTTCAGTGCATTCTCATTATTTTGATTAGTAAAATATACTTGCTTAGGCACAGCATCATCGGAAAGACCATTGTCTAAAAACATTCTCACCTCTTTGGCATGGTGCCTTTTTGCCATATTGTAGGTTTCTTGGTTAATAGTAAGTACCAGTTTGGCTTGTTTCAATGATTGGAGCATATTGCTATTAAACAACTCCAATAATCTACTTATCCAATCTCTGAGCATCTCCTTTCGCCAGCCTCTGACAAAATATTGCTTAAACGCCTTAGGTGGGAACTGACCGCCTCCCAAAGGTCCGAAAATCATTTGTTTTTGCAAACGCCACATCGAGGAACCCAATTGAATGCTCCCATAAGAAATGTGGTGTACTAAATCAAAACGATGCTCTTGGTCAAGTTGTTTAGCTACCTTGTAAGCGTTGGCTTGCCAAACAAAATAATGCAAATACAAACCTACTAAGTTATAATATATCTTATCAACCCATTGTGGAACAGGCACATAAATAAATTTGAGATTGGATTTAGGATTTGCTTGCAGCGCGGTTTCTATATTTTCTCTTCCTTTCGGAGTAGTTAGGCAATAAACCTCAAACCCTTCATCGGCATACATATTCGCCCAATTCCAACTCCTGCCCGACTCGCCACCTTTCGAGGGGTCGCAGGCATAAAGAGAAAGTAAAATTTTCATTTGGTTAGTGTGTTATATTTACAAAATGTAAAATTTACAAAATATTTTATTCTAATTGCCGAACTCTGCAATTACTGTTACCCCTGCTTGCGTTTTATCTCCTATTTTTACACATATTTTGGCTTCCAAAGGTAAAAACAAATCTACCCTTGAACCAAATTTGATAAAACCAAATTCTGTTCCTTGCTTTACAATCTGCCCTTCTTTTACGTACCAACATATCCTTCGTGCCAAAGCTCCTGCTATCTGACGTATCAATATTTCTATGCCCTTTTCATTTTGGACTACTATGGTAGTTCGCTCATTTTCACTACTTGATTTTGGATGCCAAGCTACTAAATACTTTCCTGCATGGTACTTGACAAACCTTACTACGCCAGAAACTGGATTGCGATTCACATGCACATTGATAGGGGACATGAAAATAGACACCTGACGGCGTGGACTTTTGAAATACTCCTCCTCTACGGTTTCTTCTATAACCACTACCTTTCCATCACAAGGAGCAAGTACATGATTAGGATTGAGGAGAACTCTGACGGGGGGGTGGCGAAAAAACTGTAAGACAGTAAAAAACAAGATTAGACTGATAATCAATACAATATTTTGTACTACATTATTTTCAGGGAGTAATTGCCATATCGCAAAGTTAATAATGCCCAAAGTAATAGTAACAATAGCCAACGTAGGATAACCTTCTCTATGAATTGTCATGTTTTTTCTGATTTGATTTGAAAAACAAATTTAGAAATTAGTTGAATGTTTTTATAAACAGAGCAAACAAATAAATTCTACTTGTGCTTACTAATGAGTAAAACTTGTAAATAATTTTATAATTTTGAAATGTAGAAGAAAAAATTACTTGTTTTAATCTAAAATCACTTTATAGTCTATCATAAAATCATGCAATACACAGTTAACGAAAGAGGTTATTACGGCAAGTTTGGAGGGGCTTATATTCCTGAAATGCTTTATCCTAACGTAGAAGAATTAGAAAATAACTACTTGAAAATCATTAATTCGCAAGATTTTCAGCACGAATTCCAACAACTCTTGCGCGACTACGTAGGCAGACCTACGCCTTTATATTTTGCCACTCGTCTTTCGGAAAAGTACAAAACCAATATTTATCTTAAAAGAGAAGACCTCAACCACACAGGAGCGCACAAGATAAATAATACAATTGGGCAAATCCTTGTAGCCAAACGCTTAGGCAAGCAAAGAATCATTGCGGAAACGGGAGCGGGGCAACATGGAGTTGCTACGGCGACCGTCTGTGCCTTGATGGGTTTGCAGTGCATCGTTTATATGGGAAAAATAGACATAGAGCGGCAAAAGCCTAATGTAGAGAGAATGAAAATGTTAGGGGCTGAGGTGCGTCCTGCGCTTAGTGGTAGTCAAACGCTTAAAGATGCAACTAATGAAGCCATCAGAGATTGGATAAATAATCCTCATGATACGCATTATATCATTGGTTCAGTAGTAGGTCCTCACCCTTACCCTGATATGGTAGCACGCTTCCAAGCAGTGATTAGCGAAGAGATAAAGCAACAACTTTTATTCAAAATAGGCAGAGAGAACCCTGATTACGTACTGGCATGTGTGGGAGGGGGGAGTAATGCCGCTGGGGCGTTTTATCATTTCTTGGATAATCCCTATGTAAAACTTATTGGCTTGGAGGCAGCGGGGAAAGGCGTAAATAGTGGACACTCTGCCGCTACTACTGTTTTAGGGAAAATAGGCATCTTGCACGGTAGCAAATCTTTACTTATGCAAACCGAGGACGGTCAGGTCGTTGAGCCGTATTCTATCTCCGCAGGCTTGGACTATCCGGGTATAGGACCTATTCATGCTCATTTATTTGATACTAAGCGAGCAGAGTTTTACCCTATTACAGACGAGGAGGCTATGCAAGCAGGGTTATTGTGTAGTCGCTTGGAAGGGATTATACCTGCTATCGAGACAGCTCATGCGATTGCTTACTTAGAAAAGCTACACGCTAAGCCCAATGAAATTGTAGTCATCAATTTGTCAGGTAGAGGTGATAAAGACTTACAAACCTATATTCAATGGTTTGGAGAAAAGTAATAACAAAAATTAGAGAAGATAAAAGTATCAGTCTTTTTTAGCAAAAAACTTAACCGAGATACCAAGCAAAACAAAAAGTAAATACATACCTATAAGCATAATAAAGGAATAGGGTAACTCGCTCATTCTCACTTCATCTTCGGAAATATCTAAGGACTTTTTGGCTTGGAGAACAGCCTCTTGTTTTTGTAAAAGAGCTTGTCTTTGTGCTTCATTTTCCAAAGCAATAAAGGAGGTTACAGGGGTCATGAGTTGTGCTTTGAAACTATTTTTTACCAAAGATAACCATTCTTGGTCGGTTCTTTCAGGGTGAAAAGTATGCCCAAACCATTGCCCTTGTAAGTATAGTCCCGAATCCCACTGTTTTTCTGCCAAATCGAGCACCTCGCCATTCGAGGTCGCTTTTTCATTCCAAACTATGCTTGCTTGGTGGTTGTCAGGTACATAAAAAGTTTGCCTTGCTCCATTTTCCCATGCCAGCACTTCTGTTAGATGTTCGGGTGTGTAGTTTGTATCTATTTTTTTCAAATTGGTCAAACTGTATGCAGTAATTGCATTATTAGTATCAAGCAAGAAAAACACTTGATTATCAGGATAAAACATAGAGTATTCGTGAAAGTTTTTTTCTAAAACTGCCTCCGATAAACTGTCTGCAACTACGATAATTTGAGGGATTTCAGCCTGATTTCTGTTTTCAAACAAGATTTTTTCTATGGCTCGTTCTAAGTAAAAACCTCCCTCGAAGCTCCATCTTTCTTTATTATTTTGCCAAGTTTTAGCAAAATCTACCGTTTTTATGTAAGGATTAACAAAAGAAATTTTTGCCTTTTCTTTGGGCAACGCATAGCTTGCAACAAATTCATTGATGCGTTTTTTGTACTCTTCTTGTTTCTGTGCTTTTTCTTTGGAGCAGTTAATAATAAAATGAGGATAAGTTGCTCGCTTTACTTTGGGTAGTCGGTTTTTAAATATTTTGGGCAGATAAATTGCTTGTTTATTTGCACTTGCCAAAGGTTTATCTAAAATTGACGGAGTAAGCGTATCTCCTAAAAACAAATCTACACTGTCTATCTGAAAGCGAATTGGCTCTTTGTGAATGAGTTGGAAGCCTGTTTTTCTTACTTCCGAAGGTACAAAAGGAAAAACTCGGAACGAAACTTGATTACCTGAGGTATAGTGCAGTAGTCCGGGGTCGCGCCTTTCGGAGAGAATTTCTTGATATACCCACATAGCTGTTTTCTTTTCTGCTAATAAGCCATGTACTTTTTCCTCTCCAATCCATAGGTAATAATCGCTAATCCAGCAGCCGTCAGGGAGGTTAATTAGGGTGCGGTATTCGCTTTGGTTGCTAAATGGAATAGTTACTGTATCTAAATTACAGATTTCTAAATCAATCCAACTTGTCCAAAATTGCTTTTCTTTATCAAAGGTTGAACTTACGCTTACATGGCTGATTTTTACACTGTCAGGAAAAGAATTACTCCTACGCCAGTCGTGGTAGCCGTAGTCTTTACTCTCTCCCACAAAAATTTTAGATAACTTCTCAATTTTATTCGTAGAAAGCGTAAGATTATCTAAGACTAACCAGTTGTAATACAGCGACAAATAAGGAGATTGCCTATTGCGCCAGCCCCAGTTGATTTTTCCTTTGTTTCTTTGCACCTCTTCCAAAACATTTTCTAAACGCTTAGCATCAATTCTTTTATTTTCTCCTTCCAGATGCGAAGCATACACATAGTCCAATGCCTCATGCAAGGTTTTTCTGTCTGAAAGGTAAGAAAAATGTATAGTAATAGGCAGAACGAGGAGAGCAACAACAAGTAAAGTGTTTATTATCAACTTATTAAAATGCGTATATAAGTATTGCATATCTGCCCAAAGCTGTTGGACTTGGATAAAAGTAAGAATTAAGGGTACAAGGGTAAGTGCGCCGATTACGGTCAGTAGCAATGCCATAGCAATCGGTAGAACCGGCAAGAAAACTAAGAAAAAATAAAATATATAAGTAAAAGTAAAACAGCGAAAAGCAAATAATGCAAGGCGGTAGCTGGGTTTAGGCAAGGGAGGAGAGCATAAAAAGACACCGTTTAAAAAAGCTATGACATAAAAAAAATAATGCTCAAAACTTCCAAAAAAATTACCTAAGAATTGATTTAGAGCCAAACCTGCTATCGGTGCGAATACGCCGACCACTATTTTAACCATAAAATCATTACTTTCTAAGAAACGCACAAGGTTAAATTTTTTCCTTGGTGTTTCTGCTTCCTGACTGACTTGCTTGGCGTTTTGGACTTGGAGTATGACAAAGATATATATTGCCTTACAAAGAAAAAATAAAAAAAATACTGCTACGGCTACAGAAAAAATCATAATTGCATGGTCTATGATTTTGTGGTAGGTAACAGTGCTATTAATAATAGGAATGGCGAGCATAATAAAAAAGTACCAACCAAACGGTATAAAAAGCGCAAGTGCCAAATTTTTCCAAGCAGAAGTCAATGAAAAAGAGGTAGTTAATCGCACTATCACTACTAACAAGGCATGGAAAAGCAAAGGCATCAGAAAAGTTCCTACATACTCCCACATGCTATTAGGTAGCATCCATCTTGGAATGTTTGAAGGAATAAGCAAGCGTTCATTATCAACGTATTGTAGAAAGAATATTGTGTAAGCAAACAGTACAAAAATCGCATACCAAAGCTGAATTTCTTGTTTTTTTAATAAAAGGAAAGCCGCATACCCCCAGTTCAATACCCAGAGCGCTGTCAGGATAATAGCCATCTCCTGCCATGCCTTGATATTTTCTGTCGATAATAAGCTACCAATGACTTGGTAGATACCTACATACATTCCAAAGAGAATAGCCAATGGAATAGTATTTACTAATAAAAGCCAGCGTGCATGGAGAATGGCTCGCATAATTTTTACTTTATAAGTAAAACAAAAATCATAATTCAGGCATTCCTACTTAAAAATCATATCCTAAGGTAAAGTAGAAAGTAGGAGGTATAATGGCTTTGTCTTCTATACCCCAGCCTACATCAAACTTAGCATAGTATCCTAAAAGTAGGGTACGTACTCCTAATCCATAACCAATTAAAAATGGATTTTTGAAGTTAGATACTTTTGCTGTAAAAGGTGGAACACTGATAATATTGGTATTTAAAGCATTTTCTCTATTAAAAGGACTAATTCCTGTCCACGCCGCTCCTACGTCTGTAAAAGCAACGAATTGGAGATTGCGTAGGAAATTAGAAGTAACAGCACTTTTGTAAAAATATTTCAAAAAAGGCATACGCAACTCTGCGTTGAAAAGCACGTAGTTATTTCCTGAAAGTTTGTTCCAGTTAAAGCCTCTCATACTGCCAATGTATTGGGTAAAGAGCAAGTCTGTCAAGTCTTTGCCGGGTTCATTAGGGTCGACAAAGAGCGGATTGTTGACATTGACAGGCTCGGCTTGGCTAAATAGCCAATTGTTCATGCCTCCTAAGCGATAGGTTTTAGGCGCGCTCCCTCCAAATTGTCCATAAGTAGCCCTTACAGCAAAAATGAATGCTTTGCCGATAGGTCTGTAAAATCTTCCCTCAAAAGACAAGTTATTAAAACTTCTCCCTCGCTCACTTAACCCAAAAAAGTTTTCATAACGAGCCTGAAATCTTGCCCCGCTCATAATATTCAGTCCTGTGGATACGCTATTGTCATAGACAAATTCTAAGTTGAAGCCTGCATAGTTTACATTTCTATCTGGTATTCTTAGCACGGAGGGAATTTGGTCGCTGGTAACAGAAAAGTCTGTATTAGCTACGAAAACTCCTCCTGTAAAGCGGGTAGTAATATTGAGAGGGTAGGAGGTAGAGGCTTGTACTTTGTTTAGTACGTATTTTTGAGTAAAATAAGAAGGAATAAAACTCAAAGTTTGTCTATCATACCGCAAGCGATAGTCCAATCGTTTTTTGAGATATTCGTATTCTACAAAATAATTTCCACTTCTTAGGCTGGTCAGCGCAAAGATACCTGCGTTAAATTTGTGGTTTTCAAGTACATCGGTCATGCTTCCTTGTAAAACAAAACCGGGACCTCTCAGTGGGTCTATCACAATAGCAAAAATCGTGTTATCTACTCCAAACTTGCTCTCATAAGGAAACGCTCCGTCAATTTTAACACTTTCTAAATCCTTACTGTCATCTTCTGGAGCAGAAGGGCGATAGTTTTTCAACAACTTTTTTCTTTTAGGTTTGTCGCTGAAAGTATCGAATTTATAATCATCAGTATTGATAGTAACCTCTTTCTGTTGGGTAGAATCTTGCTTTGATATTTCTTCTTCTTTCTCATCATCGTCTTCTTTTGTATCGATTATTGGAGGCGCTTGCTGATTTTTTGTTCGAATAGCACTGAGTCTTCTTACGTCTATTACCTGCTGCCGCATGGTTTTATTAGTAAAAGTTGATACGGAAATATCAAAATCGTTGAGTAGGTAGAGATGTTGCATACCATCTTTTAATAAGTTCACTATCAGTTTTTTAGCTTTATAATCGTAAGCCAGTATGCTTTGGCTAAAATTAGTGATTTGTGTGCTAATGCCTTCTTTCAAATCGTAGCGATAAAGATGAAATACACCTCGCTGGTCGCTATTGAATAAAATGGTGTTTTCATTAACTACAATAGGTTGAATGTCAGTGCTAAGTGTATTTGAAACTCTTTTAAGTTGTTTCGTATTTTTTGGGTCGTAGATAAAGATATTAAACCTATCTGAAATAGTACTGAGTTTGTGCTTAACATTAGAGAGCGTATCATTTACACGATTAGAACTGAATACAATAGCGCGAGATTTCCTCAAATAGGAGGGGTTTAAATCATCAAAAATATCTTTGGTAAGATTAGTAAGTCTTTTGCTCTCGATATCGTAGGTGTAAATATCGCTTTGTCCATCTTTACTTGCACTTAGTACAATCTGACTGCCGTCGTCAGAAATATCCATATCTTCTACGTGGGTAAAATAGTTGAAATAAACAGCATTTACTTTTTTAGTTTTTACATCAAAAAATAGTAAATTGGTTTCCTTGCCTTCCTGCTCATCTACTACGACTAAGGTATTGTTATCTCGCCATGCTAATACAGGAATGTCGTAGTCTATACGCTGATTAATAATCTGATAACCTCCTTTTTCTAAGATGACTTCTTTGTTAGTAGATAAATCTCTGACTTTGACCTTGTATCTGCCTTTTTCATTCTCTGAAAATGCTAACAAATTGCCGTCAGGGCTAAAAGCTACTTTATTATAGACAAAATCTCTCTCGTTCAATTTTAATTTGGTGCTTTCATCAGGGAATTTATGAGATTCCACTATTGTTTTGCCCTGCTCATAATAAAAGTTTTTCCATTGGGTAAGGAAACGCGGGAAGGATACTCCTAAGGTATTCTGAATGCTGCTCTCCTCATTTCGCACTATGCGAGTCAAGTTCAGGATATTAGCTACATTAGGTTTGCCATATTTTTCTACTATGTAGTTCCAAATAGATTGCCCGACTATCTTAGCCTCCTCGCCTTCCATATTTTCTAAGCGTTTCATCTTGCGATTCAACAGAGCATCGTGCATATAGTTGTCAAGGGCTACATTCCACCCTTTGGCGATGTACTCTGCCGCTCCGCTGATAAACCATTCGGGCAGGCTGAGCAGATAGCTACTTTGCAACATATCCCTCAAATTACCTCCATACATCATTTCGTAAATAAGCATCTCAGCAATACTACGGCGCAATTCTTCTTTATAGCTGATTTTTGTTCCTGTAAAGGCAATTTCAATTTGTGATTTGGTAAAATTGGTCTGTCCTCCATAGCTAAAATTTTGTCGATTAATGCCGATATTGCTCTGCTGGAGGTCGGTGATGGAGTTATAGACAAAAATCTTAATTTTAGAATAAGGAGCAAAGCCCGCAAAATCAGTAATTTTTAGAAAATCATCTTCTGCAAATTGGGCGGTAAGGCGCGCTGTTCTTTCTCCATCTTTATAGAAAAAAACCTCAAAATTAGGGCTTGAGATATACTGCCACTCAAAATCTTTGTACTGAACTCTATTTTTCCCAAAAGTAAACTGTGTAAACTGACCGTGTACTACTTGTTGGATAAGGGTGAAAGAAATGAATAATATAAATATGGTACGTTGCATCATGTTGAAAATAGATTTAATCTTTGCGAGTGAAACTGATATAGGATATTGTGAAAGAAGCATAAGGACTTACTTGTATTTTATACTACATAAAAAAAATGACCTAAACTCTGTTATTAAAATTAAGAACTTGCAGGCTAAATTTTTGTTTTAAATTCCCATTTTGCCTATATCCAAATTTAGAAAAGATTACGAATTATTTTATTCTATTGCTTCAAAATTTATGTTTTTTAACAAAAGTTGTAAGGGAGGGATAGTCCAGACCGTACACAGTCATATTTGCTTTTGGAACTTTTTGCCAACTCAGCATTAGTAACGTAGATTTCTATTAGTTTTGCCCTATTTGGTACTAAGCCATATTCTGTTCGCAAGTAAGTTGAAACAAAGACCTCAATAATACGGCTCTGGAAAACTGTTACTATCAGTTGGGGTAGCTGGCAGCACGCAAGTTCGCAACATAGCACACAAATCAATTTCTTAAAAATTAGGATTTTCAAGATATTTGCTAAATTTGAAAAACTTGAAGCAAATAAAAATACCAACATGTCAAAAGTATTAATCATAGACGACGAGAAAGCAATTCGTTATAGCTTACGAGAAATTCTTGAATACGAAAAATATGAAGTTGATGAGGCGAAAGATGGGGAAGAGGGACTCGAGAAAATTAAACAGAACGATTATGACATCGTACTTTGCGATATTAAAATGCCTAAAATGGACGGCATTGAGGTCTTAGAAAAAGCCATGGAACTCGGTAAGGAAATACAGTTCATCATGATTTCTGCGCATGGAAACATAGAAACTGCCGTAGAAGCAACTAAGAAAGGTGCTTTTGACTTTATTCAGAAACCACCTGACCTCAATCGCTTGTTGGTTACTATGCGAAATGCACTTGATAAGTCTTCTTTGGTAGCTGAAACTAAGGTGCTTAGGAAAAAGATAAGCCGTACTTTTGATATTGTGGGAGAATCTGAGGCTATCCAACAGGTTAAGCAAACCATAGACAAGGTAGCCCCTACAGATGCCAGAGTAATGATTATGGGACCTAACGGCTCAGGCAAAGAACTCGTAGCCAAGTGGTTGCATGCTAAAAGTAATCGAAACCAAGCTCCCTTAGTAGAGGTAAACTGTGCCGCCATCCCTTCCGAGTTGATAGAGAGTGAGCTTTTTGGGCATGAAAAAGGCTCTTTTACCTCAGCAGTCAAACAAAGAATTGGCAAGTTTGAACTGGCAAACAATGGTACACTATTTTTAGATGAAATTGGGGATATGAGCCTCTCTGCACAAGCGAAAGTGCTGCGTGCTCTGCAAGAGCATAAAATCGCCAGAGTAGGAGGAGATAAGGAAATAAAAATTAATGTAAGGGTAATAGCCGCTACCAACAAAAATATCCCAGAGGAAATCAAACAAGGACGGTTTAGGGAAGACTTATACCATCGTTTAAGCGTCATTGTGATTAGAGTGCCTTCTTTGAACGAACGAAAAGAGGATATTCCGCTTTTAGTAGATAAGTTTTTAGAAGATATAGCAGAAGAATATGGCGAAGCAAAAAAGACAATATCTGCCGCAGCATTAGAAAGATTAAAAGAAATAGACTGGACAGGCAATATTCGTCAGCTTCGCAATGTAGTAGAGCGTCTAATAATTATGAGCGGAGCGGGTATTACAGAGGAAGATGTATTGAAGTATGCCATGCACTAATAATTTTGTTGCGCAATGTTTTTCGTACTGAATAATCTCTATTTTTGCACTGCCAAAAAAACTTATATGCAAGGTATGCATAGGATAGAAACTATCCGAACTTTAAACTAAAAAAATAAACATCAATTCTTTTTTTTTACAAATGGCAGATATTCAACAACTTAAAAAAATCTGTTCCCAAATTCGCAGAGATATTGTCCGTATGGTGCATGGAGCAAAGTCAGGACATCCGGGTGGTTCTTTGGGCTGTACAGAGTATTTTGTGGCTCTTTACGGAGAACTCATGACCTACAATACCAAATTTGATATGAATGGAATAGGCGAGGACTTATTTTTTCTTTCTAATGGTCATATTTCTCCTGTTTGGTATAGCACCTTAGCTCGCTTTGGTTATTTTCCCGTGGCAGAATTAGCTACTTTTAGAAAATTAAATTCTCGCCTACAAGGACATCCCGCCACTGCTGAGCATCTGGACGGAGTACGTATAGCCTCTGGTTCTTTGGGACAAGGACTTTCTGTGGCAATCGGGGCAGCACAGGTTAAAAAACTTAACGGAGACGACAAATTGGTGTACGTACTTATGGGCGATGGAGAGCAACAAGAAGGACAGGTTTGGGAGGCAGCCATGTATGCGGCACACCACAAAGTAGATAATTTGATTGCCACGGTAGATGTCAATGGACAACAAATAGACGGACCAGTAGCCAATATTATGTCTTTGGGTGATTTAGGAGCTAAATATCGTGCTTTTGGTTGGGAAGTCATAGAAAGCGATGGCAATGATTTGGAAGGACTTATTGCGGCACTTCGCAAAGCTCAGTCTTTGGCTAAAAAAGGGAAACCTGTGGTAAATCTTATGAAGACTAACATGGGGCATGGGGTAGATTTTATGATGGGTTCGCATCACTGGCACGGCATTGCCCCTAACGATAAGGAATTGGAGCAGGCATTGGCGCAGTTAGAAGAAACCTTAGGAGATTATTAATCACCTTATAAGCAATATCTTACAAGGCTATCAATGAGTCTTGTAAGATATTCATAAATCAATCTTAGCGCTTGTTTTTATCTTGCTCTAACCATACCACCTTTTGCTCAGGCAAGTGGTCTTGGCTTATGATTTCTCTATAAAGAGAAGGTCTTCTGGCGTTTCGGTAGCGATAACCTCCTGCTTGGGTAGTTTTTCTGGAAAAAGCGTTGCTGTAACCACCTCATCTCCCAAGTTTCTACACTCTCCATTGGGAACGGACTCTGCCATCTCCAGCATCTCTTCCTTAGTAAGATGTCTTGCAAAAGTATAACCAGTCATAGAACATTCATGAAAGGCTACTACTTTTGCACCTTGCTCAACAGCAACAGCACATAATTTATGTATTTTATTGATATTGTGATGTTTATCCCCACTCTTGTTTTCAAACTGTACGGTGGCGACTTTTACAGGACTCATCATTTTAATAGACTTACTCAGGATTCAAAAATAAAATCAAAAATTGCTCATGCTAAGGTAATAGCATGGAATTTCTTTTTTACTAAATCTCCTACAATTTTTGCAGAACTTAATGCCAAAGGAATACCCCCGCCGGGGTGTACACTGCCTCCACAAAAGAACAAATTATCAATAGTAGAAGAGAAATTAGCATGGCGGAGAAAAGCGGCGTAGCGATTGTTACTACTATTGCCATAAAGCGCGCCTTGCGAAGAGGAGGTTTTTGCTTCTATGCTTCTTGGTTCTAATATTTGTTCTACCTCTATGTATTTTGCCAAATCAATACGAAGCATACGGCTTAATTTTTTGATGATATTTTCTCTGGCGTATGCGATAAGTGTATCCCAATCTTGTCCTGAATTGTTTGGCACGTTTATCATTGTAAACCAATTCTCGCAATGAGGCGGAGCGTCATCTTTTTTATGCTTAGAAGTAATATTGATATATACCGTAGGGTCTTCGTAGAGAGTCTTTTTTTTGAAAATATGCTCGAATTCTTGCTGGTAATTTCGGCTAAAAAAAATGTTGTGCAAAGCTAACTCCTCAAATTCACGATTGATGCCCCAATAAAAAATCATTGCAGAACTTGACTTAGGCTGGTTCAGAATTGTAGTGGGTTGCGCTTCGTTAGGCAAAAGTTTTTGGTAAGTATTTACTATGTCCATGTTGCTAACAACTATATCAAAGTCATATCTTTCCCCATTAACTATTAGCCCTTCCACCTTTTTTTTACCCTTGCTTTCCTTGACTAAAATCTTATCTACTTTGGCGTTCAAGGCAAAATCTACTCCTAAGTCTTTTGCTAAATTAGCTAAACTGGAAGTTATAGAAAACATGCCTTTTTTAGGAAAAAACGCACCAATACCAAACTCCAAGTGAGGAATGATGTTGAGGGTGGCGGGCGTTTGCCAAGGGTCAGAACCATTGTAAGTAGCGTATCTATTAAAAAGCTGAACGATTTTAGGATTTCTGAACAAACTTTGGTTGGCTTGGTTC
>Ga0272446_1003992_pt1 | contig 17895 bp, 15 predicted proteins | sample YNPCB0061_FD_194587 | JGI IMG/M metagenome (GOLD analysis project Ga0272446, IMG submission 194587) | Hot spring microbial mat communities from Yellowstone National Park, WY, United States - YNP-CB-006-1 | ecosystem: Environmental > Aquatic > Thermal springs > Hot (42-90C) > Sediment | place... | reverse complement strand
AGACTTTTATCTTACTCCTTTCCCATTGGTAGTTTTTCCCTCACCCCCAGCCCCTCTCCCAAAGGGCGAGGGGAGTTAATTTTGTCTATTTCCACACTGGGCAAATCCGCCTGATTTAGACCAAATTCCGATCGGTAAAAATTTCATAGCCCGTTTCCGTGACCAGCACCGTGTGTTCAAACTGGGCAGACAGTTGATTATCCACCGTCACCGCCGTCCACTTGTCCGCTAAAATCCGCACATGGCGCGAACCCGCATTGATAATTGGCTCGATCGCTAGGGTCATGCCAGGGCGCAGGCGCACATTGGGCAACTGATGGGTACGAAAATTAAATACGGATGGCTCTTCGTGCAGATTCCGCCCCACCCCGTGCCCTGTAAAATCTTCCACCACGGACATATTTTGGGACTTGACATAGTCCTCGATCGCCCCCGCAATATCCAAGAGACAGTTCCCCGCCTTCACCTGGGCAATACCTTTATAGAGGGCAGTTTCCGCCACTTCCATTACCCTTGCCGCTCGATCGGACACGGGGGGCACGGCGATCGTGATACAAGAATCCCCATGAAAGCCATTCTTAAAAGCGCCCGTATCCACCTTCACCAAATCCCCCGCCTTAATCACCCGCTTCGGGCTGGGAATACCATGCACCACTTCGTGGTTAATACTGATACAAATACTGGCAGGAAAATTACAGTAACCCTTAAAGCTGGGCACTGCCCCCATCTCCCTAATCCGTTTTTCCGCATAGGTATCTACATCCTTGGTGGTCATGCCGGGGGCAATCATCGCCGCAATCTCCTTGAGCACGGTAGCCACAATCCGCGCCGACTCCCGCATCAGTTCCAATTCACGGCTAGACTTGATCTCGATGCCTTTGCTGGGACGGGGATTGGCATTTTCTGTAGGTCTGGGACTTTTTTTGCCTAACCCCTTGGGGCGGGCAGATGAGCGAAGGGCACCGAGAATGTTCATTTTGTCGAAAAAAATACAACTACTTCAATATAGTTTACATACAGTTTCGCAAAAATTTACGAACTGCTGTCCCCTAAATTATGGTGTTGTCTGGAATTACCGCTCCCTTAATAATCACCACAATCCCGCCACAAATGCAGTAGCCCTTGTCCTCCCGATTCACATCCTGCACATGATCCCGATTGATAATCTGCACATTTTGGCCAATGCGTACATTTTTATCCACGATCGCCCTGCGAATTACACTATTGGACCCAATGCCCAAAGGGACTGCCCCCTTGTCTAAATCTGCTTGTCGATCGGCTTCCGCTTGGTAAAAATCACATCCCAAAAATAGGGCATCCTCCAGAGTACAGCCATCATCGATGCGTTGGCGAATCCCAATCACGCAGTTACTGATTACCGCCTGCCCCAGCAGACAACCATCCCCAATGATCGAATCCCGTACTTGGGTGTTGTGCAGTTTGGTGGGGGGTAAATAGCGGGCACGGGTATAGATGGGCGCATCCGCTTCATAAATACTGAAATTGGGATTGGGGCGGGTCAGTGCCAAATTAGAATGATAAAAAGACTCGATCGTACCAATATCTTCCCAATAGCCAGAAAACAGATAGGCCTGTACATTCAAACGCTCGATCGCCAAGGGAATAATTTCTTTGCCAAAGTCGGTACAGTCTTTGTTTTGGCGCAGTAAATCAATCAGAACCTGTTTGTTGAACACATAAATCCCCATGGAGGCGATGTAGGGTTTGAAGCGCGCCGTTTCCTCATCCAACCCCAGAGAAGTGGTATCCACCTGCATTTGCTCTAGGGCTGTACCTTTGGGTTTTTCCACAAAGCTGACCACCCTACCTTGCTCATCAATTTTGAGAATGCCAAAGCTACTGGCACGCTTTTGATCCACTGGCAAAACCGATAGGGTAATGTCAGCCTTGGTGTCCCGATGGCGCTTAATAAATAAGCTATAGTCCATGCGGTACAGGTGATCCCCCGACAAAATGAGCACCTCTTGTACATCTCGGCTTTCGATTAGCCACAGATACTGCCGTACTGCATCCGCCGTCCCCTGAAACCAATCGGGGCTTTCGGGGGTCTGTTGCGCCGCCAAAATTTCCACAAACCCATCGGAATAGGAAGAGGGATGATAGGTCTGATTGACATGGCGATTCAGAGAAGTAGAGTTAAACTGGGTCAATACATAAATTTTTTCAATACCCGAATTGATGCAATTACTCAAGGGAATGTCAATTAACCGATACTTGCCCGCCAAAGGAACCGCAGGTTTAGCTCTGAGTTTGGTGAGGGGATAGAGCCTTGTACCTTGCCCGCCGCCTAAAATTACCGCTAAAACTTGTTTCATAGGAAATGCCTTTTTTAACTGCTTTAATTGTCCTTTGCCACTGCACACTTGGCAAGACTGGGCAAGTCATATACTCCTGTCCCACAGGGCGATGGGAGTAACTGAGAATTGCCCCGAACCGACTGTATAATACACATAAATTTGGGCAACCCTATCTATGGCTACTTTTCCGCCCCAGCGCTGGCGCATTGCTACCCCCGATCCCCACCTTGTGACGGAATTGACCACTACCACCGCCTACACTCATCCTATGGCGCAGATTTTGGTTAATCGTCAGATTGTTTCCCCTGAGCAGGTGCGCCAATTTTTGGACGGCACGGATATGGCGATCCCTGACCCCCTCGCCGAGTTTGCCGATTTGTCAGCCTGTGTGGATTTATTGGCAGAGGCGGTACGCACCCAGCAAAAAATTTCCATCTGTGGCGACTACGATGTGGATGGCATGACCAGCACTGCCCTGTTGATCCGTACCATCAAGGCGTTGGGGGGTACGGTCGATTATGCCATTCCCAGCCGCATGACTGAGGGCTATGGCATCAATAACCGCATTGTGCAAGAGTTCCATGACCAGGGGACAGAGATAATTATTACGGTGGACAATGGCATCATGGCCAAGGAACCGATCGAGTTGGCGCGACGGTTAGGCATGGCGGTAATTATTACCGATCACCACGAATTACCTGAATGTTTAGGGGATTTGCCCCCCGCCCATGGCATTCTCAATCCTAAATATAAGTTGTCCCCCACTTCTATTTATAGTTCTATTGCGGGGGTAGGCATGGCTTATGTGTTGGCACTGGCATTGATCGATCGATTTGGGCGGCGCTCAGAGTTAGAAGAGACACTGTTGGAGTTGTTTACCCTAGGCACGATCGCTGATCTAGCGCCCTTGACGGGCATTAACCGCCACTTGGTAAAGCGGGGCTTAAAATGTTTGGCTAATTCGCAAATTTTGGGCATTAAGGCACTAATTGCCACCATTAGGGGGGATACGCCCCAAGAGATAGTGCCCGATGTGATTGGGTTTCAGTTGGGACCACGCATCAATGCCATCGGACGCATGGGCGACCCCCAAACCGTTATTGAACTGTTGACCACCGATGACCCCGCCATTGCCCAAGCACGGGCGAGAACCTGCCATGAGGTGAATAGACTGCGCCAAGATACCTGCACCTCGATCGAGACGGAAGCGATCGCCTATGTGGAGCGGATGCTGGCGGAGGGCAAATTAAATTTGGGGCACAGCAAGGCATTAGTTATTGTAGATGTGGAAGTGCAAGAGTTTTTGCAAGTGCCCAAGGCTCAGGGGTGGCATCACGGGGTGATTGGCATTGTGGCTTCGCGACTGGTAGAGCGGTATGGCGCACCCGTATTTATTGGCAGTCAAGAACATAGCCAAGCGGATACAGAACCCCTGATTAGATTTTCAGTGCGGGGGATTCCAGAGTTTCATGTGTTTCAGGCTTTGGAATTTATTAAGGATTTACGCATTGGCGGGGGCGGGCACAAGGCGGCAGGCGGATTTACCATGCCCCAAAAACACCTGCCAGAATTACGATCGAGGCTGGCAATCTTTGCGGAACGATCGGGGATTACGGCGGAACACATAGTGCCCTTTATTGAGGTGGATGCCAAGATCACCCTAGATGACATCAGCCCCACCCTGTGGAAACAATTAGCAAAATTACAGCCCTGTGGCATTGGCAACGCCGTGCCTGTGTTTTACAGCGAGAATGTGCGCGTCGTTAGTCAGGCTCGTCGCGGCAAAGACCAACAATGCTTGGTATTGGAATTGGCAACAGCAAAGGGCAATAAAATTAAGGGCATTGCTTGGCAATGGGGCGAATACTGCCCTCTGCCCAATTTTATCGATGTTGCCTATCGCCTCCAAGCCAATAATTGGCAGGGGCAAACGGCGATCGAGCTAGAGATAGTCGGTATCCGTTATCCCACATGGCAACCTGTTTTACAGTGCAAATCCCCCCCCAACCTGCCGCGCCTGCCCCACTTTGCCAATCTCTATGCAGTGCCCCGCCCCCTCCCCCGCCCCCTCCTGCTATATGGTTACGATCGACCAGAGCGAAAATTTGTGGGCGATGTGGACTACGATCGTCCCCAGCGGCATTATCAAACCCTAGTTTTATGGACTTTGCCCCCATCGGTGATTCACTTGCAGTGGTTAATCAGTGCCAGTAAACCCAGCCTAGTGCTCATTGGCGATAATACGCCCCCCATCCCATCGATCGACGCAATTTTACAAAGAGTGCATCAACTGCTGGGTAAATCTGTCCTCAATTTATTGGAAATCAGCCAACAGTGGTGGGTATCCCCAGCGGTGGTCATTGCCGCCCTACGGGAGATTGGTTATGCCTGCCCCACCTATTCCCCCACCCAGTCCTTGGCACAGGAGTTGATCAATCTGCAGGAATGGTATCAATCCTCGATCGATGCCATCACTCAGGAAATCATGGTAGAAACTGATGCCAATGATTCTTTTTAGTTTTGCAGGAAATCAACAGGCGACTTTTGGGGAGAGAAAGAATTTTCTTAAATTATTCTGGGAACGGAATGGAACTTCAACTACAGATCGCCATTTGCCAGATGGAAATACACTGAACATTCATGGACAAGCTCTACACCATTTTCAATAAATCCTGTTATGGATTAGCTGACTTGAGGGATGATTCCATATCAGCCCTAGTCACTGACCCGCCCTACGGCATTTCTTATCAGAATAATTACTGGGATAAAGATTTGCCAGATAAAGGGATTTGGGGGGATTGTTTGCGGGTGTTAAAGCCCGGTGCTTTTGGGGTAATTTTTTCCTCCATTCGCCTCATGCATCGCCTAATGGTGCATTTAGAAGATACTGGATTTGTCATCAAAGATGTATTGTTTTGGGTATATTTGAATGGCATGCCCAAGAGTAGAGATATTAGCTTAGAAATAGATAAGGAGTTAGGAATTGCTAGTAAAGTTGTCGGTGAATATAAATATGTGCAGGGATATAAGCAGGGCGAAGTGGATAACTATTATGCCAATGGCAGTAAACCAAAGAAAGAACCTGTATCCCCTTTAGCTCTTAAATACAAAGGGGCGGGATTGGGTATAAAACCAGCCTATGAACCCATTATTCTGGTGCAGAAACCATTAGAAACGGGACTGACCGTGGCGCAAAATATCATTAAATATGGCGTAGGGGCACTGAATTTAGAAGATACGCGAATTCCCTATGAAAATAATGATGGCAAAGTTGGGCATAATCCTCACCCCAAGGGCAGGGTAACAGCCAATATCATCAGAACTGAAAAATTTAATGATGGTTATGATAAGTTCTTTACGGTTCCCAAGGTGCGCCAACAGGCGGAACATTTCAACTATCACCCCACCATAAAACCTGTTCATTTGATGGAACATTTAGTGAAGTTGATTTCTTTTCCAAACCAAACCATTCTTGATCCCTTTATGGGCAGTGGTACTACAGGTATTGCTTGTTTACACTTACACCGACAGTTTATTGGTTTTGAATTAGATGTAAGTTATTTCTCCATCGCCCAACAAAGGTTACTCCTGTCCCACTCTCCAATCACCCCCAACCCCTGGGAGGGGAGTTAATCCAGTGAAAGCAATTTGAAGGCATTATCAAACCCAAAATTAGTTAGGCAAATTTCTTGACTCTGGGGGCTGACAATTTTGGGCGTACCACTCCTCGATCGTTTGCTGATTGCGTTGCAGGGCGGTTTGTACTTCGTGAAATAGACTGGGGTCTGCCCCTTTCCAACCCACCACTGAGTATAAATGCACCGTGCCCACCCTGCCTTTCAATTGTCGATCGCCGCAGTCAATCACTTCTATTTCCTCCTTGACCAACTCATAAACGGCGGCGGTAATGGCAATGTCTGTGCCCAAGTCTTTGGTCATACCCTCTACCCTACTCGCCACATTCACCGTATCGCCAATTACGGCATATTCCATACGGCGGGGCGAACCGATATTGCCCACCGTAAATTCGCCATAGTGAATGCCAATACCGTTAACAAAGGGAATTTTGTTTTCTTTCTGCCACCTGTGCCGTAGTTGCGCCAAGGCACAGCGCATACCTAAGGCGGCAGAGATGGCATGGAGTGCGTCGGCTTTTGCCCCACTGGACACGGGGGAGCCAAATTCTGCCATGATGGCATCGCCAATAAATTTATCGATCGTGCCCTGTTCATTGAGAATCACTTCCACCATCGCGGTCATGTATTCGTTGAGCTGGGCGACCAATGCGGTGGGGGGCAGATAACTAGAAATGGTGGTAAAACTGCGAATGTCCGAAAATAACACCGCGGCACTAATGGTCCTGCCCTGCATCATGGTTTTATAGTCGTTGGGCTGTTGCACAATCTGTTGCACGATCGGCTGTGCCACATACCTTTCTAAAGTGCGCTTAAAAGTTAATTTTTCTATCTGTTGCTGTACCGCTCCCACTGTTAAAAGGGTTACGCCACTGGCAAAAGTCCCCACCACGGTCAAGACCGCTGGCAGTGCCACATACCAATAAATGAAAGCGCCATAGGTCACCACAACCCACACGCCCACGATGGCTATAGTCGCCCCCAACTGCACCAAGGGGCGGCGGATCATCAGTAATGTCCCACTGACCAGGCTGAGCCATAGGGTAACAAACACTGCCTTGTGCCAATTGAGGGGCATAGCTTCCCTAATGGTGCGCCCTTCCATCAGACTGGCAATGGCTTGGGCGTGGATATGTACCCCGGGGATTCTGCCCACCGCCGAGGGTTGAATATCCTGTTGAGAAGGGGCAGTGGAGCCAATCAGGACAATTTTATCCCGAAAGTATTTCCCCCCCTGCAGGGTCTGGCTGTGCCAGTTGGCAGGCTCAATCGCATAGTAAAAGGGAATTTGTTGCCCCGCCAATAACCACAGGTCATCCCCCCCGTAGTAATAGATCATGTCCCCTGTGGGGGGGGGATAGGCAATTTGGGCTGAGGTAAGGGTGGCAGTGGCAAAGGGCTGTAAATCGCTGATGTCCACTAGGGGATTGGTGGCTAAGTGCCGCACCGTCCCATCCCCAGCGGGGAAAAAGTTGACAAAGGCGGGGGTGCGGGGCGCAACCGTAAAAATGTCGGCGGGGGTCTCCAACTGGGTAATGCCCGCTTCCGTGGTGTCGCTACTGCTGATATTTGCCGCCAAAATTACCCGATCGCCATATTTTTGTAAGACCCGTTCTAAGGCGCGATCGTCCTCTATGCCATAGACACTGGGGGTAGTAAATAGTACATCCACCGCCACCACCTTGGCTCCCGCTTGCATCAATCGATCGATCACTTGGGCATAGACAAGGCGCTTCCAGGGGGTGTGCCGTAGGGGTTCTAGGTAAGGGCGTTTGACAGGGTGATAAAATTCGCCCTGGCTTAGAGAAATTTCATCGATCGCCAAAATCACCAAATTTTCTGGGGGTTTCACCCTGCCCCGCCATTGGAAAAATAGGGACTGGAGTTGCAGTTCCCCCAAGGGATTAGCATCCAAGTAGGCAATTAAACCCACCCCCACAGCGATCGTGCCTGACAGCGCCACACCTAACCACTTGAACATCTGCGTTCCTGCCCTTATATCCTGATGGCGATGGACAAGCCAATTTTACTCCTTTCCCCTCAGCCCCTGCGAGGGGAGTCAATCTAGGGTAAGATTTTATCCATCAAAACCTTTGGCAAGACTTGTTTTACTATCTACTCGCCCTATTTTAGAGTTATATCAAAGACAAGTTTTAATTGCATTTAACCAAGTCTAACATTATATTTCATCCATTTTATGACCCTAGCAATTACTGGCGGCACTGGTTTTATTGGCACGCACCTAGTGGAATATGCCCTGAGTCAAGGACGGCAGGTGATTTTATTGGCGCGGGACAAGTCCAAAGCCGAGCGGCTATTTCCTCCTGTATTTTTCCCCAAAGTGACCTGTGTCACCTACGATCCCTACCAAATGGGCGAATGGGTACAAGCTCTGGCGGGATGTGAAGCGGTGGTAAATTTAGCGGGGGCAAGCATTGCGGGGCGCAGATGGACAAGGGCGGTAAAAGCGGAAATCCGCCGCAGTCGGGTAGAGACCACTAAAGTCCTAGTGCAAGCCCTGCAGACCCTCGATCAGCCACCCCCTGTCTTGGTAAATGCCTCAGCCATTGGTTTCTATGGCAGTGATGCCAATAAAACCTTTGATGAGTATAGTTTTGCGGGGAATGGATTCTTGGCGGATGTGTGTCAGGGGTGGGAGCAGGCGGTAGATGTGGGCTTGCCCAGCACTGTGCGGGCGGTCAAAGTGCGGATTGGGGTGGTTTTGGGCTATGGTGGGGCACTCGCCAGAATTTTGCCTATCTTTCAGGCAGGGGCAGGAGGCGTAATTGGTTCGGGGAAACAGTGGTTCTCTTGGATCCATCGATCGGACCTTGTGCGCCTAATCCTGTGGTCGATCGACAATCCTGCCATCAAAGGGGTGGTGAATGGCACTGCCCCCCAACCTGTGACCAATGCGGAATTTACCACAGCCCTTGCTCAAGTATTGGGTCGTCCCGCCTTTTTGCCTGTGCCCGCCCTTGCCCTGCAAGTCTTGTTAGGAGAAAGCGCCAGCGTGATTTTAGAAGGGCAAAGAGTCATTCCCCAAAAAGCCCAGTTAAACGGGTTTCAGTTCCTGTATCCAGATATTGTCAGTGCTTTACAAGAGATTATCGGCAAATCGGCTTAGGCATTAGGGGACATTTTTAGGGCAAAATATAGACTAGGAAATGAAAATCAGGAAAATTTTGGGGAAATTTGCCAGTCACTACTTTTTTTAGAGAAGTTAATGTGCTTTACTTACCCCTGAATGTTAATTTGCCCATGTGTCGTGTGAGGGAATAAATGCAATCTCAGTGCCCGATCGGTGTATTTGATAGTGGTGTGGGTGGTTTGACCGTATGGCAAGAAATCCGTCGGCAATTACCCAATGAATCGATCGTTTATTTTGGTGATACAGCCCGACTGCCCTACGGCGATCGTTCCCCCTCAGAAATTACGGCATTTGTGCGGCAAATTTTGCGATGGTTTGAGACCAGGTCTATCAAGATGGCGATCGCCGCCTGCAATACCAGCTCAGCGCTGGCTTTAGAGAATGTCCGTCAGGAGTTCCCCTTCCCCATTTTGGGCATTATTCTGCCTGGGGCGCGAGCGGCAGTGCGCAAGGGGCGCAGAATTGGGGTAATTGCCACCACCGCCACCATCAAAAGTGAAGCCTATCTACAAGCCATCCATGAAATTGATCCCCATGTACAGGTATGGCAAGTTGCCTGTCCCGACTTTGTACCGCTGATCGAAGCCAATCGCATCGATGACCCCTACACCTACAAAACGGCGGAAAACTATTTACAACCCCTGTTAAATGCCGACATAGACACTTTGATCATGGGTTGCACCCACTATCCCCATCTGGCACACATTTTTCGGGAAATTTTGCCCCCCCATGTGCAGTTGGTTGACCCTGCCAAGTATCTGGTCACCGCCGCCGCCCAAGAATTAGATATGCTGGGGCAAAAAAATAACCTTGGTCATGCGCCTAATTTGGGCTTTTGGGTGAGTGGCAATCCCCGCCAATTTGCCCAGTTGTCCAAACGCTGGCTGGATAAGGAGTATCGGGTAGGCAAGGTGTCCTTCTCTACGGTGAAACTCCTGTCCTGAACCAAACCCTCAATCCCTAAGAGGGGCTGGGTGTCAAGCGATCGAGAGGGTTTTAATCCGCCTGCCCACTGGTATATGCCCGCGCCATTCTAAAAATTTCCTGCAAAATCTCCTCGCCCCCCTGTTGTTTCAGTTTGTGGGCTAATTCTTTCCCGATCGATTCGGGGTTGGTAATACTGCCACTGCTGTGATCCCTAACTAATTTCTGCCCATCTAGGCTGGCAATAATGCCTTCTAGGGTCAGGGTATCGCCCGTGATGCGGGAATTGACCCCGATCGGGACTTGACATCCCCCCTCTAACTCCCGCAAAAAGGCGCGTTCAGCCAAACAGCACTGGTGGGTGGGGACATGGACTAACCCCTGTAGCATTTCCGCCACCTCTGGATCATTGGCTCGGCACTCAATGCCCAAAGCCCCCTGTCCCACCGCGTGTAAAGATATATGACTGGGAATGATCTGATGGATACGATCGTCCATGCCCAACCGCTGTAACCCAGCCACAGCCAAAATCAAAGCATCAAATTCCCCCGCATCTAATTTGGCGAGACGGGTGTTCAAATTGCCCCTGACATCCTTGAAAATGAGGTGGGGATAGTGGTGGCGCAACTGTGCCAACCTGCGCAGGGAAGAAGTACCTACCACCGTACCTGCGGGCAAATTGTCCAGTTGACAATTTTGGTATTTTTGATTGACCACTAGGGCATCGGCAGGATTGACCCGCTCCGTAATTGCCGCCAAGTGTAATCCATCGGGGAGCTTAGTCGGTAAATCCTTGAGGGAGTGCACCGCCACATCGATCAAGCCTGCCAGCATCGCCAACTCCAACTCTTTGGTAAATAGCCCCTTGTCGCCAATTTTAGCCAGTGCCACATCTAGCACATTATCGCCGTGGGTGGTCATGGTTTCCACCGTGAGGGGACGATCGGGATAGAGCTTTTGCAGTTCCCCTTGTACCCAGTAGGTTTGGACTAGGGCAAGTTGGCTTTTGCGGGAGCCGATAGTTATATTACGCATTGGTTATTCTCAAAAAAACCGACTTTTCGGGTTAAGTATTTATATCACGGCAGGAGGACATTATTTGCCATTTTGCCAGCCTGTAAATTGCTCCCAATTGCCAATCACAAAAGTATGTTTGCCCGTGGTGGACACTTTAGTCAGGGTTTCCAACACTTGCAGTAAGCCGATGTGGGGATTGTCCTTAATCAACTCGGCGGCATTTTTCAGGGTACGGGCATTTTCCAGATCAGATTTTGCCCTGATTTTTGCCTCTAATTGCCGCGCAAACAAATCTTGAATCCTCTTGGGAAAAGTAATATCCACTAAATAAGTAGAAATTAACCTAATGCCAAAACCTTCAGCCTCAGCGATCATTTCTGGGGTGTGAAAATCCATAAATTCCGCTCGTCGATCAAGCAATTCTTCACTGGCAATATGGCTAATAATATCGCGCAAACGCACTTTGGCGGTGGCACTCAGCCTATCATTGACTTGCTGAAACAGGCTATCTTCTGCCTTAAATATATTACTTTTGCGGTTAAATTTGAGGCAAGGCGCAATATCAAAATTGGACAATAGTTTCTCCACTTCCCCCACTTGATAGGTGAAGTTGAAAGAACAGCGCAGGGCAATATGATCCCTAGTTAAGACTTCTTGGTTAATGACAGATTGGAGATGTTGACATACTCCCTGCCCTAAAGGGCAAGGATTCTTGTTCTTGGTTCCACGAGCGCACTTACTAACTCAAGTTGCCTCTCATCAGCAGAGGTGCATCTCTCCCCAAGCGTTCCCTCTTGCGAGGCGGTTCCCTAATGCCCTTAGGTACCGTTGAGCCAACACAAAAACCTTAAATCGGTTTTTTAGCCGTTAGGCTATTGGGTTTTTAGAGAGGTTGATTACCCTCGCCTCTAGTGTTAGTATAGCACAAAGCTGTCCTACTAGCTTGCTTCTGCTGTTTTTTTTTGATAAATTTGCGCCTTACATCCCTGCCCTAAAGAGCATTGCTCTACGGCGTTTTTTCGGTAAGTCTGGGATATATTCAGCAGTTGATATTCCTTGAGCCAGTCCCAATAGTAATAGATACCGGGTTCTAGGATGGCTTTGAGGCGACTTTTGTAAAACAGACAACCAATTTGATTGGGGAAAACTTGAAATTTTTGGATAAATTGCATATACCCGTATAAATAACAGTGGGGAAAATATATTTTAACTGGTTTACTGGCTATGGGACTAACTCTTGCCTGTCTTTGGCTAGGAAGTATGGATTTACCCTATTTCCCCGTTAAAAATTTGCACTGGGGCTTAACTTTTCCATAAAATAAGGTGTTATGCCCAAGGGTCATCCATGGAAATAGAGGTTAGTCTCAGTTGGCAAAATCCCCACAGTGGCGCATGGGAGCGGGTGCGGTTGCCATTGCCGATCGCCATCGGCAAAGAACCCAACATATTTCCTACTACCATTGGCGACCAAGATGTGAGCCGTTTGGTGCTCAAAGATAGTTCTGTGTCCCGTTACCACGCCTGTATGGTCTGGAGAAATAATCAACTGGTGGTGATTGACCAGGGCAGTACCAATGGGATTTTGGTCAATGGGGTCAAAGTCAAAGAAACAGAACTATCCCCAGACGATCGATTGGTAATTGGGCGCTATCAACTGACGGTCAGTTTTAGTCCGCCCCAACCTGTGGCTACTGCCATCACCGTGGATACCGATTGTGAAAATACCCTGAGTCTAAGTTGGGCTGACCCCGCCACAGGAGAAACTAAGACCCAAGTCTGCCTCTTACCGATCGTGATGGGGCGCGAACTGGCCAAAATGCCCAGCCAATACCAAGGGCTGGCTACTACCCCCGTAATTTTAGAAGGTTTGCAGGTGTCCCGTTTTCACGGCTTAATTTGTCAGGAAGGGGAAGAAATAATTTACATCGACCAAAATAGTACCCGTGGCTCTCTCGTCAATGGCATCAAGGTCAGTCGTACCGCCCTCAAAACCAGCGATGTCCTGCAAATCGGGTGTTATGAAATTGTCATCGGCAGGATTGCCAACCGCCAAGAGAGCGTCCCCACCCAGATGCACTCCCCTACTCCCACCGTGCTGGTCTTTCCTGAAGAAGCTATTTCAGAGCCTACCCCAGCCCCAGGGGCTGTACCTGCTTCCCCTCCAGAAATAGCTGATTTCCCACCCCCCTGTTTCCAATCTCTCCTCGTGAGGGTGCAAGACCTGCACGCCACAGGGCTACCCGTCAGCGAAACCATCTATGCCACGATCGGGGGGGGTTTAGGTAGTTATATTTGGGCGGATTACTTGCGGATTGGCGGTGTGCCTGCCCAAGAGATTGTGGCCATCGGGCTAGAGCCTGAACCCTATGCCCGTTACAAACGCCTGTGCCTCAATTCCCAAATTCCTTTACATGAGCGGTTACGATCGAATTCGGATTCTTGTCCCGACAATATCTGGGGTTATCCTAGTTATGCGTGGCGGGAAGCCGTGCGCCTGTTGGGGCAAGCCAAAATCGGGGAAGCCCTCTATCACCTGTGGCAAGTATTTGCCGAACCTGCCCTCGCCGAAACCTATACCCCCCAAGCGGGCAATGTGTTTGACTCCATCGATCGAGAGGCACAACGGATCGGCTGGTCGCAAATCTATCGCTATGGACGGGTACGCTCTATTCGCAAAACTGAGGATGGGCGCTATGCCATTGCCTATTCTTTGGGGCGGGGGAAACACGCCTTTTTGCTCGGGCGCTATGTGCATCTGGCGGTGGGCTATGCGGCAATTCAATTTTTGCCCGATTTACAAGAATATCGGGAACGCACGGGCGACTTTCGCACCGTAGTCAATGCCTACGAAGACCACAACTATGTCTATGAACAATTAGAAAAAGAAGGGGGCACGGTGCTCCTCAGGGGCAGGGGCATTGTTGCTTCCCGTATCGTGCAAAGAATCTACGAAGCCCGGCGCCACAATTCCCACATTAACATTTTGCACCTGATGCGATCGCCCAAACCCTACGGTAACCGCTACGGCAGAGCGCAAAGGCGGGTGGAAAATCACTACGAATTTCAACCCTTTAATTGGCCGAAAGCCTGTTGGGGCGGAGATTTACTATTTTTACTAGAGTCCGCCGACCCCCACACCAGACAAAGTTTACTCTCGGACTGGGGTGGCACCACCACTGCCTCCCGGTCCCACTGGCGCAGAATTGTGCAAGAAGGGCTGGCGCAGGGGTGGTACAACATTACTTTTGGCGAGGTGGAAACCGTAGAACAAGGTGCAGATGGGCGCACCATCACCTTTATTAAAGGCAAGGGGATCAAAGGCAAAATTCAACTGGAGGCGGATTTTATTATTGATGCCACAGGGTTAGATGCCAAAATTTTGACCAATCCCCTCTATGCTGACCTAGTAGAAACCTATAACCTGCCCATTAACTTTTTGGGCAGACTGACCGTTGCCAATGACTTCTCGATCGTGGGGATGGACAATCAACGGGGGAGAATGTTTGCGTCGGGGGCGGCTACCTTGGGCGGTCCCCACGCCGCTGTGGATAGCTTTTTGGGATTACAATTTGCCGCCTTGGCGATCGCAGATAGCCTGACTCGATCGGGCGCTCCCCACCTGCATAAAATTAACGGTCTGCGCTCTGTGATCCAGTGGCTCAAATGGGTCAGCAATAGCCCGCCTTAAGCCTCTAAAACCTACAGTAGAAGTCGTAATTATCTCGCAGAGAAAACAGATACCGAAATATGGGACTTCAACAGAGCAAACAATTTTTCCATTGTCCCTGAAGATGCAGACAATGTACAGGCAAACTACTCCCCTCCCAGAATACTTACACTGGATGGACTCCCCTCGGGGGCTAGGGGTGAGGGAAAAACTGCCAATTTGGGAGTGGGAAAGGAGTAGGTAATAGGCAGAAGGGAAAAATTAAGCTAGAATCGTATTCATCATGCCTAAAAAATTTTACAGTCCCACCCCCCATGACTAGACAAGTGTCGGATTTACGGGATATGGCTTTGGGTTTAGTCTCTACCCAGAGTTTTCCAGCGATCGTGGGTACGGCGGACATGATGCTCAAGTCTGCCAATGTCACTTTAGTCGGCTACGAAAAAATTGGCAGTGGACACTGCACGGCGGTAGTGAGGGGCAGTATATCTGATGTGCGCTTAGCGGTGGATGCGGGGGCGGCAACCGCCAGAGAATTTGGACAGGATTTAGCCATTACGATTATTCCCCGCCCTTACCCCAACTTGGATGCGGTACTGCCCATCAGTAAGCGTCTGCGCCAGTATGGGGGCGGTAGTCGGCTGAGTCGGTTGGCGATCGGGCTATTGGAAACAAGGGGTTTTCCAGCTATGGTGGGTGCGGCAGATGCCATGCTCAAGTCCGCCGAAGTGCATTTAGCGGGCTATGAAACTACGGGGGCAGGCTTTTGTACGGCAATTATTCGGGGAGCGGTGGCAGATGTGGCGGTGGCGATCGAGGCGGGTATGCACGAAGCCGATCGCATTGGTGAATTTCATGCCCTGATGATTGTGCCCCGTCCTTTAGAAGATTTAGAAGACACTTTACCGATCGCCGAATGCTGGCAAGAACCCGCACCTCAACCTGTGCGTCTGCCCCTGAACCTCAAAGAGCCAGAAAAGGTCTCCTTGCAGTCGGCAGAGGAGAAAGCGCTCCCCGCTCAAACTGTCTCTGAAGTTGTCTTCAAGCAAGGGGAAAAGACAGCGGAGGAAGTGAATACCCTCTAATAACATTGATGCCCTGAGGCGCTATAATTCCAGAGCTTGGAAAACCTGCGACTGCTGTTGTACTTGAATTTGTAACCGTTGACACACCAACTCACACAGTTCAAAGATGATGGGGTCATTGAGCCGATAATAAACGCTCACCCCTTGCGGATGCCGCTGAATAATCCCCGCCTGAGTTAAAATTTTCAGGTGTTTGGACACATTGGCAGAACCCAAGCCCGTTGCCTCAATGATTTCGGACACATTTTTCGTGCCATCCTTGAGGGCGCACAGAACCTGCAAGCGACTCACTTCAGACAAAACTTTGAAGTATTCCGCTACTTGACTGAGGGCAGTAATGGGTAACGATGACATAGGCACAAGTAATTTTATAGTGATTGCATTTTATGTTAACCCCTTTCCCATTAAATAATAGACTTATCGCATAAGTGTAAGCATAAGATTTATGGGTTGCACTGATGATGAGGCAGAATGTAAATTTAACTAACTTCTGTCTGTGCCACTCCCAACAAAATATCATTACTCAGTTCATTACTTCAGGGAGACTCTCATATGTTTCCATGATTTGGGAGTAGATTTGGCAATTTCTCAATGTTGAGCAATGCTTTTGACCAGAGAAGCGTCGTGTTCAGTTTATAGGTAAAGTATTACTTCCCTCGCCCTTTGGGAGAGGGGCTGGGGGTGAGGGAAAAACTACCAATTTAAGAGCGGGAAAGGAGTAAACTACTTCAGTATTTTTTATGCTTTACCGTTACCATGAGTTCTCGATCGATCCTATGGACGCAAGTGTGGGGTGTAGCTGGGGTACACGGGGCAATTTCCCTGTGCTGGGTGATTTATGGTCTATACATCCCTGAGCTTCTCGCAAGTTTGGATTTTCCCCCCGACATGGTGCCTCACTTGTTGGCGATCGAGAATTTGCTCTCAGCGGGCATTGAACCAGTGATGGGGGCAGTATCCGATCGGTGGCAGAGGTTAATCGGGACGAAAATGCCTGTAATTATGGCGGGGGCATTGTTGTCAGCAGGGCTATTTATCCTTGTGCCAGTTAGTTTAGTCCTTGGCATCGATCGACAAGCGTTTTTGGGCGTGGTAATTATCTGGGCAATGGCCATGGCAATTTTTCGTAGCCCCGTGTTGTCCCTGTTGGCTGGTTTGGCAATAGATACGGGTTTACCGCAAGCTATGGGGGTTTTGACACTGGTAGGTGGCGTGGTAAATGCCCTGCGGTTTGTGGTGGGCAAATTGATCCTGAGTTTGTCCGCCCCTGTCACCTTTGTAATTGGTTCGCTGGCCCTGCTGGGGGGAGTGATTACCCTCAAGGTGCTATTGGCAAAGCGCCCCTCTTTGGTATCGGAAGCATCGGGGCGACAAATTCCTGTGCCGTTTCTGCGCTTAGGCTTTCTGCTTCTGCTGGGGCTGTTGATGGGATGGGGCAGTAGAATCACTCTAGGCGAGGTGGTTCCCGCATCCCTACGCCTGCATTTGGCGGACATTAGCCTGCCCATGGGAGTAGTATTTCTGGTGATGGCTGGGGGGGCGATCGGTTCTGCCTATGCAATTACTTTCTGGAACCATCCCCAAAAAAATCATGGCACGGTGGCGATCGGGCTGTTGGTGGTGGTAGTCAGTTTGTGGCTAGTGACGGTTAATTGGGGCATGATTTGGAAATTTGCCATACTCCTGTGTTTGGCACTGGGGTTAGGTACAGCCACCAATGGGGTGATTCCCTTGGGATTAGAATTTTTGCCTGTGGGATGTGGTGGTTTAGCAATGGGGGTATATTTTGGCGGTACGGGGTTGGCGATCGCCCTATTTAATTGGTGGCTTGCCCCCCAAGCGGGCAGTTTAGATTTAGGAATTATGGCACTCATGGCACAGGGAGCATTGGCGATCGCAGGCATCAGTTGTATATTTACCAAGAGTTACAATCACTAATTGCCAGCGGCTCAGTTGACTAAAATTTTAGGCATTACCAAAAACCGCCGTAAAGCCCCTAGCTTTAGCTATGGGGATATAAGGCGCACGCTGTTTTATCCGTCCAAAAGTGCGATAAAATGAACCTATGATAGTGAGAGAAGCCAAGCTACTCAACGGG
>Ga0272446_1003991_pt1 | contig 17899 bp, 16 predicted proteins | sample YNPCB0061_FD_194587 | JGI IMG/M metagenome (GOLD analysis project Ga0272446, IMG submission 194587) | Hot spring microbial mat communities from Yellowstone National Park, WY, United States - YNP-CB-006-1 | ecosystem: Environmental > Aquatic > Thermal springs > Hot (42-90C) > Sediment | place... | reverse complement strand
GAGGACGACGCTTTCGTAGTAGCCGTCGCCCGTCCAGCGCGGAGAGACTGTTTGCAAAGTCACCTGATTTGACGCAAGGGCGCAGAGATGCAGAGAAACGCAGAGAAAGCGCCTTGGAAACTGCACTGTTGTCCCTCTGCGTCCCCGCGTCTACCAAGAAAGTCGAAACTTCTATTGCGTAGCGAAAGCTATTCGCAGCGCAAATCGCAGCTTTCTGTCCGGCAAGGTGGCGGCGAGCCGCCTGTTACACTCTGCGTCAAAAGCGACCTTACCAAACAGCCTCTGAGAATGGTGCATCCCGCAGCGCGCAGTTCCGCCGTCGTGCTGTCGACGCGCGCGCTGGAGCCCGGCGCAAAGGCGAGGTGCGCATAACCGGCGCCATGCGCAGCGCGAGCCGCCTGCAAGCCGACGATGGTCGTGATCTCCAGCCGTGCGCCGGCGTCCAAGCTGAGAAAGTAGGAGGCAAAGCCGCGGCGCTCGTTGACATATCTGGCGCTGGGAGTGGCGCCAAAGTGATCCAGGTAGAATACTTTCAGCCGTTCAAGGTCGTGCGTCCACCGCGCGGCGTGTTCAAGCTGCATGCGATGCAACGGCGCTCTCGCCCTCGAAGATGCGCAGGAACTCCTTGCGATCGAGCACTTCTTTTTCCAGCAACGCCTCCGCCACCTGAACGAGATGGTCGCGGCGGCGCTGGAGCACCTCGCGTGCGCGTTTGTAGGCTCGATCCACGATGCGCCGCACTTCGCGGTCGATCTTGCGCGCCACATCTTCGCTGTAGGAGCGCTGCTCGCCGATCTCCATCCCCATGAATGGATTGGATTCGCCAGGGTTCAACTGCATTGGGCCGATCACGTCGCTCATGCCAAAGCGGGTGACCATCGCCTTTGCCAGCTTGGTGACGCGCTCGAGGTCGTTGGCGGCGCTGGTCGAAGGCTCATTGAAGATCAGTTCTTCCGCCACACGCCCGGCAAGCAGACCGGCCAGTGTGTCCTCGTACTCAGCGCGACTGCGCAGGTTGCGGTCTTCTTCGGGCAAGGGCATGACATAGCCGAGCGCCTGCCCTCGGCTGACAATGGTGATCTTGCCGACGCCTTCCGTGTGCTCCAACTCCTCCATCACGATGGCGTGCCCCGCTTCGTGGTACGCCACCACGCGCCGGTCTTCGGCATCAAGGACGCGACTGCGCCGCGCAGGGCCAGCCATGACGCGTTCGATGGATTCAATGAACTCCGACATGCCGATCGTGCGTTTGTTGCGCCGCGCGGCCAGGATGGCGGCCTCGTTGACCAGGTTTTCGAGATCCGCACCCACCATGCCCGCGGTCTGCGCGGCAATCATGTCGAGGTCGACATCCGACGTCAACGGCTTGCCGCGTGCGTGCACCCTGAGAATCGCCTCACGCCCGCGCCGATCCGGCCGGTCTACAACCACTTTGCGGTCGAAGCGCCCTGGACGCATCAGCGCCGGGTCGAGGATATCGGGGCGGTTGGTCGCCGCAATGATGACAACGTTGGTGTCGGTGTCGAAGCCGTCCATCTCCACCAGAATCTGGTTGAGCGTCTGCTCGCGTTCGTCGTTGCCGCCGCCCATGCCGGCGCCGCGGTGCCGCCCGACGGCGTCGATTTCGTCGACGAAGATGATGCAGGGCGAATTCTTTTTGGCTTGTTCGAAGAGATCGCGCACGCGGCTGGCGCCGACGCCGACAAACATCTCCACGAACTCGGACCCAGAGCTGGCGAAGAAGGGGACGCCCGCTTCACCCGCTACGGCTTTCGCCAGCAATGTCTTGCCCGTGCCGGGCGAACCGACCATCAACACGCCTTTCGGGATGCGCGCACCGAGCGCCGCAAACTTCTGCGGCTCCTTGAGGAACTCCACAACTTCTTGCAATTCCTGTTTGGCTTCATCCGAACCGGCGACATCGGCGAAGGTGACGGTCGGGCGGTCGGCGCCTTCCATCTTACGGGCGCGACTGCGGCCAAATTGCATGGCGCGATTCTGCCCACCGCCTCCCGCCTGGCGCATGATGAAGATGAAGAAGGCGAAGACGAGCAACATCGGCAGCAGCATCATGAGCCAGCTAAAGATGGCGCTGCTATTGGGCGCGCTTTCCGCCTCAAAGGGCAACGCCTCGAACGTCTCCTGGCTCACCCCAAAGGCGCGCAACGTCTCCAACAGACTCTCGTCATTTTCTTTGCGGGTTTGCAGCTTCTCGCCTGTTTTCAGTTGCACATAGACGGTGTCGCCCTGAACCGTGATTGAGCGCACCTCGCCAGCGTTGACATAGCTTGCCAGCTGGTTCAATCCGACCAGGTTGCTGGCGTCGCCCGATGTAGTGAAGAGATAGCGCGAGCCGATCACCAACAGGATCGCCAGCACGATCCAGAACCATCCACGACTGAACCAATTGCCACCGTTTGCCCCAGCGGGCGGGCGATGATTGGGGTCGTTCGGGCGCTTGGATGCGGGTTTTTTGTCACTCATCTGATCTCAACTTCCTGTCACGGCAATTCAATCTGCCACAAAGACGGCAAATGGGAAATCGACCTCGCAACTCCCCATTCGCTCACACCAGGTTGATTCAATTTTCCTGCAACCAGCGCTTTATGTCGGTAAGTCGAGTTACTCATGCGCGCCGGCGGCAATCTTTCCGCGTCTGGCCTCAGAGTGCTTTCAACGCCCCCCGCAGATCGACGCCGACGCGATGGGTCTGTGCACGATGCAGCGGCGCCAGATCGGGCGAGACGCGCGGATGCGGGCGCGACGCCTCGTCGGGCTTATCGCTCAGACACAGAATCTGGCAATTGCGCGCTTTGAGCCATTGCGCTAACTGGTAAATCTCTTCGGTGATCGTGATTTCGTTTTCCAACAATTCCTGGACGCTGGCGCTGTCCGGCATGTTCCCCATGTGCTCCATCGTGCTGACGAATTCCTGGCGCCGGAAGCGCTTGAAAGGCGTCGGGTCGCCAATGCGCACACTGCCGTTGACAGCTTCGTGCACCTCACGCAACACCTCGCCTGCAGCGGGATTGATCATCATGCGGCTGTCCACCCAGCGGATGAACTGCTCGAAGCTGTCGAGGCTCTTGCTCTCCACTTCGCGCACCACCTCTTCCAGGCTGATCAGGCGGGTGTTGAGCACCATGCAAATATAGGCCAGATAGTCCTGATTGTCAGCAGTGAGCAGGTGATAGCGCGACCGGTTGAGTTCGTTGTAGTGTTGTTCGTAGAGCGCCTGGTCGAAATCCTCGCCAAGCACCGAGTCCATGGTGCGATAGATGCCAGCGAGGCGCGCGCGATCGATCACTTTGTCGTTGCGACCCTTGGCGCCAATCGCTGTCTTGTCGATGTCGATGATCACCGCCGTGCCGTCATCCAGCCGGAAACCCTGCGCCTTGAGCGCCGCCACCCAGTCGGCTACGCTGCTCCAGCGGTTGGCGATGTAGATCGTCTCCTGCTCGATGCGTGTCGCCGGTTCTTGATCCAGTCGTTCTGCGCCGATAAAGCAGGCGCCGCGCCAGCCGCTTTCATGGATGATATTGGCAAACGCCTGCCCGTCGTTGAAGAGCGTGTCGCCCAGAAAGAGCAACTCGCTGATCGGAGTGCGGACGCCACGCACCTGCTGAATCCGTTTGACAAACCAGACCGCGGCTTTAGCATAGTCGCGATCCTGTTTGCGCGGAATCTGCTCGCTGCGCAGTTCCATGTCGTAGAAGGCATGTTTGAGGCCAGGCACACGCTTGTCAAGCGGCTCCAGGTTACGGTAGATGACCCAGTCGTCACAGATGTCCGCCAGCGCTGCCCGCCCGAAATTCTCGTACATGGATTGTTTCTCCGCCTCCCAGGCAGCACCTGCAGATGGTAATAGCACGGCATTCCCTCCGTTCGGATTCCAACCTGACTTGATTGCCGCCGCAACACATGTGCAACGTAGTCAACCAACCCGGGCGGTCGCCGCGCACCTGCACGGCGACCGCCCTTTCAACACATTTTACGCAAAAGTTGCACTTTCTGCCAGAAGCGCAGGGGCTTGTCCGAAATAGCCCTGGGCGACCAGCAGTTCGGCGTTGAGCAGACTGCCGCCCGCCGCGCCGCGAATCGTGTTGTGCCCCAAGACCATGAACTTGTAATGCAGCAGCGGATCAGGGCGCAGCCGGCCGACGACCGTCGCCATTCCTGGCACGCTGCCCGCCATGCGGTCGAGGCGCGGCTGCGGGCGATCCTGGCGCTCGTCGTAGATGATGGCGGGCTGCGGTGCGCTGGGCAGCTTGAGTTGCTGCGCCAGCGGCCGGTACTCACGCCACGCCGCCACGATCTCTTCCTGGGTTGGCTTCGTCTCGAACTCCACGCTGACTGCCTCCAGGTGGCCGTTGCGCGTCGGCACGCGATTACAATGCGCGCTCACCACGAAGTCGGCGTAGCGGATGCCAGCGCCATCGAAGACGCCGAGCAATTTCTGCGGCTCCTTCTGCTCCATCTTCTCCTCCTCGCCGCTGATGTAGGGGATCACGTTGTCGAGGATGTCCATGCTGCTGACGCCTGGATAACCGGCGCCGCTGATTGCCTGCATGGTGACGACGAAGACCTTCTTCACGCCAAAGCGCACGTGCAGCGGGTGCAACGCCGAGACCAGGTGCGTGGTGCTGCAATTCGGGTTGGTCGTGATGCAACCGCTCCACCCGCGATTGCGCTTCTGAATCTCGATCAGCCCCAGGTGCTCTGGGTTGACTTCGGGGATCAGCAATGGCACGTCGGCGTCGTAGCGGTGATTGCGCGCATTGCTGCACACCACGTAGCCCGCCTCGGCAAAGTCCTCCTCGATCTCGCCCGCAGTCTCCGAAGGCAGGGCGCTGAAGACGATCTGACAATCCGGCCCCGGTTCGCACTCCTGGATGATGACGTCGCGCATCGACGCCGGCATGTCACCGCGCAGGTTCCAGCGGCAGGCATCGACGTAGCGCTTGCCTGCGCTGCGTTCCGAAGCAAAGAGCGCTGTGATCTCGAACCAGGGATGCCCCTGCAACATCTGCACAAAACGCTGACCGACGGCGCCCGTTGCGCCCAATACCCCAACTTTGATCTTTTCCATATCCGTTATCTCTCCCCGGTTATCTCTTCCCGGTTTGGGTCAGTGATTCAAAGCTAACTCAACGATGTCGCTCAACACACCGGCGGCGGTGGCATCGACGCCCGCGCCGCGCCCCTGCACGACAAGCGGCGTCGGCTGGCACCAGCGGGTGTGAAACTCCACCAGATTGTCGGCGCCGCGCAGGGCGCCCAGCGGGCTGTTGGCATCGACCGCCTGCGGGCCAACGCTGCATTTGCCATCCGCCACCGTAGCGACGTAACGCAGCACTTTGCCCTGGGCGGCTGCCTCCTCGACCAGGCTGCGGAAGTGCGCATCCAGCGACGGCAACGCGTCCATGAACTCCGCCACCGGGCATGCAGCCAGTTCGGCCGGGTGCAGCCCCGTAATGGCGACGTCCGCCAGCTCGAGGCGCCAGCCCAGGCCGCGCGCCAGGATCAGCGCCTTGCGCGCCACATCGACGCCGCCCAGGTCGTCGCGCGGGTCTGGCTCGGTGTAGCCCAGGCGGTGCGCCTCTCGCACGACCGCGCTGAATGGTTGTCCGGCTTGCAGCCCGCTCATCACGAAGCCTAACGTGCCGCTGAACGCGCCGGCGATGCGCGCCACCGGATCGCCACTGGCGAGCAGCCGGTTGAGCGTGCCGATCACCGGCAGCCCGGCGCCACAGGTTGTCTCCCAACGCGTGCGGCTGAACTGGCGCACGCTGCGCCCGGAGCCGGTAACGCCGGCTCTGGTGAGCCGGTCGTACACCTCCTGTTGAATGGTGAGGGGTTTCTTATTGGCGAGCACCGCGCGGTACCCTTGCGCCAGCGCGCCGATGAGCACAGGCGCAGTGGCCTCCGTTGCGGTGCAGTCGACAACGATCGCACCTGGCTTCCCGGCAATGTCGATCACGGCGGCCAGGTCTTGCTGCGGCCCTCCCTGGCTGTGATCGGCCAGCCGCCCTTTGTTCGCCTTGTAATCGACCAGGTCGAGCAGTGTGGCGTCGTCGAGGGCGTCCCGCAGGGTGACGACCGCGCCGTCACGGTCGCAGACAGCCAGAACCGGCAGTTCCAGGTCATACTCGGTTGCGTGATGCACCCGGTTCTGTACGATCTGCCGGATCAGGGCGCTGCCGACGCCGCCAATGCCCAGTAAGATAATCGGTGCTTGCTGCATAATCTGCTCCCAAAGAGCGTAAAACGAGTTGCAAAGAACAAATGACGCGGCTGGCGACTTATCCCCGCCCGACTTTCAGTTTTCCAGACAACGCTGCACGTGAACCCACGACAACCTCGACAAAATAAAAACAGCACTCGATTCTACCATGTGCGGTTGCAAAGCTGACAACCGGCTGGTCGATTTGCTGGTCTCTGGCACAGTCCGGCGTAAATAAGCCGCTGGTTGCGTGTTGCGTGCTGCGTGTTCCGTCTCGTTACGCAGCACGCAACACGAGCGCCGTTGGTTAGGAGTTACGCATTTAGCTCAACAACCTTCCTGGAAGCTGAGAGCTTCCAGGAAGGTGAGAGCTTCCAGGAAGGTGACACATTAAATCTGCGTAAGCCCAATTGGTTTATTGCAGCCCATGTGCACCAGTCGTGGGGAAGCTGCCACAAAGGATGGCTTTATCCCTTGTGCGCCCGCGCTTCGGTGGGAATATGCAACTCGAAGATGTCGTGGATCGCAAGTAGCGCCGGGGTCACGTCGGCGTCGATGACAACCAGGCTGATGTTAGCTTCGCTCGACCCCTGGGCGATGGCGATGACGTTGATCCCCACCTGCGAAACTGCCGTGAAGACGCGCGCCGCCAGCCCCGGCGTGCCGCGCATCCCACTGCCGACAACGGCCACGATATTGATGTGCGACATGCCGTGGATATCGTCAATGTAGTGGCGCTCCAACTCACGCTGAAATTCGCTGCGCAGCGCCGCGATCACTTCACCCGCGGAGGACTCCGGCACGACAAAACAGATGCTCTGTTCGCTGCTGCTCTGGCTGATCATGAGCACGTTGGCGCCCACGCGCGCCACCGCGCCAAAGGTGCGCGCGGCAATGCCGGGCACGCCCATCATGCCGCGCCCGGCAATGGTGATCAGGTTCATGTTGCGAATCGCTGTGATCGCCTTAACTGTGCCTCTGGCTTCTGCCTGCGTCTTTTCGACGATCAGCGTGCCGGGGTGACCTGGCTCGAAGGTGTTGAGCACGCGCACGGGAATCTTCTTTTCGATGGCGGGCGTAACCGTTTTCGGATGCAGCACTTTGGCGCCATAGTAAGCCAGCTCGGCGACTTCTTCGTAGCTCAGTTGTTTCAAGCTGCGCGCGTTGGGCACAATGCGCGGGTCGGCTGTCATCACACCGTTGACATCGGTCCAAATCTGGATTTCGTCGACATGGAGCGCAGCGCCGATGATCGCCGCACTGTAGTCCGAACCGCCGCGCCCCAGCGTCGTCGGCACACCATCCACCGTGGCGCCGATGAAGCCTGTCACCACCGGCACGACGCCGCTCTGCAACAGCGGCAAGAGCCGCTCCCGGCAGCGCGCACCGGTCAGGTCATCGATGGGCGCAGCGTTGCCGAAGGCGTTGTCGGTGACGATCAGCTCGGTGGCGTCGATGGCTTCGGCGCGCAGCCCGTTGGCGCGCAGCACCGTCGCCAGCAGCGGCGCCGCCATGCGTTCGCCCAGCCCGCTGACGACATCCAGGCCGCGCGCGGTCAGCTCTCCCAGCACGGCGATGCTGCTGCACAACCGGTCGAACTCTGCCAGCCGCTGTTCGAAGACGCGCGTCAACGCTGCGCGTTCGCTGCCATCCTCCACCAGTCGTCCGGCGACAACCTGATGCTTGAGAAGCAGGCTATCCTGCTGCGCCTCGTGGAAGCTCTCGTCCCCGCGCGCGGCGCGTTCCGCGGCTTCGATCAGCATGTTGGTCACGCCCGACATGGCGCTGGTCACGACGACGACGCCGGGTCTGTCGGTGGCCGCTTCACGCGCAACGGCGTTCTTCACAATCTGGGCGACCTGGGCGAAGGCATCAGCGCTGCCAACCGATGTACCGCCAAATTTCATGACAATCATGGTGGTCTCCTTAGCTTCTCGCAGTTTTCAGTGCATTGATTTCTACAAAAACAATCCCTCTTGCCATCAAGACAAGAGGGACACATCGGACGAAACTGATTTGCCGCCTCTCATCTCCCAGAATCGATCTGCCGGAATTGGCACCTTTACAAAGCGGCGTCAGCGCCGCCCGGTAAGGTTGCCGAGGTTTCACAGGGCCGGTCCCTCCACCTCTCTGGATAAGAGCGTAGCGATTCGATTAGCCTGCGACTATAGCAGGGGATGCAGCCGGTGTCAAAACCAGGGCGGCGCTGGCGGCAGATTTGGCGTCGTTGCTGTCATCGTGCGCCAGCCCGCTTGCTCCGTTAGCAGATCAGTCTCCCACCCCGGCGGGAACAGCGCCAGCTTTACTTCCAGCCGGGACTACTCCGGGCCGGGTTGGCGCCCAGCGGCGGATGACCGGCGAAGTGCACTGGCGGGCTGCACTCAGCGACAGTCTGGGCGGTCATGCAGCGTTTCCAGCCTGCGCCAGCGGCAGCCGCACGGTGACGCGAGTGCCCCGCCCGATTTCACTATCGACCTGAATTTCGGCGTGATGCAGGTCGCCAAGGTGTTTGACCAGCGCCATGCCCAACCCCACGCCGGGAATGGACTGCACGTTGGCGCCGCGGTGGAAGGGCTCGTAGAGGTGTTTAAGGGTGTGCGCTTCCACCAACTCAGCCAGGCGGTCATTCTGGTAAGCGTTTAATCAGCCGTATCGGGGCAACCGTCGCAGGTCATCGCCTCCGGCGTGACATGGCGCCACGTCACGCCGGAGGCGATGACCTACAACAAAAGTGATTTCGCCCCCAATATGAAATAGACCCCAACGCCGCCTGCGGTTTGCCGTCGGAGATGGTTTTCCACTATAATCAAGGACGCGTCATAAAATGTGGCGACTCTTGAAGCTGACGAGGGGAGGTGATAGTCATGAGCGTAGAACTTCGCCCGGGTGAATCCCAGGATAGCCTGCTGAAGCGTTTCCGCAAGGCAGTTGCTGAGGCGCGGATTCTGCCCATCGTCAGGCAAAAGCGCTGGTTTACATCGAAAAGCGAGATCCGGCGGATCAAGCGGCAGAAAGCAATTCGCAAGTCGCAGCGATTCGGCCGCCCGTAAGCAGGGGTGTTGTTGACCCGGCGCTGGCAATACGTTGCCGCGCCGGCTGTTGATCACGGATAGGGCAGGTACAAGTACACTAAATTGTTGGGAGCACATGCCAGAAGAAACGATTACCCTGGATGGTAAAATCGTGGACGCACTGCCCAATGCCATGTTCAAGGTCGAACTTGAAAATGGGCACACGGTGCTTGCCTATTTGTCGGGCAAGATGCGCAAGTATTATATCCGTGTCTTGTTGGGGGACCGCGTTAAGGTCGAGATGAGTCCATACGATTTGACGCGTGGACGCATTACATACCGCTACCGAAACTGAGGAAGTGGGGAAGCAAGCGGGCTGGGACCATCGTCTCAGCCCGCTTTTCTTTTTGCTTTGTGCAAATTGCTGTGTACGGATTGCGCTGCACGCAGCTATGCACCTGAGGCTGGCTCAGCCGGGCTGTTGCAGCGCCGCTCGAATGCTGCAATGGCGCGCTGGGCAAATTGTCGTTCGGCCTCGAAGGTGAGGCGTTGCACGGCTTCCGCCAGCGGCAGCCAGATCGGGGTGAATTGCGCCTCGTCCTTGCGATTGCGCGGGACGACACGCGGCGAGGCAAGCCGCATCAGAAAGTAGCGCTCGGTGCGCACGAAATCATCGCCCTGAAAGCTGAATTTGACCACCTGGCTGCCCAGGTCCTCCAGGATTTCCAGATCGGCGTAACCGCTCTCCTCAGTCGTTTCGCGCAGGGCAGTTTCAGCCGCGGTTTCTCCTGGATCGATATGCCCTTTAGGCAGACGCACCTCACGGCGTTGGGGGCGATCCAACAATAACATGCGCCCGGCATCGATAACGACGCCGCCCGCAGCGGCATATTGTCTAGACGCCATGGATGACCTCCCCCTCCTCAACAGCGATAAAGAGTTGGCCCGCAAGTTCGCTGCCCAGCATCTGCGTCAGCGTCTGAGCGGCGTCGCCGTTGTCATGCCACAGCGCAAGCGTGACGGGGCCGTTGAAAGGTGCAGCATCGACCAGCCTCACCTTGCACCCAGGCTCCAACTGCAACTGCGCCAGATAGCGCAGGACGCGCGCGTCGCTGCTGCCCACGCGGCGCAGCACGCCGCTCTGTCCCGGCGTTAGCGCAGTCACAGCGACCAACTCTTCGTGGGGCATGGCGCCATCTTTGCGCGGGATCGGATCACCATGCGGGCAGTGCGTCGGATAGCCGCACAGTCGATCCATGCGATCTTCGAAGGCGGCGCTGATTGCGTGCTCCAGGCGATGCGCTTCCGCATCGACCTGATCCCAGGTGAAGCCCATCACCTTCACCAGAAAGACCTCCAGCAGGCGATGGCGACGCACCAGTTGCAGCGCAGCCAGTTCGCCCTGCTCGGTGAGCGTGATGCCATCGGCGTTGGAGCGATCGACGAAGCCCGACTCTTCGAGCCGTTTCAGCATGCTGGAGGCCGCCGCTGGCGAGACGTGCATCTTCTCGGCAAGCGCCGAGGTCGTCACTTTGTTCGCCGTGCGTGCTCGCGCTCCACCCAGCTTATAAATGGCAGCCAGATAGTCCAGCATGCCATCAGTCGTGATCCCACAGAACGTTTGCATCGAATTTTTCTCATATTGCTTAGAATTATTATTGGCAAGATTATATGGGTGGCATTGCGGCTTTGTCAATCTTGCCAGCGTACATGATACAATCTCAACTTATGGAGGCGACAGAACATCCCGCAACGACACCGCAGGAACCGGCGTGCGACTCGACAGGTCTGCCGCTGTTGGTGGCAGGATGCCAGCAATTGGGTATTCCGCTATCGGCAGCAGCGATCGCTGCGTTCGAGCGTTACTACCAGGAGTTGGTGACGTGGAACCAGCGCCTGAACCTGACAGCGATCGTGGCGTATGACGAGGTGCAGACAAAGCATTTTCTGGACTCACTGGTGAGCTTGCCGCTGTTGGCGGAGGAACTCGGCGCGCCCTTGCCGCTGCCGGCTTTGCGCCTGCTGGATGTAGGCACTGGCGCAGGTTTCCCTGGCATCCCACTGAGGCTTGCGACGCCAGCGTTGCAGTTGACGCTGATGGATGGCACCCAGAAGAAGATCACGTTCCTGGAGCATCTGATTCACACACTGGAGTTGTCGGCCACGACTCTGGTGCACGGTCGCGCCGAGGAGTTGGGGCGCACCGCCGCCCACCGTGCTCAATACGACATCGTGACGGCGCGCGCCGTGGCGCCGTTGGCAACCCTGGTTGAATATGTCCTGCCGCTGGTGCGTTTGGGCGGGTTGGCAGTGATCTACAAAGGTCCTTCCGCACCTGAGGAGTTCATGGAAGCGCGGCGCGCCATCAAGGTGATGGGTGGCGAGACGGTGCGCCTGGCGCCAGTCGCTGTGCCATTTCTTGCGGAGCGGCGATTTATTCTGCTGGTGAAGAAGATTGCGGCGACCCCGGCCCAATATCCGCGTGGTCAGGGGTTGGCGCGCAAACGTCCGCTGGTCTGACACAGCGTCCGCTCAGGCGCCGTCGATGCAACCTTTGCGGAGATAGAAGGTCATGTGTTGGAAGTGGATCACCGGGTCGATGTATTCGACGCGCACGTGGGGCGGCGCCGTCAACGTGAGAGGGGCATAGCAGAGAATGCTCTGGATGCCGGCTTCGATGACCTCGTCGGCAACGCGTTGCGCCGCTGCGGCTGGCACGGCGATCACGGCGATCTGGCAGCGATAGTGCGCCACTACGTCCGGCAACATCTGCATCGCCTGCACTTCAACGCCGCCAATCTGCGCCCCAATCTTTGCCGGATCATTGTCGAAGACGGCGACGATCCGAAAGCCGCGATCCTCAAAGCCACTGTAGCTTGCCAATGCGTGACCGAGATAGCCAGCGCCGATCAGAATGACCGGCCACACGCAGTCCACCTTGAGAATCTTTTCCAACTGATTGCAGAGAAAGCCGACGTTGTACCCCGTGCCCTGTTTGCCGAATTCGCCAAAATGGCTCAGATCTTTGCGAATCTGCGCCGAGCTGATGCCAAGCAGTTGTCCCAGTTCCTGACTGGACGTGACCTCCGCGCCCTGCGCGCGCAGCAGGCGCAACGTGCGCAGATAGATTGGCAGACGGCTGATGACAATATCTGGGATTTCGTCTAGCACAGGTGTTGCAAGGCTCATGCGGCGTCGGCCTGATTTCCACTCCTGCAATAGGGTGAATGCGTGATATTGCTCATTTTATCACAAACGCGTGGCGCGCGCCAACACCTGTGAGTCTATGTGTCCATTTCATATTTGGGGCGAGTTGTAGGTCATCGCCTCTGGCGTGACGCTCCCCGTGTCAGCCAGAGGCGATGACCTACGGCTTCTTCACGCGGTGCTCCAATCCCGGCATGATCATGCGCTCGTCGGCGTCCCAGTCAGGGAGCGCAATAGGAATATTGCCATCGTGACGGTCAAAAAGTCGATTGAGGATCAGCACGATGCTGGAGAGGAAGACCGCACTGCCGCCCACCCACAATAGCCCACCGCCCAGCGCCTGATCGTCGGCAATCGAGAGAGGCAGTAGCCGTCCTGACGCAGCGAGCGTCGTTATGTAATGAGGATAGATCGGGTTGGTGGAGAAGGCGATGGGCACGGCGACCGACATGCTCGCCAGCTCGATGAAGAGCAGCGCAATTGCACCCAGCCACGGCGACAGTTCGCTGTGCAGGCGCGGACCGGTGCCGATCAGATGCCACCAGACCAGCATCGCCGCCAGGCCAAGCAGCAGCAGCGAAGTCGTGTGCACCAGCGCATTGCTCAGCAGCCAGGAGGCAACCCGCACGTCGTACCAGGTCACAAAGAGGGTGATAAAGAGCATGATCGCCAGCCACGGACGGGTGGCGCGATGCACGGTGCGGCGCAGCGGGCTGCGGCTGCGCACCCAACGACTGATCGCCCGCCGCGTTGGCGCGGACAGGCCCCACACTGCAATGTCGAAGGTGCAGCTTAGAAAGAAGGCGGGTACGGCAAAGAGGCAGAGAAAGACATACTGCGCCACGCGGATGAAGAGATATTCCTGATTGAGCCAGTTCAGCGGCGACAGAAAGACCGCCGCCGTTAACAGCACGGCGAAGAAGAAGATCACCAGTCGCGGCCAACTGGCGAACGTCGCCCCACGCCGGTGCAGCCGCATCCAGCCGCGTAGATACAGCAGCGTCACGCCGATCAGCACTATGCCCACGCCTAACGACAGCAGATTCATCTGGCTTCATCCTGCAATGAATGGCAAATATCGTCGCTCGCCGACTTCCAGAAAGATGGCTGTCGGGACACCCCACCCGCCGTCTGCATCCTGCGCCTCCACCAGCAGCAGATAACGCCCGCTGCTCCACCCCGTTGTATCGATGACGGCAAACGCCTGTTCCGCCACAGCGTCGAAAGCGCCATCGACTGGCGCCAGCGGATAGGTCAGCGCGCCTGTCATCCAGCTGGGCTGGTTGATGGTGTAGCGCACCGCCTGGATCGTCTGCACTGGCTCGTTGCCATAGCCGCCGGAGTAGAAGCGGCTGTCGTCCGCCGTGACCGTCAACGTGACGGACTGACCGCTGGCGACCACACTGGCGGGCGCCAGCATCGGGTCGATGACCTCGGGGCCGGCTGGGGCCAGATAGGGGCGCGCAGCCGCCTTCGCGGCATAAGTCAGGCTTGCCAGCGTTGGCGTGAGGACAGTTCCTTCGAAGGTGGCGCAGGCCTGGAAGAAGCTGGTGCCCAGTTCGAAGGTATAGGCCGCAATGCCCAACTCACCGTAGGCGAAATCATCGGTCGTGCCGTCAGTGGGGTAGATGCAGTCGTCGGCGCCGGATTGACAGACTGGGTACTGAGTGTAGAAGCCGAACTTGCGCGCCAGCGTCTGCAATGCGGCCGCGTTCGGCGCTGGCGTTGACGTCCAGCCCCAGGGAAAGAGAATCTTGGGGTAATAACTGTGCAGCGAGATCATCAACCCCGGTGTGTCGGCGGGCGCAGCGTCGGTGTCCAGCGCGCCGCGCGCATCAGGAAAGATCGCGCGCATGTAACCCTCCAGCGCCTGGACTTCAGGTTCAGAGGCAGGCGCTGCGCCGCGGTAGGTTACATCGCAGGCGTAGTTGCTAGAGCATTTGGAACCATTGCACTGCGCCCACTTGAAGCTGCTGTTGCGGTTGAGATCGACGCCATAGCCATACCCCTGCTCCAGATACTCATAAGGGCACAAGGGCACAACATTCTTACGCCAGAGTCGCCTTGCTTCCGCCTGCTTGCGGCCATCAGGATTCGCCTGGGGCACGACGTGAATCTCGGTGTAATCGAGCAGCCAGGTGGCGTCCGCGTCGCGGCCATAGCTGCGCACGAGATGTTCGGCAAAGCGCATGGCGCTCTCAGCGGTGGTGTATTCGCGCGCGTGGATGGCAGCCATCAGGAAAAAGATGGGCTTCGTGCCTGTGATCGCCTGGTTGGTGAGCACGATGCCGGGAATGGTGTAGCCGGCGCTTCCGCCTGAGTTCACCCATGTCCAGCTCTGCCCCAATGTGACCTGACGCACGAGCGTCGGATAATCGGCGGCGAGTTGCGCCATAGCGGCGAAGGTTTCCTCAACGGTGCGATAGCAGCCATAGCCGGGAATGCCGCCCTGATTCTGCGCTGCGCTGGCGGCGCGTTGTGCGGCGTAGATTTCATCGGTCGCAGCCTGGTCGATGTACACGCGGCGGCTCTGCGCCTGCACCTGACGCAACTGCGCCGCAGTCAGCCAGACCGTCGCCTCACGTGCACGATGATCGACGCTCCACACGTCGTAATAAGCCGCCAGCCGCTGTAAATCCGCTGGATCGGCAAAGGAAAGCCGGGCGACGACGCCATCCTGTGGCGCAGGCGGCGGCGTCTGCGCGTGCAATGCCGCCGGCAACGCCAGCAGCAGGAACATCAGGAAGCCGCCGCCGCCCAGTCGGCGCAGCCATGCGTGCATCGCTATCTCCCGAAGCCAAAATCGACGGCGCTGAGAAAGACCGGAATCAGCAGCGCGCCGCCGATCAAAATTGCTGCGATCTCGATGTAGACCCATCCCTGCGCGGCGCGTAGCCACTGCCGCGCCCAGGTGTTGGGCGCCCGATGGCGCGCCTGATAATCGTAGCGCACCAGATACATTTCCTGCTCGCGCACTGGCTCCAACGGTTGGATGTCCCACCCGGCGTGCTGGAAAAGACGCGGCGCCGTCGTCACCAGCCGATGCGCCAGCCAGCCCAGGGGCAACACCACCGCGAACAGAAAGATCGCAGCGCCGAGCACGACATCGAACCAATACCAGGGCGCCGGGCTGTAGTGCGCAAAGAGATCGACCCACGCCCACAGAATAAAGATCAAGAAAGGTGAAGCAAGCAGCCACATGCCCAGGGCGCCCGGCGTTGCTTCCAACAAGTCGGCAGGAACGGTTCTGCGTTCAATCTTTGCTGCGCTCACGAACACTCCTCGTACGCGACGTGAATCTTTCGTCTCCAATGAGACAAGCGTGATTTGAACCTGGAGATTACTCCGTTTCTTCCTTGTTTGCCGTCATTTCTCTCACTTTTTCCAGATCGCCTCTCCAGTCAGGAATCGTTGCGCGGTGACGCCAGCGCCACGCCAGCCCGACCGGATAGCCCGCCATCTTCGCCAGGTCACCGGTTACGCGGATTACAGGGACAAGCGCGGCGGCGGCCAGCCATTGCCCCGGCGAGAGCGCAGCGCCGAGCACGCGCAGCCGTTGCCAGGGACGCCGGCAGTAGAGCGCAACGCCCGCCAGCAACCCCAGCCAGCCCAACCAGCGCGCAAAGAAACCAAACCAGGCGTGACCAAGCAACAACGGCAGCGCCACAAAATAGGTGGCGAACCGGATGGCGTGCCGCTTACGCCAGAGATCGGCCTTGCCATCGCCGCGCGCATACCGGTAGTACTGTGTCCAGAAGCTACGCAGCGAGGTGCGCGGGCGGAAATAGACCAGCGCCTCCGGCGCCCAGGCAAAGCCTGTCGAGCGCTCTGGCGTCTGCGCATTGATGGCGAAATCAAAGAGCAGGTCCTCGCAGTAATCCAGCCACTCAGGATAGCCGTTGGCGCGCGTCCACGCGGCTTTGGTGAAGGCGACCGAGCGGCTGCTGGGCAGGAAACGCTCCGGATCGATGTCGTCATGCAGCGGCAGGACTGTGGCCGCCATCGCAACTTGAAAGACGCCCTCCGCGTCGGGGAGAAAGAAGCCGGCCACCGCACGCGTCTCCGGATCGCGCGTCCACGGTGCGACCAACTTCTCCAGCCAGGTTGGCGTTAGCCGCACGCCAGCATCGGTGACGGCGATGATCGGGCCTGGCGCCGCAGCGATGGCGAGATTGCGCCCGCGGCTGATGTTGGCGCCGGGGGCGTCGATCACGCGCAGATTGGGCAGGCGCTCGGGGTGGCGGGCGGCATAGGCGCGGATGGCGGCGGCGGTGCCGTCTGTGCTGCCGCCGTCGCAGATCACCACCGCGTCGGGGCGGCGCGTCTGCGCGGCGAGCGAATCCAACAGTCGTTCGATGCTGGCGCGTTCGTTGAACACTGTGGCAATCACGGAAACATGCATGTCGCCATTGTGCCGCAAAAGGGGCGGCATTGGCAATCACGTCACCACCGTCGCGAGTTATGCGTGAGGCGTGACGCCTGAATTGTTAACCTGGCGAGCGATAGCTATGATAGAATTGCCCTATCAGACAGGTGAAGGTGTGACGCTGATGCTTGCTGACCCGCATTGGATTGCATCGCTGTCACCTTCGGTCCTGGTTGTACGCGGAAAGGAACATCCACCTCATGCCAGAGCGCGTCTACGTCGCGCTTGACCTGGAAACGACCGGCCTGGACGCCAGCCAGGATGCGATCATCGAGATCGGCGCCGTCAAATTCACCGCCGACCACGTAATTGAGCGCTTTGCTACGCTGGTTAACCCGCAGCGACCGATTCCAGCGCGCATCACCCAGATCACCAATATTCGCGATGCTGATGTGGCCGGCGCGCCGACGCTCGATCGCGTGCTGCCGGAACTGCGCGCCTTTGTCGGCGCCGACGTAAGCGCGCTGATTGCGCACAACGCCGCCTTCGACCTCGGCTTTCTGCGCGCAGCCGGCGCCCACTTTCAGCGCCCTGCCTACGACACCGTCGAGCTGGCCATGATCCTGCTGCCGGGCGCAGCCAGCTACAGTCTGGGAGAGTTGTGCTTGCGCCTGGATATTCCTCTGGTCGATGCACATCGCGCGCTGGATGACGCCGAAGCAACCGGCCACCTCTTCCGCCTGCTTTACCGGCGGTTGCACGATCTGCCAGCGCCGATTCTGCGCCTGATTGCCGAGAGCGCCGAAGGCAGCGCCTGGTCGCTGGCATCGTTGTTTGCCGAGGGCGCCGCACAGGCAGGCGCTCGTCCCAATTCGGGGTGGATTGCCCCGCCAACCGTGTTCGATGTTGCGACGGATGCTGCGACTGGCGCAGCAGAGGACGACCACCACCCGGTCATCATCTCGCCCCAACTCGTCGAAGAGTTTTTCGCTGAAGGCGGCCCGCTGCAAGCCATGTTCGGCGCCGCCTTTGAGCGCCGCTCTGGTCAGGTGGCGATGGCGCGGCAGGTGACGGAAGCCTTCAACCAGGGCG
>Ga0272446_1003990_pt1 | contig 17900 bp, 17 predicted proteins | sample YNPCB0061_FD_194587 | JGI IMG/M metagenome (GOLD analysis project Ga0272446, IMG submission 194587) | Hot spring microbial mat communities from Yellowstone National Park, WY, United States - YNP-CB-006-1 | ecosystem: Environmental > Aquatic > Thermal springs > Hot (42-90C) > Sediment | place... | reverse complement strand
CTGTCTCGCGCGCCGCTCGGTCGCGATCGTCGGAGCCCGTAACGCCTCCGCCGCAGCGCTCGTCATCGCCGAGAAGCTCGCCCACGACCTCGCCAAGGCAGGGCTCGCGGTCGTCTCGGGGCTTGCACGGGGGGTTGACGCGGCAGCGCACGAGGGGGCGCTCGCAGCCGGCGGGGTCACGGTCGCCGCCGTCGCGGGCGGGCTCGACCGGCCTTACCCGAGGCAGAACGCCGCGCTTCAGGAGCGGATCGCCGCGACCGGCGCGGTGGTGGCCGAGGCGCCGCTCGGCACCGCCGCCATCGGCAGGCTCTTCCCGCGCCGCAACCGGATCATCGCCGGGCTCGGGCTTGGGGTGGTGGTCGTCGAGGCGGTCCTGAAATCGGGCAGCCTGCTCACCGCCCGGCTCGCGCTCGAGGCTGGGCGGGAGCTCTTCGCGGTGCCCGGCTCTCCGCTCGACCCGCGCACGCGCGGCTCGAACGACCTTCTTCGCCAGGGGGCGACGCTTGTCGAGCAGGCCGAGGACGTGCTCGCCGCTCTCCCCGCCGGGCTGCCCTCCCCGCCGCAGCGGCGCGGCGCCCTGCGGCCGGCGGCGGAAGCGGCCGAGGAGGAGGCGGGCGAGGCCGCGGAGGACGAGACGGATACGCACGAGGCGGGGGCTGACGAGACGGTGGCTGAGGGCGACGACGAGGTCGCCCGCGCACGCCGCCATCTCGCCGCCCTGCTCTCGCCAGCTCCCGTCTCGGTTGACGAAGTGCTCCGCCGCTGCCCATGTAGCGCTGCTGCGGTCAATGCCGCCCTCGCCGATCTCGATCTCGAGGGCAGGCTCGACCGCCTGCCGGGAAACCGCGTGGCGCTCCGGCGCGCGTGATTCGTCCGCCCGCCGGCAGGGCGCGAGGAAGAGACCCAGATGGACGTCGTTGTCGTCGAGTCACCGGCCAAGGCCAAGACGATCAACAATTATCTCGGGCGCGACTTCACCGTGCTCGCCTCCTACGGCCATGTCCGCGACCTGCCCGCGAAGGACGGCTCGGTTCGCCCCGAGGAAGGCTTCGCGATGGACTGGGAGGCCGATGAGCGGGGCGAGAAGCAGCTCCGCGCGATCGCCGCGGCGCTGAAGGGGGCGCGGCGCCTCTTCCTCGCCACCGACCCTGACCGCGAGGGCGAGGCGATCTCCTGGCACGTCAAGGAGATGCTCGAACAGCGCCGGGCGCTCCACGGCGTCGAGGTGCGCCGGATCACCTTCAACGAGATCACCAAGCGCGCCGTCAGGGCGGCGCTCGACCAGCCGCGCGACCTCGACCCCGACCTGATCGACGCCTACCTGGCCCGGCGTGCGCTCGATTACCTGTTCGGCTTCACCCTCTCGCCCGTGCTCTGGCGCAAGCTGCCGGGCAGCCGCAGCGCCGGGCGGGTGCAGTCGGTCGCGCTTCGGCTGATCTGCGAGCGCGAGGCGGAGATCGAGGCCTTCCGCCCCCGCGAGTACTGGACGGTCGAGGGCGCGTTCCTGACCGAGGCCGGGGCACCCTTCACCGCGCGGCTCGTGAGCCTGGACGGCAAGAAGCTCGGCCAGTTCGACCTGTCCGACGAACAGGCCGCGATCGAAGCGGTCAGGCGCGCCGAAGCCGCGCGCTGGCGAATCGCTTCCGTCGAGAAGAAGCGGGTGCGTCGCAACCCGCCCGCCCCCTTCACCACCTCGACCCTGCAGCAGGAGGCGGCGCGGAAGCTCGGCTTCTCCGCCACGCGCACCATGCGCACGGCGCAAGCGCTCTACGAAGGTGTCGAGATCGGCGGCGAGACCGTTGGTCTCATTACATATATGCGGACCGATGGCGTGCAGATGGCAGCCGAGGCCATCGCCGCCATCCGTGCCCATGTCGCCGGCTCGGCAGGCAGCGCCTACCTCCCCGACCAGCCGAGGATCTATCAGTCGCGCGCCAAGAACGCGCAGGAAGCCCATGAGGCGATCCGCCCCACCGATGTGACGCGCACCCCCGAGGACGTGGCCCACGCCCTGTCGGAGGACCAGCGCAGGCTCTACGAGCTCGTCTGGAAGCGCGCGGTCGCAAGCCAGATGGCCTCCGCCGAGCTCGACCAGACCACCGTCGAGATCGCCTCCGCCGACGGCGCGATCGGGTTCCGCGCAACCGGTTCGGTGATCGCCTTCGACGGGTTCCTGAGGCTCTACCGCGAGGACCGCGACGACACCCCCGCCCCGGGCGCCGAGGGCGAGGACGAGGAAGGGCGGCTCCTGCCGGCGATGGCAAAGGGCGAGCAGCCGACGCTCACGGCGGTGACGCCGACGCAGCACTTCACCCAGCCGCCGCCGCGCTACTCGGAGGCCTCGCTCGTGAAGAAGCTCGAGGAGCTCGGCATCGGCAGGCCGTCGACCTACGCCTCGATCCTGCAGGTGCTGCAGGACCGGCAGTATGTCCGACTCGAAGGGCGGCGCTTCGTGCCGGAGGACCGGGGAAGGCTCGTCACCGCCTTCCTCGTCGGCTTCTTCGAGCACTACGTCGCCTACGACTTCACCGCCGCGCTTGAGGAGCAGCTCGACGACGTCTCGGGCGGGCGGGCTGCCTGGCGCGAGGTGCTCGGTGCGTTCTGGCGCGACTTCGTCCGCGCCGTCGAGGGCACGAAGGAGCTCAGGATCAGCGACGTCACCGAAGCGCTCGACCGTGACCTCGGCCCCCATCTCTTCCCCGACCGCGGCGACGGCACCGACCCGCGCGCTTGCCCGCGCTGCGGCTCCGGACGGCTGGGCCTTAGGATCGGCGGCAACACCGGCGCCTTCATCGGCTGCTCGAACTACCCCGAGTGCCGCTACACCCGCAATGTCGGCGGCGACCAGGGCCAGGGTGCCGAGGACGTCCGCGTGCTCGGCCGCCACCCAGAGACCGGCGAGGAGGTCACGCTCCGCCCCGGCCCCTATGGCCTCTATGTGCAGCTCGGCGAGGCGCCCGCGCCCGACCCGGAGGCGCCGAAGCCGAAGAAGGGGGCGAGGAAGGCCGCCGCGCCGAAGCCCAAGCGCGCCTCTCTGCCCAAGGGGATGGACCCTGCCTCGGTCACGCTCGAGACCGCGCTTGGCCTTCTCTCCCTGCCCCGGCTCGTCGGCATCCACCCCGAGAGGCAGGAGCCGATCTATGCCGGGATCGGCCAGTTCGGGCCCTACGTGAAGCTCGGGCCGGTCTATGCCTCGCTTGACCGCGATGACGACGTGCTCTCGGTCGGCCTCAACCGAGCGGTGGTGCTGCTGGCCAAGAAGCTCGACAGCGTGAAGGCGCTCGGGCAGCACCCCAAGGGCGGCGAGGTGACGCTGCGCCGCGGCCGCTTCGGCCCCTATGTCCAGCATGGCACGACGGTGGCCAACCTCCCGCGCGGGCTCGCGGCGGAGGCGGTGACGCTCGAAGGCGCGCTTGCACTGCTCGCGGAGAAGGGCAAGCCGCTCGGCCCGCGCGGTCGCGCCAAGGGCAGCGCTGCGCGGCCTTCGGTGGGCAAGCCGGCGCCGAAGGCCGCCGCAGCGACGGCCCCGACGCCGGCTGCGAAGCCGGCTGCGAAAGGCCGGGTGCGGCGCGGCGCCAAGCCCGCGGCGGCAAAGCGCGCGGCACCGCGCCGCACCGCCTCGGCCTGAGAACGCCTCTCGCAAGCGCAGTGCGTTTCGCGCACACTGGGCGCCGGCGCCGTATGCCTGATCGGCCAACAGCGAGCTGCCGTGCCCCGCTCCGTGCTCCCCGTCGTCGCTCTCGCGGGCTTCTGCCTGGTCGCGCCCCTGTGCCCTGCGGCCGGAGCGGCAGCCTCCGACGAGGCGGTGCTCGCCGCAGCGCTCGCCGCGCTCGAGGCGCGCCATGTCGACCCGCAGCCGCCGGCGCAGCGGCTTCTCGCGGCTCTGAGGGGGCTGCGCGGCGCTGACCCGGCCCTTTCGGTCTCGCTCTCCTCGGGGCGGATCGAGCTCGGCTTCGGCGCCGGGCAGCGTTCCCTCGTCCCCGCCCCAGCCGAGGGCGATGCCGCCGCCTGGGCCCGCGCCGGGGCGCTTGCGATCGAGGCGGCTGCCTCCGGCTCGGCGCGGCTGCGCGCGCTCTCCCCGGCACGACGGCGCGCGCTGGTGCTCGAGGAGATGGCCTCGGGGCTCGACCCGTTCACACGCTGGGTGCCTGCCACCGAGGCGGCGCTGCAGCGCAGGGCGCGGACCGGCGTCGGCTCGACGGGGCTGACGCTCGAGCCCGCCGGAGCCTCGGCGCGGATCGCCAAGGTGGAGCCCGAGAGCCCGGCCTGGCGCAGCGGCCTCGCGCCCGGGGACCGCGTGCTTGCGATCGACGGCGCGACGACGCGCGGCCTCGCGGCGGAGGACCTCTCCCGCCTGCTTGCCGGCGAGGCGGGTGCCGCAGTGACGCTCACGGTCGCGCGTCGCGGCGGCGCTGCGCGCACGGTCGTGCTCGTGCGCGCCGCCGTGCTGCCGGAGACGGCCCGACTCGGCTGGAGCGGCCGCGTTCCGGTGCTGAGCGTTTCCGCCTTCGCCGCTGACACCGACCAGGCCACCGCCCGGCTGGTCGCCGGGCTTGCCGCGCGCCAGCCGGCGCCGGAAGCGATCCTGCTCGACCTGCGTGGCAACCGGGGCGGGCTCCTGCCGGTCGCGGTCGGCGTCGCCGACGTGTTCCTCGCCGCGGGCGAAGTGGTGCATGCGCGCGGCCGCCACCCCGACGCCTCGCGCACCTATCTCGCCGGCGGCGCCGATCTCGCCGAGGGGATCAGACTGGCCGTTCTGGTTGACGGCGCCACGGCGTCGGCGGCGGAGGCGGTGGCGGCGGCGCTGCAGGACCAGGGCCGCGCGGTGATCGTGGGCTCTGCGACGCGCGGCAAGGGGCTCGTGCAGCGCGTTACGCCGCTGCCGGACGGGAGCGAACTGCACATCAGCTGGGCGCGGCTGTTGCGCGCTGGCGGCCAGCCGATCCAGAAGGCCGGAATCGTGCCAGACCTCTGCACGAGCCGAGGTGCGGAGGAGGCGCGCGCCCAGGTGCGCCGGCTGCTCGCGGCGGCGATCGACACGTGGCGCGCGGCGGAGGAGGACCGCGTGGGCTGCCCGCCGGCCGAGGGCTCCGCGCTTGACATCGAGGCGGCCCTGTGGCTTTTCCGCTCGGCCCCCGTTCCGACCGCGGGCGAGGCCGGCGTCGTGCCCGCCCGCTAGAGCGATTATGACGGCGCCACAGCCGGGCGGGGTACTGAGGGTCGGAAGGCCATGGCGAAGTCGAACACAGTGCTGATCAAGCTCGTGAGCACCGCTGACACGGGCTATTACTATGTGACGAAGAAGAACGCGCGTTCGACTACGGGCAAGCTCGAGCTCAAGAAGTATGACCCGGTTGCGCGCAAGCACGTCGTCTTCCGCGAGGCCAAGATTAAGTGAGCAGCGGCGGGCAATCCGGTCGGCAAGGCTTCCGAAGCGCAGCGTCGCCTGTGGCCGACAGACCCGCTGAGCGCCTGGAACAGCAGCGGCAACGGGTCCGCTTTCGTGCTCCAAAAGGCGCCTCGTCGTGATGGGTTTTTTGGCTGACCCGCGCCCTGCGAATGGCGATGCATCGCTCGATCAGCGTCGGGTCGATCAGAACGACCTGGAGTAGAGGCTTCAGCGGGCGAGTGCGGGCCTCAATCGCCAGCTGGAACGAATCGCCGAGGTGATTGATCGAGCGCTGATGGCCCGCCTCTCTTGGCCGCCGCGTGCACCGTGGGGGCGGCCCGGCGATCGGCCGCTGGCGCGGTGGTAGCAGCGCTCCGATCCCGGCCTTGATCAGGCCCGGCCAGCGCCGTCGGTCACGACGCACAGGATCTTCTGGACGTGGTCGGCGCGATGCTCTTTGGAGTGGCTCTGTCGCCCGCGCGTCTCCCCGCTTTGGCCGTGGAAATGCGGCGAGGTGGTATCGGGAAAGACGACGGAGAACTCACTGGTGACGTCGCGGCGGTGGGCGAACTGAGCCTCGTCGATCCGGTCCTTGACACAGCGGGCGGCGAAAGGGGGCTGCGTCGGGCTGTACCGGGGGTTCCTCGTCGAGCCATGCCATGGCGCGGTGACGCGGTTCACGGTGAGACCGGCCGCGGCCGATACGTCCGCAGTCCTCGAGCCGCTTCTCGCAGGCGCGGGCGGACGGCGCGGCTCTCCCCAGCGAATCACGGTGGAGGAAGCGCGCTTAGCGCAGAAGCAAGAGCCGCACGCGGCCACGCCTCGGCACGGCAAGCACGGCGTTCTGCCGCGATGAGCGCCCCCAGGCCCCGGCCTCGCCCGCTGTGCGGAGCGCGACAAGGAGGCTCGGCTCGCGCCAGCGCCCTGCCTCATCGCTGCCCTCCGCGGCAAGCGCGCGGCGGCGGCACAGCACCACGCTGGTCCGGAGGCGGCGCATCGCCTGCTGCTCCGCCGCGGGACGAGCGCGTGGCCGGCCGGCCGGCGCGCAGGCGGTGACGAGCACCGCCCAGCTTGCCGCGCCGATCCAGCGCGCGAGAACCATCGGAACGGGGTGATCGACGCGCAGGCGGATCGTTTCCATACCGACCCAGACGACGTAGCGCGCCGCGCGGTAGGTCTTGATGAGGCGCAGCGGAAGCCGCGTCAGCCCGCCACCTCCTGGGCCCGAAGCATCGCCACCCAGGCGGGGCTGAGCAGGTCGGCAGCAGCGAGGAAATGCGCGATGTACCAGCGCGGCGGCAAGAACCCGTCGGCGCAGCGCGCTGGGTTGGCGAGATAAGTGAGCGCCGCGACCGCAGGGCCGCCGCGGCGAGGAATGACCTCGATCGTGGCGCGGAGATAGTGCCACGGCACCCCCTCGGCCGCGTCGAGGCGGGTGAGCTCGTCATCCGTGAGCTCGTAGGCGATCCCCTCGGCCTCAGCGTCATGCTCAGGCAACAGCGTGGCGTAGGCAGTGGTGTCGTCGTTGCGCTTGACGAACGCAAGCCGCATCCCGCGCACGACGACAGCGAACCGGGCGGCGATCCGCGCTGAATCGGCCCCGGTCCGCGCGGCGAGCCGTGCAGGGTCCATGTTCGAGCCATAGGAAACGTAGAGCGGCATCCGGTCACTCCCTCTGCCAGCCGTGGGCGAGGCAAGCCCCGCCCAGGCGGCCATGGCGCCACCAACGCGGCAGCCATCCATACCACCACGAGCAACGGCCATAACAGCAACAAGCCCGAGAACACGACGAAGGCGAGCAGCCGGACCAGCGACATGCGCGCAAAGCCTCTTGACGGCCGATCCCGTCCGGTGCGAGGCGGATGGCAAAAGCGGCGCGGCAGGCCGGCGGGCGATGCCAGGGCAGGAGAGGCGCTGGCGGCGCAGAGCGTCGATCTCGGCCTCCGCGGTTATAGCCAGCCGCGCTGAGCTGCGCCAGCGCGGCGCGGTCGCGCAGGCCTGCCTCGCCCTCGGTGGCGAAACGTCGACGCTACGTGCGCACCATCTTGGCCGTGACACGCATCGCGGCGGGGACGTCGATCATCGCCCAGCCGGACCCCAACCGCTCGACACCCAGCCTTCGACCCGGCGGCGTCGCGCGCGGATTGGTATGGGCGTCCATCCGGGGCTCCAGGTCGGTGGGTGATGGTCTGGCAACCACGGCCAACCAACCCAGCCCAGAAAGACAACCTCCATGGCAGCGACAGCCGGAGCAGATCGCCCACGGCCGGGCTCAGCCAAGTGCGTGGAGATGCTCGCGTCCAACGCCCAGAGCGGTTTCCACCCATGTGGAAACCGCCCTCAGAAGCCGGCGGCGGCGAAGACCAGACGCCTAAAAAAGCGGAGCGCCGGCCACAGCAGCGCCCCCAGCGGGTCGGCCGCTATGCCTGACTGGCGCAGCAGCGCGGGCACCAGGAAGAAGCCGAGAATGATGATCGGAAAGCCGAAGGGTTCGAGCCGCGCGACCGCGCGCGCCGGCCCGAGCGGCAGCACCCCGACGAGAATCCTCCCCCCATCCAGCGGCGGTATGGGCAGAAGGTTGAACAGCATCAGGAGCAGGTTGATCTGCACCGCGAACAGGATCAGATCGGCCGCGAAGGCGCCGGCCTGGCGCGGCAGGTCGTCAACGAGGTGGCCGGCGAGCGCGAACAGGAAAGCGAGAACAAGGTTGATCGCGGGGCCGGCCGCCGCCACCCACGCCATGCCGACGCGCGGGTTGGCGAAGTAGCGGGTGTCGACCGGCACGGGCTTGGCCCAGCCGAACAGGAACTCGACGCGGCCGATCGTGAGCATCTGCGCGGCGAACAGGATCAGCGGCAGCGCCACCGTGCCGACCGGGTCGGCGTGGCGGATCGGGTTCAGCGAGAGCCGGCCGAGCAGCTTCGCCGTCGGGTCGCCGAGCGCATGCGCCGCCCAGCCATGCGCCACCTCGTGCAACACGATGGCGACGAGCGCTCCCGGAGCGATCACCAGGAAGCCCCAGAGGATGGCCTCGATCATGCGAGCAGTCGGGCGAGGGTCGCTTCGGCGCGGGCGCGGTCGAACCGCCGCGGCGCCGAGGCCTTGCGCCGCCCCGCCTTGAGCCGACGCATGGTTGCCGCCGAGACCTCGGGCACGGCCGCGAGCACGGCCTCGGTGCGCGCGATCACGCCGGGGCACTCGAGCACGAGGTCGCAGCCCGCCGCGATCGCGGCGCGGGCGAGAGCGCCCGGCTCGCCGGCGAGTGCGGCCATGGCGAGATCGTCGGTCACGAGCACGCCGCCGAAGCCGATCTCGCGGCGGATGAAGCCGATGACGGCGGGCGAAAGCGTTGCCGGGCGGGAGTCGTCAAGCGCGGTGTAGAGGATATGCGCCGTCATCGCCCAGGGGATCGTGCCCGCAAGCGCGGCGAAGGGCCTCGCATCGCGGCGGAGGAGAGCCGAGCGGCTCGCAGTGACCACCGGAAGGGTTGCGTGGCTGTCGGCCTCGGCGCGGCCATGGCCGGGGATGTGCTTCATCACCGGCACGACGCCGCCCGCGAGCAGCCCGCGCGCGACCGCCCGGCCGAGGCTCGCCGCACGCCGCGGTGTGGCGCCGTGCGCTCGGTCGCCGATCACGCCGTGCGCGCCGGGGATGGGCAGGTCGAGCACCGGCGCGCAGTCGACATCGATGCCGATCGTGGCGAGATCGTCGGCGATCAGACGTGCGTTGAGGAAGGCGGCGCGCCGGGCGCGTGCGGGGTCGCGCACGGCGAGCGCGGCGAACGCGCCAGCGGGCGGCGGGCGGCGCCAGTGCGGCGGGCCGAGGCGCGCGACACGCCCTCCCTCCTGGTCGATCAGCACCGGCGCGTCCTCGCGGCCGACGGCGCGTCGGAACGCGGCGGTGAGGTCGAACACCTGGGCCGGGCTGGCGATGTTGCGCGCGAACAGGATCAGCCCGAGCGGCGGGAGGCGGCGGAACAGGCGCTCCTCGGCCGGGCCGAGCGCATGGCCAGCAACAGCTGCGATCGCCGCGCGCGGCGGTGCGCTCGGCACGCTCAGCCCGAGGGCGCGACGAAGCAGGAGCCGCCGCGCGCCCGCACCTGGTCGCAGAAGGCGCGCGCCTGGGCGTTGTCGTCGAAGGCGCCGGTGCGGACGCGCCAGAACGGCTGCCCCTCGCGCTCGCCGCGGCTGATCGCTGGGCGCTGGTTGGCGAGCAGGTCGGGCATGCGCCGGCGCAGCCTCTCCCATTCCGCGGTCGCTGCCGCTTCGGTCGCCACGGCGGCGAGCTGCACCTGAATCCGCCCCGTTCCGGCGGGAACGGCGGCGGGAGGCGCCGCCGCCTGCGGCGCGGGGTGAGGCGGCGCCGCCTGCGGCGCTGGGGGAGGCGGCGCCGGCTGAGGCCCAGCGGGCGAAGCGGCGGGCGGCGGCGCTCCAGGGGCCGTTCGGGCTGTCTGGGGCGCCGGCTGCTCCGGCTGCTGCGCCTCGCGCTCGGGCGTCAGGCCCTCGGTCAGAGCCGCGCGCTGCGCCGGCAGGGCGGGGGCGGCGGGGAGCGGCTTCGGCGCCTCGGGCGGCGGCAGCAGGCTCTCGACGCGCGGCCCTGCAGCGCCGCCGGGCCGCGGCGCAGCGCCGCGGGCAAGCTGGTCATAGACCGTCTTGTCGAGGTTCTGCACCTCTCTCCCGCCCGGATTCTCGGGGCGCGTCCGCACGGGCGAAGGGTCGGCCCGCAGCACGGGGATCTCGCCCGGCCCGGCCGTCTCGGCGCCAAGGAAGTGCAGGGCCGCGGCGCCGGCGAGCGAGACGAGAGAGAGGCCCGTGAGCCAGATGAGCCAGCGGAAGCGCCGGCGTTCGCGGCGCCGCCAGGCAGGGTCTGCCACCGCCGTCGCCGGCGGGCGCGGCCAGCCGCCGGCATCGGGTATGTCGAGCCTGCCAAGGTTCGCACCAGGGTTCGCACCAGGGTTCGCACCGCCGCCGTTCATCGCCCCTTCCCGCTCACCTCCGGCCCGCCGCTCCGCCTCAGCGCATCTCCTCGGCCGGCGTCACGCCCATCGTCTCGAGGCCGGAGGCGATGACCGTCGCCGTTGCCTGAACCAGGGCGAGCCGCGCCATCGTCGCTTCCCGCGCCTCGGCCTGGATGAAGCGGAGCTCCGCCTCGTCTCGCCCCTTGTTCCACAGCGCGTGGAACGCCGCAGCCACATCATACAGGTGGAACGCGAGTCGGTGCGGCTCGCACGCCTCCGCCGCCTGCTCGACCACGCGCGGCCAGGCGAGCAGCGTGCGGATCAGCGCCATCTCCGCCTCGTCGGCGAGGGCCGAGCGGTCGGCCGCGGCGAGCGCTGCCGGGGTCACGGCCTCCGGCCCGAAACGCTCCGCCGCGTGGCGCAGCACGGAGCGGCACCGCGCATGCGCGTACTGAACGTAGAAGACGGGGTTGTCCTTGGTCTGCTCGCGCACGCGGTCGAGGTCGAACTCCATCTGCGCGTCGGACCTTCGCGTGAGCATGATGAAGCGAACGACGTCGCGCCCGACCTCGTCGATCAGCTCCCTCAGCGTCACGAAGGTGCCAGCGCGCTTGGACATGCGCACCGGCTCGCCGCCCTTCATCAGGTGCACGATCTGGCAGAGCAGCACCTGGAACGAGGCGCCCTCGTCGAGCGCGCGCACCGCCGCCGCCATCCGGCGCACATAGCCGCCATGGTCGGCGCCCCAGACCTGGACGATTCGGCGGAAGCCGCGCGCGAGCTTGTCGGCGTGGTTGCCGATGTCGTTGGCGAAATAGGTGAAACTGCCATCGCTTTTGCGCAGCGGGCGGTCGATGTCGTCGCCGAAGGTGGTCGATCGGAACAAGGTCTGCGGCCGCGGCTCCCAGTCCTCCGGCTTCTGGCCCTTCGGCGGCTCGAGCACGCCGGTGTAGATGTGGCCCGCCGCCTCGAGCCGCGCGAGCGTGGCGCGCACCACACCGCGCGCGACCAGATCGGCCTCGGAGACGAACACGTCGTGGCGGACGCCAAGGGCCGCGAGGTCCTCGCGGATCGTCTCCATCATCGCCGCCACCGCCTCCGATCGCACCGTCGCCAGCCAGACGGAGGGGTCGGCTGGCCTCGCATCGGCGGCGGCGAGCGCGAGGCCGTGGCGTCGGGCGAGCGCCTCGCCGACCGGCATGAGATAGTCGCCGCGGTATTGCAGCCCGCCCGGGACGAGGGCGTCGAACTCGGCCTCCGTCATGGCGGTTCCGAGCGCCTGGAGGTAGCGCCAATAGGCCGCCCAGGCGAGCGCCTCCACCTGCGCGCCGGCGTCGTTGACGTAGTACTCGCGCGTCACGGCATAGCCCGCCTTGGCGAGCAGACCGGCGAGCGCATCGCCCACCACGGCGCCGCGGCAGTGGCCGACATGCATCGGGCCTGTGGGGTTGGCCGAGACGTATTCGACGCACACCGCCTCGCCCCCGCCGATCGTCGAGGCGCCGTAGTCGGTGCCGGCTTCGAGGATGTCGCCGAGCCGCGCGCGCAGGAAGCCGGGCTCGAGGCGGAGGTTGACGAAGCCAGGGCCGGCCACGGCGGCATCGGCGATGTCGGGGTGCCCGGCGAGCGCGGTCGCGAGTCGTTCGCCGAAGGCGCGCGGGTTCTCGCGCGTCGCCTTGGCGAGCACCATCGCTGCGTTTGTGGCGATGTCGCCATGGCTCGGGTCGCGCGGCGGCTCGACGCCGAGGCTCGCGACCACCGCCGGCGGCGCATCGGGCGCGAGCCGTGCGGCCGCCTCGCGCACGGCATCGCGGAACAGGGTGAAGATGTTCATCAGGTCTCCGGGATCGGCGCCGCCGCTCAGGCTGTCGCTGTGGCGCTGAGGTCGAACAGGCGCCGGTGCTCGTCAAGCGCGAATCGGTCGGTCATGCCGGCGATGTAGTCGGCCACCTGGGCCGCGGTGCGCGCCTCGCCGGGCCCGGCGGCGCCGTCCTGCCATTCCGCCGGAAGGCAGGAGGGCTCGGCGAGCAGGGCGTCGAACAGCTCGCGCACCACGCGGCGTGCCTTGAGCGTCATCCGGTTGACGCGGAAGTGGCGGTACATGCGCGCGAACAGGAAGGCCTTGATGGCGCGGTTCGCCGCCTCGCCCGCGGCGGAGAAGGCGACGACGGGGGCGCCGAGGCGGCGGATGGCATCGGCATCGCTCGGTGCGGCGTCAGCGAGCCGGCGGGAGGTTTCGGCCACGAGGTCGCCCACCATGCGGTTGATCAGCCGCCGGATCGTCTCGTGGTGCAGCCGCTCGCGCGCGATCCCCGGCCAGGCGGCCTCCGCCTCGGCGATCGCCTCGCCCACCAGTGGCAGGGCGCGAAGCTCGGCGAGCGCGAACATCCCCGCGCGCAGCCCGTCATCGAGATCGTGGTTGGTGTAGGCGACGTCATCGGCAAGGGCCGCGACCTGCGCCTCCGCCGAGGCATGGCCCGCGAGGTCAAGGCCGATCCGCTCTGCCAGCGCGGCAACGAAGGGCGCGGGCGAGGCGACGGGTCCGTTGTGCTTGGCGATGCCTTCGAGCGTCTCCCAGGTGAGGTTCAGCCCGTCGAAGCCGCCATAGCGGCGTTCGAGCAGCGTCACGACCCTGAGCGCCTGGGCGTTGTGGTCGAAGCCGCCGAAGCCGGCCATGGCGGCGTTTAGCGCCTCCTCTCCCGCATGCCCGAAGGGCGGATGGCCGAGGTCATGGGCGAGCGCGAGGGCCTCGGCGAGGTCCTCGTTCAGTCTGAGCCGACGCGCGACGGACCGGGCGATCTGCGCCACTTCGAGCGAGTGGGTCAGCCGCGTGCGGTAATGGTCGCCCTCGTGCGCGACGAAGACCTGGGTCTTGTGCTTGAGCCGCCGGAAGGCGGTTGAGTGGACGATCCGGTCGCGGTCGCGCTGGAACGGGCCGCGGCCCTCGCTCTCGGGTTCGGTAACGAGCCGGCCGCGCGTCACCCCGGGCGGGACGGCGTACGGCGCGAGCGGGTGCGGGTAGGGGGCGAGGTCGGACATCGCGCGCGAGCGTGCGCCCTGGCATGGCCTCCCTGCAACAGCGGCCGTTTGACAGGCGCGCCCGGGATCACGATGTTGGTGGCGAGAGGTTCGCAAATGGACACCGCAACCGCCCCCGCCATCCGTCTGTCGCCCGCTGCCGCTCGGCGCGTGGCGGAGATCGTGGCGCACGAGGGCAACCCGGCGCTTATGCTGCGGCTGACGGTCTCGGGCGGCGGCTGTTCGGGTTTTCAATACGCGTTTTCGCTTGATGCCGCCGTGCACGAGGACGATCGTGTGTTCGACGCCGGGGTGTTCGACGCTGGCCCTGCGCGGCTCGTGGTGGACGAGACCTCGCTGTCACTCCTCGCTGGCGCCGAGGTCGACTACGACGACGGGCTGATGGCCTCGCACTTCACCGTGCGGAACCCAAACGCCACCGCCTCCTGCGGTTGCGGCGCCTCCTTCGCGATCGGCTAAGCGTTGAAGTCCGTGTCCCCTCGACATCGCTTCGCTGAGAGGCGGGCTCCGACCTCGTCGCGCTATTGGACGCACTTCACGCCGCATCCGTGTTCCCTGCGCACGACGCGACCGGGCACGTATGCTGTTGTGCGAGTGGCCTCGCGCACCACGCCCGCGCCGGTGCCATTGCAGGGACGCCACGAACCAGGGTGCCTGGTGAAGCGCGGCCTCGTCGCGTCCGGCTCCCACGTCCGACCGCGCTTCAGGCAGGATTGACCCAGGGACACCATGACCAGCGATCCGGTCCGATTCAGCGTCATCATCCCCGTCTATAACGGCGACGGAGACCTGCTTGTGGCGGCCGCGCGATCGGTGCTCGCCCAGGGGCCGGTGCTCGAACGCCTGATCATCGTCGATGATGGCAGCACCGCCGAGACGACACGGGCAGCGCTCAGGAAGCTCGCTGCACTCCCGCGCGTCCAGGTGATCACCCTGCCGACCAACCAGGGCGTCTCGGCCGCGCGAAACGCCGGCATAGACGCCGCACCATCGCCGTGGATCGGCCTCTGCGATGCCGATGACCTCATGGCACCCGGGTGGCTCGACACCGCCGCCGCTGCGATTCCCCGCTATCCGCAGGCACAGATGGTCCTGGGCAGGCGGGTCGTCATGTGGAAGGATGGTGCGATCGCCGGTGAACAGACCATGGTGCGGGCGCTCGGCCGTCAGTTCGACCAGGACGGGACGGCGCTTCACTCAGGGCCCGAGTTCGTCCGCACTCAAATCGGCACCCTGATCGGACACATCTGTGCCATCCTCGTGACGAAAGCTCTCGCTCAGCGGGTCGGGGGCTTCAACACGAAACTTGCCTTCTTCGAGGACTGGTTGTTCCGCTTCAGGTGCTGCGCGCTCACCGCGATGATCGAACTCGACACCCTCGCTTATGTCTACAGGCGGGGCCTGCCGAGTGTCACGACCTCGGCGCGCTCCCTGAGCGAAGACTGGGTGCGTGGTTGGTCGATTGCCCGGAAGTGCCCGCTGCTCAAGGACTACAGGCGAGAACTCCGTTGGGCGGAGTATTCCGCCCGCAAGGCTCTTACGCTGCGGAACCTCTATCGAGGCAACAAGCTCCAAGCGCTGCGCTTCGCCCTCAGTGCGCTCGCGATCGATCCGCGCGAGATCAAGGACTTCCTGGCGTTCCTGCGCTTGATGCGCCTGCCTCCGGAGCTGCTCGTGACCGAGGGTCAAGGCTACAGCCGGATGCCCGTCGATGAGCGTCTGATGCTGTCCGACGAGCTTGCTGTCGACGCTGTGGACCTGCTTCAGCGCGCTGGGTTGTCGACGCCGCTGCGCGCGGATGCAGCCGAGCCGTGGGAGATCAAAGACGCAGCGCCGTCGACGAATCCGCAGCAGATCGAGGCGCTACCGAGCGCATTGCGATCGTCCTGATCGTCTGTGCCCGCCTTCAGTCCTGCCGCCATCAGTCTTGCCGGGCGACGTAGGGTTGGCGGTGGAGCCGTGCGGGAAGTTCGTGAGCGCGCCTCGGAGTGACGCTCTGGCGCGCGCTCGGGCTGAACCTCGGGAGAGCAAGGATCCGACGCTCGACTGCCCGCCGGGCGTTCCTGACCTCGTTCAGCAGAGCGCCGCCCCGGCGCGTCAGCGCCGGTTCGTGATGCCCAAGGCGCGTCAGCGCCGGTTCGTGATAAAAGTCCCCGCGCAGCCGGCGCTCTCCCACTCGCCCCAGCCGAGGCGCCACTGCAGCCTTCCCGTCAGGACGATCCCGTCCGGCCCGCCGATCTCCATCCGAAACGTGCCATCGGGATCGACCGTGCCGGTGACCTCGCGGCTTCCCCCGGCAGCGGTGAAGCGGCCGGAGATTCGGCCGCCAACGATGCTGTACTCGCCGCCGAAGCCGCTGCCGCAGGGCCCGACCGCCGTGCGCACGTCGATCGCCCAGGCGCCGTCGAACGGCCCGCGCGGCACCGAGCCCCCCTGCGCCTGCGCCGCCCCCTCTTGCGCGTGCAGGAGGCCCGCCGCAAGCATCACCCCCGCCGCGATCGCCTGTCGCGCCCCCATCCGCCTCTCCCTCCGGCCCGCCCAAGGTAAGGGACCGCCATGCGCATCGCCACCTGGAACGTCAACAGTGTGCGCGCGCGGCGCCAGCACCTGCTCGACTGGCTGGCGCGCGACGGGGCCCCGGCAATCGTTGCGTTACAGGAACTCAAGACCGAGGAGGCAGGCTTCCCGCTCGGCGAACTCCAGGCCGCCGGCTGGCACGCCCTTGTGTGCGGGCAGAAGAGCTACAACGGCGTCGCCCTGGTCTCGCGCGCCGCGATGGTGGAGCGGCTGCGCGCGCTGCCCGGCGACGCGGAGGATACCCAGGCCCGCTACCTCGAGGCGGAGCTGGGAGAGCTCATCGTCGCCTGCGTCTACTGCCCCAACGGCAACCCGGTGGGCGGGGAGAAGTTCGCCTACAAACTCGCCTGGATGGACAGGCTCGCCCGCCATGCCGAGACTCTGCTTGCGACCGAACGGCCCGTGGTGATCGCCGGCGACTGGAACATCTGCCCCACCGGCGACGACGTGTGGGACGAGCGCGCCATGGCCGCAGACGCGCTCTGCCAGCCAGAGAGCCGGGCAGCCTGGCGGCGGCTGCTCTGGCAGGGCTGGACGGATGCCTGGCGAACGCTCAACCCCTCCCCTGCCCGCGGCTACACCTACTGGGACTACCAGGGAGGCGCCTGGCAGCGCGACCATGGGCTTCGCATCGATGCGCTGCTGCTGAGCCCCGCCGCCGCCGAGCGCCTCACCGATTCGGGGGTTGACCGCACGCCCCGCGGGTGGGACGCGCCCTCGGACCACACGCCCGCCTGGTGCACGCTGGAGCACGGCGCGTGAGCGAGATCATGTTCCACATGGTCGAGGGCGGGCCGCGGCCGGTCGCTCCCTTCAGCCACGCGGTCGAGGCCGGCGGGTTCGTCTTCGTCACCGGGCAGATGCCCGACAGCCCCGAGGCTCCGGGCGTCCTGCCCGACGGCATCGAGGCGCAGACGCGTGCGGTGATGCGCAACCTCTCGGTCGTGCTCGGCGGCATCGGGCTCGCGCTCGCGCCCACGGTGATGGCGCGGATCTATCTCGCCGAGTTCGTGCGCGACTACGCGGCGCTGAACGCGCTCTGGCCCTCCTTCTTCGCGCCGCGGCGGCTGCCGGCGCGGACCACGGTCGGCGTCACCACGCTCGCCTATGGCGCGCTCGTCGAGATCGACCTCGTGGCGCGCCGTCCATCCGAGGCCCCCCTGCCGGAGACCCGAGCATGAGCGCGCTCAAGCAGGCCATCCCAGCGCCGATCCGTGCGCTCCGCTGGCGCGCGCGCTGGATGCGCATGACCCCTGCCCACCGCGCGGCGCCGTTGACATCGTGGCGACGCGCGCTCGGCTTCACGCTCAACACGCCCGAGGGCCACCCCTTCGCGACGATGCGGAACAACTTCAGCTCCTTCGCGATGCACGTCGCCGGCAGCCGCGACCCAGAGATCTGGAGGTTCATCGAGGCAAGGCTCGGCGCGGGCGCGGTGTTCGTCGACGCCGGCGCCAGTGTCGGCGCCTATACGGTGCCGGCGGCGCTGCTCGCCGGCGGCACAACGCGGGTGATCGCCTGCAAGGCGCACCCCCGCACCTTCGGCTTCCTCGCGCGCAACGTCGCGGCCAACGGCCTCGGCAATGTCATCGCCCGGCAGGTCGCGCTCGGCGAGGCCGAGGGCGAGATCACCTTCGCCTTCACCCCGGACAACCCGGGCGAGACCCACGTCGCGCAGGGCGGCGAACGCGGGCCCTCCGTGCCGATGACGACGCTCGATGCCCTGCTCGCCGGCCTCGGCGTGCGGACGGTCGATTACCTGAAGGTCGATGTCGAGGGGTTCGAGCTGCCGGTGGTGCGCGGCGCGCAGGCGACCATCGCGGCAAGCCCCACGATCGTGGTGCAGACCGAACTCGTCGCCCGCCACGCCGCGCGCTACGGCAGCAGCATCGCCGAGATCGCAGCACTCCTCGGCGGGCACGGCCTCGCGCCGCACAG
>Ga0272446_1003989_pt1 | contig 17904 bp, 17 predicted proteins | sample YNPCB0061_FD_194587 | JGI IMG/M metagenome (GOLD analysis project Ga0272446, IMG submission 194587) | Hot spring microbial mat communities from Yellowstone National Park, WY, United States - YNP-CB-006-1 | ecosystem: Environmental > Aquatic > Thermal springs > Hot (42-90C) > Sediment | place... | reverse complement strand
TCGGTCGGCAGGAACTTAAGATAATTGGCGAGCGACCCCCAACCGGAAATAACGTACTGCTGAATGATCGACAGGATGCTGCCGACCACCCAGTAGAGCACTGCGCCACTTGGGAAGATAAACCCAATGTACCCGAACACAATCGGCAGGATCAGCATCGACTGCATCATCGCCTTCTGTTGCGGATCCTGCACCCGCGGCGTCGCCATCAACTGCACAACGAGTTGAAAGATGACCGACAGGATCGGCAAAATATAGTACGGGTCAGTCTTCCCCAGGTCGGGCAACCAGAGGAAACTGCCCGCCAGTTGCGGTTGACCAAGGGTTGCACTGGCGACACCCACTGCAATCCCCTGCTCATTGAGCACGCGCAGCATGGCGCTGCCGGCATGTTCGGCGGGCGAGACGCGCGTCAGGTTGATGACTGCCTGATAAACTCCCAGGAAGATAGGCAATTGCAGCAGCATCGGCAAACATCCGCCGACCGGGTTGACCTTATACTCGCGGTAGAGACGCATCGTCTCTTCCTGGAGTTTCTGGGGATCTTTGCCATACTTGCGCTGCAGCTCCTTCATATGCGGCTGCAGTTCCTGCATTTTGCGCGACGACTGGAGCGACTTAATCGTCAGCGGCAGAATGACGAGGCGCGCGACAATCGTGAACAGAATGATGGCAAACCCGGCGCTGCCCGTCCAGCGATAGAAGGTCAGCAGCACCTGCTTAAGGAATTCGACGAATGCAAGCCAGATCGGCATAGCGATGTATCCTTACCACACGCAACTGCACGTAACGTGTGTATTCTAGCGCATTTTTGAAGGTCTGTCAGTAGTGGGGCGCATGTTATCCCCTGTCGGACTGACTGCCATCGGACGCCTGCAACACGCCAGCGCGCTGAAGCGCCTGCTGCACCAGCGCCTGCAATTGTGGAAAGGCTATCTCTGCGAGCGCAGGCGAGCGTGCAATGAAGACGACATCCCAACCCGGAGCGATCTGCGGATACAGGAGGCGCACCGCTTCACGCACCCGACGACGGATCCGGTTGCGTGTCACTGCGCCCCCCAGTCGTTTGGGCGTCACGAAACCGCAGCGTGACAGGCGGCGCCGGTTTGGAGCGGCATTAAGCATCAGCATCCCCGCGTCCCAGGTGCGACCATCGCGGCGTACCCGCTGATACTGTTCCGGCGTGCGAAGGCGATAGGCGCGTTTCATCACAGGCTGTGGGCACATGATTTCGGAGAGACGGAGTCATACCCGCTGCCCACAGATCGACGGGACTACCGATGTCCGCGACGGATCTGACGACGCTCATCACTGACAGTCAGGCGGTAGCGTCCCTGCAAGCGGCGGCGGCGGAGCACTGCTCGACCATCTTTGGTTGCCATGCGCGCCAGAAAGCCGTGCTTTCGGCGGCGCGGAATGCGTTTGGGTTGCCATGTTCGTTTGGGCATCGGTATCAACCTCACACAATACAACGGCGGTATGCGCATCAATCAGGCATACCGCATTTCCTGTCATACGCTACTGCCGCGCAGCGTGCGGCGCAACACTTGACCGGCGCGGCAATGCCGCGCCGGTCTTCGCAATTATACCCGCTCTGGAAACAGCATGTCAAGAATCTTACTCATCATCGAGTTGCTGCAACGTGCGCCGGATGGCGTCGCGCTGACGGCGAAGGTGACGATCTTCCATATCATCGTCATCCTCCTGGCGACGACGGCGTTCGTTGCGACGCGATCCGCCGAACTTTGACATCAAATCCTCGATGGTTGCATTCCCGCTGAAATCGTCTTCATTATCAGCTGAGCGGTATGTTTCAGGCACGCGTTCCCCTGTGCGCCGCGACTGGCGTTCTTCACGCGGCGGGCGCCCTTCCCCGCGTGGACGCTCCCCACGGGGACGCTCCTCACGGGAACGTTCCTCACGGGGACGCTCCTCACGGGGACGTTCCTCACGGGGCGGCAACTCACGCGGCGTATCTTCCAGCCGCAGACTCAGGCTGATGCGCTTGCTCTGCGGATCGACGTCAAGCACCCGCACCTGCACCTTATCGCCAACCTTGACGACATCCTCCACCCGCGCCACGTGCGTGTTCGACAGTTCGGAGATATGCACCAGACCGTCGCGCCCGACGCCAATATCGACGAACGCGCCAAACGGCGCCAGACCGCTGATCGTCCCTTCCAGGATCTGCCCCTTCTCCAGTTGCTGGAGTTTCTGCCCGCGCTGCGCCCGTCGCAGGCTCAGGCTGATCCGCGCGCCTGCCGCATCGACTTCCAGCACCTTGAAGGTGTAGGTCTGCCCCACCTGAACCACATCTTCCGCCTTTTCGACACGCCCCTCCGCCAGCTCCGAGACATGCACCAGACCGTCTTTGCCGACGCCGATATCGACGAACACGCCAAACGGCGCCATCCCGGTCACAGTCCCTTCAACATTGTCACCGACTCGCAGCGCAGCCAGCTTCTCGTAATCGACTTCCGGCTTCTTCTTGCCGCGACCGCTGCGCGGTTCGGCGCCACGCTCTTTCGTGCGCATCGTCAGACTGATACGGCGCCCGTCGGGTTCAACACTTTTGACCCGCACTTTGACCGTATCGCCAATCTTGACCATGTCGCTGGGTGACTCGATCCGCGTATCGCTCATTTCTGAAATATGCACCAGACCGTCTCGCCCGACGCCGATATCCACAAAAATGCCATACAATGCAATAGACGTCACCCGTCCTTCCAGTTCCATACCCGGCGCCAGGTCTTTCACCCGTCGTGGTCGCCCCGGAGTTTCCTCAGCTGGCGCCTGATAACTCGCTTCTTCGGCGGGAGGTGTCGCCGCGCTTGCAGACCCGGCGTCGTCCGTCACCGGCGAGGCGTCAGCGCGATCGGTTTCCTCCCCTTCGCTGCCGTCAGACGATACGACGCCTTCATCCGCTGCACCCACCCCGGCGTCACCCGCTGTTTCGGCGGTTGGGGGCGATGACGCGACACCTCCGTCCGCTTCGCACCCCCCGGCGTCACCCGCTGTTTCGGCGGTTGGGGGCGATAGCGATTCTATTGCTTGCTGCTGAGGAGGCACTTCTGCCTCAACCACTGCCACGCCTGGTGCAGCAGCCGGCAGATCCCCCGGCAGTTCATTCCGCTCTTCGACGGGGCGCTCCTGATCGGTCATGACCAACCGTCCTCCTGGTTTAGTTGCCTGTACTTTACTTTATCTCAACCACACACTATCGCGCGTGGTCACGTAACTCCGCTCGAACCAGATCGGCGAGACCGCGTTCCTGCACATCTTCAAGCCGGTAGTACCTGCCCTTCAGGTGATGCGCCAGCTGGCGCGCCAGCCCGCGCTCGAAGATCGGATGCTCGGTATCGATCACGACCGCCGGGATCGACTGTGATGCAATGAAATCGGCGAGCGCATAACTTTCCGCCTGCGGCGGCAGGTCGCCCATCGACACATTCGCCTGCCCATCGGTCAGCAACACCAGCAGCGGCATCACTTCCGGGTCCTGACGGCGCGCACGCTCCAGCACTTCGTACCCCATCAACAGACCGCGCGAGAGCGGCGTTTTGCCGCCGGTCGGCATCTGCTGCAACCGGCGCTGCGCCAGTTCGACGCTGTTGGTCAGCGGTAGCAGCAGCGTGGCATAATCACGCTGGAACGACACCAGACCGACCCGGTCGCGCCGCTGATAGGCATCGCGCAACAGTGACAGGACTGCCGCTTTGGTTGCGCGCATCCGCTCTTCCGCCGCCATGCTCCAGCTGGCATCGACCACGAAACAGACCGCGTTGCGCGTCTTCCGCACCCGCACCTTCTGGCGCAGGTCGCTCCGGCGCAGAATGACTCGCCGTTGACGCTCCGCAGCGCTGCGTTCCTCCCGCCGCCGCCGTTGATGCGGCGCTGCCTGGCGCAGGGTCGCATCCAGCGCCAGGTCGGTAATGCGATCCGCCGGACGACTGGTGATGTAGCGTCCCTGCTTGCGTGTTGTACGGGTGCGTGTACGCCTGCCGGGCGACCGGCGCTGCAATCGGTCGCGTGCGCCTTCGATCCTGTGCGGCTGGAACATCGGGTCGTTTGCGAATGTCTTGCCGCCCTGTCCCCTCTCACCGCCGCCGGAAGCAGCGTCGGCATCGGTCGACGCAGGCATTGCAGGTGGTGCATCGCTCTCCTCGCCGGACCGCCGCTCGCCATCCGGTTGACCGTTGTTCAGGCTGTCAACTTTTTTTTTACGTTCCCGGCGGATGGCGCCTCATCGCCCATCTCGCCCTTCACGCGCTCCAGAATCTGCCCGACGCGCGCTTCGTCGAGCCGGACTTCCGTGAACGGTTGCCGCCGCATCCGGTGAGGCAGCGCCAGTTCCGCCGCCAGCCGGATATCCTCGACCGTCAGACGGGTGCGCCCCGCCCAGGAAGCGTGCGTGCGCGCCGTTTCAAGGATCGCAAGATCCGCGCGATGCCCATCGACGCCCAGTTCGAGCGCCAGCGCCGCCACCGCCGCCATGTCGCCGCGTGAAATCGTGACTGCCGGAAGCAGTGCGCGCGCCGCAATGATACGTTGCGCCAGCGCATCTTCTTCATGCTGCCACTGCGTCACAAAGGCGTCGGGGTCGCTCTCATACGCCAGACGACGCTCGATGACCTCCACCCGCCCGGCAATATCGGTCAGACCGCTGATTTCGACCACCAACCCGAAACGGTCGAGCAACTGCGGACGCAATTCCCCCTCTTCGGGGTTCATCGTGCCAACCAGAATAAAGCGCGCCGGATGCGAGACGCTGATGCCCTCGCGTTCGACCGTGTTGACCCCCATTGCAGCAGCATCGAGCAACACATCGACCAGGTGATCATCGAGCAGATTCACTTCGTCCACATACAGCAGCCCGCGATTCGCCTGCGCGAGCAATCCTGGTTCAAAACGACGCTGCCCTTCGGTCAACGCATGCTCAAGGTCGAGCGAACCAACCACGCGATCTTCCGATGCGGCGACCGGCAACTCAACCAGGCGCGTTGGACGTTCTTCAACCGGCAACTCCTCACCACGGCGCAATCGCGCGCTACACGTCTCGCACATCATTGCCGGGCGATCCGGCGGACAACTGTACGGACAATCGGCGACGACAGTAATGTGCGGCAGGAGACGGGCAAGCCCGCGCACTGCGGTCGATTTCGCGGTACCCTTTTCACCACGGATCAGAACCCCGCCGATCCGCGGGTTAATCGCATTCAATATGAGCGCGCGTTTGAGGCGTTCCTGACCGACCAGCGCGCTGAACGGGTAGATTGGACGTTCTGATGGCATTCGAGATGTGTATCGCTTGCGCAACACAATGCGCTTGCGGTCGCTATCGACCGAAGCGCGGTGTCTGCGTTTGTTCTTCTAACGAGCGCACGACCAGTGGCAAGTAACGATCTGTTCGTGTACCGGACGCGGTCATTGTCGCACAAACAACCGTAAAAGTCAAACCGCGCCAACCACTTTTTACCCCTCTTTTTCGCTCCATGCACCGCGCGTGCTTGTGGTATAATAGTCATCCAGCGCAGCATCGGCGCATATGTCGGGCTGCGCATTGTGTGTTTCGATCTCAGTCAGTCAGGATCGACGGCATGATGGATGGAAAAAACATCATCTACGGGGAAACGGCCATAGACAAACTGGCGCAGCAGGTTCGCGCCACCGGGCAACCGCAAGACCTGCAAAGCCTGACGGAGCGTTATCTCGAGATTCTGCGCGAGCTGGTGCTCGCAGGAGAACAACAGGCATGATCGAGCGTCCGACGTTTACCGGTAACGAAGAGCAGCGATCACTGGCGGAAGAGATCTTTCACCTGATGATGGCGCAGGGGCGGCTGTTCGCGTTCGATACGCCTATTCATCAGACGTTGCGCAACCTGGCGGACTTCTATGCCCGACAGCGTCAGATCGACCCTGATGAAGCGGCGCGCCTGATCGACGAGGCGCTGCGCGTGAACAGTCAGGTGTTCACGCGCCAGGAAAACAACGGCGATGTCATGTTCATAACGTCGCGGCGCGGACGCTATGTCCCTCCGCAGGTCGATACCGTTCACACATTCAAGCAACGCCTGCACGAGCCAGAGAACCCGCTTCCGGTGGACGACATCAGCGTCGTGGTGACGACGACGCGCCCCGCGCTGACGACGGTCGAGCCGGTGTTCATCTCTGAGTACTGGCAGCAACAGGCCGGGTTGATCCCGGTGACCGTCGAGGCGCCCGTCGAAACTCCGGTCGCAGCCGTTGACGAGACGCCGCCGGTGGAAGAACCGGTCGCAGTGGCGCCTGTCGCCGAAGCAGAGCAGATTACCGCTCCGCCAGTTGTTCCGCCAACCGGGCCCGCACAGGTCAATACGGTGATCGTCCTGCCGAATGGTCTGCAGATCGATCTGCGCCGTCCGGTCGAAGAGTTGATGGCGCAACACGGTCAAACGCTCATGTCGCAGTTGCGCGCTGCAATTGAAAACGATCCGCTCCGCCGGTTGGTGCTGTTCGGCAATCAGGCGTTCCCCGAAGCGGCGCTGGTCAGTTTCGGCAAAAATGACCTGCGGCGGATCAGCGACTATATCAAGGAAGTGGGTGAGCCGCTCCTCGATACGCAGATCATTGCCGACATCTTCTACCACAATCCGCGCCAGAGCGATTACGAAATCTTCCGCTTCGCGCTCAACTATCGTTTGAGCCGCGAAAAGGATTTCGAGTTCGTCGGTGTGGAAGGCGCGCGCCTCTGGTCGGTGCGAAACCTGCCCGCTATCGGCACCAGGCGCGTCAAAGCGAGCGAGATGGGGCAACTCGCCGGGTATATCGAAGAAGGGTTCGACGATAGCCTGGTGGAACAGAGCATCGAAGCGATCCGCAAGACCGGGCAGGTCAACCACGTCTTGACATTCTTTGAGTGGGAGTACGGCATCCTGCCGCTGACCCGCGCGCTGTCGGCGCTTCTGCCGCAACCGCTGCTCGCCGATCAACGCAGCGCCGTGTTGCGCTTCGAGATGCCGCAGCACTATGTGAGCGCGCTGGTCGAACTGCGCTATCCGACCGGAAACCGCGGCGGATGGTTGCAGGGGCTTGAGACGCTGTTCCACGATTACCTGGTTCCCGGCGCGCTTATCACGCTGATGCGCACCGATGATCCGCGCATGTTCGCTATTACCTACGAAGAACAGGCGGAAACGCAGGATCGCCTGCTGGTGCTCGACGAAACCAAGAAGACGCCGAAATTCACGTTCGCCAATATCTCGTTCGCCTGCGTCGTCGATACCGATATGCTGGTGAACCAGCAACAGTACGGGCGACTGCGCAATCTCAAAGCCTTCCCGATAAATGAACGACGCAAAGCCGATCTGATGCTCGAACATGTCTTCGAGGTGATCGGCACGCCGGTCGGCACGCGCACCGAGCCACAGTATGCAGCGCCTTTCGATACCCTGTTCGTTGCAATGAATGTGCTGCGCCCGGTGTCGCGCGAGTATCTGACCCACCTCCTGACCGATGGCGACAACTTCACTCCCGATGAGGGTCGTCCGGGATGGTGGCGCTACGCGCCGCCGCCGTCACAGGCGGAGGAAGAAGAGGACGACGAGACGGACGAAGAGGATTTCGACGACGAGGAGTGAGAGACGATAACGATGGATCTTGCTGCTCACCTGCGCGCCCTCGCGGCGCGCGAGCATCTTTCGATGCGTGAATTGCGTCCGCTCTCCGGGCTTGCTCCCGAAGACCACAATGCGCTGTGGGAAACATGGCAACGCATCCCCGTCGGGCGCCGCATGGAAATTGCGCGGGCGATGGTCGAACTTGCCGAGGACAATATCGACCTCGATTTCACGATGATGTTTCGGTGGCTGCTCGATGATGCCGATCCAGGGGTTCGCGCCAGCGCTGTGGAAGGATTGTGGGAGTGTACAGACGTGCCGGTCTTGCGGCGGTTGCTGGCGCTCCTGCGCGATCCCGCCGATCAGGTGCGCGCCGCCGCAGCCATGGCGCTTGGTCGCTTCGCCTATATGGCGGAGATCGATGAACTCGATGAGGAATACGGGCGACAGGTGCACGATGCGTTGCTGACGCTCATTCACGATTCGTCGCAACCGGCGGAAGTGCGACGTCGCGCCATCGAGAGCGCTGGCTATTTTGCTGCCAGCGACGATGTGCAGCAACAGATTGAACTGGCATATGCCAGTCATGATCAGTTGATGCGCGAAAGCGCGCTGGTGGCCATGGGGCGTTCGATGTTGCCACGCTGGCTGCCTATCGTCAGCCGCGAACTTGAGAGTCCGTCCCCGGCGCTTCGCTACGAAGCGGCGCGCGCCGCTGGCGAAATGGCGGATATCGCGCGCTCGCTGGTGGCGCGTGTCGTGCGCCTGTGCAGCGATGCCGATACCGAGGTGGCGCTGGCAGCGATCTGGGCGCTCGGTCAGATCGGCGGCGAAACGGCGCGGCGCACCCTGCAACATATCAGCGGCAGCGAAGACGAAGCGCGCAGCCAGGCAGCCGCCGAGGCGCTCGACGAACTGACGCTCGAAGAGGGCTTCTTCGAGAGCGACTGGCGGAACAACTAGAACCAGATGAACACCCGTCCAACCGATCTTGTGAACCGCGTCGATCTGGCACGCTATACGCGGGTGTATCTCTCGCCGCACCTCGATGATGCGGCGCTCTCGTGCGGCGGAACGATTGCTGCATCACCGGACGATGCATTGGTCATCACGCTCTGCACGGCAGTGCCTTCCGCTACGACCTTCAATGCGGTGGCGGTCGAGTTTCACGCTGAGTGGGGGCTGGCGCCCGATGAGGTGCTGCACGTCCGGCGCGCGGAAGATGCTGAGGCGATGACCATCCTTGGCGTCGATTATGTCTATGCCGACTGGCTCGACGCTATCTACCGTGTGCCCGAAGCGTACCACAGTCGCGCGACACTCTATCGTCATCCGGAGTCCGATGACCCGTTGTTGCCGCAGGTGCGCGACCTGCTTGCCCTGCTGATCGCGCATGCGCCACAGGCGACGATCTATGCGCCGCTTGGCGTCGGTCACCACGTCGATCACCTGGCGGTCTTCGAGTGCGCGGTCGCCTGCCCGCCTGATCGCCTTGCGTTCTACGAAGATATTAACTACGCGCTGTTGCCTGGGGCTGTTGAACAGCGGTTGGCGGAGATCGGACCGACCCTTGTCGCCGAATATCTGGCGTTTGGTGCATCCTCATTCCAGAAGAAAATTGCGGCAATCGCCGCCTATCGCAGCCAGATGGAGGCGCTGTTCGGAGGAACCGCAGCAATGGAAGCGGCAATCGCTGCATACCACGCGACGCTGGCGCAGGAACGCGATGGGTATGCTGAACGCATATGGCGGATTGCGTGATCGAGCGACATCCAGATAATGCAACGTCCGTCGTTCGAGCGACCGTTGTCACTCCTGATCGGGCAGCCTGGGATGCTTTCGTGGCGGCGCATCCCGACGGTCATCTGCTGCAGTCGTCGCGGTGGGGAGCGCTCAAAGGTCGGTTTGGCTGGAAACCGCACCTGCGCGCAGTCGTTGCTGGCGAAACTTTTCAGGCTGGCGCGCTGGCGCTGGAAAAACGACGGTTCGGCTTGAGCGCATTATACGTCCCGCGCGGTCCGCTCTTCAGCGGCGACCCGTCCATCGATGCGCTGCTGCTCGACGATCTGATCCGGTTGGGTCGGCGGCGGCGCGCGGTCTTCGTGCGTATCGAGCCAAACATCACGGAACACGACCCACGCGCCGCCACGCTGCATTCCTTCCTGATTGCCCGCGCGCTGCAACCGACGACCCCCATTCAACCGCGCAGCACTATCCATCTCGACCTGGCGCCGGAACCTGAACGTCTCCTGACGGGAATGAGCAAAGGGCATCGCGCTGACATCAAACGCGCACTGCGCGAAGGGGTCGAGGTGCGCGAAGGCGGCACACCCGCCGATCTCGATGCGTTCTATGCCATCATGCAGGCAACGAGCGCCCGCGCCGGGTTTGCTCTTCACTCGCCCGCCTACTATGCGGCTGTCCTGGAACGCTTTGGCGATGCGGTGCGTTTATGGCTGGCGGAATATCGCGGCGCGCCGGTGGCGACTGCGATGACAGCGGCATGGGGCGCGATGGCGATCTACCTGTACAGCGGTTCAACGACCGAAGGATTACAATGCGGCGCCCAGCATGCCATTCAGTGGCGCGCGATCCAGTGGGCGCGCGCGCGCGGCGCCGCACGGTACGACTTTTGGGGCATCCCCGACGCTATCGGGCAGGCTGCCAGAACCTCCGATCCAGCCGCGCGCGCGCGCCTCGAAGCAGCAGCGCAGCACGACCCATTGTACGGCGTCTATCGCTTCAAAAAGGGATTTGGCGGCATCACAACCCGCTACCTGCCAGCATACGATCAGATAGGCATGCCGCTGCTGTACGCATTCTGGCGACGGCGCGTCATAGGGTAAGGACGATGGAACCGGACGATAATCTGACACTCGATGAGGCGCGCCGCCTGATCGCCTATCTGCAATCCGAACTTGAACGACAGCGCGCCCTGAACGCTGAGATGCGTCGCGCCGTCGCCGATATGGCGCGTGCGTTTCAGGAATCGCTGGCACGCTCACACCAGGCGGCGATAGACGGCGACCTGGAACGGGTACGGCAGATCGTTATCGAGAACCGGCGTGTATGGCAGGATTGGTTGCGTCAGATCATCGAAGCGGCAGGGAGGAAGCAATGATACGGGCAGTCATTTTCGACATGGGTGGAACACTGCTGCGATACGTGCGCCCCGGAAACGGCGCATGGCGCGAGTTCGAGGAACGCGGCATCCGCGGACTGTACCGCTACCTGGTGGCGCAGGGACATCCGATCGCCGACGGAGAAGAAGCGTTCGTGGCGCGTATGTTCGAGCGCCTGGCGCAGGGATGGGAACAGGCGACCGGCGGACATATCAACCTGCGCGCGGTTGACTGGATTGCGGCCGGAGCGGCCGATCACGACCTGGATCTTCCGGAGAGCACACTGATCGAGGCAGTCCACCACTATGCCCGCCCCTTACGCGATGGCGTCTCCGCTATGCCCGGCGCGGCAGCGGCGCTGGCGGAGTTGCGCGCGCGTGGTCTTCACATCGGGCTGATCTCCAACACCATCTGGCCCGGCGACCTGCACCGCGACGACCTGATGGCGCTGGGGCTGTGGTCATACATCGATTACGCCGTTTTTTCGGGCGACCTGGGCATCTGGAAGCCCCGCCCCCAGATTTTCCTCCACGTCCTCGAACATTTCGGCGTCAGTCCGACAGAAGCTATCTTCGTCGGCGATAGCCCCAAAGAAGACATCTGCGGCGCACAACAGACAGGTATGCGCGCCATATGGGTGCGCAGTCCCGAATTTCCGCTCCCGCCAGACATTTATCCCGATGCCATTATCGAGAATCCCGGTGAAGTCGTGCCGCTGCTGGAAGCCTCTGGTCAACTTCCGCCGCGCTAATCTCACGCAGCATCCTTCAAAAAACGCTGCACGGAGTCGAGATACGCAACAAATCCTTCCCGGCGCACCTGATGTCCCACACCAGGGATGCGCACGACATGCACATCAGGACGCACCTGCCGGACGATCTGTTCGGCGCCGGGGTCAAAAAGCGCCCCCCGTTCTGGTTCACCGGTCAGGATCAGCAGCGGACAGTCGATCCGGCGCACATCTTCGGGCCACAACCGCACAAACGATGGAAGAACATCGAGCGCATCGGGGTTGACAGCTTTCTTCGACTCCATCCACAGCGCGTAGTCTTCGTCGCTCCACCCTGGCGACTCGGCGCGACATCGCGCCAGCAGCGCCGCGTCATCCATCGTTTTCATCGCCAGCAGGTCTTCTCGCCACACAGCGCGCGTCGTCGCAATGTCCGGCATATCGGCGGGCAGTGCACTGCGCCAGGGCGGGTCTTCCAGAATGACGCAGCGGAACATACCGGGATGGGTTGCTGCGGCAATCGCTGCTGTCGATGCGCCCATCGAATGCCCGATAACCGCCGGTCGCGTCAACCCCAGGGCTTCAACCAGCGCAGCCAGATCGGCGGCAAGCAGGTCGAGGTGGTAGCCGTTGGGCGAAGGATCGGACAACCCATGCCCGCGCGCATCATAGGCAATCACATCGTACTCGCCAGCCAGCGCGCGCGCCAGCGGCGCCCAGTAGCGCGCATGGTCGGTCAAGCCGTGCACCAGCACAACTGCGGGACCGTGCCCGCCACGGTAGAGATGCAACCGTACATCGCTGAGGTGGAGATCATGTGAGGTGAAGTGTTCCATCGTGATATGTCCTGTGTTGCACAATACACCTTCCACACCTGTCGGGCGCCTGCGCCGATACCCGACGCGCAGCGTTCACCCTTCGCCCCGTAACGTATTCCGCTGCAACACAACATAGCCGACCACCAGAATGCCGGCGAATGCGAACCACTGAATGGCATATCCCAGGTGCGGTCCCTGGTCGAGTTCAGGCAGCGCAACCGGCTGCGGCAGCGTCGGTTCTGCGCCGGGGATCGGCTGCACCTCAATGAACAGCGGCAGCAGCGGATAGGGCGTCTGTTCCTGAATCCGCGCCACATCGACGCGAAACCAGGCATCGAGGCGTGGTCGCTCCGGACTCAACGGCGGATCCTGCGGTCCGCCAACATACGTTTCAGGCTGTCGGGCAATGCCGGTCACGACCATCTCGCCGGCAGGGGGAGCAAATTTGCGCCGCACGTCTGGAGACGCCTCGGTCAACGGAATCCATCCCCGATCAACGAGCACCGCCGTATTTCGACCACTCAGGCGCAGCGGTGTGATCACGTGATAGCCAGTCACCCCATTGAGCGAACGGTTTCGCAGCAGCACCTCGTGCGTCGGGTCGAACGCGCCGCGCGCAGTAACGGGGCGGTAGTCGAGCGACTGGAGATCGTCCACCGTTTCCAGCGCCACCGGGGGTTGCGCCAGCCCTGCGGCAATGCGCGCATTCAATGCAGCACGCTGATAGTGACGGTCAAGCTGCCACATCCCCAATCCACACAGCGCCACTGCGCCGATCAGAACGAGGAAGGTGGCAATCAGACGCTTTCCGGTGAGGATATATCGCACCATAGGTCAGGTTACAGGCAAGGGTGCTGCTGAAGAATGACATTCGATCAGGATTTACAGCATTTCTCAGATACGTTGACCATCGTTCACCTCTGTTGTGTCGCACGAGACATCCGCTTCCAGCGGAGTGTAGACCGAAATTCATTTCGGTCACCGCGTGCGGCGCACGATCGTGGTGGCGGTTATCGATGGAATGTTCAATTTGTGAGAACTGCCATAGTATAGCAGTGGCACAGTGAACAATTCACCATGCCACCAGTCAGCGCACCACACGATGCACAACTATTTATTTACCCGCCCACCGGCTCGACCGACTTCTTTACCTCCAGATCGAGCGTCTCGCGTCGCGTGAAGGTCAACGCATCGGTCTGCGGATCGACATCGACGAGGATGGTATCGCCGGGTTTGAACAAACCGCGCAGCAGGTTGCGCGACAGCGGCGTTTCGACCAGGCGTTGCACCGTGCGACGGAGCGGGCGCGCCCCGTAAGCCGGGTTGTACCCTTCGCGCACCAGCAACTTCTTCGCTGTCGGGGTCAGTTCAAGCGTCAACCCCTGCTCACGCAGACGCTCATCGACCTCGCGCACCAGCAGATCGACAATCTGCATCAGTTCCTGTTCGGTGAGGGCGTGGAAGACGATAATCTCGTCGATACGGTTGAGGAACTCGGGGCGGAACGCCTGACGGAGCGCCTCAAACACCCGCTCGCGCGCCGCCTCCTCAGCATTCCGGTCGTGGGTGCGCACCAGACCGAGGCTCTGCTGACGCACATGTTCCGTGCCGACATTCGAGGTCATGATGATGACCGTATTGCGGAAATCAACCGTATGCCCCTGCGCATCGGTCAGGCGACCATCGTCGAGCAGTTGCAGTAACGTATTGAACACATCGGGATGCGCTTTTTCAATCTCGTCGAACAGCACCACCTGGTAGGGGCGGCGGCGAATGCTTTCGGTCAACTGACCCGCCTCTTCGTACCCGACATAGCCGGGCGGGGCGCCGATCAGACGCGACACGGTGTGCCGCTCCTGGAACTCCGACATATCGACGCGCGTCATCGCATCTTCACTATCGAAGAGAAACTCGGCGAGCGCTTTGGCGAGTTCGGTCTTACCGACGCCGGTTGGACCGACAAAGATGAAACTGCCGATCGGGCGCCGCGGGTCCTTCAGACCGCTGCGAGCGCGCCGAATCGCATCGGAAAGCGCAACAATCGCCTCATGCTGACCGATGACCCGTTCGTGGAGGCGCGCCTCCATGTCGATCAACTTCTCGCGCTCGGTTTCCAGCATGCGGTTGACCGGAATGCCCGTCCAGGTCGAGACGATGGCGGCGACATCTTCCTCATCGACCACCTCATCGAGGTTCGAACTCTTGAGCCATTCGCTGCGCGCGTGCTCGAACTCGGTTTCGAGTTGCAGATAGCGTGCCCGCAACATGGCAGCGCGTTCATACTCACGGCGCGCGCCCGCCTCTTCTTCTTCACGACGCAGGCGGTTCAGTTCGGCTTCCTGTTCGCGCAGCGCCTTGGGCATGGAATAAATGTCGATGCGCAGTTTGGCGGACGCCTCATCGATCAGGTCAATCGCCTTGTCGGGCAGGAAACGATCGGTAATGTAGCGACTCGACAGGCGCGCGGCAGCCTGCAACGCCTCATCGCTGATCGTCAGTTGATGGTGCTCTTCATAGCGTTTGCGCAGACCGCGCAGCATCTCGACGGTTGTTTCAACGTCAGGTTCTTCCACGAACACCGGACTGAAGCGCCGTTCAAGCGCCGCATCCTTTTCAACGTGCTTGCGATACTCATCGATGGTGGTTGCGCCGATCACCTGAACTTCGCCACGTGAGAGCGCCGGCTTCAGCATATTCGAGGCATCGATCGATCCGACCGCAGCGCCAGCGCCGACCACGGTGTGCAGTTCGTCGATGAACAGGATGATCTGTCCCTCGCTGCTGCGCACCTCGTCCATCACCGCCTTGAGGCGCTCCTCGAACTCGCCGCGGAACTTCGAGCCGGCAACCATCCCCGCCAGATCGAGCGCCAGCAACCTGCGGTTCTTCAACGGCAGCGGCACGTCGCCGCTGGCGATACGCTGCGCCAGACCCTCAGCGATCGCTGTTTTGCCGACGCCGGTTTCGCCGACGAGGACAGGATTATTCTTTGTGCGACGGCAGAGGATGCGGATAACGCGCGTGATTTCGGCATCGCGACCGATCACCGGATCGAGTTTTCCCTGCGCCGCGAGGTCGGTCAGGTCGATGGAATATTTCGAGAGCGCCTCGTAGCGCGCTTCGGCGCCGGGGTTATCGGCGCGCTGATGCCCGCGAATATCCATCAGCGCCTGATAGATGCGCTCCTGATCGATGCCGAAACTGTTCAGAATGCGCGATGACGCTCCTTCGCGCTCGCCGCTGATCGCAATCAGCAGATGTTCAATGCCGACGTACTGATCATTCAGGCGATTGGCTTCTTCCTCGGCGCGCTTGACCAGGCGTTGCGTGCGCGGCGTAATGTACACCTGATTGCCATACCCGTATTGACCGTACACTTTGGGCGATTTTTCAAGCTCGTGCTCGACGCGCCGCGCAACCATGTCGGCATCTACGCCAAGCCGCGCGATTGCACGCGCGGTCAGTCCATCGCGCTGCCGCAACATCGCCAGGAAAATATGCTCAACGTCCAGCTGGGTGTGGTGCTGGTCGTGCATGATTTCCTGCGCATCCTGAAACGCTTCCTGCGCCTTCTCGGTAAACCGTTCGAGTCTCATGTGCTCTGTCCTCGGGGAATGCTTCCTCTGGCAAATGCCATTGCGTGTTAAGTATAGCACAGAGGCTCGCTATCTGCTGATGGTTATGCACAGCAACTGTCCCGGGTTCGGTGAAGCCGTTGAGTTTTCAGAAATTCGTCAGGACAGCGCGTGCCTTATGCAGGCTCATGGTTGTTGAGCAATTACTCCGCCCTCGCCCGCGCAGGCGGGCTTTGCCTCGTCTGGCCGAGGGCTTATGGTCTTTGAGTAAATAATCTACCATAGCCCGCGCAGGCGGGCTTTGCCTCGTCTGGCCGAGGGCTTATGGTCTTTGAGTAAATAATCTACCATAGCCCGCGCAGGCGGGCTTCGCCTTGGCTAGCCGAGGGCTTCAGCCCCACGGCTAGCGCGGCATAGCGGAATAAATTCTCAATCTTCATTAGCCCGACGGCTCGTGCGGTAGAGTGAATTTAGAGCAGTTCTCACAAAGGTTGAACCTGTTGGACAGGGTTGAACACTCCTCGGAATCGCGCTCCCACGCGGCGACCGAAATGAATTTCGGTCTACCTTCCACGGCTGAACCTGATGGACAGGGTTGAACGCTCCTGGGAATTGCGCGCTCCCACGCGGCGACCGAAATGAATTTCGGTCTACACTCCGCTGGAAGCGGATGTCTCGTGCGACACGGCAGACCCGGACGAGGGTCAACGTATTTGAGAACTGCTATAGTGCTCAATCTTCATCAGCCCCACGGCGCGAGGCGCATACCGGTTTATATTCTCAATCTCCATCAGCTCCACGGCCAGTTCGCTACACCGGATTTAATGCTCAATCTTTATCAGCCCGCACTCACCTCGATCCTGGAAGCATTCCATCCCAGAATCGGCTACATGATGGTCAGATTCTCCTGTTTATTCACCGGTGACCGCAGACACTCCGCTTCAACGTGCGGTTAGCACTATGACGTCGGCGCACCGCACCTCGCATGCACCAATGTATCCAACGACCCGGAAAGCATTCTTGTTCACATAAGGAGTACGACAATGCTAGTACTGTCAATTCTCGGCGTTATCGCGTGCATTCTTTTTGTCATTGCAATTATTCTGCTGATTGTATTCCTTATTCTGAAATTTGCGGCGCACCTGGATGAAAGATTTTATTATAATTTTTTCAGAACCTCCCTTGTTATGCTGGCAGCCGTTCTGCTTGTTGTTGGCGGATCATACTGGTACGACGAGGCAACGAAAAGCGGGGGAGATATGCTGAACGGGCTGATTTTGATGATGACAGGTGGGATCATCTTCGTTGGACTGATAGCATACACCATCTGGAAAACCAACCTGTTCTACGCCATACTCATAACGCTGGTACAGATTGGAGTTGCTGCGCTTCTCGCTTTCTTCGGGATGATTGCGCTCATTATCGCGGCAGGATTGCTCTTTCTTTACATCCTGTTTGAACTGGGAAGCACCCAAACCGTCTACGTGGTCAATGAAGATTGACCCGGTTAAGCACAAAGGCGACGCTTCTGGCGCCAGAAGCATCGCCCGATGGCTCCCCGGTTTTCCTTAGCCTTATGATGAACTCGTCACGATATACGGCGCAATCGCCTTGGCAAGGTTGGCGGTCGGCATCGTCTGCAACCAGACACGTCCCGGTCCGCGCAGCGTCGTCAGGAACAACCCTTCGCCGCCCAGCAGAATGTTCTTGAACCCCTTCACCATCTCGATGTCGAACTCCACCGTCGGCTCGTACATCGCCACGTGCCCGGTATCCACCTTCAACACCTGCCCCGCGTCCAGCGTATACTCGACGATCTCGCCGTCGAGACAGACGAACGCCACTCCCGGACCGGTCAACTTCTGCATGATGAACCCCTCGCCGCCGAAGAACCCGGCGCCCAGGCGCTTGCGGAAGTGGATGTCCAGCCCGACGGTCTTCTCGGCGCAGAGGAACGCCTGCTTCTGCACGATCATCGTTTGCCCTTCAGCAAGCGCAACCGGCACGATCTTGCCGGGGAAATCGGAGGCGAAGGCGATAATGCCCTTGCCGCCAGCCGAGG
>Ga0272446_1003988_pt1 | contig 17908 bp, 14 predicted proteins | sample YNPCB0061_FD_194587 | JGI IMG/M metagenome (GOLD analysis project Ga0272446, IMG submission 194587) | Hot spring microbial mat communities from Yellowstone National Park, WY, United States - YNP-CB-006-1 | ecosystem: Environmental > Aquatic > Thermal springs > Hot (42-90C) > Sediment | place... | reverse complement strand
CACTGTCCGGAGAGATGCCGATGATCTCGGCACCCGCGGCGGCGAAGTCGGCGGCGAGACAGGAAAAATCCTTGGCTTCCTGGGTACACCCTGAGGTGTCATCCTTCGGATAGAAATAGACCACGACGGGACGGCCCTTTAGCTTGGAAAGCTGGATGGTTTTCCCGGCCTCGTCCGGGAGCTTGAAGTCGGGTGCCTTTTTGCCGTCGTCGATCATCTTGAAAGTGCCTTTCTTTTGTCGCTTTTGCAGCCGCACCTGCCATCTTACGCAAATTGTATTCCAGGGGGTTAGACCCTTGTAAGGAACGCGTTCGTTCGGTTCCGGCTGTGGTGCGAGTCTGGCCTGTTCGCTGCCACGGTCTGCGGGGGTCTAAAGGAGCGGCGTTGACGAAATTGCAAACCGGCGGGCGGCCCTCGCAAGGGCGCAGCCCCGATCGAAGTGCGCAGCCAGAGATCGAGCCGCGCCAGTCGGCACGGCCGCCGCTGGGGGCGGCGGTTACCCCCGGGTCCAGTCCGGCGGACGATGGGGGCTTTTCGCTTGGTTTCCGCCACGTTTTCGCGGGATGCCGACTTCTCTTTTACACGGTCATGCCGGTCGCCCTGCTTACAATGATCGCGGTCGGTATGCTGTATGTGCGACTCCGGCACGGGCCGATCGCATTCGATTTCGTCGTCCGTCCGATTGAGCGCGGCATCAACCATGAGTTGACGTCGAACTCAGTCAGGATCGACGGGGCGGAGCTTCGGCTCGGCCAGTCGGGCGATCTCGAATTTCGTTTGCGCGACGTCAGCGTTCTCGAGGCCGGCGGCGATGTTGTGCTGTCATCACCGCTCGCTGCAGTGAGCCTCTCGTTCGCAGCGCTGCTGCGTGGCCGCATCGTTCCGGTGCGCATTGAGCTGATAGACCCGATCATCGCGCTCGCCTATTCGGAAGAGGCGGGGTTTGTTTTTGAGCGCGCGGTGCCGCGGCCAGTTCCGGTACGTCCGGCGCCGAGCGTCGCGGAGAAGGTGCCAGATTCGAAGGTGCCAGATTCGGCCCTCGAGCATGAGACCATGGTGCCGCGGATCGCCGAGGCGGGCCACAAGGTCAATCTGACAAAGATGTTGAGCGATGCATCGCGGCGGGCCCGCCAGCGCCTCGACGCAACCTCGTATTTGACCGAGTTTGGGCTATCGAATGCGACCGTTGTCGTGGATTACGAGGGGCATCGAAGCTCGTGGCGGATCGATGAGGCGAGCGTCGATTTCAACCACGCCAAAAAACGAAGTGTGATTTCCGGCCGGGCGATCGTGGCATCGCCGCGTGGACCGTGGGCGTTCTCGTTTCTGACGGACGAGAATGAGAAATCCGATAAAGTCGAGGTGCGGGCCACAATTCGCGATCTTGTTCCCTCGACGCTCGCATCGGCGGCGCCGCCGCTCGCCATGCTTTCGACCTTCGAGTTTCCTGTCGCGGGCGATGCCACACTTCAGCTTTCGACCACTGGAGACATTGAAAGCAGTGCGTTGGCATTCGAGATCGGCAAGGGGCGTGTGAGGCTCCCCTATCTCGTTCACCCAATGGAGGTGACCGCGGGCGTCTTCAAACTCACATTCGACGGCAAGGAACGCCGCTGGACCTTGCAGCCAAGTCCGGTCAAGTGGGCGGATGGCGCGATCATGTTCACGGGTGAGATGACGGATGTAGCGCAGGGGAACGATCCGCCGCAATGGCGCTTTGCGGTTGAGGGTAAGAACGGCGTGTTCGAAGCCCCCGAGTTCAATGTCCCGCCTGTGACCGTTGATGTCTGGAGTGCCAAAGGCGTGGTGGTGCCGCGCCGCGGCGTCGTCGAGCTTGAGGAATATCGCCTGGCCGGGGGCGGCGGCGAAGCGGTCGTGAGGGCAAAGACGCAGGCCGGTCCGCGCGGCCAGAGCATGGCTGCGGAGTTCACCGTTTCGCCCATGCCGCTTAACACTTTGAAGGCTCTCTGGCCGCGCGCGCTGGCGGCCGGAACGCGCGAGTGGGTCGGCAAGAATGTCTCGGCGGTTACGTTCGCTGGTGGCTCCCTGCGGTTCACCAACGACAACGTCGATGCCGGTGAAGATGCGGCCTCGGAGATCGAACACGTCAGCGCCACCTTCGAGGCCAGCGGCCTTGCCTTCACGCCTATGCCCGGTATGCCGCCAGTAGAAGCAGAACGCGCCTTCGTGAAGATCGATAACAACGCGCTGGAGATTACGACTCCCGACGCAGCGGTCCGGCTGCCCGGCAATCGCAGCCTTCCGTTGAAAAATGGCCGACTCTACACTTCCGATGTAATAGCGCCCCGGCCCGAAGGGGAAATTACGTTTTCGACTGTTGGCGAGCTTGGACCCTTCCTTGAAGTCATCGAGCAGCTTCCCCTTCCCACCGTCCGCCAAGCGTCTCCGCTTCCCAAGGCCGGAGAGGGCAAGATTGATGCGCAGATCGCCATACGCCTGCCGCTCATCCCCGACGTCAGGGGTGAAGATTTTTCAATCTCCGGAAAGGCAAAGATTACCGACGGCCGCTTTGGAAAGGTCGCTGGACGGTTCGATATTCAGGGCTTCACGCTCGATCTCGATTTGAGCGATACCGCGCTCGATGCCAAGGGCGATCTGCTCGTCAACGGAGTTCCGGCAAAAATCGTCGGCCAGCGGCTGCTCGGTGCCCGCGCCGATCAACAGCCGCCGCTCAAGATCGTTGCGAAGCTCGATGAGGCAGATCGCACCCAGCTCGGTCTGGACGTCAATGACATTGTGCGTGGCGTCGTTCCGGTTGAAGTCTCATTGCAGCGCGGGGAGGGGGCGGAGCCCGCTATTCGGCTGCATGCGGATCTGACGAACGCCGAGATTGCGCTTGATCAGCTCCAGTGGCGCAAGGCGCCCGGCCGCGATGCGAGTATCGATGCGGAGATCGTGACGGACCAGAATCACGATACCGAACTCAAGACCTTCAAGGTCATAAGCGACGATATCGCCGCGCAGGGGCGCATCGTTGCCGGGCCGGACAACAAAGTCAAAGAGTTCGAGTTTCCGAACCTCAGCTTGAATGTCATCTCTCGTTTCGATGTCAGAGGGGTGCGCGGCAAGGATGATATGTGGTCGATCAAGCTCAAGGGGGCGACCTTCGACGGGCGTAGCTTCTTCCGCTCGCTGTTCAATGTCGCAAACAGCCCCGAGCGCAAGAAGGCGTCGCAGGGCGCTCAGGTTTCCGTCGATCTCGACAACGTCATCGGCGGTAATGATGTCTCGCTGCGCAATCTCAAGATGCAGGTCGAAACGCGCGGCGGCTATCTTTCGAGCCTTGATGCGAAAGGCACGCTCGACGGTGGGGCGCCGCTTATTGCGAAACTTGATCAAAGTTCGGGTGTGCGGCGTCTCCTCGTCGATTCGACGGACGCCGGGCAGGTGATGAAGCTCGTCAACTTCTATCCCAACATGCAGGGGGGCCGCATGCGCCTCGAGATCAATCTCGATGGCACCGGACCGGCGGAAAAAACCGGGACTCTCTGGGTTGAGAACTTCAAGGTCCTCGGCGATCCGATCGTCAGCGAGGTCGTCAGCAGCGCTGATCAGGGACGCCCTGCGATCAGCGGCCGGAACGTGACGCGCGAAGTCTTCGAATTCGACAAGATGCGGGCGCCGTTCTCAGTGGGCTATGGGCAATTCGTCCTCGAGGAGTCTTATGTCAAGGGGCCGCTGCATGGTGCAAATATGCGTGGCAAGGTCGACTTCAAGACCAAGCGCATCAATCTCGGCGGCACCTATATCCCGCTGCAGGGTCTCAACGGCGCACTCGGCGAAATCCCGCTCCTCGGACAGATTATTTCCGGCGCGCAGGGCGAAGGTATCTTCGGCATGACATTCGCCGTCCAGGGGCCGACGTCAGATCCGCAGGTGATCGTCAATCCGCTGTCTCTCGTCGCGCCCGGCATCTTCCGCGAAATTTTCCAGATGACCGCTTCCAATCCGAAGGTCCAGGTGCGCGAAGACAGGACGCCACAGAAGCCCGCCGAAGCACGCGTGCGTTCGTCATCTTCGAGCGCCATCAGCCAGGACAATGCGCCGAAGTCGAAAAAAGCCTCAGGTGCGCAGGCCGATGCCATCGACGGCTGGTCGTCGACAACGATGCCGCCCTAGAGCCCTAGCGGTCTGGGCAGTGGCGTCGACGCTAAACCGGCTTCAGAAGGACGTGCTTCTTCTTGCCGAGCGATAGTTTGATGACACCGCTCTTTGCGGCATCGCTCGATCGAAGAATGGCTTTTTCGCTGGTGACGGCGGCGTCGTTGACCTTGAGGCCCCCGCCCTGAATTTGCCGACGCGCTTCGCCGTTCGATGCAACGAGACCGGCTCTTACAAAGGCGGTCAGAACGCCGAGACCGGCGTCGAGATCGGAACGAGCGACCTCGATCGTAGGGAGGTCAGCGGCAAGGGTACCCTGTTCGAACGTCTTGCGTGCCGTTTCCGCGGCGGCATCCGCCTTCTCACGGCCATGGAGCAGCGCAGTGGCTTCGGTGGCGAGCACCTTTTTCGCTTCGTTGATCTCGGCACCTGAAAGTTTTGCGAGCCGGGCGATCTCATCGAGTGGCAGCATCGTGAAAAGCTTCAGGAAACGGGGGACATCGGCGTCCTCCGTGTTGCGCCAGAACTGCCAGTAGTCGTAGGCCGACAACTGCTCCTCATTAAGCCACACCGCGCCGGCCGCTGTTTTTCCCATCTTTGCGCCCGAGGCCGTGGTCAGAAGCGGGCAGGTCAGGGCAAAAAGCTGCTCCTTGATGCCCATGCGGCGGCCAAGATCAATGCCGGTGACAATGTTGCCCCACTGGTCGGAGCCGCCCATCTGCAGGTTGCAGCCATAGCGGCGGTGAAGCTCCACGAAGTCGTAGGCTTGCAACAGCATGTAGTTGAACTCAATGAAAGAGAGTTCCTGTTCGCGTTCGAGGCGAAGTTTCGCGCTGTCCATCGTCAGCATGCGGTTGACGGAGAAATGGCGGCCGACCTCGCGCAGGAAGTCAATGTAATTCAGTGGCGCGAGCCATTCGGCGTTGTCGACCATCAGGGCGTCGGTCTTGCCGGTTCCGAAATCCAGAAACCTAGCAAAGACCTGCTTCATGCCATTCTTGTTTGCCTCGATCTCCTCGAGCGAGCGGAGCTGGCGCGTTTCGTCCTTGCCGGATGGATCGCCAACGCGGGTCGTGCCGCCACCCATCAGCACGATCGGCTTGCCCCCGCACCTCTGTAGCCACCTCAGCATCATGATCGAAATCAGCGACCCGACGTGCAGGGAGGGCGCGGTGCAGTCGTAGCCGACATAGGCGATCACGCCGCGTTTGCGGGCAAGCTCATCCAGGCCCTCAATGTCCGAGCACTGGTGCATGAACCCGCGCTCGGTCATAATGTTCAGGAAGTCTGATTTGATCGTCGTCATGTGGAAACTGGGCTCGGTCGGGATCATGGATACCCTTTGCGATTACTGGCGCCGGGCGGCGGCACCATGCACGGGAAGGTGTTCATGGGCAAGGTGATGCGGGCCATCGGCCTCATGAGTGGCACGTCGCTGGACGGGATCGACGTCGCCTATATCGAAACCGATGGCGAGGACACTGTGACGCGCGGCCCGGCGCGAACTTTTCCCTACGACGCCAGCATGCAGCGACTGCTTATTTCGGCAATCGCCGATGCCCGGAATCTCCGATCACGCGAGGAACGGACGGCTTCGCTGACGCGCGCCGAGCATCAGCTGACCGAACACCATGCCGCAGCCGTCACTCAGTTTCTTCGGCAGTCGGGACTCGATCGTCGGTCTATCGATATCATCGGATTTCATGGGCAGACGGTGCTGCACAGGCCGGAAGTCGGGCTGACGGTGCAACTCGGACTCGGGGACCTGCTCGCAAATTTCACACGCTGCCCCGTGGTCTATGATCTGCGCGCCGCCGATGTCGCGGCAGGGGGGCAGGGGGCTCCGCTCGTTCCTGCCTACCATCGGGCGCTCATCGCAAAGGTTTCGGCACGTCCGGTTGCCATCGTCAATATCGGAGGGGTCGCAAACGTCACGTGGATCGGGCGCGACGGACAATTGATCGCCTTCGATACCGGACCCGGAAACGCTCTACTCGACGACTGGATGATGTGCCGCGCCGGGACACGGCTCGATGAGGACGGCCGAACGTCGGGCCGTGGCCGCGCGGATGAGGATATCGTCCGGCTCTATCTCAGCCACGGATATTTCGCAAAGCGGCCGCCCAAGTCGCTCGATCGCGATGCTTTCTTCACCGACCTTGTGGCGCATCTCGCGACCGAAGATGGGGCGGCGACGCTTGCCGCTTTCACGGCGCAGGCCATCGCCAAAGGGCGGGAACACATGCCGGAAGAGCCCGAGCTGTGGATCATTTCCGGTGGGGGACGGCGCAATCGCACGATCATGCGGATGCTCGCCGAGCGCGTCCATCACGCGGTGGTCCCGGCTGAGGCCGTCGGAATTGACGGCGACAGCCTGGAGGCGGAAGCCTGGGCCTATCTTGCGGTACGCTCGGTGCGGGGGTTGCCCCTCACATTCCCGGGAACGACTGGAGTTGCGGAGCCGATGAGCGGGGGGCGGCGCGCGGACCCCTCATCCTACGTTGTCAACTGAAACCAAAAAGGTGCGGGCGCGAGCCAGGGTCTGGCCCAAGAATACTGAAAGCCGGCTTCCTGCTGGCGACGCTCTAAATTGCGGGAGTCGCTTCGCTTCTCGGCATGTTTGTGATGTTGTCGGCACTTCACTCGGGAACCATCCGGACGACTTTCAAGGCGGTCCGCGGCGCGGCGGTGGAGACCGTCTCGTTGGCGACGGACCCCACTTCCTTCATCACGCTCGTCGCTTATCTCGGTTTCGCGCCCGCAAGCGTTGGTCTCATCGTCTGGCGATGGGATGGCGGCAGCTTGCTAGAAACTTCCGCCAATCTCCCGACGCTTGACGGGCCGGCAACTCTCTCTTTCGTCTGCGCAGATTACTCGTCGTCGCCGTCGTCGTCGGCTGCTGCCGCCGGGGCGTTCTGGGCCTCGAGCCGCTCCAACTCGCGCTGGCGCTGCCGCTCGCGTTCACGCTCGCGCTCGCGCTACTTGTTGCGCTCTCGATCGATCTCGAACTGAACGAGCCTCTCGTCCAAATAAGTGCCAACGATATTTCCGAGTTCCTCGACCTTGTTCTCGAAGAAGTGGTTGGCACCAGGTACGACTTCGTGGGTGATCTTGATGCCCTTCTGCACTTTGACCTTGGCAGCCATCTCGGCGACAGAAGCCGTCGGCACGACGCGGTCGAGATCGCCATTGATAATGAGGCCGGAGGCGGGGCAAGGCGCCAGGAACGAAAAATCATAAAGGTTCGACGGTGGTGCGACGCAGATGAAGCCGTCAATTTCGGGGCGGCGCATCAGAAGCTGCATTGCAATCCAGGTGCCAAAAGAGACACCCGCAATCCAACAGGTTTTCGCGTCCGGCTTGACGAGCTGCAGCCAGTCAAGGGCGGAGGCCGCATCGGCAAGCTCGCCGGGCCCACCGTCCCAGACGCCCTGGCTGCGTCCGACACCCCGGAAATTGAACCTCAGGACCGAAAATCCCCGGGCTGCAAACGTGTGGTAAAGTGTGTAGACGACCTGATTGTTCATCGTGCCGCCGAACTGCGGGTGCGGATGAAGCACGAGCGCGATCGGGCTGTCGCTGTTGCTCTCGTGATGGTAGCGGGCCTCCAGGCGACCGCCGGGGCCATTGATGATGAGTTCGGGCATCAGTGTTTCTCGGGTCTCGGTATGACGGGTTTCATTTTCCAGGGGCGCGGCTGATTGGACCTTAGCGTTCAAATCCTCGTGGATGAGGCGCTTAATCCTTGACTTCAGCACTCAGGATTTACATAAGTTTAGAACCGTTCGAAACAACACCCTGGAAGGTCCGGGTGTCGGGTCGGGGCGGCTCTCTTAGCACAGTCCGGGGTCCCGGATGCAAGGCATGGATTCCGCCGCCCTTTGAAGTGGCGATAATCCGGAGGTGAGGCGTGGAACTGACAACGAAGGGCCGTTACGCGGTCATGGCGATGGTCGATCTCGCCAACCATGCCGAGAAGGGGGCCGTGCCGCTGTCGCTTGTTGCCGAGCGCCAGCACCTCCCGCTTGCTTATCTCGAACAGCTTTTCGTTCCGTTGCGCCGCGCCGGATTGGTCGAAAGCGCGCGGGGCCGATCAGGCGGCTACAAGCTTGCCAAGCCCGCTTCCGAGATTTCAGTGGCTGCGGTCATGGCGGCGGTTGATGAGGAAACGCGATTTACCCGCTGCTCGGCCGATGATCCGCGATGTTCTGCCGCAACGCCCTGTCTGACGCACGGACTTTGGAACGCGCTCAGTGAAACAACGGCTGCATTTCTGTCCTCAGTCAGCCTGGCGGACGTCATCGGTGGCGGCCGATACGCGATGCAGCTTGCAACGGCACGGCGGAATTCTGGTCGGGTCTACCTTGACTTCAACGCGACGGCGCCGCTGCGGCCAGAAGCCAAGACTGCCATGGTCGCGGCCCTCGATGCCATCGGCAATCCCTCCTCGGTTCATGCCGAGGGCCGCGAGGCGCGGTCCATCATCGAAACGGCGCGCGAGAGTGTTGCACGGCTCGTCGGGGCGAAGCCGTCAGAGATCGTTTTTACAAGCGGTGCCTCGGAGGCGAATGCCTGGGTGATGGCGCAGCCCTGGGCGACGATCCTGACGAGCGGGATTGAGCACGATTCGGTTCTGGCCCCGGCGCGGGCCGCGTCCGGCACAGTCGTGATGCTGCCCGTCGACAGCGACGGTCTCGTTCAGGTCGAGGAGGCGGTGGCGCGAGTCGCGAAGGATAGGGCCGGCGCGCCGGCGGTCCTGGCACTGCAACTGGCAAACAACGAAACGGGCGTCATTCAGCAGGTTCGCGAAGCTGCCGAACTTGTCAGGGTCCACGGCATTTCCGTTCATTCGGATGCGGTTCAGGCGGTGGGCCGGATGAAGATCGATTTTGCGGCGCTTGGGGCCGACACGCTGGCGATTTCCGCCCACAAGCTCGGTGGCCCAAAAGGGGTTGGCGCGCTCGTCATTCGTGACCATCTTGACCTTGTTCCGCTGCTGCGCGGAGGTGGGCAGGAGCGGCGCCGGCGGGCGGGAACGGAGAACGTCGCGGCGATCGCCGGTTTCGGGGCGGCGGCGGAAGCGGCCCTTCGCGATCTGAGCAAGGTCGCAGAGATGGCCAAGCTTCGTGACGAGCTCGAGGCGCGCGTGCTGAGCCTTAGCCCAAATGCCGTCATCGTGGGTCAAGGCGCGCCGCGGCTCGCCAACACAATGGCGTTGGCGCTCCCCGGCAAGCACGCCGAAACGCTGGTGATACGCCTTGATCTCTTGGGGTTCGCGGTCAGTGCAGGTTCGGCCTGCTCCTCGGGCAAAGTCGGGGCGAGTCATGTCCTCGAGGCGATGGGGCTTGGACCCGAGATCGCGGCAAGCACGATCCGTATCAGTCTTGGGCCGGCGACGACGCGAGAGGACATCGCGGCCTTTGTCGAAGCATGGAAAACAATCGTTGGCGCGTCGGCGCTAGCGGCGTGATGAGTGACGAAAAAAGTTTGAGGCCTACGGGCCGGCCAAGAAATTGAGTGAAAGAGAGACGAAGACATGGCTGCAGTTCAGGAGACGATTGATCAGGTCAAGAAGATCGACGTCGACCAGTACAAGTATGGATTTGAAACGCGCATCGAGAGCATCAAGGCGCCGAAGGGCCTCGATGAATCGACTGTGCGTTTCATCTCGGCCAAGAAGAGCGAGCCGGAATGGCTGTTGAACTGGCGCCTCGAAGCGTTTCGACGCTGGAAATCGATGACGGAGCCGACGTGGGCCAAGCTTCGCTATCCTAAGATCGATTTCCAGGATCTCCACTACTATGCGGCGCCCAAATCGACGGAGGGGCCGAAGAGCCTTGACGAGGTCGATCCGATGCTTCTCGAGACTTATAAGAAGCTCGGCATTCCGCTCAAAGAACAGGAAATCCTGGCGGGTGTTTCGTCGCGCGTTGCGGTTGATGCCGTCTTCGACAGCGTATCGGTGGTCACGACCTTCAAGGAGGAACTGGCCAAGGCGGGTGTCATCTTCTGCTCGATCTCGGAGGCCGTTCGCGAGCATCCTGAGCTTGTGAAGAAGTATCTGGGCTCGGTCGTGCCGCAGTCAGACAACTTCTATGCGGCGCTCAATTCGGCCGTGTTCTCGGACGGATCGTTCGTCTATGTGCCGCAGGGCGTGCGCTGCCCGATGGAGCTTTCGACCTACTTCCGTATCAACGAGCGGCAAACGGGGCAGTTTGAGCGGACGCTCATCATCGCCGACCGCGGCGCCTATGTCTCCTATCTCGAGGGCTGCACAGCGCCGATGCGCGATGAGCATCAGCTGCATGCAGCGGTCGTCGAACTCATTGCGCTCGATGATGCCGAGATCAAGTATTCTACGGTGCAGAATTGGTATCCCGGTGACAAGGAAGGCAAGGGCGGCGTCTATAACTTCGTGACGAAGCGCGGTGACTGCCGCGGCCATCATTCAAAGATTTCGTGGACGCAGGTCGAGACCGGCTCGGCGATCACCTGGAAGTATCCGAGCTGCATTCTTCGCGGCGACTATTCGCGCGGCGAGTTCTATTCAATCGCCGTGTCGAACGGCTATCAGCAGGTCGACAGCGGCACGAAGATGATCCATCTCGGCAAGAATTCAACGAGCCGCATCATTTCAAAAGGCATTGCGTCGGGCCATTCACAGAACACCTATCGCGGCCTCGTTTCCGCCCATCGCAAGGCGACGAACGTCAGAAACTTCACGAACTGCGATTCGCTGCTGATCGGCGACAAGTGTGGCGCGCATACCGTCCCCTACATCGAGGCCAAGAATTCCAGCGCGCACTTCGAACATGAAGCCACGACGTCGAAGATATCGGACGACATGCTGTTTTACTGCCGCCAGCGGGGGCTTTCGGAGGAAGAGGCGGTGGCGCTTGTCGTCAACGGCTTTGTCCGCGATGTGCTGCAGCAGTTGCCGATGGAGTTCATGGCCGAGACGCAGAAGCTCATTGGCATCAGCCTGGAAGGTTCGGTCGGTTGATCGGACCTTGAAATCGAAATTCAACGCAAGGGTTTGTTGGAATGCTTGAAGTCAAAAACCTGCATGTAAAGCTCGAGGACGAGGGTCGCGTGATCCTCAAGGGGCTCTCGCTCACCGTGCCGAAGGGCGAGGTGCATGCCATCATGGGGCCCAACGGTTCGGGCAAGTCGACACTCGCCTATGTGCTGGCGGGGCGCGATGGCTATGAGGTGACCGAGGGCGATATTTTGTGGAACGGGGAATCGCTCCTTGAGATGGAGCCAGACGAACGGGCGGCGAAAGGCGTCTTTCTTGCCTTTCAATATCCGATGGAAATTCCTGGCGTCGCAGGGCTTACGTTTCTGCGCACCGCTCTCAATGCACTCAAGAAGAAGCGCGGCGAGCCCGAAGTGACGACGCCGGCCTTCATGAAGCTCGTGAAGGAGCGGGGCCAGAAGCTCGACATCGACATCGAGATGCTTAAGCGGCCGGTCAACGTCGGGTTTTCAGGCGGGGAAAAGAAGCGCTCAGAAATCCTTCAGATGGCGCTTCTCGAGCCGACGCTCTGTGTCCTCGACGAAACGGATTCGGGCCTCGATATCGATGCGTTGCGCATCGTGGCGGAAGGCGTCAACGCTCTGCGCTCACCGGACCGCGCGTTCCTCGTCATCACCCACTATCAGCGCCTTCTCAATTACATCGTGCCCGACAAGGTGCATGTGCTCGCCGACGGGCGAATTCAGAAGACAGGCGGCAAAGAGCTGGCGCTTGAGCTCGAGAGATCGGGCTATGCGGGCTATACCGGCAAGGCGGCGTGACCATGAATGTAGCAGTCATGAAAACAAAGGCTGAGCAGGGGCTTCTCGAAGCCTTTGACGCCGTTTCAGGAAAGCTGCCTGGTGGCGCGGCGGTGATGGCGCGGCGTGCCGAAGCCATTGGCCGATTCGGTGCACTCGGTCTGCCGCATCGGCGGATCGAGGAATGGAAATACACGGATCTGCGGTCGAGCCTCAAACAGGCACTGCCGCCGGCGATCGACGACCGGACGCCGGTAACGATTGCGGAACTTATTGTTGCACTCGGACCGTTGGCGCATCTCGACGCCTATCGCGTTGCCTTCGTTAATGGCCAGCATCGCGGCGTGCTCGATGACTTTGGAGAAGCTTCCGGTCTCGAGGTCAGAGCGCTTGCTGCAGACCTCACGGCGGCTCCGGAAAAACTTGCGCCCGGTCTGATTGATCCGTCCGAGTACGATGGAGCGATCACAGCGCTCAACACAGCTTTCGTGACGGATGGTGCGATCGTCCGCGTTGGCGATGGCGTGCGGCTTGCCAAACCTCTCCTTGTGATTTTTGTCCGCGCCGGTCGCGAGGCGCAGGCGGTTGCCGTGCGCAATGTTCTCTCGATTGGCGCAGGGGCGGATGCAACCCTCATCGAGGCGCATGTCGTCTTGCCGGGAGCCTGCCAGGAGGCGCAGGTCAATTCCCGTTCCGAGGTCTCGGTCGGGAAAGGGGCCGCGGTCCGTCATGCCAAGGTCGCTGTCGACTCGGGCCGGACCGTGCATCTCTCGAATTGGGATATTTGGCTCGATGCCGAGGCGGCCTATCGTGGTTTCCAATTTACGATGGGGCAGGGACTGGCACGAAACGGAATCCGCATCGGCTTTGGGGGGGAGGGCGGCAAACTTGATCTCTCCGGCGCTTACCTCGTCCGTGGGCAAGAGCATGTGGACACTACGCTCGTCGTCGACCATGCCGTCCCCGGCTGCGAGAGCCGTGAACTCTTCAAGGGCGTGCTTGATGGCCAGGGCCGCGGTGTGTTTCAGGGCAAGATCATCGTTCGGCCCGATGCGCAGAAGACCGATGGCAAGCAGATGTCGCAGGCGCTGATGCTTTCCGAGGATGCCGAATTCGATTCGAAACCGGAGCTTGAGATCTTTGCCGATGATGTCGTTTGCGGGCACGGCACGACGTCGGCGGAACTCGATCCCGATCTGTTGTTCTATTGCAAATCACGCGGGATTCCGGAAAGCGAAGCTCGTGCCCTCATGATCGAGTCGTTTATAGGTGAGGCCATTGACAAGGTTGAGGATGCGAGCCTCAGGGCGGCGTTGATGGCGTATACGAAGGGCTGGCTCGCGGGCTCTACGCGCTGACAGGAACGAGCCATGGGAAGCGAAACGAGAATTGCTGGAAGAAGCGCCGCATCACAGGCGGGGCTTACGGCTGCGCCCTATGACGTCGAGCGCATCCGAGCCGACTTCCCGATTCTCTTTCGTGAGGTTCACAACCGGCCGCTCGTCTATCTCGATAACGGCGCCTCGGCCCAAAAACCGCTCGCCGTCATCGAGGCGATGACTCATGCCTATCGCTTCGAGTACGCCAATGTCCATCGCGGCCTGCACTATCTTTCGAATGTAGCAACAGAGCATTACGAAGGGGCGCGGGAGACGGTGCGGCGCTTCCTCAATGCCGAGCAAACGGACGAGATTATCTTCACGCGGAATGCGACGAGCGCCATCAACCTTGTGGCACGGTCGTTCGGTGAGCCGCGGATCGGCGAGGGCGATGAGGTCCTCCTCACCATCATGGAGCACCACGCGAACATCGTTCCCTGGCATTTCCTGAGAGAACGGAAAGGGGCCGTCCTGACCTGGGCGCCGATGACCGATCGTGGCGAACTCATCATCGACACACTCGACCGTCTCATCACGAAGCGCACAAAGATCGTTACCGTTACGCACATGTCGAATGTGCTCGGCACGATCAATCCGGTAAAGGAAATTATACGGCTCGCTCATGCCAAGGGCGTGCCGGTGCTTGTCGACGGCAGCCAGGCGGCCGTGCACATGGGTGTCGACGTGCGCGATCTCGATGCCGACTTCTACGTCTTTACCGGGCATAAAACCTACGGACCAACGGGCATCGGCGTCCTCTATGCGAAGAAGCACTATCTCGAGGCGATGCCGCCTTATGAGGGGGGCGGTGACATGATCGAGAGCGTCACGCTCGACCGTATCACCTACAACAAGCCGCCGCAGAAGTTCGAGGCGGGAACGCCGGCCATCGTGGAAGCCATCGGACTCGGTGCCGCGCTCAACTACATGATGCAAATCGGGCGTGAGAAGATCGCACATTACGAAGCCGAGCTCAGCGCTTATGCCGCAGCGCGGTTGGCGGAGCTCAAGTGGGTGAAGCTTTATGGGACGGCGGCCGGCAAAGGCGCCATCTTCTCATTCACGGTCGATGGCCTTCATCCGCATGATGTCTCGACGATTATTGACCGGTCGGGTGTCGCCATTCGGGCCGGCCATCACTGCGCGCAGCCACTGATGGGCCGCTTGGGGGTGACGGCAACCTGCCGCGCCTCATTTGCGATGTACAATACGAAGGCCGAGGTCGATGCGCTTGTGGCAGCGCTGACCAAAGCGCATGACCTCTTCACGTGAGGAGCTTCCTCATGGATGGGAAGCAGATTGATGACCGCAATACATTACGGGTGGTAGCCGAAGCCGCCGATCCCGATTTGGCCCTGCCGGCCGATGGCGGCTCGATGGAGGGCCGGGATGCGGGCGAAAACGTCGAGACGACCTCTGCAACTTCGGTCCCGCTGCCGCCCGAGGAACTCGAGCGGCTGACGAACGATATCGTGGCGGCCCTGAAGACGGTCTATGATCCCGAAATACCGGCCGACATCTATGAGCTCGGCCTCATATACAAGGTTGAGATCGATGATGACCGTAATGTCGTGATCGACATGACGCTTACGGCCCCCGGCTGCCCGGTGGCCGGAGAGATGCCGATGTGGGTTGAGAACGCTGTCAATGCCGTTCCGGGCGTGGCTTCGACAAAAGTCAACCTCGTCTTCGATCCGCCGTGGGATCAAAGCCGGATGTCGGACGAGGCCAAGCTCGCCATCGGGATGTTCTGAGCCCAAGATGGCTCTCGCTTTTTTGGGCGCATTTCCCATATATTTTCCGTATCGTTGCGGGGCTCGCCGCATAGAACAATGGAGGCCGATGTGCCGTCTCTCAGAATGGCGCCGAAGATCATGACGCTGACGGATGCCGCGGCGGCGCGCATCTCGGCGCTGATCGCGCAAAAGCCGGGGGTGAAGGCGCTGAAAGTCGGCGTCAAGAAGGGTGGCTGCGCCGGCATGGAATACACGATGACCTGGGCGCAGGAGATCGGCAAGTTCGACGAGATCGTGGAGGACAAGGGTGCCGTTGTGCTGATCGACCCGGCGGCGATCATGTATCTCATCGGTACGGAAATGGACTACAAGACCGACAAGCTCTCCTCTCAGTTCGTGTTCAATAATCCCAATCAGAAAGGGGCCTGCGGTTGTGGTGAGAGCGTCAATCTCGAACCTGTGACGCCGGAGGGATTGGCACCGAGCGAGCGCTGATTCGCTCGCGGACTGCCTGTGCCACTCGCAAGGAAGCGCTGATGGCGGCCAATGATGATCTACTCGAAATCTTGCGCGAAGTACTGAGCCGCCGCGGGACGGTGAGCGGTCGGCGCATGTTCGGTGGTCTTGGCGTCTACTTCGACGGGACCTTCTTCGCCATTATCGACGACGGCGTCATCTATTTTCGAACATCGGAGGAGACGCGGGCCAATTTCTTGGCCGAGCAGTCCTGCGCCTTCAGCTATATGACGACGAGAGGGCCGGTGCAGCTCACCTCGTATTGGCGGCTGCCGGAGCGGCTGCTCGACGATTCCGATGAGCTTCAAGTCTGGGCCGTTTCAACGGTCGCTGCGGCGCGCGACGCACACGTTCGGAAGGCCCAGAAAGGCAAAGGCTGACACTCGTGCTGTCCCGCCAAAGCCGCAGCGGCAGCGCAAGGGCAAGACGCTCAGGTCTGCGCGATATTGGGTGTCGACCATGCTAACCGCGGCCGGGGACCTTGAGCGGGCGCGAGGGCCGGCGCATGAAGGCCGGAACGTTCTCCGCAAACCCCAGCCGATCGTCGCCTTTGTGGGGCGGCTGCGCCCTTCGACGCGCTTCCTTTGCCGTATCGCGGGCTTCCTCCGGCCGGCCTGCGGGGGAAGCCGGCATGTCCGTCCAGGCATCGGCGGCGTGAGGTGCTTGGGTCGATTTCTGGCGGGCGCCGCGCTGCTCGTTGTCCCGCTTCCTGGTCCGGTCCTTCAGACCTTCCCGTCTCGATTCGGCGGTGAACTCGGACGTGCGAACTTCCGATCTCGGAGGCTTCTGAGCGCGGTGCCGTTGCCCCTGGCGCTCACCGGCCCGCGGCGCCTCACGGCGCTCGCCTCCACTTGTGCGGACGACGGGCTGACTGGATTTTTCCGACGGGCCACGCCCACCGCGACCGCGGCGCCGCTTGCCGGCGCTCGCAAGGTCCTCCTCCGTCGGTGGCTCGCCGAGCCAGATGGCTTTTTCGCCGGTGAGCTTTTCGATCTCCGTTAACAACTTCAGATCATCGGCAGTGACGAGGGAGGCGGCGTAGCCTTCGCGGCCGGCGCGGCCCGTACGTCCGATGCGGTGCACGTAGTCTTCGGCAGCCCAGGGCAAGTCGAAATTGAAGACATGGGAGACGTCAGGGATGTCAAGGCCGCGAGCGGCGACGTCGGAGGCAGCGAGAAGCATGATCTCACCATTGCGGAACTTGTCGAGCGTCTCCGTGCGGCTCGCCTGATCCATGTCGCCGTGAAGGGCACCGGCATTGAAGCCGTGCTTCGTCAGCGATTTGTAGAGCACGGCGACGTCGCGTTTGCGGTTACAGAAGATAATCGCGTTCTTGACGTTGCCGGTGCGGATCAGGTCGCGAAGAACTTCGCGTTTAGCCCAGTCCTCGCCGTTCCGGCAGAAGACGAAGCGCTGGGTGATGGTTTTTGCGGTCGTTGCCGGCTTTGCGACCTCGATTCTCACAGGGTCCTTCAGGAACTGATTGACGAGGCGCGTAATCTCCGGCGGCATCGTCGCGGAGAAAAAGAGCGTCTGACGGCGGGCCGGCAGGAGCTTGCAGATTTTTTCGATGTCGGGAATGAATCCCATGTCGAGCATGCGGTCGGCTTCGTCGATCACCAGAATTTCGACGCCCATCAGCATCAGCTTTCCACGGCCGAAATGATCGAGCAGGCGGCCCGGGGTGGCGATCAGCACGTCGACACCGCGGTCGAGCTTTCTGATCTGATCGTCCATCGATACGCCGCCAATCAGCAGGGCGAGCGTCAGCTTGTGATTGACACCGTATTTTTCGAAGCTTTGGGCGACCTGGGCTGCAAGCTCGCGGGTTGGTGCGAGAATCAGCGAGCGGGGCATGCGGGCCCGGGCCCGGCCCGATTCAAGCCGGGTGATCATCGGAAGAACGAACGATGCCGTCTTACCGGTTCCGGTCTGGGCGATGCCAAGAACGTCGCGCCCGGTTACGGCGACGGGAATGGCGGCGGCTTGAATCGGAGTGGGTGTTGTGTAACCGACGGCGGCGATGGCCGCCTGAACCTTGGGTGAGAGCCCGAGGTCGGCGAATGTCTTAGTTTCCAATAGTTGCAATCTCCATCTGCACAGCTTGGACAATCCGGCGCTTAAGCACCGGATGCTCGATCAAGAGCGCAGGGGGCAGGTGCCGAAAAAGGACCAAAGACCAATTGGGGGAATGTGGATCAAAAGCATCAAAAAATGCGCTAACTGATCCCCTGCGCTCCGGCACGCTCGGGTGCTCGCACACATCCCGCGCGAGTGCAAGAAAAAGTCTTTGCCGACAGATCGCTGGCCCGCGAGGTTCTGTCACAGGTGGCATGTAGAACACGAGGTCACCGGGCGGAACCGGCGGCAGACCCC
>Ga0272446_1003987_pt1 | contig 17908 bp, 14 predicted proteins | sample YNPCB0061_FD_194587 | JGI IMG/M metagenome (GOLD analysis project Ga0272446, IMG submission 194587) | Hot spring microbial mat communities from Yellowstone National Park, WY, United States - YNP-CB-006-1 | ecosystem: Environmental > Aquatic > Thermal springs > Hot (42-90C) > Sediment | place... | reverse complement strand
AATCAGCGCCAAGCCGGTCGGCGACCGCATCGATGGCGCGCGCCTCGGCGTGCAGCAGTGTTTTGGTTGTGTTCACAATCGATTCAGTAGTCATGTGATCATTCCTTTGCAAAAGTCTCCTCCCCACCCTTGCCTCGACGTGCAAGGGTGGGGTATCCCAAAAGGAGAATCCCTGGCGTTGTCAATCGAGCATTGCCGTTTCCGCCCGGCGCCATGCCGGGATCACCCGATCTTCCATATCGTGATCGCTGCATGGCTCGACGCGTCCATGCTCATCCAGCCATGCCACCGTGCGGCGCACCCCTTCGATCCAGGGAACCGTGTAACGAAAGCCGAGTTCCTGCCGTGCCGCGTGGTTATCGAAGATGTTGTTGAACTGGAAATTGAGCTTGCACCACGTTGCTTCTGTGGGCAGCGCCTTCGCTAAAAGGTCGGTGGGGATGTGGATCAGCGTCGGTGACGGCGCGTCGAGCGCCTCTGCCACGCGCTGATGATATTGGTTCCAACTTTGCCATTCCTCGCCCGTTACATGATAGGCTTTGCCGTAGGTGATCGGGTTGGCGCATGCATGGGCGAACGCTACGGCGACATCGTCGACATGGCATGACGACCAGAGTGAGCTGCCGTCGCCATGCACCAGGATCGGCTTACCTTTGCGGATGCGATCAATGTAGCGCGTGTCCCAGCCCAGCGTGTGCAAGAGTGCGCCCCCTTCGCCGTAGGTGTGCGCCGGGCGGATCAGCGTCACTGGCAGTGCGCCGCGTGCATGTGCGGCAAACAGAATTTCCTCGCAAGCCATCTTGTCGAAGGCGTAGTCAAAAGCGGGATCAGGCTTGCGCTTGGCGTCTTCTCGAATCGGATAGGATGCAGCAGGCTTGGTGTAGACATCCACGGTGCTGCAAAAGATGTAATGGTCGGTGCGTTCGGCAAAGGCGCGCACTGCGCTCTCCGCCTCCGCCGGGCGATAACAGACCATGTCGATGACGCAGTCGAAGCGTTCGGTCGCCGCCATCTGCGCTTCGAACGCAGCGAAGTTGGTGCGATCGCCGTGGATCGTCTGCACAGCGCCATCGATGCGCAGCAGTGTGCGTCCCCGGTTATAGAGCGTCACGGCGTCGCCGCGTGCGATCAACTGCCGCGTGATCGCCGTGCTGATGAGACCGCTGCCGCCGATGATAAGCACCTTCATACTGCCTGCTCCTTCAACGGTCGAATCATGCCGTCACACGCCGCAAGATCAGCGCGTGATACGCCTTGCCCGGCATCGGAATATCCGCGCGACCGCTGTAGACTGCACCGGGCGTCGAGGTCATCTCCCATGTGTCGATCACTTCGGCCTGATAGTATTCTCCTTCCGGCAATGTGATCTCCAGCAAAGCTGGCTGCGAGACGCCGGGATAGATCAGATAAAACTCGTGCGTTTTCCCTGCGCAAGGATGCATCTGCACGACGCCGTCGAGGGGATCGAGTCCAGTGGCAGGACTGTTCTCTAGCAGTTCACGTAAGAAGGCAATGCGCGGCGCACTCTCGCCGTGCAGCACCCCGCCTTTCGACCACCACAGAATGTCCTGCGAGTGCAGATAGGTCTCGCCGTGCCCGACATAGCCGCCGTGCGCCGTCCCCAGCCAGAAGCGGTGCACCATCTCGCGCGCCGAAATGTTGCCCCAGCCCATCGGAATGTCACCTTCGTAACAACATTCATCCACCACGACCGGCTTCTTGACCTGGCTGCGCCATAGGCTCACCTGCGCCAAATCGGAGCGCTGGATGCTCTGGTGCGTGACCCACGGTTTGCCGTGGTCGTAGAACTCGCGGCAGTTGTGGATCGAGCGCAAGTGCTGATAGGGGTCGCTTTCCTGCACGATGCGGAAGAAGCGATCCCAATCCGCCATGGATTTATTGTCCATCAGGTCGTACTCGTTCGCCATCGACCACCAGACGTTGCGATAGGCGGCCAGCCGCGCCACAACGTAGCGCAGATAGCGATCATCCTGCTCCGCGCTCATTGTGGCGAAGCCCCAGCGGTCGTAGGGGTGGAAGAGGATGATGTCGGCTTCGATGCCCAGGTCGCGTAGATTGGCGACGCACGCCTCAAGATGTTGGAAATAGGCAGGCTCAAAGCGGTCGAAGTCAAAGCGCCAGCCTTCCTTCACGTCGACCGCATAGCTGCCCATCCACCGACTGCTGCCTTTGGCAAGACAGGGAAACGGATAACACTCCGGTTCGTTTTCGTTGTATCGATAATGTTTGGGAAAGACGCAAAAACGAATCTTGTTGAATGGAGATCGCGCCAGCGTTGCCAACGTCTGCGCCTCTAGCTCCGCCCCTTGCAGGTTCCACACATAGCAGGTGGTGCCGATCTGCTTGTAGGGCGTGCCGTCAGCGTAGGCGAAATGATAGGTATTGGCGACACGCACCGGTCCGTGATTGCCTGGGCGTGGGGCCACACAGATGAAGGCTCCTTCCTTTCCGTCCAGCTCAGTTCGGTTGCTTTTCGTGCGATACCGCCATTCGCCTTGCACATCGGGCATGAAGCGTACGCGGTGGACGCCGTCGCCGTCGTAGAAGCCGTCAACCTCGATAATGCGATGTTTGTAGGAGAAGTCCGCTGAAAATTGTACTTCCCGGAAGGGGTTGCCTTCAGCGCTGCCGCTGAGCGCAAGCTCAAATACGCCCCATTGCTCGGTCTGAAGATCTGCTGTCACTGGACACTCCCCTTCTCCTTGTTTGTCTCTCTGCCTTTATGCTGTTGAAACAGTACTGTTTTAGAGCCCTCTGATCTTCGATTCGACAATGCCTGCGTCGATCAAGTGTCTGCATAGATCACGACGCGCGGGGCGCCGGTTGTCATGTCAATCGGATCGTGCCCTTCGCCGCTTGCAAGCACGGCGCCGTTGGTCGGGTCGATCACCCGATAGTGTGTGGGCAGGCTGTGTCTGCGCGTCTGTTCGAGCTGCAATGCACCTCCATCAGGCAGATAGACAACGAACAGCTTACCTGGAACGATCAGCCCGGCGCGTCCGTAGGTGTGCCGATAGTCGGGCGTCATGCCGTCGAAGGGCAGGTCGGCAAAGATGCGCGAGAGGAGGCCGACATAAGTTGCACCCTCGAAGTGAAGCGCGTCCCGCCAGCTCGCATGGCGCGCCATGCACCATTCCTGATGCTCCTCCTGCGCGTCAAGCCGCCACTGCCACAAGCTGCCAGCGCCATACACGACGCCCATCACACCGCCCGACGTCAGGTTGCTCCACGCTTCGTGACCCTGCCACCAACCAGCTGCGCGCCCAAGCGCGCCGATGTGTTCGTAAGTCGGTTCACCATTGGCAATCGCCTTGTTCGGACGTTTCTCCCACATCATCGCCACGCGCTGAGGAACATGTTCGCCGTTGTGCCCGGTCTGGCACCATTGAAAGTCAAGCCATGGCCGATCCTGATAAGCCCAGGGGTCCTGGTGCGGCGCGTAGTGGATGCCGGTCGGCTGCTGGTAAGCGTCCCACCGTTCGATCTCCCAGCCGCCGGGGTCAACGCCTGGCGCCAGCCCGTCGCCATCCGCCGCCACCAGCCAGATCGCTGGCTGCGCGCCGTAACGCGCCACCAGATAGCGACAATAGCGGGTGTACTCGCTCGGCGGGATGACCGGGCCAGCCACGTCCAGCCCCTTCCAGCCATAGCCATGAAAGACCGGGTTCCAGACTGGGACGATCTCGTGGCGGCGCAAAATGTCGACCAAACCGTCCAGGTACTGAAAGTAGGCGATGTTGATCTGGTTGATGTGACCGTCCGGCAGGTCCTCGAAGCCGACGTCGAAGCCGTCATGTTCGGTGCGGCTGCGTGGCCCGCGGGCGCGACGATCGGGCTGGACCGACATCAGCAAGACGGCGTTGAAGCCCTGCGCCTGGCGATGGCGGGCGTATTCCTCACACTGATCGTGCGTAGCGCGCCAGGGCAGCGCCCATGCGGTGTCAGCCACGAGCAGGGCTGGCGCACCGTCGGCGTGGCATAGATTCCGGCGCCTTGGTGGGATGCGCCAGAAACCGTGGTGCTCGAAGCGATTGGATGGTTCCACTGCTTCGACGTGCAAGAGGCCGCTCTGCCCATGCAGGGCAGGGTCGCACGGTGCGCTGACGCTCTGCCAGCGCCAGCTTCCCGCGCGCAAGGGCGAGGCGAAGCGCACCTTCCACCGGTTTTCACCATCCCAAAACCCTGGGCGGACAAGTTCGACGCCGCTCTCGTGGCGGAAGTAAATGGAGACCTCTACATCCGTGTAGGGGTTGGCGTAGCTCTGGTTGGATGTGAAGGTCAATTCGACTGCTCGCCATGGATGAATCGCTGTTTGCATGCGCTATTCCTTGAGCGCGCCAGCAGTAAGGCCGGACACCATGTATCGCTGTAGAAAGATGTAGAGCAAGATAATCGGCGTGATCGAAATGAGCACGCCAGCCATCAGTTGCGTGTATTGTGATGAGAACTGCCCTTGAAACTGGAGCAAACCGACTGGCACTGTACGCGACTCGTTGGAACTGATCAGCACCAGGGCGATGAGCAGTTCGTTCCAGGTTGCCAGCGCGTCGATAATGAAGAGCGTTGCTAACGCAGGGGCCGAGAGCGGCATCAAGATGCGCCAAAAGTTGCCCCATTCGGTGGCGCCGTCAAGCCGCGCTGCTTCAAGGAGTTCGGATGGAACCGTACGAAAAAAGCCACGCATGACAAAAATCTGGAAGGGCAGACCAAAGACTACGTAGGGTGGAATCAACGCAGCGAGCGTGCCTTGAATGCCAAGCTGTTTCATCATCACCAGCAACGGCGTCAGCGTGACGTGAATCGGGATTGCCAGACCAAACAGAAAGAAGATGAAGATGATGTTATTGAAGCGGAATTGCATCTTGGCAAGCGGAAATGCCGCCAAGGACGCAATGATGATGCCCAGCGGCACTTTGAGAACGATCAGGATCAGGCTGTTGCGGAAGTAGGTGGAGAAGTTGCCGATGTTCCAGGCGCGTTCGAAGTTAGACAGCACGATTTCGCGCGGCCAGGCAAAGACGCCATTGCTGATCAGGTCGCCCATACTGCGCACCGAGGTCAACACAATGATGACAAAGGGCACCAGCCAAACCAGCGCCATCACCGTCAAGATGGTATATAACACTGTGTCGGTGAAACGCTGTTCTGCCTTCATGCTTGCCAACTGACGGTGCGGCTTAATGTTGGCTCCACCATTGTTGGTTGTAGCTGCTGGCGCAATCACGTGTCTACCGCTCATATTTTCCGTGGATTTCTTGTGACTGGTCATCGCTTTTCAATCCCGCGACATGCGCTGAATATACGGGATCGCCATGACCAACGTGATGATGGCGATCACCCAGGCGATGGCGGCGCCGTAGCCGGCGTTGTAATATTGGAAGGCATGAAAATACATCCATGTGCCTAACACCTGCGTCGCCCGCCCAGGGCCGCCATAGGTCATGGTGTAGATCAGGTCAAACGTTTTGAAGGAATTGATAACAGCCAGCGAGAAGACAATCACATTCGCCTCGCGCAGCCAGGGGAGCGTGATCTTCCAGAAAAGCTGACGGCCGTTGGCGCCATCCATCTTTGCTGCTTCATACTGTTCCTGAGGAATCGCCTGCAGCGCCGCCAGGTAAAGCACCATTGGGAAGCCGACGCCACCCCATACGGCGGTAAGGAAGGTGGCAGGCAGCGCAGTCTCATAGACGGACAGCCAGCCACGCGCCAGAAATCCGAGCCCGATTGCCTTGAGCACATAGTTGATAAAACCAAACTGCGGGTTATACATCCATGCCCAGATCATGCCAACCGCAACGAGCGGCAACACCGCCGGGCCGTAAAAAATGGCGCGCAGCACCGTGCGTCCGCGCAGCTTGCGATCTAGCGCAACCGCCAGCATCAGCCCAATTGTGGTTGGGATGAGCAGCGTGCCCAGCGTCCAGAGCACGTTGTTCCACAGCGCCAGGCGCGCCGTGTCGTCCTCGAAGAAGATGCGGCGGTAGTTGTCCAACCCGATGTAGCGAATATCGGCGGACAGGCCATCCCAGTTCATGAAGCTGATCGTCAGCGACTGATACATGGGATAGACAAGGAACACCAGATACCAGATCAGCGCTGGCGCCAGAAAAAGATAAGGCGTCAGGCGCAATCGTCTGTGCCGATGCGTCGGTCGATGATTGGGTGGTGTGTTGGTGATTGCGGACATGAATTGCTGGTTTCCCACTTTAAGGATGGCATCATCTCCCAGCCGGATAGATTTAGCCTATCCGGCTGGGAATCTGCATCTATTTGGCTACATCAAACGCTACTGACGCCCCAGCCATTCCTCGGCGCGCTGCTGCATCAGTTTGGCGCCTTCTTCCGGGGTCAATCGTTTGGCGACGATGGCGTCTTGCACCTCGAAGAAGCCATCCATCAACTCCTTGACAAACGCCTGATCCGTCGGTGGATAGGTGTCCTTGGCGGACAGAATGATCTCGCGCCACTTGCACGATAGCGGCCATTCATTGCAGTCCGGGTTTACACCAACCGTGGCCGAGTTGGCGAAGTCATTGATCGGGAACTGAGTCTGCACTTCGGGGCTAGTGATAAAGTCGATAAAGAGCGCAGCCTCATCTGGATGTGCAGCGCCAGCCGGGATCATCCATTGTTCTGGGAAGGCAGAGAAGCGGAGTGGTTCGTGATCCGTAGGCGGTAGATAGAAGTCGTAGTCAGCGACATTCTGCTCATTATTCTTGAGCACGCCTTCGTACCACACACCTTCCAGCACAAGACCCGCTTCACCAGCAAAGAACGGAAAGCGTGAGTCATCGGGTGAAATCGTCAGGAAGTCTGGCACCACCCAACCGTTGTCGACCCACTTCTGGAACGAAGCATACGAATCGATCACGCACTGCTGATCCCAGGGTTCTTCGAGCCGATTGAGCTTGTCATGCAGTTCGGGGCCGCAATGGTGCTCCAGGAAGTAATCGAGCACGCGCATCGTGTGCCAGCCGAACTTGCCACCCATGCTTACGCAGTACATCCCCTCTTCCTTCATCTTGGCGCACAGTTCTTCCTGCTCTGCAAAGGTGGTGGGTGCAGTCCAGCCTTTCTCATTCCACAGGGTCTTGTTGTACCAGAAGCCCATTCCCAACGCATGATAGGGAACGCCATAGAGCTTGCCGTCCGACTTGATGCGCTCGACGACCCAAGGAGCGAACTTGCCATCCCAGCCGTACTGTTCATAGTACGGCCCAAGCTCCATGACCTGACCAGCGTCAATGAAGGGCTGCGCAATCGAGCCGCCCCACATGAAAAAGAGATCCGGCGGACTGCCTGAAGCCATCGAGGTCTTGAGGACATCTGGATAGACAGCCGCGCCGCTGCCTGCGGTCGATTCGCTAGCAACCTTGATGTTCGGATATTTGGCCTGGAACGCGTCCACGACCGCCTGCCACTGCTCCTGACCGGTTGCGTCGATGATATTTGCCCAACGCAGCGTAATTTGTTCTCCACCGGTTGTTGACTGCTCGCCAGCCGGCGCCGCAGCTTGTGGCGGCGTGGCAACACAGGCGCTCACCAACAGAGACACAAGTACGGCAAGCGCTATCAGTTTTGTAATACCCTTGCTATCAAACATGACTTTCCTCCTCAACAGATAAATTGAACACAAACAACAATGCTCGATGAGATGCCACTCTTTTTATCCCCTCACACCATCCTTGCCTCTCCTTCTAGATGCAAAATATTCACGACACGAGCAAACTAACCTGTCTTGACGGTTCATCATGGAATCGATGAAGACAGAGGTAAAAGCTTCATTTGGACGCCCTGCCTCACTGTTTCAACAAACGGAACAGACGGCGCGTCTCACTGGCAAATCGTTCGATTGTCAAAGCGATCACGCGGTGGTAAACCAGTTCACTCTCCTCGGTCGCGGCCAGAGTCTCGCGCAGGCTGTGCGTGACCGCGCGCGCCATTGCCGTGTAGTAGTTGACTTTGCTGATGCCAGCCGCAATGACGTCAGCGTAGGTGGCATCGGGTAAGCCAGACGCGCCATGCATGGCGAGCGGCATAGCGATGCGCTCGGCAATCGTCCGCACACGCGCCAGATCGAGTTCTGGCGCGCCGTCGTAGAGGCCATGCAGGTTGCCGAAGGAAATGGCAAGAATATCTACACCGGTTTGCGCCACGAACTCGGCAGCCTGGTCGGGGTCGGTGAATTCGCCGTGGACATTGCCGTAGCCAAGCTCGATCGACGAGCCGCCGACAGCGCCCAGCTCACCCTCGACGTCTACACCATGAGCATGGGCGATGTGCACGACTTCTTGCGTCCTGCGCACGTTCTCCTCGAAGGGAAGCGACGAGCCATCATACATGACGGTTGAGAAGCCGCACGCAATCGCTTGCTCGACGCTCGCCAGGTCTGCGCCGTGGTCGAGAATGGTGGCAACCGGAATGCGGGCGCTTTCCGCGGCTCGCACCATGGCCGGGGCAATCAAGTGCATGGGAATCTGTGGCGTCACCTGAGCGTTGTACGCCAGGATCAACGGCGCGCCAACCTCCTCGGCGGCTTGCACTGCGCCGATCATCATCTCCAGGTTGCCCGCCAGCAGACACGGAATGCCATAGCCCTCCTGCCGCGCCTTACTGAGAATCTGCTTCGCCCCGACGTGCGCCATAAACTTCCTCTCGATAGAATGCAGATGAAGTGGATTCAGTGGATTGGCGCGGATCAGAAAGATCCGCGCCAATCCGTAAAATCCGCGTCGTCCGAGTTCTATTCCTGATACTTGCCTCGAATGCGCGCCAGCTCGACGAAATCTTCCTTGACGTGCGCGTAGAGCTGCTTGTACAGCCCAAAATACTCCATGTAACGGGCGTGGTTCTCGGCGTTCGGCTCCATGCGCGCCACGTACTCCGCCCATTGCTTCGCCACGCCAAAATCCTTGAACACGCCGGTCGCCACGCCAGCCAGAATGGCGTCGCCAAAGGGCGCGCCCGTGCGCCGCTTGACCAGCACCGTCGGCGTGTCGAAGACATCGGTGATGATCTGCCGCCAGAGTTTGCTGACGGCGCCGCCCTCGTTGAGCACGAGCGGATAGTTGATCGGCAGCCCTGACTTCAGGATCAACTGATAAGAGTCATACAGCGCATAGGCGACCGCCTCCATCATGGCGCGCACCAGGTGTCCCTTGGTATGGTTGAGCGAGAGCCCGAAGACCACGCCGCGCGCCTGCGTATCCCAGATCGGCGTGCGTTCGCCCATCAGATAAGGCAGGATGATCAGCCCGTCGCTGCCCGGAGGCACTTTTTCAGCCTGTAAGTTGAGCAGATCGTAGGAGCTTGTGCCCAGTACACGCTCGACCTCCACCTCGTATTGGGAAAACTGATCGCGCAGATAGCGGATCGACTGGCCACCGGTCGTCGTCGAAGGGATGGTGATATAGGTGTTGGCGGAGTCGATGGTGAACGCCAGGTTGATCATCGATAGCCCAACCTCGGAGAAGTTGAACTCTCGGCTCTTGTGCACCACGCCAAAATTGCCGACCGTGCCCAGATTGCTCATGATGTCGCCTTCAGCGGTGATGCCGGCGGCGATGCAGCTTGCGTTGAAGTCCACCTGACCGACAGCGACGGGCGTGCCTGCCGCCAGCCCGGTTGCGGACGCAGCCTCGCCAGTCACCTCGCCGATGATCGCCTCACAGCGCGCCAGCGGTGGCAGGATCGCCGGATCGATGTCGATCTCGGCCAGCATCTGTTCATCGAAACGCTCACCCAGCAGATCGTAGGCCACGCCGTAAAAGGCGGCTGCGCCATAGTTGGCGACCGGCTTGCCCGTCAGCTTGAGCGTGATGAAGCCGTCGATGGTCAGCGCCTTCCAGATGTGCGCAAAACTGTCGGGACGGTTCTGCCTCTCCCAGAGCAGGTTGACAATCGTTGGGTGATCCTCGATGCGATTGCCGGTCAGTTTGAGGATGCGCTCTTCGCCGATGTGTTCCTTCAGCCAACGCACCTGCTCGACTGCGCGGCGATCCATCAGGTTGTAGGCGCGATGGATCGGGTTGTGCTGATGATCGACCATCACCATTGAGGGCAGCGCCGACGAGACCGCCACCCCGCGAATCTCCTTTGGGTCGATGCGCGCCTGCGCCAGACACGACTGGATCAGCTCGCAGGCGATGCTCCAGTAGAGCGCAGGGTCGTGCTCAGACCAGCCAGGTTTGTCGTGAAAGAAAGGATATTCCTTGAAGCCGAAGCCGAGCACCTGTCCCTGCGCGTCGATGATGCACGCCTTGGCGCCGCCAGTGCCGTAATCGATACCGAGTAGATAGTCACTCATACACACCTCACTTTGGTGAATCTACGCAATTGGCAGCGCGTAGCCGTTGGGAAATTCCGGGCTGATCTGATATTCGGCGATCCGCTCCATCAATTTCAGATAGTCGATGCCGTCGCGCGCCGCCGTGTCCGGATCGGGAATCATCGGCGCGCTTTCGATGGTGCAGTAGCCGCTGTATCCCGTCTTCTTGAGCGCCCGCATCACCGCCTTGAAGTCCGTCTTGCCATAGCCGGGCGTCAACGAGTTGGAGTCGCGGAAGTGCAGGTGCCAGAGCAGTGGCTGCGCATCCATGACTGCCTCATAGGGATCGAGTTCTTCCATGTTGACATGGAACCAGTCAAGCTGAATGCCGATGTTGTCGCAACCGGTCAGCTCAATCATGCGCTTGTGATTGGCCGCCGTGTTGACAAATTTACCCATCTCCAGGTGGTTGGTCGCCTCGAAGACCAGCCGCACATTGCGCGTGCGCGCATAGTCCGCCATGCGCCGCAGGGCATCGACGGCAATCGCTGTACACTCCGCAACATTATCGGCGGTGACTGGTGCGTGGATCGCCACGGCGATGGTCACGCAGGGCGCATCCAATTCGGCGGCAAAGTCGATGGTGCTCCGGGTCTCCGCAACAGCGAGGTCAGCGGTCTGCTGCTCGGTGAGTGTCTTGAAGGTGGGCGAATAGGGATCCCACATTTCGCCCCAACATTCGTTGACGCAGGAGACCGCCAGGCCAAACTCCGCCTTGAGCCGCCGGTGTGTTTCGACGTACTGTTCCATCTTGACGCCCAGCCCATAGCGTCCTTTGGGCGGCGCAATCTCGATGGCGTCGTAGCCGCAGCGTGCAAGCCGCGCGTAACTCCGTTCGGGGTGCAGATACGCTTCGTCCTGACCGAAGGTGAGTTGAAAGTAACTGTATCTGAGCTTGTCCATTTTTATCTTATCCTCTTGCTTTTGAGCTGATGACTACTGCGCCCAACCGGCGCCATTTGGTAGAAACATCGCTTTGAGGTCGCGTTTGGTGCGCAAATTCTCGAACGCTGTCTCCCACTCCTCCAGCCGGTAATGGCCGGTGATCAGCGGCGCAAACTGGAATAGATTGCGATTGATCAGATCAACCGCGTGCTCCCAAGTCTCGCGTCCGTTCCAACTCCAACTGCCGCGAATGTCCAGTTGTCCCAGACTGACCTGATCCAGGTTGACCGTGATCGGCTGACCCCACAGGCTGATGAAGACGACGACGCCCTTGCCGCCGGGACCCTCGTATGCTTTGCGCGCGCAGTCGATGGCGTGTTGCACACCCGATCCGCTCGCCGAGCATTCGAGCACGAACTCGGCACCCTTGCCGCCCGTCAATTCCATCACCTGTCTGCCGGGATCGTCTTCAGCATAGATCGTAATATCAGCGCCCACTTCTCGCCCGATGGCGAGGCGTTTCTCGTCGCTCTTGAGACCGACCAAGATCACCTGCCGCGCGCCGCAGAGTTTGGCGTACTGCGTGGCGACAATCCCCATTGGGCCTGGCCCCACGATCACGACGTCGTCGCCGACGCGCACCTGTGCTCGCTCCTGAATCAGGTGATGGGTGGCAACGACCAGTTCCGTCATACCGGCATGTTCGATAGGCACGTGCGGCGCAATCGGATAAATCACGTGTTCTGGCACGCGCATATAGGGTGCAAACGCGCCATCAACGGTGACGCCGAGCCACTCGCCTCTGCCGCATTCGATGTCGGCGACGAATTTATCGCCTTCCTTGACGCGTTTGACGTTCCGGCCCACTTTGGCGGCAACGCCCGAAAACTCATGCCCCTGCGTGACCGGCGCCCGGTAGAAATGGCGATCCTCCTGAATCAACAAGTCGCTGCCGCAGATGCCCGCTGCATAGACCTTCATCAGCACTTCATCTGGCCCAATTTCGGGAATGGGCACTTCGCATAAGGCGACATTACCCTTTCCTGGCGCAACCTTGCGCACTGCCTGCATGGTTTGCATCCCCAAATCTCCTGCTCACCACAAAAACAGCCTCCACCACAGAAACCCACAACGGCTTATAGAAAACACTGTTCCTCGCTCTGGGTGACATCCCGATAAGAGGTAAGCCTGGCTCTACAAACTGCACACAAGGACGCGCCCGTCGCCCGTCCCGAGCAAGACCTGCGCGCCGGGTTGGACGCCAGCCGGCGCAGCAGCGCAGGTGACGCCCGTCAACTCGGCGCTGCGCTGCACTTGCCAGGATGCGCCGCCATCATGCGACAGACAGAGCGCAACATTGGTCACCGCCAGGATCGACGGTTGCTGAGCGCAGGTCGGCGCTAAGAAGAGCGCATTGATTGGGCCAGATGTCTCCCATCCCGACACCGTGCGCCAGGTGACGCCGCGATCCGCCGATATCCATAGCCCGCTGGCTTCGGTTCCGGCGAAGATGACGCCGTTGGCTGCAAAATTGGAGGAGATTGCCAGACTCAGCACCGGCGCGCACTCCATTGGGAAGGCAGTCTCACGCCAGGCGCGGCCGCCGTTGCTGCTGCGGAAGACGCCGCTTTCGACGCCAACGTAGAGCGTATCGTCGTGGGCGAAGTCCGGTGAGAGCGCCAGAGCATAAACGTTCAAGTCCAGCAAACCAAAGTTCCACGCCGCCCAACTGTCACCTCGATCCCAAGAGCGCAATACGCCGTCCTCCATCGTGCCGGCAAAGACCAGGCCATCCTCCAGATAGTGCGGCGAGACCGCCAGTGCGGTCACAAACGGCGGCGGCGTCGGCAGACCGGCGATGCGCCATGTCTTCCCGTCGTCGTGCGAACGCAGCACCCCGCCCACAGCGCCGGCAAAAATCGTGCGATCACTGTTAGCGCGCTGAGCGCGATCCTGCGCAAACGCTGGCGACAAGGCAAGGGCAGTCGTCGTCAGCGGTTCACGCAAGCCAAACGTGGCGTAGGCGTCGCGCCAGGTGCTTCCGCCATCGGTGGAGACCCGCAACCCATCGCTGCCAGCCGCAAAGCAGAGACCATCCTGCTCGAACGTAGGCGACGCCGCAACTGCATGGATCGCGGTCAACCCTGTCACCGCTTGCATGATGCGTGTCATAGTCGCTTCCTCCTGGCTGGCGGCGGCGGCGTTGCGTGCGAAGGTTGTTCGGTGCGATGCACCATCACGTCAATAGTCAGCGCGAGGGCGGCGCTGGTCAGCCCGGCGTAGGTTGCCGCTTTGACCACGTTGACAGGATCGGCGATGCCAGCCGTGCACATCTCGGTCACACGCCCCGTCAGCACGTCGAAGCCGTAACCAGTCCCCGCCATACGCACCTCAGCCAGCGCATCGCTTGGATCGTAGCCGGCATTGGCGACGATCGTGCGCAACGGTTCGGCAACGGCGCGTAGCAGTATCTGGTAGGCAGCGCGCGCTTCCGGGTCATTGGTCGCGTCGATCCGTCGCTGAAGGGCGGGACGACAGGCAAGCAATGCTGCGCCCCCACCAGGAACGACGCCTTCCTGCATAGCGCCGCGCACCGCCGCGGCGGTGCGCTCTGCCAGCGCCTTACGCGCCTCGATCTCGCGCACAGTCACACCGCCCACACGCAAGGTCGCTGAACCGCTCATTAACCGGCCGATGCGTTCGTGCAGCTTGCTGCGCAGGGTAAGGTCATCGGTTTCAGCGTGCGCGGCGCGCAGCGCCGCAAGATGACGGCGCACCTGACGTGGGTTGCCCATGCCGCCGACCAGCCCGAAACTGCGCAGGTCCGCCCAGACCCTGCGGGCGCGCCCAAAATCCTCGCTGCGGATTGACCTGAATGTATCGCCAGCAACGCGCAAAAAAGGTCGTCCGCCGCAGAGCACGGCGGCGTCGACGAGAAAATCGGCTTGTTGTTCGCGGCCAAAGCCCGGCGTCTTGACTGCCAGAATCTGCATGTGGTCGGGTTTGTTGTTGGCGAACAGCAACGAGAGAGCGCTATCAGCAATCTCGTCGGCGACGATCAGCAGCCGTTTCAGCCCGGACTGAAACGCAGTGACGAGCACGGGGAGAATCTGCTGCGGCTCCTGGATGTGCAGGTCGCTGAGCACGATGGCGGCGTCTTCCAGCTCGCTGCGCAGCCGTTGTGGGTCGGCGACCATCTGGCGCGAGAGAAGACCGCGCTCCCAATAGATACCCTCGACATATTCTCGCTCCAACCCGCGGCTGCTGCCTTCGCGTATTTCCAACCGGCCGTAGCCGCCCACAATGCTGAAAATCTCGCCGAGCAGATCGCTGAGTTCACGATCCTGGCAGACGGTGAACGCGACCTGTGACAGATGGTGCGCATCGCTCACCGGCGCCGCCCCCGGAAATACAGTTTGACGGCGCAATTCGTCGAGGATGACTTCGATGCCTTCTTCCAGAAATCTTTGCAGCCGGCGTGCGTTGAGACCTGCTGTCACCAGCCGCACACCTTCGTTGAACGTCATCTGAAAGAGCACCGCAGCGGTGGCGGTGCCGTCGCCCTCCTGTTCTTGGAGCCGCCAGAGCATGTCGCGTACGAACATGGCGCCGATATCGGCGCGATAGTCGGGCAATTGAATGATGCGTTTGGCGATCACGCCGCCGTTGTCGAGCACTTCGGGGCCGCGATGGTCAAGTGGTCGCTGAATCGCCACCGTGCGCGCCACGGGACCAAGCGTTGGGCGAATCGTGGCAATGATGCGGTCGGCGCCCGCCATGAAGGCGCAGTAGGTTGCGGGCTGGAAAACCGGCGGCAGACGTAGGTTGTTCGACATCGCGCCCTATCCCTTGATTGCGCCGGCCATGACGCCTTCGACAAAGAAGCGACGAAACATCAAATAGACCAGCACCAGCGGCAGCACAGAAGCCAGAATCGCCGAGTAGATCAATTGAAAGTTGGTCGAGAATTGTCCGACCGCGCTTTGAATAAAAGGCAGCAGCGTCGTGTTCGCCGGGTCGAGATAGACATACGGCTCCAGGAATTGGTTGTAGATCAGAGGCAACATAATCACGATGATGCTGACGATCGGCACCTTGAGCAGCGGCAGCAAAATGTAGCGGACATACTGCCAGCTCGATGCGCCGTCGATGCTGGCTGAATCTTCCAACTCTTTCGGCACGGCGGAGATGGCAGCAGTGAAGATCATGGTGGAGAGCGCCGTCCCCTTGATGTTAATCAAAATGATCGAGAGCAACTGCAAGCCCCAACGCGTTGCACCTGGATCGCTGTACCCTGGAAAGAGGCGGAAGAACCACTGGAAGATCAGAAACTGGGGCAACAGAATCAGCATCGCCGGAATGACCATCTGCAGCAGATAGATGTTGTAGACGAGCATCTGGTCGCGTCGACGCAGGCCAGAAAGCCCATAGCCGGTGCAGATCGATAAAATAATCGCCAACGTCAGGCTGATGACCGTGATCAACAACGTGCGTCCAAGCGCCGCCCAAAAAGTCGTGCCGTAGAGACTGCCGGTCAAGAGCGTGCGCCAGCCGTTAAAGGTGTAGAACCCTTCAAAGTAGTCTTTGATTTGCTGCTCTGGGATGTTATATTTTTCCGCCACCTGACGCAGCGTTGTGCGCGCCATCAAAAATTCAGTTTGCGGAATGCCAAACGCATCCTTGATGACCGCCATGTCCAGATTGTAGAAGACGCCGAGATTGCCGACCTGCATGTCCATGCTCACTTCAGCGGCTTCGGGAATCCATAAGTGAAGTTGGGCGGCATCCCTGGTGCTGACAAAAGAGCGCACGAAGAGCGCATAAAAAGGAAAGAGCGTAAGCACCGTATAGACGAGCATAACGATGAGGGCGATCACGCGCAACAGGCGTCGGCGGCCAGCAATACCCAGACCCCGTTTGCGCGGTGAAGGGGGGAGCTGTCGTTCGGTTGCTGCACTCATGTTCGTTCCGATCCTCTCCAAATTTAGTATTGCAGCCGACGCTGCAGCCGCTGCAAAAAGACGCCCAAGATCACCAGCGGCACAAAGGTAATCACCGCCAGCGTCATCCCCATCGCCAGTCGGTTGACCTGAAATCCATATGTGAAAAAGAGGATGCTGAGCAGCTTGGCTTCTGGGTTGACATAGAGTGCGCCCATTGCCACCAGTTCATCGAAAACAGCGAACGATCCGATCAGACACATCGTCGTTGCCAGAATGAACGACGGTAGCATCTGAGGAAAATAAATTTTCCATAGCCGTTGCCAATAATTAGCGCCATCTACGATGGAAGCCTCGATCGTTTCGCTGGGAATGGAGAGCAGGCCGGAGAGAAAGATCGCCATGTTGTAGCCTGCGTAGCGCCAGCCAACCAACAGCGGTAAGATGAAAGCCGTTCCTTCCGGTGAGTAGATGTCGATAGGCGTCTGGATCAATCCAAGTTGACGCAAGAGCAAATTGGCGGTGCCCGTTTCACGGGAAAAGAGCATCACCGCCATGTAGCCGACCGCCAGGCCAGAAACCATGAGTGGAAGATAGACGATTGTGAAGAAGCCGCCGCGGAAACCCACCTCGAACATCAACAACGCCAGCGTCAGCCCAAAAATATAGACGGTCGTGTAGTTGAGCACGACGAAGACCAGTGTTCGCCGCAGCGCCGGAAAATAATCGGCCTGAACGCTCGGATCGGTGAAGAGCGCCGTGAAGTTGCGCATGCCCACCGGCGCCACGGTCGGATCCGTGAACGATGCCATATCTGTGAACAGAATCGGAATCGCAACGATGAAGGGAACGATGGTCAACATCACATAGAGCGAGAACTGGGGTAAAATAAAAAGCCAGTCGCGCAGGATGCGCCGCCGCTCTAACGTGCTGACTTTGCGCGTCGTATTCTGCTCAACACCTTCTCTTTGAGCGATCCTGGTGTATGTCATCGGTGGTGCATTCTCCTGGCGGCGAGTGATTCACCTTCCAGGAAATCCATGGACTGCCTGGAAGGTGAGAGTGAACAAGCGATCAGCTTGCGGGCAACCCCTCAAAGCTCTCATCCCAGTTGCGCTGGGCGATGTCCAATGCCTCTTGAACGGTGATTTTACCTGTCAACAGTTGCGCAAAGACCTCATTGTTGCCGTTGGATTCCCAGTCCCATACGCCACGCGAACCTTTCTTACGATATGGCCCGGCGGCAATGTTTCCGGTCAGATCCTGCTCGAACTGGACGTTCTCCCATTTGCCGCCCGGTTCGCCGATCTCTTTGAGCACCTGCTGATATTGCGGCCCTTGCAGGTCGAGCGGCTCGTCAAGCTTGTAGAGCGGCACGCGTCCCTCCGCCTGAGCGCGCATCGGCACCGCCTCGGGGCTGAAGAACCAATTCCAGGCATAGACCAATTGATCCCAGTACGGTGTGTTCTCGTTGCCAGCGCGGATAAACCACTGGTTGTCGATGTTCGGCGGCAGTGCGCTTTGCATCCACACCCCCTGACCCTCGGCTGGAGGCGTGGCAGGCAGGCCGGCCTGCATGTTGCGCACGGCAAAGTCCGAACCGGCGGCTAACGCCTTATCCCATTGGTCGGAAATTAAGGCATTTTTGAGCTTGTCAAATTCGAGATTGCGGTAGAATAGTGGCATGGCAAGCAACACTGAAACCAATACAACAGCAACCACCCCGCAGAAA
>Ga0272446_1003986_pt1 | contig 17916 bp, 16 predicted proteins | sample YNPCB0061_FD_194587 | JGI IMG/M metagenome (GOLD analysis project Ga0272446, IMG submission 194587) | Hot spring microbial mat communities from Yellowstone National Park, WY, United States - YNP-CB-006-1 | ecosystem: Environmental > Aquatic > Thermal springs > Hot (42-90C) > Sediment | place... | reverse complement strand
GTCGATCACCGTGAGGTCGAGGCCGAGCGGCAGCGCCATCGGCACGAGAGCCTGGGCGATGTGCACGGCGCCGACGACGACGAGCCGGCGCGGCGGGGTGTGGGCGTGCAGGAACCAGCGCTCGCCCGCATGCTCGACGGTGCCGCTCGCGTCATCGGCGAGCGCCGCCACCGCCGCCGCGGCGACCGGGGTGGGCAGAGCGGCGCCATGCGCGCCGTCCTCGGCAACGAGCGCCTGGACCCCGTCCGACAGCCTGGTCGCGACGACGACGGGGCGCTTCGCGGCGCGCGCGGCGAGCAGCGCCGCAAGCAGCGTCGGCGTCACCCGAGCCTCTCGACGAACACGCTCACCCGACCGCCGCAGGCAAGCCCAACCTCCCACGCGCGCTCGTTCGTCACGCCGAAGGAGAGGAGTTGCGGCGTGCCGCTCGCCATCACCGCCCGCGCCGCATCGGCCACCGCGCCTTCGATGCAGCCGCCTGAGACGGAGCCAGCGATCCGCCCGCCCTCGCTCACCGCCATCTGGCTGCCGGCGGGGCGCGGCGAGGAGCCCCAGGTCTCGACCACGGTCGCGACCGCCACACGCTCTCCCTGCTCGCGCCAGCGCGCGGCCAGGGTGAGGACATCCTCGGCATTCGTGCCAGTGCTCATGCGGCCTTCCTCCAGCGTCGCGCCGGCTGAGGCCCCGAGAGGGCGCGGACGAGCGCGGCGAGACTGTCGATGTTGTGCGCCGGGCGGAAATCGTCCACATGCGGCAGGAGGGCGCGTATCCCCGCCGCCTTCGGCTCGAACCCCTCCCAGCGGAGCAGCGGGTTCAGCCAGATCAGCCGGCGGCAGGACTTCCTCAGCCGTTCCGCCTCGGCGGCGAGCCCGACCCCGCCCTCGCGGTCGAGCCCGTCGGTGATGAGCAGCACCGTCGCCCCCTGGCCCAGCACGCGCCGGCCCCAGTCGCGGTTGAAGCGGTGCAGCGTCTCGCCGATCCGCGTGCCGCCCGACCAGTCGGGCACGATGTTCGCCACCATCTGGAAGGCGACCTCGGCGTCGCGGTGGCGCAGCGCCCGGGTGACGTTGGTCAGACGCGTGCCGAACAGGAACACGTGCACGCGCTGGCGGTCGTTCGCGACCGCGTGCAGGAAGGCGAGCAGCACGGCGGCGTAGCGCGCCATTGAGCCCGAGATGTCGGCGAGCGCGACGAGCGGCGGGGTGCGGGTGCGCCGCCGCCGCCGCGCGATCTCGACGAGGTCTCCGCCCTCGCGGAGGGAGCGCCTCAGCGTCTCGCGGAGGTCGGCGCGCGGGCCCGTCGGGTCGGGGCGGAAGCGGCGCGTCGGCACCTGGTCGAAGGGCAGGCGGAGGCGGGCGATGGCGGTGCGCGCGGCCGCTACCTCGGCCTCGCTCATCGCCTCGAAGTCCATCCGGCGCAGCCGTTCCTCGGCCGAGACGATCATCGCCGCCTCGAACCGCTCCGGCGTCTCCGCGGGCTTCGGCGGCTCCTTCCGCTCGCGCGGCGCGAGCGCCTCCGCGGCGCGGCGGGACCCTGCCTTGGGCTTCTGCGGCTCGGTTTGCCTGCGCGCGCCGTCGAGCGCGGCCATCAGGCTCTCGGCGATGCTGCGGTCTGGGTTGCGCCAGAAGAGCGCGAAGGCGGCGTCGAACACCTCGTGCTGGTCGCGCCGTGTGGCCATCACAGCGCGCAGGGCGGCATGAACCTCAGCCTTGGCGGTGAGATCGACATGCGCGAGCGCCGCCTGGGCGTCGAGCACCTGGCCGGGGCCGACGGGCAGCCCGGCGCGGCGCAGCATGCGCGCAAAATGCATCACGTTCGCGGCGAGGCAGCCTCCTCCCGCGGCCGCGGGCAGCATCAGGGAGCCGCCTTCGCCTCCGACACCAGCGCCGCGGCCTCGGCGCCGCGGATACGCGCGATGTCGTCCTGGTACTTGAGCAGAACGCCGAGCGTCTCGTCCACCCGCGCCGGGTCGAGCTCGGTCGCGTCGAGATGCGCAAGAGCGCCGCACCAGTCGATCGTCTCCGCCACCCCCGGCGTCTTGAAGAGATCCATCTTGCGCAGCCGCTGCACGAAGGCGACGACCTGGTGCGACAGACGCTCGGGCGCTGCCGGCGCCTTGAGGCGGAGGATGGCGCGCTCGCGCGCCGCGTCGGGGAAGTCGACCCAGTGGTAGAGGCAGCGGCGGCGCAGCGCGTCATGGATCTCGCGCGTGCGGTTGGAGGTGAGGATCACGACGGGCGGGGTCTCGGCGCGGATCGTGCCGAGCTCCGGGATCGTCACCTGGAAATCGGCCAGAAGCTCGAGCAGGAAGGCCTCGAACGGCTCGTCGGCGCGGTCGAGCTCGTCGATCAGCAGCACCGCTGGGCCGCCTTCGGGGGTGATCGCCTGCAGGAGCGGCCGCGCGATCAGGAAGCGGCGGTCGAAGACGCCCTGCGCGATCGCCTCCTTGTCGCGTGTGCCGGCGGCTTCGGCGAGGCGGATCTCGAGCAGCTGGCGGGGGTAGTTCCAGTCATAGAGGGCGGAGGCGAGGTCGAGCCCGTCATAGCATTGCAGCCGAACGAGCCGCCGCCCCAGCGTCGCTGCGAGCACCTTGGCGATCTCGGTCTTGCCGACCCCGGCCTCCCCTTCCAGGAAGAGCGGGCGGTGCATCGCGAGCGCGAGATGCACGGCGGTGGCGAGAGCGCGGTCGGCGACATAGTCGCCGCGGGCGAGCAGCGCCGCCGTCTCCTCAACGCTCCGCGGCAGCGTCGCTGGCTGTGTCATGGCGTCCATCGGCGAAGCCTAGAGCAGATCGCACACGGCTGGAATCAGCCGTGTGCGTGAAGATGCTCGCATCGAATGCCCTGAGCGGTTTCCACCAGTGTGGAAACCGCTCTAGACCGGAGCCGGGCGGACGTCACCCAAGCGCGCGGCCGAGCCAGAGGAACAGGGCCGTGAGCGCGATGAGCGCCACGACCCAGGCCGGCAGGGGAAGGGCGCTCACAGCACCATCAGGAGCACGATGACGATCCAGAGCCCGAGCCCGCCCCAGAACACGGTGGGCAGCCCAGCGATCTCGGCCGGGGGCGGGAAGCGGAAGATGGCGGCAAGCCCCGGCGCTGCGACGGCGGGGGCCGGCGGCGGCGGCGCGGCGCCGGTCTCGGCTGCCGTGACCCGGGCGGCAAAGCGGTCGAAGAACTGGTCGGCCATGGAGCGGGCGGTGCTGTCGATCAGCCGCGCGCCGAGCTGCGCCATCTTGCCGCCGACCTGGGCCTTCACGTCGTAGGTCATCAGCGTCGCGCCCGGCCCGTCCTCGGCCAGCCGAACGGTTGCTCCCCCCTTGGCGAAGCCGGCCACGCCGCCCTGGCCCTCGCCCGAGATCGTGTAGCCGTTCGGCGGGTCGAGGTCGGAGAGCTGGACGCGGCCGGCGAAGCGGGCGTTCATCGGCCCGATGCGCAGCGCGACGCGCGCGGTGAGCTCGGTGTCGCTCAGCTTCTCGATGTGCTCGCAGCCAGGGATGGCCGCCTTGAGCACCTCGGGGTCGTTCAGCGCCCGCCACACGGTCTCGCGCGGTGCGGGGATGCGCCGCTCGCCAGTCATCTCCATCGCGTCGCGTCCGTTCTCGTCAAGGGCGGGTCTCGTCAAGGGGGCCCGGCTTCCCTACGCGGGCGGGACTAGCCCGCAACCGGCGGATGCGCAAGGCCCGGGCGCCGGAGTGGCCAAGATGCCCCGCCGGCCTTTCCCTCAGGCTGGGGTGGCGCGGCCGGAGCGCTGCGGCGACTCTCATGCCGGTGTCAGCGGCCGCGATCGTGATAGTTTCCCCGCTCGCATCGCGAGGGAGAGCCCTGATGCCCTATCTCGACCAGGCCGACCTGCCGACGGTCCCCGCCGGCCTTCGCTTCCGCGCCCTGCTCGAAGAGGGCGGCATCCTCGAGCTTCCCGGCGCGCATAACGGTCTCGCCGGGCTCATCGCCAAGCGTGCGGGGTTCCGTGCGCTCTACCTCTCCGGGGCGGCGATGACGGCCTCGATGGGCCTTCCCGACCTCGGCATCCTGACGGTCGATGAGGCGTGCTTCTTCGTCCGCACCATCGCGCGCGCCACCGGGCTTCCCATCCTCGTCGACGGCGACACGGGCTATGGCGGGGTGCTGAACGCGATGCACATGGTGCGCGCCTTCGAGGAGGCGGGCGCGGCGGCGGTGCACATCGAGGACCAGGAGCTGCCGAAGAAGTGCGGCCACCTCAACGACAAGAAGCTCGTGGCACCCGAGGAGATGGCGGCGAAGGTCGCTGCGGCCAAGCGCGCTGCGCGGCACCTCGTGATCGTCGCGCGCACCGATGCCGCGGGCGTCGAGGGGTTCGAGGCGGCGGTCGCGCGCGCGCGGCTCTATGTCGAGGCCGGGGCGGATGCGATCTTTCCGGAGGCGCTCACAAGCCGCGAGATGTTCGAGCGCTTCGCCCGGGAGCTGCCCGGCGTCAGGCTGCTTGCGAATATGACAGAGTTCGGCCGCACGCCCTATGTCACGGCGTCCGAATTCGCCGACATGGGCTATGCCATGGTGATCTGGCCGGTTTCCTCCCTGCGCGTCGCCGCGAAGGCCGAGGCCGACCTCTACGCCGCGATCCGCCGCGACGGCGGAACGGTCGCTCTGCTCGATTCGATGATGACGCGCGCCGAGCTCTACGAGACGATCGGGCTCGCCGCCTACGAGGCGCTCGACAGCGCCATCGTCGCGACCGTGGTGCCGCCGGACCTCCGCCCGAAAGCAGCGGAGTAGCCCGTCCAGCGTGACGCCGCTGCTCGTCACGAGCGAGGTCTATCGCGGCTCGACCTACGGGCCGAAGCACCCGCTTGCCATCCCCCGCGTCCCGGCGATGCTCGACCTCTGCGCCGCGCTCGGCTGGCTGCCCGAGGCGCAGGTGGTCGAGAGCCCGCGCGCGACCGCGGCCGAGCTCGCACGCTTCCACGACCCCGCCTACATCGCCGCGCTCGCCCGAGCCGAGGCCGACCAGCACGCCGATGCCGAGACGCGCGCGCGCTTCCGGATCGGCGTCGATGGCAACCCGGTCTTCCGCGAGGTGTTCCGCCGCCCGGCGACGGCCGCGGGCGGCACGCTCTTCGCCGCGCGCCTGACGGCGGCCGAAGGCGGCGTCGTCTACAACCCGGGTGGTGGGACGCATCACGGCATGCCGGCAAGGGCCTCCGGGTTCTGTTACGTCAACGATCCGGTCCTTGGCCTCCTCGCCTGGCGCGACCGAGGCCTCGCGCCGCTCCTCTATGTCGACATCGACGCCCACCACGGCGACGGGGTGGAGGAGGCCTTCGCGGATGACCCGGCCGTGTTCACCCTCTCGGTGCATGAGCGCGGCCTCTGGCCCCGCACGGGGGATGTGGAGGAGACGCGTGGCGGCGGGGCGATGAACATCCCCGTTCCGGCGGGGTTCAATGACAGCGAGCTCCGCTTCGTGCTCGAGCGGGCCATCCTTCCGGTGATCGAGGCTCTGCGTCCGGCGGCGATCATGCTTCAGGGCGGGGCCGACGCTCTGGCGGAGGACCCGCTGGCCGACCTTGCGCTCTCCAACAACGCGCACTGGATGGTTGTCGCTGCACTCGCGCGGCTCGTCCCGCGCTTCATCCTGCTCGGCGGCGGCGGTTACAACCCGTGGTCGGTGGCGCGCTGCTGGTCGGGCGCCTGGGCGACGCTGAACGGATGGGAGATCCCCGACCGGCTGCCCGAGAAGGCCGAGGCGGTCCTGCGCCGGCTCACGCTCTCCCGCGCCGCAGGCCGCAACCCGCCCGAGCACTGGTTCACGACGCTGCGCGATCCGCCGCGCGAGGGGACGGTGCGCGCCGAAGTGAGGGCAACCGTCGCGCGCGCCATGGCGCTGTTCCAGCCCCCTGTGCTATCGGCCCCTCCATGATTAGGGTCCCTCGCCGCATGGTCGTCGCGCTGCTCGGGACGGCGGCAGTGCCTGCGCGCGCACAGTCCGGCCCGCAGCCGGAACTGCCGAAGGAGAGACTTGTTATCCTCACGCGTGACGGAGCGCGGCATGAGTTCCTCGTTGAGATGGCTGTGACGCCAGACCAGCAGACGATCGGGCTGATGTTCCGCCCCTCCGTGCCGGCCGATGGCGGCATGCTGTTCGACTGGGGCAGCCCGCGCGAGTCGAGCATGTGGATGCGCAACACCCTCGTCTCGCTCGACATGCTGTTCATCGCCGCCGACGGACGGGTGCACCGGATCGCCGAGCGGACGGTTCCCCACTCGCTCGCGGCCATCGCCTCCAACGGCCCCGTTCGCGCGACCCTCGAGGTTGCCGCCGGCACCGCAGCGCGACTCGGCATCAGGGTGGGCGATCGGGTGCTGCACCGGATCTTCGAAACGTCTCCGTAATGAGTGCCCCGGACCCTCTGGCGTTTGGGATCAGTCGGCGCGTGGGTGAGCTTCTCCGGCGTCGGTCCCACCACGACCGTGTCGTCGTGGCGGAACCCGCCACCACCCCCGATGTGGAGGCCCGAGCCATCGGCTCTGCACCCCTCCGGGCAGCTCTGCGCCCCCAGGGCAGCGGCATAACGCACCATCAAAGTCGGGCGGCGACACCCCCTGTGTCTGCGGGTGACGCGGCCCGGCAGTGGACAGCCTCCGCCCCGGCGCACAGGATGTCGTCATCCTGGAAGAGGCCGGAGAGCCCGCGTGATCCTGCTCGCCAATGCCCGCCTGGTCGACGGCGCATCGCCCTCACCCTCCGACCCGATCGATGTCTTGATCGAGAGCGGAACGATCCGCGAGGTGGGCCCGGAGCTCTCCTCCGCGTCGGCCGAGCGGCTCGACCTTGGCGGCAGGACGCTGATGCCGGGGCTGATCGACGCCCACGTGCACGTTGTCGCCTGCGAGGCCGATCTCGGCCGCAACGCCGCCCTGCCCGATGCTCTGGTCGCGCACCGCGCGGCGCGGATCATGCGAGCGATGCTGATGCGCGGCTTCACCACCGTGCGCGACGTCGGCGGGGCGACGCAGGGGCTACGCGCCGCACGCGACGAGGGGCTGTTCGAGGCCCCCCGCCTCCTTCTCTCCGGCAAGGCGCTCTCCCAGACCGGCGGGCACGCCGACTTCCGTGGCCGATTCGAGGATCGCCCGCAGCCGCACTGGCGGCTCGGCGCGATGGGACGGCTCTGCGACGGCGTCGCCGAGGTGCGGCGCGCGGCGCGCGAGGAGATCAAGGGCGGGGCCGACTTCGTCAAGATCATGGCCAATGGCGGCGTCGCCTCGCCGACCGACCCGATCCATTTCCTCGGCTTCGCGCGCGAGGAGATCCTCGCCGTCGTCGAGGAGGCGGCGAATGCCGGCACCTATGTCGCGGCGCATCTCTACACCGACGAGGCGATCGCCCGCGCCGTCGCCTGCGGCGTCCGGAGTCTCGAGCACTGCAACCTGATCACGCCCGCCACCGCGCGCGCGGCCGCCGCCGCCGGATGCATCGCTGTGCCGACCCTCGTCACCTACGAGGCGCTGGCCACCGAAGGCGCGTCGATGGGCTTGCCCCCCGAAAGCGTGGCGAAGATCGAGACCGTGCGCGCCGCCGGCATGCGAAGCCTTGAGATCATGCGCGAAGCGGGACTCGCGATGGCCTATGGCACCGACCTGCTGGGTGGGATGCACCGCCACCAGTCGGAGGAGTTCGTCATCCGCGGCCGCGTCCTGCCGGCCGCCGAGGTGATTGCCTCTGCCACGACGGTCGCGGCCCGGCTCTTGCGCCTGGAGGGGCGGATCGGCTGCATCGCACCCGGCGCCCATGCCGACCTCGTGGTGGTTGACGGCGACCCGCTCGCCGACCTCTCTCTCCTCGGAGGCCAGGGAAGGCACATGCCGGCGATCATGCTCGCCGGGCGTTTCGTGAAGAACACGCTCCACTGACGGAACGACTGGCGATTGCGTCTTTAAAAGGCCGACGCGCCGTGGCGCCGGACATCGCCGCCTCCGGTCGTTGCTTCAGAACGCTGGCTCAGCGAAGGGGTACGGGGCATTCCCGACATCCCCCGCTTGGCCGAGGGCCCGGCGTCGTCTGCGGATCCCGCGGTTCAGGCGAGGGTTCGGCGGACGGAATCGCGCCAGATGGCGATGCGGCGCGCGCGCTCCTCCGCCGCCATGCGTGGGAGGAAGCGGCGGTCGAGCGCCCAGGTGCGCGCGAAGCCCTCCTCGCCGTCGAACGCGCCGGCGTCGAGCCCGGCGAAGAACGCCGCGCCGAGCGCGGTCGTCTCCTGCACGCGCGGGCGGTCGACCGGGCAGCCGAGGATGTCGGCGAGGAACTGCATCGTCCAGTCGCTCGCGGTCATGCCGCCATCCACACGAAGCACCGTATCGGCCTCGGCCGGCCAGTCGGCGCGCATGGCGGAGAGGAGATCGGCTGTCTGCAGCCCGACGCATTCGAGCGCGGCGCGGGCGAGCTCCGCGCGCGTTGTGCCCCGCGTCAGCCCAAAGATCGCCCCGCGCGCGTCCGCGTCCCACCACGGCGCTCCGAGGCCGACAAAGGCGGGCACAAGCGTCACGGACTGATTAGGGTCGGCGGCTTTAGCGAGCGCTTCCGTCTCGGCCGCATGCCCGATGAGACCGAGCCCGTCGCGCAGCCACTGCACCGCAGCGCCGGCGACGAAGATCGCCCCTTCGAGGACGTAGCTCCGGCGCCCGGCACGCTGCGTGGCGATGGTGGTGAGAAGACGGTTCGACGACGGAACGGGCGTCTCGCCCGTGTTGAGCAGAGCGAAACACCCCGTGCCGTAGGTCGACTTGGCCATGCCCGGTGCGAAGCAGGCCTGGCCCGCGAGCGCCGCCTGCTGGTCTCCCGCCATGCCTCGGACGGGGATGGCGGCGCCGAGATGGCGCGCCTCGGCGATGCCGAACAGCCCTGCCGTGTCGCGCACCGTGGGCAGGATCGCCTCTGGGATGGCGAAGAGTCGAAGCATTTCGCCGCTCCAGAGGCCGGTGCGTATATCGAGCAGCAGCGTGCGCGAGGCGTTGGTGGCGTCGGTCGCATGCACCGCCCCGCCGGTGAGGCGGAAGAGCAGGAAACTGTCGATCGTTCCGAAGGCGAGTCGGCCTGCCTCGGCGCTGGCGCGGGCCCCGGGCACCGAATCGAGCAGCCAGGCGATCTTGGTGGCGGAGAAATAGGGGTCGAGCAGGAGCCCCGTGGTCGCAGCGACGAGCGGCTCCGCCCCTTCCGCCCGCAGGCGCGCGCAGGCCTCGGCCGTGCGCCTGTCCTGCCAGACGATCGCGTTGGCGATCGGCTGGCCGGTCGCGCGGTCCCACAGCACCGTGGTCTCGCGCTGGTTCGCGATGCCGATCGCGGCGATGTCGGCCGCTTCGAGCCCGGCATTGCGGATCGCGGCGCGGGCGGTCTCGAGCACGGTCTGCCAGATCGCCTCCGGGTCGTGCTCGACGCGGCCGGGGCTCGGATAGATCTGCGGGAACTCTGCCTGGGCGAGGCCGCGCACCGTGGCGGCGGTGTCGAACACGAGCGCGCGGGAGGAGGTGGTGCCCTGGTCGATGGCGAGGATGTGCGCGGGGCGGCTCATGCGGCGATTCGCTCCGCCATCGCCGCGGCGACGGCCTCGCGCTCGGCCGCGCCGAGGCGGAGGCCGAGCTTGGTGCGCCGCCACAGAACGTCCTCGCCGGTCACCGCCCACTCGTTGCGGGCCAGGAACCGGAGCTCTGCCTCTGTAAGCCCGGCACCGTAGTCGCGGCCGAGATCGGCCATCGCGCGGGCGCCATCGAGCAGTGTTGCGGCCTCGGTGCCGTAGAGGCGCCCGAGGCGGCGGGCGAGCGGCGCCGCGAGCCAGGGCCTTCCCTCGCGAAGCCTGGCAACAAGCGCGTCGAACCCGTCCGTCGAGAAGTCTCCGCCCGGCAGGGGTGTGCGGCCGGTCCAGCCCTTCGCGGCGCCGCGTCGGGCGGGAAGGTCAGCCGCAAGCGTATCGAGCGCCGCTTCGGCGAGGCGGCGATAGGTGGTGATCTTGCCGCCGAAAATGCTGAGGCATGCCGGCTGGCCCGCAGGCGCGTCGCGCACGAGCACGTAGTCGCGCGTCGCCTCCTGGGCCGCGGAGGCGCCGTCGTCGTAGAGCGGGCGGACACCGGCATAGGACCAGACGACATCGCGCGCCTCGACCGGTCGTTTCAGATAGGCACTGACGGCCTCGCAGAGATAGGCGACCTCCTCGGCGGAGGGGGCGACGGAGCCGGGGTCGCCCGTCCAGTCGCGGTCGGTCGTGCCGATCAGGGTGAAATCGGTCTCGTAGGGAATGGCGAAGACGATCCTTCGGTCGGCGTTCTGCAGGATGTAGCACTGGTCATGGCCGTAGAGGCGCGGCACGACGATGTGGCTTCCCTGCACGAGCCGGACGGCAGCGGGTGGCTTGAGCCCCATCACGCCGGAGAGAACCCGCGCCACCCACGGCCCCGCGGCGTTGACGAGCACGCGCGCGCGAAGCTCGCGCCGTCGCGCCCCATCGGCGTCGGCGAGGACGATCGTCCAGGCACCCGCTTCGCGACGGGCCTTGAGGCAGCGTGTGCGCGTCTCGATCACCGCGCCGCGCCGGGCCGCGTCGCGCGCGTTCAGGACGACGAGGCGGCTGTCCTCGACCCAGCAGTCGGAATAGGCGAAGCCGCGCGTGAAGCCTTGCTTCAACGGAGCGCCCGCCGGGTGGTTGCGGAGGTCGAGGCTCACCGTGCCGGGAAGCTTCGTTCGGCCGCCGAGATGGTCGTAGAGGAACAGGCCGAGCCTGACCAGCCAGGCGGGCCTGAGCCCCGCATGGTGCGGCAGCACGAAGCGCAGCGGCCAGATGATGTGCGGCGCGATGCCCCAGAGCACCTCGCGTTCCTCGAGCGCCTCGCGCACCAGCCGGAACGCCCAGTGCTCGAGATAGCGCAGGCCGCCGTGGATCAGCTTGGTGGAGGCCGAGGAGGTTGCGCCCGCAAGGTCGCCCTGCTCGACGAGGTGGACGGAGAAGCCGCGGCCAGCGGCATCGCGCGCGATCCCTGCGCCGTTGATGCCGCCGCCGATGATCGCGAGATCGACGATACCGCCCTGCTCAGCCACCCGGTGCTCCTCCGCCCCGACGCTACGGCGCGCACTGCGGGAGCGTCCAGCGCCGATGGACCGGGGCAGGCGGCGATGCGAGACTGCGTCGATGCCGAAGGATGCCGCCGTCGCCCCACAGCCTGTCCTCGCGCGCACGATCGAGGCGACCGACACGCCCCCCATCCCTGCGGCGCGGGCCTGGGCCATCCGCTACAGTGGCGAGGCAGGGCCGGCGATCGACATGACGCAGGCCGTGCCCGGCTACCCGCCGCACCCCGATCTCCTCGCGCGCCTCGCCGAGGCTGCGGGCAGCCGCGCCGCCGCGGGCTACGGTCCGCTGCTGGGCGACGATGCCCTGCGCGAGGCGCTCGCGGCAGACATCGCCGCGCATTACGGCGCCTCCCTCGCGGCGGGCGATGTCGCGATCACGGCCGGGTGCAACCTCGCCTTCGTGATGGCGATGGACGTGATCGCAGCACCGGGCGACGCCGTGCTCCTGCCAGCGCCGTGGTATTTCAATCACCGCATGGCGCTGACGCTGCGGGGCGTGGAGCCGGTGCCGCTGCCCTGCGAGGCCGCTCTGGGGTTCGTGCCCGATCCGGCGGAAGCGGCGCGGCGCGTGAGCCCGCGCACCCGCGCGATCGTGCTTGTCACGCCGAACAACCCGACCGGAGCGGTCTATCCGCCGGAGGCTCTTGCACGCTTCGCAGCACTCGCGCGCTCGCGCGGCCTCTGGCTCGTCATCGACGAGACCTACCGCGACTTCCTCCCGGGCGAGGGGCCGCCGCACGCGCTCTTCGCCGAGGCCGGCTGGCGCGACCACCTCGTGCACCTCTACTCCTTCGCGAAGGCCTATTGCGTGCCTGGCCACCGCGTCGGCGCCGTTGCGGCCGGGCAGCGCTTCCTCGACGCCTTCGTCAAAGCGGCCGACACGCTGCAGATCTGCGCCCCGCGCGCCGCGCAGGCAGCGCTCGCCTGGGCGATCGATGCGCTGGGGCCATGGCGCGAGGAGAACCGCCGTCTCATGGCCAGACGTGCCGCGCTGTTCCGCGCCGCGCTCGACGATGCTCCGTCCTGGCGCATCGATTCGCTCGGCGGCTATTTCGCCTATGTGCGTATCCCCGACCGGATGCCCGATGCCGTGACGGTCGCGGAACGTCTCGCTCGCGAGCAGGGCTTGCTCGTCCTTCCCGGCCCCTTCTTCGGGCCAGGGCAGGCGCGGCATCTGCGCTTCGCCTTCGCCAATGCCGGGGAGGCTTCGATCGCCGCCGTGCCAGCGCGCCTTGCCGGCCTCGCCAGGTGAGTCGGGAGCGGCAGGCGCGCGGTCGTGCCGCGTGGCATCGCGGCGCGGCGGCGGAGCGAGCGTGCGAGGAGGCGCTCCGCCGCGCCGGCTTCACGGTTCTCGGCCGACGGCTCCGCACCGAGCGCGGAGAGATCGATCTTTTGGCGCGGCGGGGAGCGCTCACCGTCATCGTCGAGGTGAAGGCGCGGCCATCCGCGTCCGACGCCGCCTTCGCCATCGCGCCGCGGCAGCGTGAGCGGCTCGCCGCCGCCGCGGAGGCGCTGATGGCGGCCGAGCCGGGCTGGTTCGGCGAGGGGCTCCGCTTCGACGCTATGCTCGTCTCCTCCGATGGCGCGCTCCTGTGGCTCGAGGACGCGTTCCGACCTGGGGACTAGCAGACCGACGAACCCGTCTTCGGTATCAGTAAGCCCGTCCTCGGCTTCACACGCTTCCAGCGCCGCGGCCTCGCCACGGTCGCAACCGAGTGGACCCGATGCGCGCAAAGCCCGGCGGCGCAGCGGACACGGAGTGCACCGTGACAGGGCAGCGCGACCTTAGAGGCCGTCGCGCCGCCTGAGACTTATCCACAGAAATTTCGCCTCCTGGTTGAATCGCGCCCCGGAGCGGACACTGCTCCGCACCGTTGCGTCGCCGCACCGGCCTCCCACCCAGCGTCCTCTCCGAACGCCCATAAGACGCTTCGGGATCATCTGAGCAGCGCAGTCGGGACCGTTGATCTTGAATAAGAAATGAGCTGAGGACTCGTGGCCCGGAACGAGGGGTGCAAGCCTAGGGCGGGGAAGGACCAGAACCGTCCCATGCCTTCACCCGTGACTCACCGAGCGAGGCATAGAGCGTTAATTCTATTCCAGGTTGAACTTGGGGCTTGTGTTTTCCCCAAAGTTGTCCCCAGGATTCACACCATGGCATGCGTCGCAGACAGGGAACCCCGACTCATGGAGCGGCACGCTTCTCTCGATGCTCTCGTCAGGCACCAACTCCGCCGGTGGCCACAGGCCTTGCCAGGCTTCACCGGACGTGGCGCGCCGCGGGCGGCCAGCCTGCGCGCCAGGCCCTCGGACCAGGACAGCCCCGCCTCGCCCTTCCTCAAGATCCCCGGCACGGACCGGCTGCGCACCCTGCCGGACGGGATGTGGCTCCAGTTCGGCGGCACCGAGGCAGAGCCCTGGTGCGACGTGGTCGCGATCGAGGCCTGCTCCTCGTTCCAGAACCTGCTCGACAAGCGCTCGCGTTTCGCCCCCTCGACGCACTCGCTGCTCGCGATCTGCCCCCTGCCGTGGCTCGTCGGCCCTGTCTCGGCCGAGGACCCGACGCCGCGCTGGCGTCTGACAGGCATCCTCTCCGCCGCCCCGACAGGGCCGCTCACGCTCCCGGTGCGGGACCTGCGCGTGCTCTACGGGCTCAAGGACCGGCACTACGACCATTTCGCGACCGGTCATGTGCCGCATGCGCACGAATTCTTCTGCCCGATCGGCGCGCTCACGCGCGACCGCGGCTATGACGACCCGCGCATGCGCGCGCTGATGGCGCGGCTCAGTGCCGCCAACAATTTCCTCGACCCGGGCCCCTGATCCTGCCGTCCGGTCCCGCCGAAGGCGTCGTGGCCCAAGCGCTCAGGGAGCGGGCGCGGGAAGGGGAAGGCCGCGTCGCGCCATCACCGTGCGGAGGATGTCGGGCCGGTCGGTGATCAGCCCGTCTACCCCGCGGTCGATCAGCGCCTCCATCGTCGCCACGTCGTTGACGGTCCACGGAATGACGGTGAGCCCAAGCGCGCGCGCCTCGGCGAGCCCCGCCTCCGTCAGGTCGCGATGGTGCGGCGACCAGATCCGCCCGCCCGCCGCGGCGACAAGGCGAGGGGCGGAGCCGCCATGGTCAGAAGCGTCGAGGCCGCCGAGCCAGGGCGAGGGCCTGCCGCCGCGCGAGGCAACCGTGTCCTCCCCGCCCGACTGCACCGTGAGATAGCTGCGCGCCACCTCCGCGCGGTTGTCGCGCAGCCAGTTGAGCGCGCGCCAGTCGAAGCTCTGGATGGTCGCGCGGCCTGTCAGGCCCGCTTCAGCCAGGGCATCGGCCACCGCGCGGGCGAGCTCCTCCGGCGCGGCGGTCAGCCCCGGGCGATCGGGGAAGACCTTCGTCTCGATGTTGAAGCGGACGGTGGGGGACAGCGCCGCCGCCTCGGCGAGCACGGCAACAAGGGTTGGGATGCGCGCGCCGTCGATCGGGCGCTGGTCCGGAAAGAGGGCGGCGTAGCGCGTGCCGGGGCGGATCCGGCCGACCTCGTAGGCGGCGAGAGCGGCGAGGGTGAGGGAGCGGAGCGCAGGCCCGGGCGCGTCGAGCCAGGCGCCGTCGGGCCCGCGCGTGATGTCTGGGTTCAGCGCCGGGTCGTGGCTGACCACCGCCACGCCGTCAGCGGTCATGCCCACGTCCATCTCGAGCGTGGTCACGCCGAGCGCGAGCGCGACCGCGAAGCCCTCGCGCGTGTTCTCAGGCGCCAGCCCGCGCGCGCCGCGGTGCCCCTGCAGATCGAACGCCATGCCGCTTCCCCCTCCGGCCAGCAGCATCATGGCAACGGCCGAGGCCAGGACCACCCTGTCACGCATTCTTCACGCTTCCACTCTGCACCGGCCCGCCCCGCCCGGCTAGAGAAGCCCGAGCCATCCGATCGAAGGAGCCCCGATCCCCATGCCTGCGACCAGCCGCCGCCGCGCGCTCGCCGTCCTCGTCGTCCCCGCGCTTGCCGCCATCGCCGCCGCGCCTGCGCCGGCGCAGCCGCTCAGCGGGCGCCTCGTGCTCTACACGAGCCAACTCGAGGCCGATGCGCAAGGCACGGCGGATGCGTTCCGCGCGCGCCACCCCGGCGTCGAGTTGGAATGGGTGAGGGGCGGCACGAATGCCCTGATCCCTCGCCTGCGCGCCGAGTTCGCCGCCGGCAACCCGCGCGCCGACGTTCTGCTCATCGCCGACAGTCTAACGATGGAAACGCTCAAGGCCGAGAACCGGCTCCTGCGCTGGGCGGAGGCGCCGAAGGGGAACGTCCCCGCCGCCCATCTCGATCCCGACGGGTTCTACTGGGGCACCAAGCTCATCACCACCGGCATCGTGCGCAACGCGCGCGCCCCGATCCCGATCGTCTCCTGGAACGACCTTGCCGACCCGCGCGCGCGCGGGCTCGTCACCATGCCCTCGCCCGCGGTCTCCGGCGCGGCGCTGATCCATGTCTATGCGATCGTGCAGAACCCCGCCCTTGGGTGGGACTATCTCGAGCGGCTCGCGCGCAACGGGCTTTCGGTGCGCGGCGGCAATGGCGCGGTGATGCAGTCGGTCGCCGGCGGCGAGCGGGCCTTCGGCATGATCATCGACTATCTGCCGATCCGCGAGGCGGCGAAAGGGGCGCCGGTGCAGTTCATCTTTCCAGCAGAAGGCGTCTCCGCGATCACCGAGCCGGTGGCGATCCTCTCGGGCACGCGGAACGAGGCCGCGGCCAAGGCCTTCGTCGCCTTCCTGCTTTCGCGCGAGGGGCAGGAACTCGCCGCGCGCCAGGGCTTTCTCCCTGCTGATCCAGGCGTCGCGCCGCCCGCGGGCTTCCCTGACCCGGCGACGATCCGGATCATGCCGCTCGACCCGAAGCGGGCGCTCGCCGAGGCGGAGGCGGTGCAGCGACGCTTCGCGCAGCTGACGGGGCAGTAGAAGCGGGCCCACCTCCCGTCGATGGCGCGGGCGGGGCCGCTCCGTCTCCTCCTCCTCGTCTGGGTCGCGATCGTCTCGGCCCTGCCGATGCTGAGGCTCGGGCTCGAGGGGGTGGTTCCCTCGCTGCCCGGCGCCCCGCCCGACCTTGCCGCGATCGTCTTCTCCGACCCTCGGGTGTGGCGGGCCCTCCGCCGCACCCTCGTGGTCGCAGCCCTCGGCACCGCACTCTCGGCGGCGATCGGGGTGGCGGCGGCGGTCGCGCTCGGCCTGTTCGCCCTGCCCGGGCGCCGCCTCTTCGCCTTCCTGTTCGTGCTGCCGATGCTGATCCCGCCGCAGATCGCCGCGCTCTCGTGGATCGGAGCGCTCGGGCCGTCCTCGGCGCTGCTGAACGCGCTCGGCCTCGCCCCGCCGCTCGGGACGCCGCATCCGCTCTACTCTCCGGGCGGGATCGCTGCCCTGCTCGGCGTGCAGCACGCCCCGCTCGTGTTCCTGCCGCTGATGGCAGCGCTTCGCCGCGTTCCGGCGGGGCTCGTCGAGGCGGCGCGGCTCGCCGGGGCCTCGCACCCGACCGTGCTGCGAACGATCGTTCTGCCGCTCGTGACGCCGCCGCTTGCGGGTTCGGTCGCGCTCGCCTTCGTCGCCGCGATCGGCAATTTCGGCATCCCCGCCCTGCTCGGCATCCCCGCCGGCTACACGGTGCTCACGGTGCTGATCTGGCAGCGACTTGCCGGGCTCGGGCCCTCCGGGCTCTCGGAGGCGGCGCTCGTGTCGCTCCTGCTCGCAGCGCTCGCCGCCGCGGCACTCTGGGCCGAGGCGCGGGCGCAGGCGCGGGGCAAGCGCTTCATCGCCTCGGGCGCCGCCGCGTCGACGCGGCTCGACCCTGGGCCGTGGCGGCTGCCGATGCTCGCCCTGCTCTCGGCCTATCTCGCGACCGTGCTCGCCCTGCCGCTCGCGGCGCTCGTCTCCACCGCGCTCGTGCCGGCCGCCGGCGTGCAGCTCTCGGCGACGACGGCAACGCTCAGGCATTTCGAGGCCGTACTGTTCGTGCAGCAGAACACCATCACTGCCTTTCGCAACAGCCTTGCTCTGGCCGCCTCCGCCGCGCTCATCCTCGTCGCCGTCGCGCTCGCCGCGACGCGCGTTCGCCTGCCACACGCCGCGCGGGTGATGGTCGAGCTTCCCTACGCTCTGCCGGGGGTGTGCGTCGCGGTCGCCTGCATCCTCGTCTATCTCCGGCCGCTGCCCCTCTTCGGCGTGTCGCTCTACGGCTCGCTCTGGCTGATCCTCATCGCCTATCTCGCGCGTTTCCAGGCGCTCGCCCTCAAGCCCGTCGCGGGGGCCGCGGCGCGGCTCGACCCAGGCCTCGAGGAGGCGGCGCGTCTTGCCGGGGCAGGCCCGCTGCGGCGGCTTTTGACGATCGCGTTGCCGCTGCTCGCGCCGGCCGCAGCCGCCGCGGCGATCCTCGTCGCCCTCACCGCCCTCAACGAGATCACGCTCTCGATCCTGCTCTATGCCTCCGGCAGCCAGACGCTCGGCGTCATCGTGTTCGGGCTCAACGACGGCGGCGCGGTCGGCCAGGCGGCGGCGGTCTCGATCGTCTCGCTCGTTCTCGTGCTCGTGCTGATGGGGCTTGCGAGCCTGCTCGCGCGGAGGCTGCCGCCCGGCACGCTGCCCTGGAGCGCGTGAGCGAGCGGCGCCCGGCTCAGCCCTTCCAGAACACCTCGCGGCCGAGGAACCGCTCCCACGCTGCCAGCGCCTCGCCGCGGGCGCCGTCCGCCTTGGCAGCGATCCAGCCCTCGACGACGCCGATCGCGAAGGCGCGGTTCGGGTTGTCGGAGGCGAGTTCGGCGAGCAGGCCGGCTGCGACCGCCATGTCGTTG
>Ga0272446_1003985_pt1 | contig 17916 bp, 8 predicted proteins | sample YNPCB0061_FD_194587 | JGI IMG/M metagenome (GOLD analysis project Ga0272446, IMG submission 194587) | Hot spring microbial mat communities from Yellowstone National Park, WY, United States - YNP-CB-006-1 | ecosystem: Environmental > Aquatic > Thermal springs > Hot (42-90C) > Sediment | place... | reverse complement strand
GTGCGCGATTTCGAGCCGGATTTCGCGGGTACCGGTGCCGGGAAATTCGTTCCAGCGCAGCACGAACTCCTGCGAAGGGTCAATCGCCTGCGCGGCGGTGAAGTTGAGCAGGCGCGGCGCGGGCGGGTAATCGTCTTCGGCCAGTGCCAGCGTGTAAGCGGTGTCGCCCGAGATCAGGCTGTGCAGGGTGAAGCGGTACGTGCCCGGACCGTAACGCAAATTCAGGGCCGAGGCGGAAACCGCGCCGGCGTAAAACCAGAAACTGCCGCCGGCCGGGTCGAAGTTCATGGCCTCCGTGCGCCCGGCGGGCGTGCGCAGGCTCATGCCGGCGATGAACAGCAGGTTGTCCGGGTCCGCCAACAACTCCGGGCTCAGTTGGGCCTGCGCGAGCACATCGAAGGGGTCTTGTGCCTGCGGAAGCAACTCGGGCTCGGCGTCTTCCGTCTGCACGTACCAGGCGGCCTTGAAGAGGCTCAGCGCGGCCACGTCCCCGCCGCGCGCGGCCGCGGCGCCTGCCAGCGCAGCCACCAGGCTCAACCTCGGGGCCATTCGGAGCAGCGGCTGATGCATACCTCCGGCATCACACGCCCGCGCCGCCACCCCGTCAAGACCGGTGGTGACCCAAAAACCACACAGCCGCAGCAAAAACGTAACCTTCGCGGGATTGCTGGAGGCGGCTAGACGCCTCATTTTTTCCGCGTGCGCGCGTGGGGAGTCAGGCGCGTTAATCCAACGAGGGCGACGGGCATTTCAGGCATCACCCGTGTGGTGGTGGCGCTCGCCGAGACGATGATTTTGGTGGTGGTTTTCACCGTGTCGGCGGTCGTGCTGCTCCCGGCAGCCTGGCGCAGCCGGGGCAAGGCAGCCAAGTGATACGCCGCGACTGTGAGGCCGATCGGGAGGGGGGCTTGACTTTGGAGTCGGCCAGCGGAACCGCGAAAGCAATCGAAGCGATATGCGCATGGGACGACTGGAATCCAGCCGCCTAGGGTGGACTGACAACGTTCGCCGGCGACGTGGCTTCACTTTGATTGAGCAGCTGGTGGTGATCGCAATCATCGCCATTCTGGCCTCCATGCTGTTGCCGGCGCTCAGCAAGGCCAAGGCGAAGGGGGCGCAGATCAGTTGCCTGAGCAATCTCCGCCAGCTAACCCTGGCCGTCCACCTCTACGCCGACGACAACCGCGACTGGCTGCCCCCCATTCAAGATCGAATTGGCAATGCGGAGTCGAGCTGGCGGGCGTACCTGTACCCCTACATCAGCCGCACGCCGCAGCTTTACGATTGTCCCGCGGAAAAGGAGGAAGTGTATGCGAAGGCCAAACCGCCGAATGCCAAGACGGCCAGCCCGTGGGTGCTGGGCCAGTTCGTCGCCGGGGAAATTGACATCCCGAGCGGCCTCGGCGCGGTGAATGTGCATTGGCAGATCGGCGGGGCGCAGCCGCCGTTCGGCCGGCCGGCCGGTTATGAAAACAACCTGTGCCGCTGGAGCGCGATTGAGCGGCCCGTCAATTTGCTCTTCTTCGGCGATGGACACAGCGATGTCTTCGGCGTCTGGCCGCAGGATCGCTGGTGGATTTGGAAGGAAGTGGGCAATGCCAACCGCGCGGGCTTCAATCGCCTGAGTCAGGGGGACAAGGGCGCGGTGCGGCACAATCGGCGCTCGAATTATGCCCGCGCGGACGGCAGCGCGGCGCTGCTGGATCCCGCGCGCATCCCGTGCAACACCAACGAGTGCTGGTGGTCGGCCACGGCAGACCCGCACTGACCCGGCATGGAGCGCGCCCAGACCATCAAGTTGGCGGCGGCCCTGGCGCTGCTTGTGGCCGCCGGCTGGCTGCTGTGGCGGTTTTTCGCCGACGACGGCGGTGTCTCCGGCAAAGCTTATTTCTACGACCTGAGCGAGCGGCGTTTGTTCATCGGACCTCGGGACGGGATTCCCCCGATCAAGGGGTTGAACGACGCGGAGGAGGACGCCGTGCGCGCGGTGGTGATCTCGACGAACGGAAACCCTGCCGACAAAGCGGCGCGGCGGATTGCTTATCTCGAAAAATACTCGCCCGAGTTGAAGCGTGAGCTGGAGGCCGCGCGGGCTTCCGGCACCTCCCCAGCCGTGGGCCGGGCGGCGGCGCAGGCGCACCGATTTGTCCGGCGGGCGGACGATCCACAGTGGTATCCCCTGACCTCCGCCGAGGCGGAACGAATCGTCAACGAATGGCTCACCGCCGGTCCGGGCGGCGGGCCGGCGGTCATTTGCACGCCGTGAAGCGGCCGACCGGCGCAACCGGCGTGTTTTCGTGAAAACGCAGCAAACAGAACCTAAGACAGCAATTCGATGAAAGGAACCATGCAAGAAACATTGAATCGGAAGGTGGCGCTTGCCGGGCTCTGCGCGACGGTGGTCGCCTTGTTGGGCGTCAGCGGGGCGCAGGCGGCTTCACTCGTGCCCAAGCATTCCGCGTATTTCCCCGGCGAGGATATCGTACTCGCTTTCCAAGGCGGGCCCGGGAACGCCAAGGACTGGGTGGGAATCTATCCCGAGGGTGTTGTTCCTGGATCTGTGGGGTCCACGCGCTGGCAGTACGTGGATGGCACCACTCAGGGCACTCGCGGTGTACGGGAAGGGCAGCTTACCTTCGCTGGGGGCCTCAATCTCGCCGGCGTCTGGGACGCCCATCTGCTCCTGAATGACGGCTACACCATCTTGGCCAGCGCGCAGTTCAGAATCGTGGAGCCGTGGGCGACCGTGATCCGCACCGACAAGCGGACCTACGTCACGGGCGAGGCGATCACGGTCACGTTCACCAACACCCCGGGCAATCCCAAAGACTGGATTGGCATCTACCGGGCGGGACAAACACCCGGCGGCCCGGCCTCCACCTTGTGGCGATATCTCGACGGCACCACTTCAGGCAACACCGGGGTCACGGATGGGGCTCTGACCTTTCGCTCCGGGCTGGCCGCCACCGGTGATTACGTGGCGTACCTGCTCGAAAATGATGGCTACACGATTCTCGCCAGCGAGACGTTCACGGTCGTGGAGGCGGCTGCCGCCATTCCGCGTCTCCTTTCCGTGAATCCGCCGAACGGGGCCGCCAACCAACCACCGGTGATTCGCTACGCGGCGGCCATCACGAACGGCGTCAGCAAGGTGGCGCCGGCCTCGGTCGCGCTGCGTTTGAACGGCTCGCCGGTCACCCACCAGTTCTCCGAACAGAACGGCCTGGTCACCATTTCGTACACCAACCCGGACCTGTTCGCGCCCGGCTCTACGCAGACATACGAGCTGCGCTTCGCGGACGACGCCACGCCCGCCAACCAGTTCACCAACACCGTCACCGTGACCGTGGCGAACTACCGCAACATCGTGCTGCCAGCGCCGATTTACTTCGAGGACTTCGACGCCACCCCGGAGGGCCAGCTCCCGGCTGGCTGGACGCAGGTGAGCTTTACCGAGATCCTGAACCCCGACGAAGACTTCGAGAATCTCGATTCCGCCACGTACGCGCGGTGGACGGTCATCAATGCCGACCGATTCCGCGGCTCGTTCGTGACGTACAGTAATCCCGATAACCCAGACACCTGGGAGACAGATTACCAGCGGGTGCTCTCGGTGAACCCGCTGAATGTCGTGAATGGCAGGGTTTACGACCAGCCGTTGGCCAGCGGGCGCTTCGCCTTCGGCAACTCCGGCTATCGCCGCGGCGCCAGTCAGGTTCTCTACCTCTTCAGCCCGGACTTTGATTTGACCGGCCGGACCAACGTCCATCTCGCGTTCCACAGCCTCTGGGAGCAAAACCAGGACAGCATCGCCGCCATCGAGTACTCGGTGAACCAGGGCCAGACCTGGCTCCCGGTTGCCTACTTCCTGGACGGCCCGGATGTGCTAACCACCACCAATGAAGTCACCGGTGAAGTCACCGTGGACGCGATTGCCACCTTCACGACCGAGCGCGGCGACATCGCCCGCTACACCGACCCCGACACCGGCGAGGAGAAAGGCGGCAGCTACGGGGCGTTCATCGCGGCGCCGCTCTCCCAGGACCTCGCGCCGTTCATCCAGCGGCGGGTCAACGATAACCCGGTCGAGTCCAAGCGCGTGGAGCTGTTCCGCCTGCCCGCGGCAGACAACCAGCCCAAGGTCCGCCTGCGCTTCGCCCACGCGGGCACGGATAGCTGGTACTTCGGCCTGGACAACGTCGGCCTCTACAGCATCTCCGACGCCCCGTCGGGCGACCTGCGCATCACCAGCATCGTCCGCAACGGCAGCGAGGTCGTCATTTCCTGGGTGGGCGCCCCGGGTGTCAAACTCCAGAAGACAACGTCGCTGACCAATCCGAATTGGCAGGACGTACCCGGCAGCACTGGCGCCAGCAGCGTCACCGAACCCACGACCGGCCCGGCGGCGTACTATCGGCTCGTGCGTTGAGGTAGGCTCTCGTTCCGACGCCCGCCCGCGCCGAGTCTCCCTTGGCTGCGGGCGGGCGTCTTCTCACAGAACCTGCCTTTAATGAACTCGGAGCGGCGTAAATCTTCATTCTGGCGCGCCGTGGGCTGCGCGCTGGGGTTTCTGGTCGGTGGTTTCGGAACCGTGGTTGCTGGGGAAACCCTGCGCGTGATGACCTTCAACCTCTGGCACGACGGCGACGCCGGCTGACAACCTCCCTTCCGAGGGCCGAGCCTGCCCAGGGTCCATCCGGTTGTAAGCCACGTCAGCACCGAAGCCATATCGGGGTTGTTACCGCAGCCCACGCCAGAGCTGGAGGGTCATGCGCTCGCGGCGCTCGGTGTAGCCGTCGGGACCCGGAGGAGAAAGTGGGTTGCGGGTGGTTTCCTCGAACACGATTTTCAACTCGCCGTTGTTCCAGCGGACTTCCCGGGCGTCACGCAAACTGCCAAAGGCGAAATGGAGCAAATCGGTGCCATAGGGTTTGGTTTCCCGGGGCCGCGATTTCGGGCAAATCGCCGGATTGGGGTCCCAGCACTGGACCGCAACTTCTGTGGTGCGCTGAATGGGCATTTCGTAATTCACGCCCTCAAGCCCCGCGCTGGCGATGGCGATGTCCGGCTGCCCCTGCTCGAAGCGCAGGTCCAAGACCCCGGGCGCGGCTTGGTTGAAGTAGCCGTGCGATTCCTCGGTGTCCGTGATCCGCCAAGTTGGGGCCTCGGAGGTCGTAACTACCGAGCTGTTCAGACTGGCGCTCAGCTTGCCCTCCAGCCGCAGCTTCCAAGACTGCCAGTTGAACTCAGGGTCAGGGTCTCCATCCTCCTTGAGCACGTCCGTCACCCGGCCGACATAGGTCATGGTACGCCGGCTGTCATTCACGATCTGAAACCCGGGCAGGCCGGAAGTCCAGACCTCGGTGTCTTCGCGCTGGTAGCGGATCATTCCCTCCCAGGCCCGGTGACAGGCCGCTCGTTGCATCCGCGCCAGAATCTCGGCGTCCGTGCCCAGGTCGCAGGCTTGTTCGCCGGTGAACCCGGTGATGATCTGCAGGTCTTGCAACAAGCCGGTCAGCTCGTGGGCCAAACCGATGCCCGAGGCGTGCGGGTCGCGCTCGCAACGCTCGAGGTACTCGTGGGCGCACCGGCATCGCAGGCCGGGGTAAAGGCGCAGAATCTCGCGCGCGTACGGGCCGCCGTCCCAGTACGGGGTGCGCCGGCTTTGCAGTTGGTCCAGCCGCCGCAGCACCAGCCGACCGACCTCGCAGTCGGACTGCGCCGCCTCCAGCAGCGGTTGAATGCCCAGTTTGAATGCGAGCCGGTCGCGCAGACCGGACACCTCCTTCGCCTCGCGCTCAAATTCCTCCCGGGTCGTTCTCCCCTCCTGATGCGCCCGCGCCGCATCGCGCAAAGCCTCCGCAGCCACCTGGTCCGCGTACCGCTCGCCGTCCCGGAGGGTCTTCAGGGCCTGTTCGTAACGCCTGGCCCAGTTGCCCGAGGCCGGGAACGGCTCGGCCACCACGCCCGCCCCGCTGAAATGGGCCAACGCCAAAACCACCTCCTGACCCTGGACCGCCCACGGCTTGAGCCCGAATTCGCCCCCGGCCGCGTTGAAGCCGTAGCCCACCATCTCCAGCTCCGGGATTGGTTGCGGGAAGCGAATCCGCAACTCCGCCGCACCGCGGAACTCCAGGCCCTCCGGCTCGAAGGCCACCGCGGCGCGAAACCGGTTGGTGAACGGCAGGGCGGCGAAATTGGTGATGAGGGTCATGCGGATGGCCACCGGTTCCCACACCCGGTTGCTCGAGACCAGCAGGCGGTAACTCACGCCGTCCGCATCGGTCAGTTCCAATTCGCCGCCCGCCTCGGGCGTGATGACGCCAGCCGCGGCCCGGCTGGGGTCCAACTGCGGGCCCACCTGGTACTCCGGCGGCGGCGGCCCGATCACAGCGCGGAAAAACTGCTGGCTCACCGGCTCGCGGTTGGTCAGCGCGAAGGTCGCCCGACCGTCCACCGGCGTTGCGGATGCGACGGTGAACCAGGTTTCGAGGTCGAAGGACCCTTGCAGGTTCAGGTTGGTCGCAGCGACCCCGCTCGCCGAAAGGCGCAGCGCGTCGGGCCGGACTTCCTCCACGGCCAGGCGCGGTGCCTGGGCGCACACGGTGGCGCTCAGCCCAAGGCCAGCGAGCCAGCCGGCGGCGTGGTTCCAATTCAAACGGAGGCGCGGGCGGCCACACGCCGAGGCGCGGCGTCGCGGCGCGACGTGGCGGTGCGTCGGGAAATCTCCCGGCGGGGTGTAGGAGTCTGGGCGGAACATGAGTGGATTGGGGAATTGCGGTTGGGGTTGTCGCTTGCGACGCGAGTTTATTGCGACCGCGCCCAAAATGCAACAGCGCCGGCTGCGCCAGGCACCCACGGCTCTGTATCTTCCGGCCGGGCGCGCCCACGGTGGGGGGAGCCGCCCCGGTCGTGTCCGTTGGCCGTTCCATACCCGTCGGGCGCGGCGCCTTGCCCGGGTGCGAACAAGGTCGTATCGTCCGGCCGTGAACGAGTCCCCGCGCGGTCTCGAACGCGCCCAAACGACCAGTGCCTTTGCAACGACCCATTGGAGCGTGGTCCTGGCCGCCCGGGATAGCGATTCACCCGCGGGGGCGGAAGCCCTGGCCCGACTGTGTGCGGCGTACTGGTACCCGCTTTACGTGTACGTGCGGCGCCGCGGGCTGGGGCCGGAAGACGCCCAGGATTTGACCCAGGAGTTTTTCGCCCGCCTGCTCGAGAAGAATTTTCTGCGATTGGTGGACCCCGGCCGGGGCCGGTTTCGGTCATTCCTCGTGATGGCGCTGGACCGTTTCCTGGCCAAGGAATGGCAGCGGCAGCATCGGCAAAAACGAGGCGGAGGCCGCCCTCTGAGTTCGCTGGACGCCGCGGAAGGCGAGCAACGCTATTTCCGGGAGCCGGCCCGGGAGTACCCGCCGGAAAAACTGTTTGACCGGCGCTGGGCCCTGACGCTGCTGGAGCGAACCCTGGCGCAACTGGGCCGGGAATGTGAAGCGGCCGGCAAAGGCGCGCTGTTTCGCGCCGTGCAGGGATGGCTCGCCGGCGAGTCCGAAGGGCAACCGTATGAGGCCCTGGCCCGCCGACTGGGCCTGAGCGTGAACGCGTTGAAGGTGGCCGTCCATCGCTTGCGCCGCCGTCACGCCCGGTTGCTCCGGGCCGAGGTGGCGCAAACCGTGGCCCGCCCCGAAGAGGTGGACGATGAAATTCGGTACCTGCTTGGCACGTTGGCCGATTGACGGGGCAGGACCGGTCTTGCCACCGCGCCCGGCAGGCGCCAGCCCCCCGCGCCGTTCCCCGCCGGCGTAACCTGCCCGCCCGGATGCGTAGGTAGGTTTCCCGTGAACGCCACCTCGCCACCACCGCCGGGTGCCCGCTCCCGCTGCCCCCGATGCGGCGTGGAATTGCCGCCGGACGCCCCGGGAGGCAATTGCCCCGCCTGCCTCTTGCGGGCCGCCCTCCACGGCGATGCTGCGGAAGCCGACCACCCCGCCGGGGCGTGTGCCGAGCCGGGGCTCGAGCACGCTGCCCTGCCGCGCCGCTTCGGCGACTACTTGCTCCTGGCCGAGGCCGGGCGGGGCGGCATGGGGATTGTTTACCGGGCCCGACAGTTGAGCCTGGACCGGCCGGTCGCTCTCAAGGTGTTGCTCTACGGCGCGTTTTCGCGTCCGGAACTGATTGAACGGTTTCGTGCCGAAGCCCGGGCGGCAGCCGCCCTGCAACATCCGAACATCGTGGCCATTCACGAAATCGGCCAACTGGCCGGCCAGCCGTATTTCTCGATGGACTTCGTCGAAGGCCCCAGCCTGGCCGACCTGGTGCGCGAGCGTCCGCTGCCGGCCCGGCGGGCGGCGGAGTACGTGCGGAGCATCGCCGCGGCGGTGGCCTACGCCCACCGCCAGGGCGTGCTGCATCGCGACCTCAAACCGTCGAACATCCTGATTGACGCGACCGACCAGCCGCGGATCACGGACTTCGGCCTGGCCAAGCGCTGGGCGGAGCCGGCCCCCGGCGACCCACCCCTCGCCGCGCCGGTGGCGGCGTTGACGCTGCCCGGCCAAATCGTGGGGTCCCCAAACTACCTCCCCCCCGAGCAGGTCGGCGCCGGGGGACAGAGCAGCGGGCCGGCCGGGGATATCTACGCGCTGGGCGCGCTCTTGTACTGCTTGCTCACCGGACGCCCTCCCTTCGTGGCCGATTCGCTCGAACAAACGCTGCTGCAGGTCTTGCACGCCGAGCCCGTGCCGCTGCGTCGGCTCCATCCGGGCGTGCCCCGCGACCTGGAAACCATTTGTCTCAAATGCCTCGAGAAGGACCCGCGGTGCCGTTACCCCACGGCGGAGGCCCTGGCGGCCGAGTTGAAACGCTATCTGGAGGGGGTGCCCATCCAGGCCCGTCCGCTCCATCCGCTGGCGCGCTGGGGACGCTGGTGCCGACGCCAGCCGGCACTGGCCGCGGCGTACGGCGCGGCCCTGCTGCTCCTGGGACTGCTGGGCATCGGGGCCGGGATGGCGGCCGTGCGGCTGGAACAGGCCCGGCGCGCCACGGTCCAGGCCCACGCCCGGGCCGTGGCAGCCAACCGGGAACTGGAAACGGTCAACCAGCAATTGTCAGAGGCCGTGGTCCATCTCCGATTCCAACGCGTGGAAGAACAACTGGCCCGCGGGGAAGACTCCGCCGCGCTGGCCGAGCTGGCCGCCTTGATGCGCTCGGGACCGGCCCGGCCCCTGGCCGCCACCCGGTTGCTCTCGGCCTTGCTGTACCGGGACTTTGTCCTGCCGGCCGGTCCGGCCCGCTGGCACGGGGACAAGGTGGTGGGCGTGCAATTCAGCGCCGATGGCCGGCGGCTGGTGTCCGCGTCCTGGGACGGCACCGCGCGGCTTTGGGAAGCCCGAACCGGCGAACCGCTGGGAGCGCCCTTGCGGCACCGGGACAAGGTCTTCGCGGCCCGGTTCAGTCCGGGGGGCGACCGGGTGGTGACCGCTTCGGGGGACGGCACCGCCGGGATCTGGGATGCCGCCACGGGCCAACGGCTGGCCGAACTGGCGGGCCACACCGCCCCGGTGGTCATGGCCCGGTTTGCCCCGGACGGCACGCGGGTGGTTACGGCCTCCTGGGATGCCACGGCCCGAATCTGGGATGGCCGCACCGGCCAGCCGCGGCTCGAACTCCGCGGCCACACGGGGGAACTCCGGGATGCCGCTTTCAGTCCGGAGGGAACGCGGGTGGTGAGCGCGGGAGCCGACGGCACGGCCCGGGTGTGGGACGCGGCCAGCGGGGCGCCGCTGGGACCGCCGTTGCCGCATCAAGGCCCGGTGCGAACCGCCAGTTTTAGTCCGGATGGCCGGCGCCTGCTCACCGCGGCGGAAGACGGCACGGCGCGGCTTTGGGACGCGCAACGTCTGGCGCCGCTGGGCGAGCCGCTCCGCCACGCAGGGCCGGTGTACACCGCACAATTCAGCCCCGAGGGCGCGCGGGTGCTCACTGCGTCGGATGACGGCACCGCGCGGGTGTGGGACGGGTTTAGCGGCCAGCCGCTGGGGGTGCCGCTGCGGCACCCGGACGCGCTCATCGGCGCGCGGTTCAGCCCGGACGGGTCCTGCCTGGCCACCTTTTGCATGGACTACGCCGTCCGGCTGTGGGCGGCCGGGACGGGGGCGCCGCTGAGCCAGCCGTTGCGGCATCTGGGCGGTGTGGACGCGGTGGATTTCAGCCCCGACGGCCGCTGGCTGGCCACGGCCTCGCGGGACCGCAGCGTGCAACTGTGGGACCTGAGCCCGGGACGGGCGCAAGGCGTGATCTTGCGGCATGACGGGGAGGTCACGGCGGCGGAGTTTGACCCGGAAGGTCTGCGGGTGGTCACCGCCGCGCGCGACCAGACCGCGCAAGTTTGGGAGGCCCGCACCGGGGAACGCGTGGGCCCGCCGCTCCGCCATGCGGGGCCGGTGCAGGCAGCCCATTTCAGCCCGGACGGCCGGAGCGTGGTGACCGCCTCGCAGGACCAGAGTGTGCGGATTTGGGAGGCGCAGAGCGGTCGGCCGTTGACGCCGCCGATGCCCCACCCCGCTCCGGTGCGCGCAGTGGAGTTCAGCCCCGACGGACAGCAGGTGGCCAGCGCGGCGGCGGACCGGGTCGTGCGAACTTGGGAAGCGGCCACCGGACGGCCGTTGCTGGTGATTGCCGCGCATGAGCGGGAGGTTTTGAGCGTCCACTTCAGCCCCGATGGGCGGTATCTGGTCTCGACGGCCTGGGACGACACCGCGCGGGTGTGGGACGCGAGCACCGGCGCGGCGGTGGGAGTGCCATTGCGGCACGGAGACCGGGTCAACGACGCCCGGTTCAGCCCGGATGGCCGGCGGGTGGTGACGGCCGGGGCGGATGATTGGGCGGGGGTGTGGGACGCCCACACCGGGGTCCGCCAGCTCGCGCCGTTGACGCATGCCCGGTGGGTCGAGCGGGTCGGGTTCAGTCCCGATGGCCGATGGATCGTGACCGCTTCCTGGGACCACAGCGCCCGCGTGTGGGACACCGTTTCGGGGGTCCTGCATGTTCCGCTGACGCACGGGCACCGGGTGTGGAGTGCGAACTTCAGTCCGGACAGCCGCCGGGTGGTGACGGCCTCGTCGGATGGCACGGCGCGGGTCTGGGATGTGGCGACGGGCCGGCCCGTGAGTGAGCCGCTGCGTCATGCCGGGGCGGTCTGGGACGCCCGGTTCAGCCCGGAAGGCGCCCGGGTGGTGAGCGCCTCGGCGGACCACACGGCGCGGGTGTGGGAAGTGCCGGTGGCGGAGACGGCGCCGCCGGATTGGCTGCCCGATCTGGCGGAAACCCTGGGCGGGTTTGCCCTGACCTCCCGCGGGACTTGGCGACCCGTGTCCAAGGACCCCCTGGCGGCCGTGCGGCGGCGGTTGGCCGACGGGCAGACCCAAGACGTTTGCAGCCGGGTCGTCCGGTGGTTTCTGGCTGATCGCGCCGGCCGGGCACCTTCCCCCGGCTGGCTTCCGCCCGAAGCGCATCCCCCGGGGCCGCCCCCGCCTCGGCCCTGAGACGCGCGCGCCCGGCGGGCCGGGCAGGCTGGCAGGTCGGCCCTGCGCGACGGGGTCTCCGTAGAACCTGGTCCGTAGCCGGTCGGGGTGGTCCGAAACTGCGGCCGGGCTTCTTTTCAAGGGCTTCCTTCGGGCAGGCGTCCTCGAACGCTCCGGTTGGCTGTAACCCTGGCCCTGAATTGCGTATTCACGGGCAAATAATGGCTGCTCCGGATCACAACGACTCCCGCACTTCACAGCGGCTCAGAACCCGGTGCCGGCGCCGCTGGGGCCGGTGGCTCGGGCTGGCGTGGTTGGCGGCGAGCGGCGGCGTGGCTTCCGTCGGCGCCCAGGACCTCCGCGCGGGGATCGTGGAAGTCACCGAGCCGGGCTACACGGGTTTCATCGTGGATGACACCCCGGGGCTGGCGGCCATTTGGCCGCGGGCCGTGGTGTCTTTTTCCACCGCCACCGCCACGCCGATCACCCAGGGCTTCCGGTTGGTGTATCGGTGGTTGGATGAGGCGGAACAGCCCGTGCCCGTGCTCGACGCCTCCGGACGCACGGTCACGGCGCTGACGCATGACGTGTGGGTCACCCTGCCGACCGGCCCGGGCGGGCTTACCCGCTCGGTCACCTATACCAACCAGGTGAGTTTGAAGCCGCAAATCCGGCTGGCGCGGGACCGGAGCTACCGGGTGGAGCTGGCGCTGTACCGTTGGCAAGAGGCGCAGGGCGAATACCTCCCGCTGGGCGTGGTCCGGCGTTCCGAGCCCCGCACTTACATTCACCTGGCCACGCTTGCCGAGGGCGGGCCCGACCCGCGTCTGCTGGTGACGTTCGAGCACGCCGAACTGACCCGGGCCCACCTGGTCCAGACCGTGCCCGGGTTGAACGCTTTTTTGGCGGAGGCGACGGTCACCCTGCGGCGGTTCGAGCAAGTGGACCGACCGGTGCGGTGGGACGAGCACCAGGTGCGGCTGGACGTGGTGGTGCGCGAGGCGGACACCGGGCGGGCGCTGGCGTTGCGCGAGTCCCGTTTCCTGGCGCAGGTGTTGGTGCCCAGCTATCAGCCGGCGCCCCTGGCCCCGGCCGTGGTGACCACGAGCGTGCCGCTGCCGTTGGAGCCGCTGGCGCTTCCGGACCCCGTTGCGCGGCTGTACACGATCGAAGTCACGCTCGCGTACGCCGGCCCGGACGGCGTGTGGCGCTCGGGCGGTGTCCAAACGCTCGCCGGCCGGCGCCTGCTGGGGTTCAACGGACGCCTGCGGTTTGGGGACGTGCTTGCGGAATTCCATCAATTGGACAACGTGCCGCCGGTGTTGAGCGTGGGCGCGGATTTCGTCGCGACCGAAATCCTGGTCCCGGCGGGGGGCGGCTCCGTGGTGGGCAAGCCGGCGCACACCTTCGGCGGGCCGAGTGCGCTGGCCGTGCGGCTGCGTCCGGACGGCGAAGCCGAGTTTGCGGGCACGGTCGTCGAGGTGCGTTCGCCGGAGCCGGACCTGGACACGCTCAACGGCATCCGGCTGCGGCGCTCGCCGGAGGGGGCGAAGTTGCAGTTGATGCCCACCGGCGCAGTGGCGGTGGTGGACGCCATTCTACCTGCCGGTTTTGGCATCAGCCCCGCGCGCGGGCAGCGCGTGTTGCAACCGTTCCTGCGTTTCGAGGCAGTGCCGCTGAACCAGGCGCTGCTGCCCGCGGCCACGGCCCTGGTGTATCGCGCGCCCGGGGGCCGGCTCTTCCAGGCCCACGAGGAGACCAGTCCGTTTTGGATTCAGAGCCGCAGCCTCACTTGGGACGTGGCGCGCGGCGAGTTCCATCTCGAGTCTGGCTCCCGGCTTTACTACGTGCGGGAGCCGGAGACCTTGGAACTGGAGCTGGCCCGGGCCGACCCCGCGGTGCGCGGCGCCGAGGAAAAGCGCTCCAATGAACTGCTCTTTCGCTCCGTGAGCGCCATCCGCGACGGGCCAATCGTGGTCCGACCCGACGCACGGGGCCGGGCGCGGCTTACCCTGGGCGCGGATCTGGGGCCGGGCGAATTCCGGGCCCACTTCCCCTACGATGCCCGGGTGCGTTGGACCGGGCCGGGCCGGCTCGACCTGGTGGAAGGGGTGCCCGCGCCGGCGACCAGCGCGCTGGAGGGCGCCACGGTGACGGTGGCCTACCGCCAGGATTGTCCGGACGCCGCGTGCGGCAACGACCCGCCGCGGCGCGAAGCGCTCGAGCTGGAGCCGAGCGGGGGCCGGCTGCGTTTTACCCGCGACAGCGGCCTGCAGGCCGAGGGCACGTTGAACCGGGCGGCGACGCTGCGCTGGGGGTTCATCCGCCTGGACCCGCAGTTCCAATTGGGCCTCTTCGCCCAGCAAGCCGGGCCGTTTGCAACCGCCGCTTTCCAAATGGCCGGAACGGCGCTGCGCACGGACGGCGCGGTGCCGGCGGATGATGGGCGACCGGGAGTGCTGTTGTTGTCCGGCACGGGACGGCCCGGGGACCCGGACTATCTGGAGCGCCCCGGCACGGCCGGCTACGCGCTGGGACTGGCGGATTATCCGGGGTTGAATTTCCGGGCGGCCGACACGCCCCCGACCCAGGGCAACAGCCGCTTGGGCGGAGAGCCGTTCGGCCCCTACCAGCTCACCGCGCGGGCGAAGTACTGCGTGCGCGAAGGCGGCGTGACCGGCATTCAGGAAGCCCGGTCAGGAAGTTTTCCACCCTCGGCCCGGATTTACGGGTACCGGTTGGACTTTGACCATTACGGGTTCTCTTACCGCGACGGGGCCAACCTGGACTCGCGCACGCAGGGCCGGATCGAGATGGGCGGCCCGGCCAATCTTCTCCAGGAGTTCGAGTCGCTGCGGCTGACCTGCCGGGGCGGTCTGCTCGGCGCCCGCATCCCGGCCTCGGCCGGGCCCAAGCAACTGGAGTACTGGCAGGCCGACCTCGTGCCGCTGTCGCTGGAATTTCGCGCGCCGCCCGGGCAGGCATGCGATCCGGGGGTCGGATTTCTGGTGCTGGGCGTGCGGGCGTTTTGCTCGGCGGTGCCCGAGCCGTTGTTCGGCTTTTTGGGGTTCAAGGCCAACGGCAATCTCATCACCCGCGCCGACAATTTACTGCCCGACGTGGATTCCCGGCTCAAGCTGCCCGCGGCCATCCGCCTGCGCGGCCCGGGCGAGGCTTACTACACCCTGTACCCGGTCACCGAGGCCTACTTCAACAACTGGGAGGCCAGCCCCCGCCCCCGGACGGGTTTCCTGAACCTGGCGGGGAAACTGGACGTGGCCTTCTTTCGCGACCTCGAGGTGCACTGGCAGACCAGCGCCCGCAGCAACAGTCCCTCCGCCACGGTGGACATGATGCGCGGCTGGAGCGACGCCGCCGGCCGGACTTTTTTCACCAGCCCGGGCTTCGACGCCGAAAACCGCGGGTTCCCACCGGAGGCGGCCGACCTGAACGCCTACACCCGGGGCGCGGCGTTTTACCCGCACGCCCGGCAGGAAGCCCTGGGGGTCATCTCGCTGGATTACCCGGTGCAATGGTTCCCGGCCACGCGCACCTTCCGCTCGCCCGCGGACCAAACCGACCGTTTCCTTGTCCTGGAGGTCAAGAACCAGGTGACCCATCTCGACCCGCAACACGCGGAACTGCGGTTTGGCGCGGAATTCAACCGCATCCCCCAGCTCGACGCCGTCAATTTCCTGGTCAACCAGATCACCGAACAAACCGGCACTGCCAATGCCGTGCGCCGCGCCCTCGGCGAGCCGACCCAAGCCGTGCTGGGCGCCGGGTTGGCCGCCCTGGACCGCGTCCTCAGTCCCCGGCTCGATTTGCTGGCGGATGAAACCCTGCGCGCGGTCCTCGATTCCACGGTGGACCGCCTCTACGCGCGCTTGGAACAGGAATACCGCGCCACGGGCTCCCCGGCCAATTTCCCGGCGCTCATTCAGGCGGAGTTGACCACGCAGTTGCCGGTCGCCCTCCCGGGCGTGGCCGGCATCAATCCCGCCACGCCGGGACTGGTCCGGGACCTGGACGCCGCCCTGGACCGGGCCCTGGCGGCCGTGGATGCGCTGGGTCGAGTGCTTGGCCGCGCGGGCGACCGCGGGCGGGTGGGCGAGCTGGCCAACGCCCTGGCGGGGGAGTTCATCCCGCAGTTTGCCGGCAACGTCAGCCAGGGGTTGGGCGGACGGCTCCAGGAAGCCGAGCCCACATTGCAGGCGTTGGAGCGCGCGCTGGCCACGGTGCGGGCCGAGTTGGAGCGGGTGCGCGCCAGCCTGAGCGCACCCGCGGGGCTGGGCGCGGAATTGCGGTCGCGCTTGAGCGTCCCGGCGGACCTCGCCGCGCTGGCCCAGCGCGCCGCCGCGGAGGTCACGACCTGGTTCGCCGGACTGGATTACGGGCGCGGTTCGCCCTTCGATGATCCGGGTCCGGAGGTGTTGCGCGCGGCGATACACCGGCGCCTGGCCGACCAGTTCCGGGGGTCGCCAGCGGCGGCCCGGGTCCACAGCGCCATCAAGCAATACCTCTACGACGTGGACGCGGCCCTGCGCGAGGTGACCGACTCGGTGTTCCAGCAGGTCAACCTGCTGTTGCGGGACGCGCTGGTGGGCGTCGCCCAGGACCTGGACGCGGGCTGGGCGTCGTTTCTGGGCGGGTTGTCCGACCTGGGCGCGGCCGCCCACGTCAGCGGCTATGCCCAGATCCGGGATGAATCCCTGACCAAGCTGCGGCTGGACGGGCGGTTCCAGCTCCGCACGCAGGGCGACATGGAGTTCAACGCCTACCTGCAGATGTGCGAGCTGGATTCCGCCGGACCGCCCGGGTGCCGGCTGGCGCCCGGAGACCGCGGCACGGAGGTCTCGCTCGGGGCGGACGAGGTCAAGCTGGGCTGGATTCTGCCGGACTTGCGCTTCTCGGTGGGCACGCGCTTCACCTTCATCAACGGCGGGCTGGCCGGCCTGGCGGGCAAGTTCAAACTCCGGGGCTCGCTCAAGTACGGCGTGCTCGAGGTGCAGGAACTGGCCGCCGCCGCCGGGTTCGCCTCGGGCAGCGATTACCACGAGCACTACTTCAGCGGGGCCGCGCGTCTCTCGGTCAGCGGTTGGGAGGGCGCGGGCGGGCTGTTCTTCGGCAAGACCTGCACGCTCGAGCCGATTCAACTGTGGGCGCCGGACGTGGCCCAGGTCATCGGCCGCAACGACCTGACGGGCATCTACGCCTACGGCGAGGTGTGGATTCCGCTCAACGAGTTGATCGGCATTCCCTCGAGTTGTTTCCTGAAACTGGCCGCCGGGATGGGCAGCGGGTTTTTCTACTTCGACGAGGGCATCTACGGCGGCAAGATGCTGCTGGGGGTCAGCGGCGAGGTGCTCTGCATCATCCAGCTCAAGGGCGATATCTACCTGGTCGGGCGCGGGGGCAACGGCGGCTTCAAACTCGTCGGCCGCGGGGAACTGGAAGCCGAATTGGGGCCGTGCCCCTTCTGCCTGAGCTTCGGGTTCGGCTTCGGCATGACGTTCGACAACGGCACGTTCACCACGGATTTCTGAGTCCCATGACCTCCCGGCCTGTCTCTTTCCGGCGGGCAGCCGCCACGCGGGTGCTCGGGCTGACGCTCGGGTTGATCGGCGGCGGATTCACCGCCCCCGCCGCCACCGCCGCGCCGGCCGGCCTTGACCCGGTCCTTTTCACCGTCGGCACGGTCACCCGGGATGCCCAGGGTCGGGACTGGGCCTACCTGGTTTGGCAGACCACCGCCCCCGGCGGCTGGCCGGGCCGGCCGGTGGCGGTTTATCGCAAACCGGGCCAGCCCGACGCCCCCGGCCCGTTCACGCGCCAGGCCATTTACCAGCCGCAGACCGACCCCACCGCCGTGCAGTTGCTGCTGACCCGGGCCGTGGCCCTGGGCGAAAACCCGACCGAATTGGAGCACCAGGTGGACGAACTCTTCGGCCGCACCCTGCCGCCGGGCGGGCTGACCCTGGCGCAAAAAATCGCCACCCTCGTGCGCGCCGCGAGTGCCGACCCGGTCCTGGGTCAACGGCTCCAAGCGTTCGCCCGCGGCCACCCCGGCTTGAACCTTTGCCTGGGCCTGGCGCACGCCGAGCCGCTGGCCGATTCGTTCACCACGTTTGAAGTGCGGGAGTGGGATCCGACCGCCGGCGCCAGTGTGGCCGTGATCGGCCGGGTCACCCTCCAGGCCGGTCAACCGCTGGTGCTGCCGCCACCCGGCGCGCCGGTGGTGGTGCGCGAGCGCGCGGCCACCGGCGCCCTCAGCGCCAAGGGACACCTGAACATCAAGCTGCGCTGGGCCACGCCCGACGCCCTGCGGCGGCTGGGCTTGATGAACTTCGGCTTCCACGTCTTCCGGGTCGAGCCCGCCTTCGCCCGCGCCCGG
>Ga0272446_1003984_pt1 | contig 17918 bp, 12 predicted proteins | sample YNPCB0061_FD_194587 | JGI IMG/M metagenome (GOLD analysis project Ga0272446, IMG submission 194587) | Hot spring microbial mat communities from Yellowstone National Park, WY, United States - YNP-CB-006-1 | ecosystem: Environmental > Aquatic > Thermal springs > Hot (42-90C) > Sediment | place... | reverse complement strand
GGCCAGTTCGGCGGTGGCTTCGGTCAGTTCGGTGGTGGCTTCGGCCAGTTCGGCGGTGGCATTGGCTTCCCCGGCGGTGGCTTCGGTGCTATCGGTGGCGGCTTCGGCCAGTTCGGTGGCGGCTTTGGCTTCCCCGGCGGTGGCTTCGGTCAGTTCGGTGGTGGCTTCGGCCAGTTCGGCGGTGGCATTGGCTTCCCCGGCGGTGGCTTCGGCGCTATCGGCGGCGGCTTCGGCCAGTTCGGCGGTGGCATTGGCTTCCCCGGCGGTGGCTTCGGTGCTATCGGTGGCGGCTTCGGCCAGTTCGGCGGAAAGCCTGGCTTCGGTGCTGGCCATTTCGGTATCTGATCTGATTGACTTGCGCTGATTCTACTCTAAGAACTTCGAGCCTTGACATTCACTACGGTGAGTGTCAAGGCTTTTGCCTTTTTCGAGTTCTCTCTCGTGCCTCTGGAGTTCTATCCCATGCCACGATGCTTTCGCCTGTGGGTTGTGCTGTCATTCATGGTCTCGGCTCAACCGCTCATGGCCGCCGTCGATGAACGGCAAGTCGCTGCCTTAGTCGATGCCGCGCTCGCAGCCTGGAGTGTACCAGGTGCAGCCGTCGTCATCGTAGAGAACGACCAAGTGGTCTACTTACGGGGCCACGGACTACGCCGCATCGGTGAGCCAGCCCAGGTGACCCCCGATACCATCTTCCCGCTGGCCTCGTGCAGTAAGCCCTTCACCAGCACACTCCTGGCTATGTTAGTTGAGGAGAACCGTCTCGACTGGGACGATCATGTCCGCCGACACCTCGACTATTTCAAGTTAGCCGACCCAGCCGCGGATGCGAACGTGACTATCCGGGATCTGCTCGCCCATCGGACGGGATTAGCCCCGCACGACGAGCTATGGTATCGCGGGCCATTCCGACGCGAGGAACTAATCAAAAGGCTTGCCTTCCTCGCACCAGCGAAGTCTTTCCGCTCGACTATGCAATACCAGAGCATGATGTACACCGCTGCTGGCCTGCTGGCTGAGACGGTCATGGGTCAGCGCTGGGAAACGTTGATTAGCAAACGGCTCCTTGAACCACTGCAAATGAAGGCGACGACCTTCACGACCGCCGAGGCGATCCAGGCCGCCGACGTGGCCAACCCACACCACCAGCGACTCGACGGGACCGTTTTCGTTCTTCCACGCTGGTACGAATACGCCGTGCCCGATCCAGCAGGCTCGATCAATAGCAATGCCCGCGACTTAGGGCAGTGGCTTCGGTTGCAACTGGGTCAAGGGAAACTGGGAGAGCGGCAGATCGTGGCCACCGACCCTTTCGTGGAGCAACACCTGCCGCAAACGATCATTCGCTTCGATGCTAATGCCCAGACACTCAGCCCCGACAGCACCTACATGTCATATGGTTTTGGTTGGGTGATTCAGGACCACCAAGGCGAGAAAATTATTTCGCATGCTGGCTCGATTGATGGCTTTCGGGTTCACATCACCTTGGTGCCGCAACGCAAAATTGGCTGGGCCATCCTGGCCAATCTAACGCACACGCGCATGAACCTTGCTTTGAGCAACTCGCTGCTGGAAAAGCTACTTGGGCTAAAAGAACGAGACTGGAACCAGTATTACGGTCGTCTCGTGGAGAAAGCCAAAGCCCAGGAAAAACAGACTATCGCCAGCCGTGACCGTCAGCGCAAGCTCGGACTAAAGCCAACCCTATCGCTTAAAGATTATGTTGGGTTTTACTCCGACCCCGCCTACGGGACATTAGAAGTGCGTGCTGTTGGTATGGAACTCCGCTTACGCTGGGGGCAAATGGATTTTAAGCTCAATGCCTTCGACCGAGATTTAATGACCGTCGATGATCCCATGCTAGGGGAACTCCCCGTTCATTTCCAGGTCCGGGACGGCAGCGTCCACTCCGTCAACTTCTTGGACAGACAATTTGCGCGTGAGAATCGGCCATGATAAATCGGCGATAAATCGGCGAAAACTGGCCGGTTGACTTGACAGCATGACGAGGGCGTCTACAGATAATTTGACTGACTGGTCCGTCAGCAAACCAGGTGAAACATGACCACGCGTTCATCGAGACGACCCGGTCGTCCGCGTGACCCTGACCACGAGCAACGCCGCCGAGCTGAGATTCTCGACGTGGCTGGGCGTATCTTTGCCGAGTCGGGTTACGCTAAGACCGACCTGCAAGTCGTAGCCGACAAGCTCGGGATTGGTAAAGGGACTATTTATCGGTACTACCCGAGCAAACGCGATTTGTTTATGGCTATCGTTGATCGCGGTTTAACTGAGCTAAATCAGGAGATTGAGAAACAGTTTAACAGTGGCGTTGGCCCAGTGGTTATTGAAAATTGTATCCGTACCTATCTGGAGTTTTTCGACCGCAATCCCCACATGGTGGAACTGTTTATTCAAGAGCGTGCGGAGTTTCGTGATCGCAAGGTGTCCCTATACTTTGAAACCTCGAACGCTGAATGCGATAAGCACCTCAAACGGGTGCAGCAAATGATTGATGAAGGCTATCTGCGCCCGGTGCCACCCCAACGCATCCTGGATGTGGTGGCCGACCTACTCTATGGGACCATCTTTGCCAACTATTTGTCCAGACGTGTTGTCGATGTTCAGACCCAAGCTGCGGAAATCATCGATATCGTTTTTCGAGGGATTCTCAACGACACAGAAAGGCAGCGTAGTCGAGGAAACCAACCATGAAGCAACGGGGTCGATGGAGTCTGCTGTTGATGGTCGCATGTCTGGTTGGCCAGGTTGGCTGCAACAATCACGCGAACTCAAGCGAGAAGCGGCACCAACAATCGGTACGCGAACACCCGGCTGTCCCGGTAACCGTTGATCGCGTTCGCCTCCGCACCATTCAGCGTACCGTGCCAGTGGTTGGTACGTTTTATGGGTACGAAGAAGTCGCCATCAGTTCAAAAATTGATGGACGGATTCTTAAAATCTATCATGACCTTGGCGATGTAGTTCGCTCAGGTGGTATACTCTTTGAATTAGATCCGATTGATGCGCGATTAGCCGTCGAGGAAGCCACGGAGAGTCTTAAAATCGACCTAGCTAGATTGGGATTATCTGAAGTTCCTCAAGAAAACATTGACATTGACAAACTACCGATGGTGCAACGGGCATCCGTGCTGCTGGAACGGGCCACCCGTACCTACGACCGGGCCAAGAGCATGCGGGCCAAGAATGCGATCGCCCCGTCTGATTTTGAAGCCGCCGAGTCGGAGTTTCGAGTCGCCGCTGCGGATCGGCTCGACGCCCTGACTACCGCCCGTGCCCTGGTCAACGCCGTACGCGAGAAAAGCGTCAAGCTCGCCATCGCTCGGCAACGCCTAGCCGATACCAAGGTGACTGTACCGATGATTCAGAATGCGGTCAGTGAGTTTGTTGTCGCCGGCAGGACCGCTTCGGAAGGTGAGATGATCCGTGCCCCAAACAATGGGCCAATCTTTAAGCTCGTCGTTGCTGACCCCCTGAAATTAAAAGCCACCCTTCCCGAGCGTTACAGTTCGGTTATTCAAATCGGACAGCAGGTTAAAGCATCGGTCGATAGCTACCCGGGCATAAGTTTTCAAGGGACCATCACGCGGATAGACCCGACGGTCGATCCAATCAACCGGACATTCAAAATCGAGGCTCGATTCCCAAATCCAGACCGAAAGTTACTGCCTGGCTCCTTCGCTCGCGCCAGCATTTTAACGAAGACTGATGATCGGGCAAAGACAGTCCCTATCGATGCGATTGTGTCCTTCGCTGGGGTTGAAAAAATCTTTGTCGTTCAAGACAATCTTGCTCGATCCATTATAGTACGCCCAGGGATGCGAGGAACGGATTGGGTTGAGGTAGACGATCAAGTCCCCGAAGATGCTCAAGTAGTTATTTCAGGCCAGTCTGCGTTGGTCGATGGTCTGACAGTACGCATCCGCAACGCTACGTCTGACTTAACGAGCCACTAAGTTTTTCAGGGCTAAATCTGCTATCGTTAAATAGTCATGCTCGTTAGCTTTATTACGCGAGTGCCCTCATTGCGTTGACCACGGAGTAAGTTCATGGCTATATGGGATATTTGTATCCGTCGGCCTATATTTACGACCATGTTGATGCTCGCCCCAATAGTCCTTGGCATAGCATCATACTTTCGACTGGGTGTAGATTTATTCCCTAGCGTGGACCTCCCGTTGGTAGTCGTCACCACGACGCTTAAAGGGGCAAGCGTAGAGGAGATGGAGACATCCGTAACCCGGGTCATTGAAGAAGCGGTCAACTCAGTCTCAGGTATTGAAGAGCTACGCTCCACTACCCGTGAAGGGATTTCACAGATTGTCATTGGGTTTGTGCTGGAGAAAAACGGCGACATTGCAGCCCAGGAAGTACGCGACAAAATTAGCTCCATACTCCCTCAACTTCCAATTGGTACAGACCCACCAGTGGTTGAAAAGTTTGACCTTGGCTCAACTCCGGTCATGACCATTGCTATCTCGGGTAAACGCCCGCTTCAGGAATTGACCGAGATCGCTAAAAAGCAGATTAAAGAGAATCTTGAGACGGTTTTAGGGGTAGGCTCGGCTGTTGTTGTTGGTGGTCGGCCACGAGCGATTAACATTATCGTGGATACTGACAAACTGACTGCCCTCGACTTGTCGATTGAGGATGTTCGGACGGCCCTGATCCGACAAAACGTCGAAGTTCCAGGCGGTCGAGTGGACCTTGGTCCCCGAGAGTTAGTCTTGCGGACGATGGGACGGGTACAAAGATCATCTGAATTCAACGAACTCATCATCACCAACCGCAACGGGTATCCGATTCGGATTGCCGACGTGGGCCGAGTTGAAGACAGCTTCGAGGAACCGCGTGGCTTGGCCCGCTTCGACGGGGACCCAGCCGTGACTGTCGTCGTGCAGAAGCAGTCCGGTGCAAACACGATTGCCGTCTCCGATCGGCTGCGCGAGCGTCTTGAAAAAATTAAAGCCACGCTGCCACCTGACATACAATGCTTTATTGAGCGGGATCAATCGACTTTTATACGACGTTCGATCGAAGAAGTGAAGTTCCACCTCTTGCTTGCTGCTATCCTGGTGAGCGGTACTATCTTTATCTTCATCCGAGATTGGCGGACTACACTCATTGCCTCCCTAGCAATCCCTGCCTCGATCGTGGCAACATTCAGCTTTATGCAATACATGGAGTTCACCTTAAACAACATTACGTTGTTGGCTATGATATTAGCGGTGGGAATTGTCGTGGACGATGCAGTGGTCGTGCATGAAAATATATTCCGGCACATGGAGGAATATGGTAGCTCCCCTCAAGAGGCAGCGAGCAGAGCTACCCGCGAGATTGCCCTGGCCGTTGTAGCCACTACGTTGTCGCTGTTGGTCATTTTCTTGCCCGTAGCCTTTATGTCAGGCCGAGTGGGTCGCTTCTTTAATTGTTTTGGGTTCGTGGTGGCCTTTTCGATCTTTATGAGTATGTGCGTATCATTCACTCTTACCCCGATGATGTGTGCGCATTTTCTTAAAACTCCTAGCCACCAAGATTCAGCTACATCCTCTCGCCGCACCCTTAGCTCATATCTACTGCGATTGCTAACCTTCTTCCCAACCTTAATGGCAGGATGGTTAATCCGCAAAGGGTTGGTTCGCTCAATAGCCTCCTCGCACAGCAGTAAGTCTGGGATGGTCTGGCAAATCGTGACAGGGTCGTACTTGGCCATCCTGGAGTGGTCCCTGCGGCATCGCTGGCTGGTGATGCTGGCAACCGCTCTGGTCTTCTTCTCGACGCCCTTCATCTTCCTGGCGGTCGGCAAAGACTTTGTGCCGCGCGACGATCAAAGCGAATATGAGGTGGTGATTACTTTCCCCGAGGGCTACACGCTGAAGAAATCAGACCAGGTCATCGGCGAAATCGAGAACCGAATCCGTGCCATGCCCGAGACGCTGCATGTGCTGACCACCATCGGCGAGACAAACGGCCGCACCGCCCGCGGCCAAGGGGATGTCACCCGCGGTTCCATCTATGTACGCATTCCCGACCTAACCACCAGAACTTATTCCCAGTTCGCAGTCCAAAAGCAAGTACGGAACATCTTAAACGATTATCCCGATTTACGGTCGACCGTTCAAGATGTCAAACAGATTCAGACTCGTGGCTTTAAGGACGTGCAACTCGAAGTCAGCCTTCGTGGTCCAGACCTTGATCGGCTTCAACAGTACGCCAATCAGCTAACTGAGTGGATGCGTCAACAGAATGGTATCTTTATTGACATTGACACCAGTCTTTCGCTACGGAAACCCGAATTAAGGGTAGTAATCAATCGGGAAAAAGCCTCGGACCTGGGTATTCAGGTACAGACTATTGCCAACACACTTAACATTTGCGTTGGTGGTGAAATAGTGACCAAGTTTAAGGAGCTGGACGAGCAGTACGACGTTTGGCTTCGCGCGGATCGAGACTTCCGCAACAATCCTGAGGTGATCGGTGCTTTGACCATCCCCTCACCGAAAGTTGGATTGGTCCAATTAACCAATATTGCTGAGCTGGAGCCTGCCCGTGGCCCAACCCAGATTGATCGCTTTGGCCGCCAGCGTCAAGTGCTGGTGTATGCCAATTTAGATGGCGTTTCTTTGAGTGAAGCCGTCGATAAAGTCAAGCAGCAGATCGAATCTTTAGGTCTACCTCCTCAGTACACTTATGAGTTCTTAGGAGAGGCTAAACTACTGGCTGAGACGAACAGCAACTTCTTGATCGCGTTCACTTTGGCCTTCATCTTCATGTACATGATCTTGGCAGCACAATTTGAGAGTCTTGTCCATCCCATCACCATTCTGCTATCGCTGCCGCTGACGCTACCCTTTGCCCTGCTCTCGCTATTGATGCTTAATAGCTCGCTGGACATTTATGCCACGATTGGGCTGTTTATGCTGTTCGGTATCGTTAAGAAAAATGGCATCCTCCAGGTGGATTACACCAACGTGCTGCGCGAACGGGGTATGTCGGTTTATCATGCCATTATCGAGGCCAACGAGACACGACTACGGCCGATTTTAATGACCACCCTCATGCTAGTCGCCGCCATGATCCCGATTGCACTCGGGCAGGGGCCGGGCGCATCGTCCCGAGCGAGCATGGCGAAGGTCATCCTCGGTGGCCAGTTGCTGTCGCTGCTCTTGTCGCTTTTGGTCGTCCCAGTAGCCTACTCCCTGTGGACAGATTTTGAGGCTTGGTTCAAACGAACACGGCTTCGCTTGCAAGGAAAGACCAGTCAACCGCCGCCTACCGAGGTGGTGCCGGGGGACAGGCCGCTTGTCGCGGTTGCACCGCGCAGCTAGAATGCCTAGGTGGCCCTGGTGGCGAAATGGTAAACGCTGCGGACTTAAAATCCGCTGGTCGTAAGACCTTGTGGGTTCGAGTCCCACCCAGGGCAGAGTTAGTTGAGGAGCCAGTCGATAATTGGTTGGTGAGTGCCCCCGGCAAGGATCGAACTTGCGACCTAGCGTTTAGGAAACGCTCGCTCTATCCACTGAGCTACGAGGGCGTACCAATTATCATAGCGTTTGCGGCCCCGCTTGAACAGGGGCGGTTGCTGAGTCGGCTAGTGTGTGGAGACCAATCGTTCGCTGACCCCCGCATGTTTTGGGGTCTATTCTTCCGATTAGCCCTTGCCGTTGTGAGGGCTTCCGGTTACAAATGCTCAATGAGTTCACGCATTAGTTAGGAGTCCTCGGTCGTGGCTGTCAGTATTCGGATGAAGCAGATGGGTCGGAAGCACCGACCTTTTTACCGTATTGTGGCGATTGACAAACGGCGAGCGCGGGATGGCCGCACCATCGAAGAATTGGGCACCTACGATCCGATGATCCGTGACACCGACTCACGCGCCAGGTTCAACCCGGAGCGGGTGAAGTATTGGCTGTCGGTGGGGGCCAAGCCCAGTGAGTCGGTGGCGATCTTGATTAAGAAGTACATGGCCAAGTTTGAGGCGGAGTACGCGGCCAAAGCGGCGGAAGCGGCGGCGGCGAAGGCTGCAGCGGCGAAACCAGCCGAGCCGACCACCCCGCCGGCTGAACCGACCGAGCCGTCGGCACCGGCTACGCCCCCGGCTGGGGAATGAGCAGGCGGAGTTGCAGGCTGTGTCAACCAACTTGCCACTCCTGCGTTTTGATGTCATCACGCTGTTTCCGGAGATTTTTAACGGCTATCTAAGTCAAAGTCTGCTTAAGCTCGCGATTGAAAACAACTTGGTGCAGGTGTGCTTGTGGAATCTTCGCGATTGGGCGACGGACAAGCACCACCGAGTTGATGACCGCCCGTTCGGCGGTGGTGCTGGCATGGTCATCATGCCCGAGCCTGTGTTCGCGGCGGTCGAGGCGGTTCGCGCCCAGCATGAGGACCCCGGCTTGCTCGTCATGCTCACCCCAGCCGGGGTACGCTTGACCCAACCGTTGGTGGTTGAACTGGCCAGTAAGTATCGTCGGTTGATTTTGCTTTGTGGGCGTTATGAGGGGTTTGACGAACGCATCCGACTCGGCTTGCACCCGTTTGAACTGTCGATTGGCGATTTCGTCTGCAACGGCGGCGAAGTCCCCGCGATGGTCGTCATTGACTCGGTGATTCGGCTTGTCCCCGGTGTGCTGGGTGATGCGCACAGCGTTGTCGAGGAATCCCATAGCGTGCCCGGACGCCTCGAATACCCGCAGTACACGCGACCCCGGGTCTTCCGCGGCATGGCCGTCCCAGAGGTCTTACTCAGCGGGGACCACGCCGCCATCGCCCGCTGGCGCGCGGAAATGTCGGAACGCCGAAGCCAGGCGAACCAGCCTTTGGATGCGAGCGACGCCTCGTAGTCGTAGATATATCATTCAGGCTTATTTGGAAATTGAAGATCATGAAGAACCGCATACTGCAAGAAATTGAAGCCGAGCAAATTAAGCAGTTTCAGACCCTCAAGATTAAAGAAACTGCTAAGGACGGTTCGGAAACTGAGCGAGAAATCGAGCGCAAGATCGACGATTTTCAAATCGGTGATACGGTCGATGTGCATCAACGGATTCTGGAAGGCAAGAAGGAACGCATCCAGATTTTCTCCGGGGTCGTGATTGCCCGCAGCGGCAGCGGCTTGGAGGAGATGTTCACGGTCCGTCGGATCGTCCAGGGCGAAGGCGTTGAGCGTATCTTCCCGCTCTACTCCCCGAAGATCGCGCGGATCGAGGTGAAGCGGACGGGCCGGGTTCGCCGCGCGAAACTCTACTACCTCCGTGACCGGGTCGGCAAAGCTACCCGCCTCAAGGAGCGCGAGGCGAAGTCTGCGCCGCCGACCACGCCCGCGTCGTCAACCACTACTTCCACCACTACTACCACCAACGGGACTCCCAGCAAGTCCCGCAAGACGCCAAAGGCCCCCAAAGCATGAGCCGGGGTTTTACCCGTTATCCGTGGTGGCGGCGTTGGTTCGGGCTACGCTCCGAGCGGTACGCCGCTCGCTACTTGCGTCGCAAGGGTCATCGCATCATTGCGGCCAACGTCCATGAACGCGGCGGCGAGATCGACCTTCTGACCGTTGACGGCGAGTGCCTAGTGATTGTCGAAGTACGCTCGACGGAGGGGACGGACCTAGAGCGGCTCGCCGCCTCGATTACGCCCACCAAACAACGTCGGCTCACCCAAGCCGCCCTGGCTTTCCTCAAGCGGCACCGCTTGCTCGGCGTTCCCGCCCGCTTCGACGTGGTCCTGGTCAGTCATCCGCCAGACGCCAAGACACCGACCATCCAGCACATCACCAACGCCTTTGAGGCGGTCGGTCGGTTCCAGATGTTCTCCTGAGTGTGGGGCTGTGGGCATGAAGCCGGTCGAGGAACAACTGGCAATCATCAGTCGCGGGGTCGCCCAGATCGAACCGCTAGCTGAACTCCGGCACAAGTTGACGCAGAGCGTGCAGACGGGTAAGCCGTTGCGAGTCAAATACGGCATAGACCCGACCGGCATCGACGTTCACCTCGGGCACACCGTCCCCTTACGCAAGTTGCGGCAATTCCAGGACTTGGGCCATCAGGCTGTCTTGATCCTGGGCAACTACACCGCGTTGGTCGGCGACCCCAGCGGCCGGGACGAAACCCGCAAGGGCCTTACCCCGGAGCAGATCGCGGCCAACGCCCGCGATTACCTGACCCAGATCGGCCGCATCATCGACCTCGACCGCACCGAGGTACACTCCAACGGCGACTGGTTTAGCCGATTCTCGTTCTTGGATGTGCTAGCCCTGACCAGCAAAATGACCATGCAGCGCATGCTCGAACGCGACGACTTTACCCGCCGACGCGAGCGGGGCGTGCCGATCTATCTGCACGAGTGCCTCTATCCGCTGATGCAGGCGCATGATTCGGTCGTGGTCCGCGCGGATGTCGAGTTGGGCGGCACCGAGCAATTGTTCAATCTCATGCTGGGGCGGCAACTACAACAAGACGCCGGCCAACCGCCGCAGGTCTGCTTGACCATGCCGATTTTGCGGGGCACCGACGGCGAGCGGAAGATGGGCAAAAGCCTGGGCAACTACATCGGCGTCGGCATGCCGCCCGAGCAGATGTTCGGCCTAACCATGAGTATCCCCGATTCGCTGCTGCCCGAATGGTTCGCCTTGCTGACCGACCGCCCCGCCGAGGAGACCGACCCGCTGATTGCCCGCGAGCCGATGGCCGCCAAGAAGCTGTTAGGGCGGGACATCGTGGCCACTTATCACGGTCAGGCGGTCGCGGCCGAGGCAGAGACCAACTGGGTGCGGCGTTTCTCTGAGCGGCAAGACCCCGACGACATCGAGGAAGTCGTGCTGTCGGTTAGCGAGTTGACCGATGGGGCGATGTGGATCTGCAAGCTGCTGGTGCGGCTGGGTCTGGCCGCCAGCAACAGCGAGGCCCGCCGCCTACTCGGACCCAGCAGCGGCGTGACCGTCGGCCCCGATCGGCAGAAGATCACCGACGAGAAGGCCAACGTGCCCATCAGCGATGGTCTGGTGGTGCGGGTCGGCAGCCGCCGCATCAAGCGAGTTCGTCTAGCGTGAGTCGGCTCGAATCCATCTGCCTGGACCGTCCCCCGCCCTTCCGCCTGTCGTTGGCCTCCGAGTGCGCCTTGGTCCAACTCGGGGCCATGACTCTGACCTACCTCGATCCGTGGATGTCGTCTCGACACCGCCAAGCCATCCGGGACGGGGTACGCCGACTCTATCGGGGGTTGCTGCCTGGGCCAGGTCGAGCCGCCATCGCGTCGGCATTGCCCTTCGCGCTGGCGGCGCTGGTCGGTGGGCCATGCCGCACCGGCCACTACTTTTGCTTGCCGCCGAGCGCCGCCGCGTCCGGCACTCCAGCCAGTCCGCGCCTGCGTGGGGTGCTGATTTTTCTGCACGGGCACGGTGGCAACACCGCTTGTACCCCCTGGGCGCTGCGGGAGTGGGCCGACGCGGAGGGCTTGATCGTGGCTTGCCCGAGCTTTGGCTACGGCAACTGGGAGGCGGCCGGGGCGCTCGAGGAGGTCGAGCGCGTGCGGCAGGCTGTGCTACGGCGTTACGCGGCCGACCCGAGCCGGGTCTGGCTGGCGGGCTTGTCGCAGGGCGGGGCGGGCGTGTCGCGGGTGGCCGCGGCTCGGCCGAGCGATTACCGCGGGCTGATCTTTCTGTCCGCGACGATGGAGCCGGCGATCCTGGCTGATCCGGCGTTCGTCCGCGGCTGGGCCGGTCGGCCTATCTTCGTCGCGCAAGGCGGGGCCGATCACAACGTCACCCCGGCGAGCGTGGCGGCGGCGGTCGCGTTGCTGCGACAGCAGCGGGCACGGGTGACCGAACTCTTCGATCCCGAGGCGGACCACTTCCTTTTCTTCGCCCGCACCCGGTGGATCACGGCCGCCCTTTCCGATTGGCTTAGGCTTTGTTGAGGATGTAGCCCTGCGGATCGACCTCCTGGCGGAGGATGCGTAGCTCGTCTTCGCTGGGGGCGGGCGTCGTACTCAGGCTGGCAGCGCAAGTCAGCTCGAAGCTCGTGGCCCGCTGCACGGCTTCGACGCTGACCTCGGGGTGCAATTGCACAATCTGCATCCGGCAGGTCTGCGCATCGAACCCCAACACCGCCAGATCAGTAATGACGCGGTACGGGCCAGTGTGCGGCGGCAGGCCGGCGCGTTCGCGGGCCCCGGGGCCACTCAGATAGCCCGGCGTGGTCAGGAAATCGAGCTTCTCGACAAAGCGGCGTGGGTCGTGCCGCATGACGATGATCGTCTGGTGGCAGAGCGAGGCCAGGTCGTTGGCCCCGCCGCTGCCCGGCAGGCGCACCTTGGGGCGGGTATAGTCGGTACCGATCATCGTCGAGTTGAGATTGCCGAACGGGTCGATCTGGGCACCGGAAAGGAACGTGTAGTCGATCAGGCCGCGTTGGCAGAATTGCATGATCTCCAGCATGCTGGTAGCCATCACGCCCCGGTAGAACGTGCGTGAATCGCCCACGGAGATAGGCATAGTCGGCAGTTGCGGGGCGAAGCCGCCCGCCTCGAAGCAGACGACCAGGTCGGGGGCATGCGTGCGTTGGGCCAGCATCGCGGCGGCACAGGGCAAGCCCGTGCCCACGGCCACTATTTTGCCGCTTTGCAGCAGGCGCGCGGCGGCACAGATCATCAGTTCCATCGTCGTGTAGGTCATCGGGGTGCCTCCCGGACTTCGCATCTACCCTGGGCCTTGCCGTCTAGGCCAGGCGTTGGCGTTTCCGCCCCAGCCATTCGCAGGTGAGCAAGGCGAGCAGAACCGCAAAGATCAACCAATGATTCCACAGCAACCAATCCGGCCCGGCCTGGTCGAGCGTCACCCGCTCGAAGGGCGGCAACTCGTCCACGAGGCGGTGGACATCGGCGAGGGTGTAAAATCGGCCGCGGGTCAGGCGGGCCGCCTTTTCCATGTCGGTCTGATTCATTTGCAGCCGGTCCATCTCGCCGGCGGGGGGCAAAACGCTGGTGCGGGCGGTGGGCGGCTTGCCCGGGCTGGGTGGACTAGCAAGCGTGAAGGTGTACTGCCCGTCCGGGGTGCGCGTCAACACGCCTTCATAAGTCGCCCGACTGCCTTGCACCCGGGCCAGACGCAGCGTCTGCCGATCCACCGCGTTCGGCTCACCGGGGGGCGTGCGCTTGATCGCCACCTCGACGTTGCCTTGATCGGGGGGCGGGGCATCGTCCGGGAAGCGAACGGTCAGGCGGATCGGCTCGCCGCGGCGGTAGGGCGTTTGCCGATCCAGCACCAACTCCGTCCGCTCCTGGCGGAAGCGGGCGAGGTAGCGGATCGTCTGCACCCAGAATTGATTGTAGCGGACCTCGTCGTCGCGGAAGCGCCAGCGCCAGGTTTCGTCAAAGCCGAAGAATAGAACCCGCCCTGCCCCGACGAATTGCTGCACGACCAACGGCGACCGCTCCAGCCCGTCGGCGGTCCTGACGTTGGCTAATTCGGGATGGACCGCCAACACCTCCGCCGAGGGGCGGCGCTTGGTGCCCTGAGCCGCCCAATACTGCGGCATGAGCTTGGCCCAAATCGCGCCGCTTTCGGTCTGATCGGGCGACAGGCGGAAGATGGGGTGCGCTTTGCCCGAGGCGGTCAGTTGCAGTCGGTAGGGTGCGTTGGCCAATGGCGGGCCGGCCTGCGGATCGGGGGTGATCGGTAGCAACTCCCGCAGCGGGGTCTCGAAGTACGACTGCGGATTGTATTGCTCGCCGGCCAAGAACAGCAGTCCACCGCGGCCCTTGACAAAATCGACCAACAGCTTGAGGTTCTGTTCGCCGATGAGTCGATGCCGCGGGTCGATGTCGCCGAGGATGACCACGTCGAAGCTCGCCAACTCTTGCGCGGTGGGGAAGTCGCGGGCGGAGAAGGGGTCTTCCTTGAGTTGCTCGCGGTCGGCATCGAGCAACAGCGTGCGCAGGTCGATAGACTTGTTCGCCACCAGCCGCTCGTCCTCACGCTCCAGCAGCGTGCGCAGGAAGCGATACTCGTAGCGGGGGGAGCCTTCCAGATACAACACGCGGATGCGGCGCGGGGGGATGACTTGCACCGTATGTTCCAGGCGGTTGTTGAGCGTGTCGCTCTCGCCGGGCAACGGCGGGGTTTCGATCACATACGTCTGCTCCCCCGGCTGCGTCGGCGTGTGGGCCAAGCGCAAGCGTACCGGCTGACCGGCTAGATCGGGCTGCACCGTCACGCGGGCCAACTCGACGAGCTTGTCGCCTTGCTTCTGGTAGAGGATCACCGGCAACGGCGAGCTAGTGCCCAGACCGCGTGCGATCAGCTTGGCCTCGAAGACTAGCTTGTCGTTGGTCTGGACGGAATCCTCGACCTGCAACTCGGTGAGCATCAAGTCGCGTGGCAAGGTCGCATCGCCGACGCCCACCAGAATCAGCGGCACATCGGCGCGGCGGGCGTGTTGGCTGGCGGCGACCAAGTCGTCGCCTTCGGTGGTGATCCCGTCGGTGAAGAAGATGATCGCCCCCAGCGACCTGCCGCGAAACTGCCCCAGCGTATTGCGGACGGCCGTACCCAGGGGGCTGCTCTGGCCGGTGGCTTGCAGGGCGTTGATGCGGCGGTTGGCCTCGGCGACTTGCTCCAGGTCGGTGACCTCGGCCAGTTGGTGGAGCCGCCGCGAGGTCTGGTAGACCTGCACCTTGACCCGCCCACGCGCGATCAGCTTACCCAGCAGATCGGTTTCCGGGTGGGTCAAGAGCGTCTGCGTCAATTGCAGCCGCTGGGGCTGATCGTGTCCGGCGAGTTGGCCCAGCCGTTGCACCGCTTGACGCAACTGCGGGTCGGTGTAGTTGTCCGCCACGCTCATGCTCTGCGAATCGTCCAGCAGCAACGCCACCTCCGGCCAACTCTCACGGGCAAAGCCGATGCGTAGCTGCGGGAGCAAGACCAGCAGTAGCAACGCCAGCGTCGTCAGTCGCAACAGCGCCGGGGTACGGGCCAAACCGGCGAGCGGCCCACGCTGGGCTGCCTCCCGGCTGACCGCGCGCACCTCCCGCAGATAGATCAGCCCGATGAGTAGTGCCAGCCCGACGCCAGCGAGCAGGACTAGCCAAGCATCCACCGCCCAATCGCCGGTGAAGTAAGGCAGTGCGTGGGGCAACCAGCGCGTCGTCTCGCCGGGCAGGGACGGCGGCACGCCCAACGCCGACTCTAGCACGAGGCGTTGCGGCTCGGCCAGAAAGCTCAACGCTTCGCCGCTGAAGATTGCCTGCCCGATCAACGCCAGCACCAACCACGCGACCACCACCGGCACCGCACTGGCTAGCCGAAGTACCCCAGTGAGCAGCGGCGATGGCGCGGGCACCCCCAGCGGCGTGGGGATCGCGCGGGCTGCCCCGTATCGCCAGGCCAAGATCGATTCGGCCAGCAGGAGCAGCAGCACGGCCCACAACAACCCCCAGGCGACCCGCGAGCCAGCCGATTGGCCGGGAGCCACGTCCTCGGCGGCGGCGTCGGTGCCGCCGGGCACGCTGGGCGATAGCGGATTGCTAGCACGCACGATCGCATCGAGCGAGGAGACGAACTGCACGCCCGGCAGCGTGGCCAATTCACCGGGCAACAGGCGGCGCAGGTCCGATTCGCTGTTGCCTAGCGGGTTGGTCGCTGGCGGGTTGACTGCGGCGAAGTAGACCTCGCTTTGCCCAGCGATAGCCAAGCGATACAGCCCGCTTTGGTCGGTGTCGGGCAGCTTGACCAGCGCACTGTCCAAGCCCGCGGTGAGTGTGACCGTCTCGGTGGAGCGGTCGGGGCGGGTGACGGTCGCTTCCAGGCCGACCAGGGCGGCGGGCAATTGCAACTCCAGCGGCTCGCCGACCGTGACCACCCGCTGCACCGCCCCCGGCACGACTACCCGCATCAACTCTTGCACGAATGGCAGATAGCTGGGCGAGAGGTGCCAGGTCGTCCACGGCTGCGCGAAGGACGTAGTCAGCAGCATGAGTCGGCCGCGGGGCGTGGGCCACTCCAGCAGCGCGGGGTCCAGTTCGCGGACGGGGCGGTTCCTCTCGTCGGGGGGCAAGTAGGCCAGCAGCCGCCGCGCCTCGGAGCGGGCCGGCAGGCTGACGCGGACGTAGCGCTCGACGCGGCTGGCCGTCAGGGCGGCGCGGTCGCGGTCGTTCTGGAAGGCCACCAGCGGGGGCCGGGAGAACTCCTCCTCGTCGGCGGTGAGCGTGAAGGCGGTGCCCGCGTCGGCCTTGACCACTGGGCCAAACGGCACTGCCAGCAGATTGGCCCCCTTGCGGTTGAACAGGCGGTTGTAGTCGTCGAGGTTGACCGCTGGCCCCAGCCCGATCACCACTCCCCCGCCGCGCTTCAGGTGCCCGTCGAGCCGTTCCAGGTCGCGCTCGGTGAGCGTCGGCACATCGCACAGAAAGATCGCCTCGTAGCGGCTCAAGTCCACCAACCCCGGGTTGCTGAAGGCGGCGTAGGTGACGACTTCGGGGCGGGCCGGGGCGATGGGGTTGGGTGCGTTGGGCGGGAATGGGTTGAGCGCGCGGGCGAGGTGGTAGGTCGCTTGCCGGGTTGGGTCTGGCTCGGGCCGACCGTTGACCAACAGCACCGGCAACGTCTGCCGCACCCGCACCACCAGCGAGCGAAAGTTGTCTTGCTCCAGCGCGTCCGACTCCACCCGCACTTGCACGATGTAATCGCCGGGGTCGGTGAAGGAGTGGACGAAGGTGACGGTCTGGCCAGTGCCCCCAGCGGGCAGATCCACTGTCTCTTGTTGCACCGGCTGTACGTTGACGCCGCTGTCGGCGTTGGCGTTGGCCGGGACGGTCGCGTTGCTGACTCGACCGACCAGCAACTCGACGGCCACGCCCGAGCGATCCACCGTGCCGTAGTTGTGGATGGTCGCCGAGATGGTCGTCCGCCCCCCGGCAATCACCAACGTATCGCCCAGGGCCAAGTTGGTGACAGCCAGGTTATTCGGCGCTTCCTCGCGAGCCACCTGCACCACTGCGGTCGTGGCCCGGTCGCTGATCGCTTGCCAGAGTTCCGCGCCGCTGACCTTGCCGAGTGAGGGTTCATCCGGGCCGGCTGCCGGAGTGCCCAGCCCCAACCAACTCGCCCGCTGATAGTCGGTCAAGATGACCACTTCGCGCTGGGTGAACTGCGGCGGTGAGCGCTGCACCAGCCCGGCGATGAGATTCAACCCACCGACCACGTCGGCGTTGCCGTGCGGTTGTCGCAGCACTTGCAGTTCGCGCAGCACGCGCTCGGGGTTGTCGGCGGGGCCGGTGACAATCGCCTGAGTGGTCGGCCCGAGCAGGATCAGGCTTAGACCATCGCCCGGCTTAGACGAGCGGATGAGTTGCTGGGCTTGCAGGCGGGCGCGCTCGAAGAGGCTCTGTTCCCCTTCGCGGGTCGCCATGCTCAGCGAGCCATCCAGGACGATGATGCGGTGGGTGCGGCCGCTACCGACCTGGGCTTGGCGTGACTGGCCGATCAGTTGCTGCCAGAACGACTCCGCCCAGGGCATGACCGCCGACATGGCCACGATCACCAAGACCACGATCAGCACCCGCACGGCCAACAACAGCCATTGCTCCAGGCGCAGGCGTCGGACGTTCTGCTTCTGGGCGGCCAACAGGAAGCGCATCGCGGCCCAGGGCACCACGACAAAGCGGCGGCGGTACAGCAGGTGGATGACCACCGGCACCGAGGCAGCCGTGGTCACGGTGGCCAGCGTCCAGAGCGGCGAGGAGAACAGGAACGCCCAAAGTAGCAGGTCAGCGTACATGCGAAGGTATCTCGGAATAGTCTAATGCCAAGGACTGATCGGTTACACCGGGGGCGCGGCCCGACGCCCTGCCCCGCCACGCCCGCTGCCCCGCCACGCCCGCTGCCAGGCCAGCGGCCGCAG